>ENA-ORCV01000156-ORCV01000156.1-marine-metagenome-genome-assembly--contig:-NODE-156-length-104951-cov-4.271297_pt1 | contig 104951 bp, 99 predicted proteins | sample MGYA00237779_ERZ508509 | MGnify/ENA primary metagenome ERZ508509 (study PRJEB26180, sample SAMN06268772) | marine metagenome | isolation source: Bioluminescent Bay, La Paraguera, Puerto Rico | place... | reverse complement strand
GGGGCGGCTGCGGAACGGGGCCTCGGCCACCGTCATGGCAGTGCGCCGGCCGTCCAGCGTGCGCTTGTGCATCCAGACCAGCACGCCGTCCGGATCGCGCACGCGGCGCCAGTTCTCCGTCTCCGCCACGACCTGAACCGGCAGGCCGCGCCGGTGATAGGTCCACAGGATCGGATGCTGTTCGCTGGGCCCGGCGCGGCCGTTCACCGTGTCGAATTTCAGGCTGACGAATCGCGGCACGGGCAGGCCCGACGGCGTCATGTCCGCAAGAGCGGGTCCGGCGAGGGTCGCGAGCGCGAGGATGGCGATCAGAAGGCGCATGGGCCCCGCAGCATCGCGCGTCATGGTGAATGCCCGGTAAAGGGGGCGTCCGGGCGAACATTCCCGCCTGGCGTTCGCTTGGCGCGCGCACGGGCTTTTGGCGCCGGGCGGGCTCTGCTATGCGACGCCCCCTCGAAGGATTCTCACCCCGTGTCAGACACCAAACCGTTCGTCATCGTCACCCGCAAATTTCCGGACCCGGTCGAGGCCCGGATGCGCGAGCTGTTCACCGTCGAGCTGAACCCGGACGATACGCCGTTCACCCGGGACCAGCTGGCCGACGCGCTGTCGCGCGCCGACATCCTGGCGCCCACGATCACCGACAAGCTGGACGCGGACCTGCTGGCCGGGGCGGGCGGCCAGCTGAAGATGATCGCCAATTTCGGCGTCGGCGTGGACCATATCGACCTGAACGCCGCGCACGCGAAGGGCCTGGTGGTCAGCAACACGCCGGGCGTGCTGACCGAGGACACCGCGGACATCGCCATGGCGCTGATGCTGGACGCCGCGCGCCGGGTGACCGAGGGCGACCGGCGGACGCGCGCGGGCGAGTTCAAGGGCTGGCATCCGGTCTGGATGATGGGCCGCAGCGTGCACGGCAAATCGCTGGGCGTGATCGGCATGGGCCGGATCGGCCAGGCCGTGGCGCGCCGCGCCGCCGGCTTCGGCATGGACATCCATTATCACAACCGCAGCCGCGTCTCCGGCGCCATCGAGACGACGCTGGGCGCGACCTATTGGGAAGACCTGGACGCGATGCTGGGCAGGGTGGACTTCGTGTCCGTGAACTGCCCGCGCACGCCCACGACCTATCATCTGCTGGACGCGCGGCGTCTGGCGCTGCTGCAGCCGCACGCGATCGTGGTGAACACCGCGCGCGGCGACATTATCGAGGAGGCGGCCCTGGCCGCGATGCTGGCCGACGGCCGGCTCGCTGCGGCGGGTCTGGATGTCTATGAATTTGAACCGCGAGTTGAAGCACAACTGCTTGGCCTCGATAACGTTGTTCTGGCCCCGCACCTCGGCTCAGGCACGATCGAAACGCGCACCGCGATGGGCGAAAAGGTCATCGTGAACATCAAGGCGTTTCTGGACGGCCACCGTCCGCCCGACCGGGTCGTCCCGGCCGAGTAAGCGGCGTGAACCGGCGGGGCGCACGCGCGTTCTGCCCAGTATGCGCAACAAACTTCTGATCGTTCTGGGAATCCTGGCCGTGATCGGCGGCCTGACGCTGGGCGCTATTGTCGGCGTGATCTTTGTCGGGCTGGCGATCGGCGTCGTCGGGGCGGCCGTGGTCGGCCTGATCGGCTGGGGCGCCGGGAAAGCCGCCCAGCACAAGCTGGACGGTCCGGACGAGCGCGAGCGGATCACGGATCATTCCTGACAGCGTGACAGCGGTCTGGCGATCCGCGCCCCCGGCGATATAGGATCGCGCCGGGAGGAATCGAATGACCACACTGCACTCTGGCGCGGCTTTCGCGCTTGTTTTGTTTCTGGCCGCCGCACCCGCGCACGCCCAAGAGGCCGAACGGCCCGACTTTACCGGCGTATGGGAGCTGGCCAGTCCGCCAATGACCCGCACCAACCAGTATCCGGACCTGCCGTTCACCGAGGAGGGCCTCACGCATATCGAGGCGCACCGCGCGCTGGTGGACCCGCGCGGAGAGAACCCCGGCATGTACTGCGTCATCGCCGGCATGCCGGAAATGATGATGGCCGCCGGCGGCTATCCAATGGAGGTGATCCAGAAGCCGGATCAGGTGACCCTTATCAGCGAGAACGAGAACGACATCCGCCGCCTGTATCTGGGCGACCGGATCGTGCCGGACTCCGACATCTTCCCCTCGCGCAACGGCTATTCGAAGGCGCGCTGGGAGGGCGACGTTCTGGTCGTGGAGACCGCGCATCTGGAAGAGCAGCCCGACAGCCGCTTTCCGCACAGCGCCGCGACGACGATCGACGAGCGGTTCAGCCTGACCGAAGAGGACGGCGAGCCGCGCCTGGTGATCGAGACGGTGGTGACCGATCCGGAATGGCTGACCGAGCCGCTGGAATACACGCTGGAGTACCGGCCCTACGATATCGGCTGGATCATGCCCTATACCTGCACCGTCCAGGCTTGGCTGGACCATCTGGACGAGCTGGCGGCCGAGGCCGGGCAGTGAGGCTTGCCGTCTCCGCGCTGGCGGCGCTCTGCGCCCTCGGCGCGGGGCCGGCGCTGGCGCAGGAACGGCCGGACTTCACCGGGGTCTGGCGGCTGGCCAGCCCGCCGATGACCAGCGCCCAGGGCTATCCGGACCTGGATTTCACGCCGGAGGGGGCGGGCCGCATTGCGGCCTATCGCGCGCTGGTCGACCCGGCCGGGGCCAATCCGACACAGTATTGCGTCACCCACGGCATGCCCGAGATGATGATGGGCGGCGGCGGCTATCCGCTGGAGGTGATCCAGAAGCCGGACCAGGTAACGATGATCAGCGAGGCGATCAACGAGACCCGCCGCATCTATCTGGGCGACCGGATCGTGCCGGACAGCGAGATTTTTCCGTCCCGCCACGGCTATTCGAAAGGCCGTTGGGAGGGCGACGTGCTGGTCGTGGAGACCGCGCATCTGCAGGAAATGGTGGATTCCCGCTTTCCACACAGCGCCAGCGCCACGGTCACCGAACGCTATCGCATGGAGGCGGGCGCGGACGGCGCGCCGCGCCTGATCGCCGAGACGGTGTTCGAAGACGACTGGCTGGAGGCGCCGCTGGAATACACGCTGGAATGGGCGCCGGCGGAGGTGAACTGGATGCTGCCCTATGAATGCATGGAGCAGACCTGGTTCGACGCGGTGGACGAGATGGCGCGCGAGGCCGGGGCGGAGCCGGTGTTCGGCCGCTAGGACGGGTCAAGCCTCAGCGAACCCGGGCGGGGTTCGGGCGTTGCCCCAGCAAGGGGGGACAGATGCCCAGCGAACGGTTCGAATTCGAAAACGCCCGCGGCGAGCAGCTGGACGGGATTCTGGAGACCGGGGAGTCCGCCCCGCAGGCCTGGGCGGCCTTCGCCCATTGTTTCAGCTGCGGCAAGAATTCGCTGGCCGCGGTGCGCGTCTCCCGCGCGCTGGCGGAGGCGGGAATCGGCGTCCTGCGCTTCGATTTCGCGGGGCTTGGCGGCAGCGAGGGCGATTTCGCCCGCGGGCTGAGCGCCGACGCCGCCGATCTGACGGCCGCCGCCGAGGCGATGGCGGCGGCGGGAAATCCCCTCAAGCTGTTGATCGGACACAGTTTCGGCGGCGCGGCCTGTCTGTCCGCCGCCGCGTCCCTGCCCGATATCGCGGCGGTGACGACGATCGGCACGCCCTTCGCCGCCGGCCATGTCCTGCAGCACGCCCCGGAGGCGGCCGAACAGGGCGGCGGCGAGGCGGTAGAGATCGAGATCGCGGGGCGGACGCTGAAACTGTCCCCGGGTTTTGTGGAGGACGCGGTGCGCCATGCGCCGGATGCGCGCATCGCGGCGCTGGGCCGGCCCTTGCTGATCCTGCATTCGCCGACCGACGAGGTGGTGGGAATCGACAATGCGGCGCGGATTTACCGCGCCGCCCGGCACCCCAAGAGCTTTATCAGCCTGGACGGCGCCGACCACCTGCTGACCCGGGCCGAGGATACGGCCTGGACGGCGCGCCTGATCGCCGCCTGGTTCAGCCGGTATTGCTAGGCTTTCCAAGGCTTTCCGGCCTTTTGACATGACCGAAATGTAACGCTGGTCATGACCGGTCTTATTGGGCTGCCGGGCCCAGCCGTGCTATTTATTTAGCCAATTCATCATACCACCTGGACAACAGGTTTATGGGGAGAAGCATGACTCCACTTCAGTGGAAACGCGGGGCGCTGGCCGCCGCCGCCAGCGCACTGGCCACCGGCGCGGTCGCCCAGGACGATCATCCTGAGCAATACCAGCTGATCGATCAGTATTGCGTGGAGTGCCACAACTTCACCGACTGGGCCGGCGGCGTCGCGTTCGACGTTATGGACCCCAATACGATCTATGAAGACGCCGAAGTCTGGGAAGAAGTCGTCCGCAAGCTAAAGGGCGGCCTGATGCCGCCGCCGGGCGAGGCGCGCCCCGACCATGAGGCGATCCTGCAGACCGCCGCCTGGCTGGAAGACACGATCGACGAAAGCGCGGTGGAGCAGCATGTCGGCCGCATTCCCCTGCGCCGCCTGAACCGCCGCGAATACGAATACGCCATCCGCGACCTGCTGGGCATGCATGTCGACGCCGCGGCCCTGCTGCCGGCGGACGATCTGGAGCACGGCTACGACAATATCGCCGAGGCCCTGCAGGTCTCGCCGAGCTTCATCGACCAGTATCTGAACGCCGCCCGCACCATCGCGCACGACGCGATCGGCGATCCGCGCCCGATTCCGATCATGGAAACCTATGGCAGCGTCGCCGACATGATCATCTCGCTGCCCCCGCGCGGCATCGACGGCACCGGCACGCAGCAGCGCCATGTCGACGGACTGCCCTTCGGCACGCGCGGCGGCATGAGCGTGCAGCACAATTTCCTGGCCGACGGCGAATACGAGCTGACCATCGGCGACCTGGCCCTGGCCCGCGAAGTGCCGAACATGGAGTTCGAGAACACCGTGGTCGCCCTGCTGGACGGCAAGGAGTTCTACCGCACCGTGATCGGCGGCGAGGCCGACCATAAATGGATCGACCAGATCCTCGACGACGCGGTCGCCTCCATCAATTCGCGCCTGAAGGGCATCCGCTTCTACGCCACCGCCGGCCAGCACACGGTCACGGTGACCTTCATCCAGCGCAGCTTCGCCGAAAGCGACGAGCGCACGCCGATCCCGGCGCTGGAAGGCGGTCAGGACCGCATCCACGCCGTGCACGCCATGCAGATTACCGGCCCCTATGAGGTCGAGGGCATGAGCCAGACGGCCAGCCGCGAAAAGATCTTCATCTGCTATCCCGATGCGGCGTCCGAAGAGGCCGCCTGCGCCGAGGAGATCGTGAAGAACCTGGCCGCGCGCGCCTTCCGCCGGCCGCTGACCGACAAGGACGTGCACGACCTGATGGCGATCTATACCGCCAGCCGGGAAGTGGGCGATTTCGAAGCCGGCGTGCGCGACGCGCTGTCGGCCATCCTGGTCAGCCCGCACTTCATCTACCGCGCCGAGGACGGCCTGTTCGACGCCGAGGCGCAACAGGTGAACGACTACGAACTGGCCTCGCGCCTGTCCTTCTTCATCTGGTCCAGCCTGCCGGACCAGGAGCTGCTGGACCTGGCCGCCGAGAACCGGCTGCACGAGCAGGACGTGCTGGACGCCCAGGTCAGCCGCATGCTGGCCGACGACCGCGCCACCGCGCTGGTCGAGGATTTCAGCGCGCAATGGCTGCATCTGTCCAAGCTGGACGAGATCACGCCGAACGGCGGCATCTTCCGCTACGCCAGCCGGGGCCTGGATCCGCGGGCGATGTTCAAGACCGAACTGAACATGTTCATCGACAGCGTGCTGCGCAGCGACCAGTCGGTCGTGCGCCTGCTGGACGCGGACTACACCTTCCTGAACGAGCGTCTGGCGATGCACTATGGCATCGAGGACGTGAAGGGCAGCCGCTTCCGCAAGGTGGCGCTGAAGGACCCGCACCATAACGGCCTGCTGGGCAAGGGCGCGGTGCTGATGCTGACCGCCAACCCGAACCGCACCTCGCCGGTGCTGCGCGGGGCCTGGATCCTGGAGCGGATCCTGGGCACGCCGCCGGCCGAGCCGCCCCCCAACGTCGAGTCGTTCCCGGAGAACGAGGCCGGCGCCGCGCCGAAGACCGTGCGCGAACGCCTGGCCCAGCACGCCGAGAACCCCAGCTGTTACGGCTGTCACGGCGTGATGGACCCGCTGGGCCTGGCGCTGGAGAACTTCAACACGGTTGGCCAGTTCCGCACTTTCGATCCCGACACGCTGACCGCGATCGACGCCACCGGCGTCCTGCCGGACGGCTCCGAGATCGACGGTCCGTCGGATCTGGCGGCCGCGCTGGCCGACCGTTCGGACATGTTCGTCCAGACGGTGACCGAGAACCTGATGACCTATGGCCTCGGCCGGCTGGTCGACTATCGCGACATGCCCGCGGTGCGCCAGATCGTGCGCGCGGCGGAGAAGGACAATTACCGCTTCGAGGCGCTGGTGCGCGGGGTCGTTTCCAGCGACGCCTTCATGATGCGGGAAAACTATCTGACCTCCGGCGAGGAGCCCGAGGTGCAGGAAGCCTCTTTGGGGGATTCCGGCGCGCTGCCGGCCCCGAACTGAACCGATAACAAGACCTGACCCGAACAGGAGTTGGACAATGTTTATCAGTAAAAAACATCTTTCCCGCCGCACCCTGCTGAGAGGCGCGGGCGCCGCCGTGGCGCTGCCGCTGCTGGACGCGATGGTGCCGGCCTCCACGGCGATGGCGCAGACCGCCGCCGCGCCGAAGACGCGCCTGGGCTATGTCTACTTCCCGCACGGCGCGGCGATGAAATACTGGACGCCGAAACAGGCCGGGACGAATTTCGAATACTCCCGCATCCTGGAGCCGCTGAAGGCGGTGCACGGGCACACGACCATCGTCAGCGGCCTGCGCAACAAGGGCGGCGAAAGCACCAACCCGCACGGGATCATCGAGGAAACCTGGCTGTCCTGCGTGGCGCCGGGCGACAAGGACCGGATGCCGGGCGGCACGCGCGGCATGACCGCCGACCAGATCGCCGCGCGCGTGATCGGCGAACAGACGCCCCTGCCCTCTCTGGAGCTGTGCGGCGAGCCGGGCGGCGCGATCAATTACCGCACGCCGCAGCAGCCGCTGCCGCTGGAAGGCAATCCGCGCAAGGTGTTCTACGCCATGTTCGGACAGGGCGACACGTACGACCAGCGGATCGAGATCCTGGGCCAGTCCAACAGCCTGCTGGACTATGTCATGGAGTCGACCGCGAGCCTGACCAGCAAGCTGGACAAGGCCGACCGCGTGAAGGTCGCCGAATATCTGGACTCGGTGCGCGAGATCGAGACCCGCATCAGCAAGCTGGAAGACAGCGCGCGCGAGCTGACCGGCCTGCCGGATGCGCCGATCGGCCCGCCGGAGGATTTCACCGAGCTGCTGGACATCCAGTTCGAGATGATCGCCCTGGCCTTCCAGACCGACCAGACGCGGATCGCCTCCATGCGCATGATCAAGGAAGCGAGCATGCGCGTGTTCTCCAATGTGGGCGTGCAGGAGGCCTTCCACCCGCTGTCGCACCACAAGAACCAGGAAGAGAATTTCGAGAAACTGGCCCGCGTTCAGCGCTACCAGACCGAGCGGATGGTGAAGTTCGCCGAGCGCCTGCACGCGATCGAGGACGGCGACGGCTCCATCCTGGACCACTCGCTGATCCTGTTCGGCTCCAACATGTCGAACAGTGACCTGCACAATAACGACCCGCTGCCGAACGTTCTGGTCGGCAAGGGCGGCGGTGTGAAGGGCGGCCAGCATCTGGCCTATCCGCAGGACACGCCGCACGCGCAGCTTCTGCACACGATGCTGGACCGCGCCGGCGTGCATGTCGACGAATTCGCCGACAGCCCCGGCCCGTTCGCGGAGGTCTGAGCATGAACACCGCCCGCAAGCTCGCCCTTGGCGGGGCCTCGCTGATGATCCTGGGGGCCGCCGCGCCGGCGCTGGCCCTGGACGAATACAGCGTTCCGTCCTTTGAGACGGTGGACGAGGCCGATCCCGGGTATCGCTATCCGGACGGGTCCACCCCGCTGATGTGGGCGGTGTACGAGAACGATGCGGACGAAGCCCGGCGCCTGATCCGCGCCGGGGCCGATGTGAACGCGTCCAATAATTACGGCGCGAACGCGATGCAGCTGGCCGCCGAGGTGGCCAATGTGGACATGCTGGACATGCTGCTGAAGGCCGGCGCCAACCCCGACTCCGCCAATCCGGAAGGGCAGACCGCGCTGATGCTGGTCGCCCGCACCGGCGATGTGGACGCGGCCAAGCTGCTGGTCCGCCGCGGCGCGGACGTGAATGCGTTCGAGACCTGGGGCGAACAGACCGCCCTGATGTGGGCCGCCGCCCGGCGCCAGCCGGCGATGGTGGATTATTTGATCCGCCAGGGCGCGGACATGAACGCGCGCGGCAAGTGGCGCGACTATAAGCGCCACATCACCTCCGAAGCGCGCGCCAAGCAGCTGGACACCGGCGGCCTGACGCCGCTGCTATACGCCGCGCGCGAGAATTGCGTGGAATGCGTCGCGGTGCTGATCCAGCACGGCGTGGACGTGGACCTGCCCGATCCGGACCGGGTCTCCCCGCTGCTGTTCGCGGTGCTGAATTCCAACTGGGATGTCGCGAAGCTGCTGATCGAGGCGGGCGCCGACGTCAATCAATGGGACATGTTCGGCCAGTCGCCGCTCTATTCCATGGCCGGGGCGCGCACCGACACCAGCCGCGCCTCCATCGACGCGCTGAACGAGACCTCGGGCGGCGAAGTGATGCGGATGATGCTGGAAGCCGGCGCCAATCCGAACATGCAGCTGTTCATGCGGCCGGCGGATTCCCGGGGCGGCGGTTCGCGCGGCTCCACGCCGCTGCACAACGCGGCCGGAAGCCGCGACCTGGAAGCGGTGCAGATGCTGCTGGAGTTCGGCGCGGACGCCAGCCTGAACGACGCCGACAACGAATCCGCCCTGATGATGGCGGTGCAGGGCGGCGGCGGCGGCCTGTTCGGCGGCCCGACCGGACCGGGCGAGGATGCGGCCCTGCCCATCATCGACGCGCTGGTCGAGGCCGGGGCCGATGTGAACGCGGTGGCGCTGTTCCACCATCTGAACCGCCTGCGCGGCGGCACGGCGCTGCATTATGCCGTGCGCTCCGGCTGGGGCGATGCGATCGACCGTCTGGTCGCGCACGGCGCCGACGTGAATCTGAAGGACCCGGACGGCCTGACGGCGCTGGATTACGCGATGGCGCGCGGATACATCCCGTTCCTGCGCTCGCGCGAGCCGGTGGACGAAGAGATCGCCGCGAAGCTGCGCGCCCATGGCGCGACGGTCGAGCTGCTGGCCGAGCCGTACTGGCCGCCGGTCGGCCCGCCGGTCTATTACGAGGCCACGATCTGGCCGCTGGACCCGACCGTGCCCAGCCGCTCTTACGAAGAAATGACGCCCAGCCCGTTCCTCGATGAGGAAATGGAGAAGCTGCAATATCCCGGCACGCCGCAGCCCCAGGCCGCGGCGGACAATGACGCCGAAGAAACCGATCAGGCCTCGCTCGATGACGCACAAACCCTTCGCTGACCGCCTTGCGGCGGGCGCAGCCGGCCTGACCGCGCTCGCCTGTCTGACAGGCGCTCTGGCGGCCGCTCCGGCACACGCCGCCGAGATCTCCACCCGGGAGGTCGCCGACGGCCTGTTCCTGTTCCAGGGAGCGGGGTCGAATGTCGTGGCGATGGAAGACGGCGGCCAGCTGCTGGTCATCGATGGCGGGCTGGACGAGAACAGCGGCGACCTGCTGGCCGCGATCGAGGCCGCGACGGGCACGGCCGCCATCGGCACGCTGATCGACACGCACTGGCATCCCGAACAGGTCGGTCTGAACGACGAGGCGGGCGCGCAGGGCGCGACTATCATCGCGCACGACCAGACCCATATGTATCTGTCGAACCGCGTCACCTCTCCCATCTATGAGGAGGCGTTCGGCCCGCTGCCCGAGGCCTCGCTGCCGACGCAATACAACCGCTATGGCGGCGAGCTGACCTTTGCCGGGCACACGGCGCAATACGGCTATCTGCCGGCCGCCCACACCAATGGCGACCTGTATGTCTTCTTTCCGGACCTGAACGTGCTGGTCGCGGGCGGCGCGGTGGGCTCCGATTCCTGGCCCCTGCTGGATTACTGGAACGGGGCGATCATCGGCGGGCTGGTGCAGGCGCACGAGAAACTGGCCGAGATCGTCAGCGACGACACGGTGGTGATCCCGGCGCACGGCCCGGCCATCACCGGCGCGGACCTGAAGCGGCACCGCGACATGTACCGCCAGCTGTTCCGCGACGTCAGCCACATGATGAATAACGGCATGGGCTATGACGACGCGCCGGTCATCAACCCGCTGCGCGGCCACGAGGACGAGTTCGGCGACCCGTCCGAATTCCTGAACGGTGCCTATCGCAGCAAGGAAATGGCCGAAGTGCCGAGCTAGCCGCCCGGTCCGAGCCGCAGCATTTCAAAGGGCGCGCCCAGGGCGCGCCCTTTTTGCATCGGGATTCCGAAAACCGCCGGGGGGCCGGCATGGCCCCGGTCTTGCAGCGCGACGCCGTGATTTGGCCTGTCCGGCGCATTTTGGCGCAAATGCTTGAGGGATCGCCGGTTTTCCGGCGGAGCGGCGATGGCGACGATAGCGAAAGAGAAAACCGCAGCCGAAGCGCCGCAGGGCGTGACGCCGCCGCCGGGCGCGCGGCCCGCGCGGAAGAAGGCGGAGGTGAAATACTCCGTCTCTCCCGGATTCGTCGGCTTTCTGGCGGCGCAGGACGCGGCGCTGGCCTTTACCTCCTACCAGTCGGGGAAATTCTATCTGCTGGGGCGCAATCCGGCCGGCGGCCTGATGGTGCACGAGCGCTTCTTCCAGAAGGCGATGGGCATCGCGGTGGCCGGGCGCGACACGCTGTATCTGGCCACGCTGATGCAGATCGTGCGGTTCGAGAACGTCCTGCGCGGCGGGCAGAAGATCAACAATGTCTATGACGTCTGTTACGCGCCCCGCGCCTCGCACCTGACCGGCGCGCTGGACGCGCACGATGTCGGGATCATGGCCGACGGGCGTCCGGTCTTCGTCAACACCGCCTATAATTGCCTAGCCACCCTGTCGGACCGGCATTCCTTCACGCCGCTGTGGCGGCCGCCTTTCGTGTCCAAGCTGGTGAAGGAGGACCGCTGTCACCTGAACGGGCTGGCGATGGACAATGGCGCGCCGGCCTATGTGACAGCCGCCTCGCGCAGCGACACGATCGACGGCTGGCGCGACCGGCGCCAGGACGGCGGCGTGGTGATCGACGTGCGCACCGGCGAAGTCGTGGCCGAGGGCCTGTCCATGCCGCATTCGCCGCGGGTGCATCAGGGAAAGCTGTGGGTGCTGAATTCCGGCGCCGGCGAACTGGGCTGGATCGATCTGGACAAGCCGCCGGCCGAAGCGTTCCAGAAGGTCGCCTTCTGTCCGGGTTTCGCGCGCGGCCTGGCGCTGCACGGGCGGTTCGCGGTCGTCGGCCTGTCCAAGCCCCGCTATGAGCGGTTCGAGGGGCTGGCGCTGGACGACCGGCTGAAAGAGACCGATTCCGAGCCCTGGTGCGGCATCCAGGTGATCGACCTGGAGACGGGCGCGTGCGCCCACTGGTTCCGCATCGATGGCGCGATCGGAGAGCTGTACGATATCGGCGTCATTCCCGGCGCGCCCTGCCCGATGGCGCTGGGCTTCACGGGGCCGGAAATCCTGTCGCTGATCACCCATGACGAGGAGGCCGCAGAGGCCTAAACCGCTGTAGTTTTTGGTTAATTCTCCCCTCAGGGTTGTTCGCGCTGGACTCCTCCCCCGCCCTCCTCTGGACTGGCTAGGGGGGTCCTGACCGGAGCCCAGGGGCGGCCGCGTTGGCCGAAATGCCAGGAGCATGCGCCGCGCGCGAGCGGCGGGAGGTTGGCTTGGCCAAAGGAAAGGCAAAGATGCGCCGGTTCGGCGCCTCGGCCCTGCAGCGGCGGCTGCTGGGATCGGCCTCGCTGCTGGCGGCGGCCGCGGGCTATGGCCGCCACGCCTATGCGCAGGCCAGCTGCTACAACACCTCCGGCACGAACTATATCTGCACCGGCGTCGGGACATCGGCTCTCAGCGTCAACGCCAACAACGCCACTGTCTATTCGCAGAGCCCGCTGCAGGTCACGCTGAGCGGCGGGCCCGCCGACGCGCTGTTTATCAGCGGCGCGGGATCGCTCAGTTTCATCGACGCCTATGCCGACACGATCATCTCGGGAACGGATACAGGGTTGGGTCTTCGGGTGACCGGCGACGCCGGCGCAACGCCGGGGTCGGCCACCATTCTGGCGAGCGGCTATTTTCGCGGGGCCGACGAGTATGCGATCTATGTGTATAATTCGGGCAGCGGCGACACCTCCATCACGCTGACCGGATCCGCGCGCGGGGGGTACGGAATTTACGCCGATAACGGCACGAGCGCCGGGAACCTGTCGATCACCGTCGACGGCGACATCGACACGGCCAGGGAGGCGATCTATTCCAAGAACCGCGGATCGGGCTCCCATGTGATTACCGTGAGCGGCGCCGTCGAGTCTGCCAGTCTCGAAGGCATGGAGATCCGAAGCGGCGGCAACACCACCTATACGCGGCTGAATCTGCTCGCGGGCGGCTCCATCACCAGCAATGGCGCCAACGCCGTATACGCAAGACACAACGGCAGCGGGGATCTGATCCTCGACCTCTACGGCGCGATCACAGCGGACTCAGCCGGCGTCTATGCGGACAATCGGGGCGACGCGGCGACGCGGATCACGGTCGGCGGCGATATCACCGGTGGGACGGGGAACTCCGACATCGGCGTTTCGGCCCGGACCCGCGCGAACACGACCGGCCTGTCGTTCACGACGCTGGCCGGTTCGGATGTCAGCGGCGGCCGCTATGGCGCCTATCTGAGGCACGGCGGCGGCGGCGATCTGGACGCCACGATCGGCGGGACGCTGGACGGGGGTGATAATGACGGCCTGCGCGCCGCCACGACGAACGCCGCCTCCGGCGCGATGTCGATCACGACGCTGGCCGGGTCCTCCGTCACCGGGGGCGGGAGCGGGTTCGGCGTCTCCAGCGTTCATTTCAGAACCGGCGACCAGACGATCAGCGCCTATGGCTATGTCGCCGGCGGCTATGGCGCGATCCAGGCCATCAATGCCGGGATTGGATCGTCGACCCGCATCACGGTGGGCGGCGATATCGTGTCCGGCGACGGACCCGGCGCGTTCGCCAATGTCAGCCCGTTCGGCGTGGACCTGGGGGTGACCACGCTGGCCGGCAGCAGCATCACCGCCGGATACGCCGGCGCCAATGGCGGCAATTTCCATAATTATTATAGCGGGATCGCGGCTTTCAATTATGGATCCGGGTCCATCGCGATCACCGCGGACGGAACCATCGACAGCGGCGCGAACGGGATTTTCGCGCGGCAATACTCCGGCGGGCAGAACGTGTCGGTCACGGTCGGCGCGACGGGCAGCGTCACAGGCAGTTATGACGGAATCTATGTCGACAATTACGGCTATGGCGCCACGACCGTAAGTGTGGACGGCGCGGTCGTCGGCAATGGCTATGACGGCGTGTCGGCCTATAACGCTGCGTCCGCGACGGACATGACCGTGACGGCGAACGGCACGGTCTACGGCCTGTATTCGGGCATCCGCACCGTCCAGTACGGCGGCGGCGCGACCACGGTCACCGTGAACGGGACCGTCACGGGGACGCGCTATTACGGCGTGCTGGCCGTGAACCAGGCGGGCACGGACCTGAACATCATTGCGGGCGGGACGACCTCCGGCGGGCATACCGGCGTGATCGGCGTTCAGTATGGAACGGGTGCGGCCGCCATCGCGGTGAACGGCGAGGTCACCGGCGGGACCTATGACGCGGTGTTCCTGACCACGATCGGCGGCTATGCCCCGACCGCCCGGATCACCCAGTATGCCGGCAGCACGGTCACCGGCGGCGACGACGGCCTGCAGATCCAGCACGACGGGACGGGCGAGGCGCGCGTCGCCAGCTATGGCGCCATCGTCGCCGCCGACGACGGGATCGATATCGACAATTATGGCGGCGGCGCCGCGACGGCCATCGCCAGCGGCGTGATCACGGCCACGGACGCCGGCGTCTATATGCTGAACGCGCCCGGCGCCACGGACATCTCGCTGACCGTGTCCGGCCATGTCAGCGGCGGCCAGTACGGCGCCTATGTGAACCAGTACGGGATGGGCGACACGTCGGTGCAGATCACCGGCGCGCTGAACGGCACGGCGGAAGACGGCCTGTACGTCTATACCGCGGCCGGCAGCGGCGCGCTGACCATCACGGCGGAGGCGGGCTCCAGCCTGACCGCCGGGGACGACGCGATCGAGGTGATCCATAACGGCACCGGGCCGATGTCGATCACGGTCGACGGCGACATCGTCAATTCCGACGACGGGGTCGAGGCCGACAACGACGGCGCCGGCGCGACCAGCATCGCGGTCGGCGGAACGATCCAGGCGGCGGATTATGGCCTGGACATCGACAATGGCGCGGGCTCGTCCAGCCTGGCGATCACGGTGTCGGGCGCGGTCGCCGGCGATGCGGGCGGTATCCTGGCCCTGCAATATGGGACCGGCGGCGCGACCATCGCGATCCAGTCCGGGGCCAGCGTGACCAGTTCCGGCGGGACCGGGCTGACCATGGGCGGAACCTCGCCGTTCGCGGTGACCCTGGCCGGGACGCTGACGGGCGGCGGCGGCACGGCGGCGCAGTTCGCCGGCATGGATGACACGCTGACCCTGAACCCCGGCTTCGCGGCGACCGGGATCGTGGACGGCGCGGCGGGGACGGACGCGCTGATCTTCGGCGGCGCGTCGGGCAGCCAGAGCTTCGACATGTCGCGGGTCGGCCCGGCCAGCCAGTTCCGCAATTTCGAGACCTTCGCCAAGGCCGGGGATTCGACCTGGACCCTGACCGGCACGGCCGGCCAGGGCGGGACATTCGCGGTCAATGACGGCCTGCTGAACGTCAACGGCGATCTGGGCGCATTCGATTTCACCGTGGCGGCCGGGGCGAAGCTGGGTGGTAACGGCACGGTCGGCGCGGTGACCAGCGCCGGCACGGTCGGCGCCGGCAATTCCATCGGCACGCTGAACACCGGCGACTTCACCTCAAGCGGCACGCTGGAAGTGGAGATCGACGGGACCGGCGCGGCGGACCTGATCAATGTGACCGGAACGGTGGACATCGCAGGCAGCACGCTGGACCTGCAGACGCTCGGGACTGGCGGGCATTCGACGATTCGCACGCTGGCCACCGTCATCGCCAATGACGGGACCGACGCGGTGGCGGGGACTTTCGCCGCCGGGACCGGGCTGAACACGGCCGGCACGCTCTATTCGGTGGCCGACACCGCGGGCGGGGGCGGCAACGACGTCACGCTGGACATCTATCGCACCGTCCTGTCGCTGGCCGACGGGACCGACGTGTCCGAGACGGTGACCTTCCCCGACGGCTTCCCGGGCCTGACCTTCGTGGTGGCGGGCGGGGCGTCGGCGACCTTCTCCGGCGCGCTGTCGGACAGCGCCACGCCGGTGGGCGCGGCCAAGGCGGGCACCGGGACGCTGACCGTCAGCGGCGCGCTGAACCTGGACGGCGAATTCAGCCTGGACGAAGGCGCGCTGGGCCTGGCCGCGGATGGCGCGCTGGGCGGCATGGACCTGATCGCGGCGGGCGGAACGACGGTCGATTATGCCGACGGGGTGTCCATCGGCAACGCGGTGACGCTGAACGGGCCGGTGAATTTCAACCAGTCCGGCGGGGCGGCGACCCAGGCGGGCGCGATCTCCGGCGCCGGGTCGATGATCAAGACGGGCGGCGGGACGCTGACCGTCAGCGGCGCCAACAGCTTCACCGGCGGGACAACGATTCAGCAGGGCCAGCTGACCCTGAATGGCTCCATGGCGTCCGGCGTCACGGTCGGGGCGGACGCGACGCTGGCCGGGACCGGCTCGGCGGCCGGCCTGACGGTTGCGGGCGAAGTTTCGCCCGGCAATTCCATCGGCACGCTGACGGTGGCGGGCGACCTGGCGTTCCAGCCCGGCTCCAGCTTCACGGTGGAAGCGGACGCATCGGGCGCGGCCGACCTGATCGCCGCCAGCGGCGCGGCACAGCTGAACGGCGGGACGGCGGCGCTGGTCCCGCTCAGCAGCGACATCGTCTACGAAGACGGGCTGACCTACACGATCCTGACCGCCGATGGCGGGGTGGCCGGGGCGTTCGAGGGGACGACCGATCCGTCCTTCTTCCTGAGCGGTTCGCTGGAATACGACCCGAACGCGGTGCGTCTGGTGATCCGGCGCGACGGCGCCCCGACCTTCGCCGGGGCCGCCGCGACCTTCAATCAGCGCCAGGCGGCAAGCGGGCTGCAGGGCCTGACCCAGTCGGGCGATGCGCTGGCCACGTTCAACTCCGTGCTGTTCCTGCAAAGCGAGAGCGAGGCGCAGGCGGCGTTCGACTTGGCCAGCGGCGAGGCGCACGCGACCTGGCAGCAGGGCGCGCAGGCGGCCTCCGACCTGTTCGCGGAGACGGTCAGCCGCCATGCCGGGTTCGGCATGCGGGACGTGCCGGTCCTGCAATCGCGCGGCGCGATCTGGGGCGGCGTGATGGCCGAGTCCGGCGTGCTGTCCACCGACGTGAACGCGGCGCGGATGAACGACGCCCATTACGGCGTGGCGGGCGGCGCGGATATGGGCGCCTATCTGGCCGACGGCGAAGTGACCGGCGGCGTGGCGTTCGGATACACGGACGGCGAGGCCGATATCGACGCCCGCCTGTCCGGCGCGGAGATCGAAACCGTGCACGCCGGCCTGTACGCCGCCTGGGACAACGGCACGGCGCGCCTGTCCGGCGCGCTGAACTTCGCCGCGCACGATGTGGAGACCACGCGGCGGATCGCCTGGAGCGGCCTGTCGCGCACCGCCACGGCGGAGCGCGAGGGCCAGACCTGGGGCGGGTCGCTGGAAGGCGCATGGCGCATCAAAATCGGCGAGGGCCTGCCCATTATCGCGCCGCTGGCGACGCTGGATTATGCGCGCACGCGCCTGGGCGCGGCGGCGGAGACCGGCGCGGGCGCCCTGAACGCGCATGTCGCGCCGGGCGACTATGAGAAACTGGACAGCGGGCTGGGCCTGGCGGCGTCCGACACGATCTCCATCCGGGGCACGGATGTGGGGCTGGATGTGCGGGCGCTGTGGCGGCACAGCTTCGGCGACAACACCGCCAGCCAGGCTGTTACCCTGCAGGGGGCGGCGGGCGCGCCCTTCCTGGTGCTGGGCCCCGACAATGCGGACGACTGGGCGGAAGTCGGCGTCGGCTTCCATGCCGACCTGACCGAGAGCGTCACGCTGGGCGCGCGCATCGACGCAGCCATCGCCAGCGAGGCGATGTCGCACAAGGCCAGCGTTTCGCTCGGCTGGCGCTTCTAGGCTGAAAACGCGGAGAGCACAGAGAACGGCCTAGTTTTCGGCCGCCTCGATATTCTCGACCGGCTCGCAATCGGCCTGCGCCTCGCAACTCGTGCGCAGATAGTCGGCCACGTCCTCGAACACCAGGATCAGGCCGCCGCGCTCATGCCCGCCGGCGCGGCCCATGGCCGAGTCGATGGGGGAGCGCCCGCGCCCGTCCAGCGCGTCGATCTTCGCGCCGTTTTCCACCAGCAGCTGGACCACCGGCATCCAGCCCCAGAAGGCCGCGCCATGCAGCGGCGTGCCGCTGGCGCCGGACGCATAGAAGCCTTCCAGCTCCGGCTCTTCGTGCTCGTTCACCTCGGCGCCGGCGTCGATCAGCAGTTTCAGCGCGTCGTGCTGTTTCTGCGCCGCGTCCTCATGCAGATAGGACCGGCCGCCGCGGATGTCGCACTCGATGGATTTCAGGCCGGCGGCCGCCATCACGGGCGTGATGCCGTTCACCGTCTCCAGCGTGTAGTCGGCGCCGTGCTCCAGCAGCAGCTGCACGCTCGGCGCGTCGCCGACCTTGGCGGCGCGGACCAGAGGCGTCGTGCCGATGGTCAGCATGGAGTCGCAGCCCCGGTCGTTCGACAGATTCCGATAGGGCGGGAACGCCTTCAGGCGCGGGTTCGGATCGGCCCCGGCCTCCAGCAGCATTTTCGCGATGTCGTAACCGCCGAGCGCGTCGGCGGAGGGGATGTCCGGCCGCCCGCCCTCGGGCACCTGGTTCATGTCCACCGCCATATAGAGCGGGGAGCGGCCATAGCGGTCCCATTTGTCCGGGTCGGCGCCGGCCTCGATCAGCACGCGGGCGGTTTCGAAATGCAGGTTTTCCAGCGCGATGATCAGCGGCGTGATCGCCTTGTAGTCGCCGATATCGGGATCCGCGCCGGCGTCCATCAGCGCGCGCATGCAGTCGGTACAGCCCTCGCGACCGGCGAAATGCGCCGCGGCCATGCCGCCATGCGGGCGGTACTGGGCGCGCGGCTCCGCCGTGACATAGCGTTTGAAGAAGGTCGGGAAGGACCGGATGTCCGGGTCCGCGCCCTCTTCCAGCAGCAGGGCGACGATTTCCGGGCGCCGGTGGGTGGCCGCCCACATCAAAGCAGTCTGGCCGCGCAGCTGTTCCTGGGCGTTCACGTCGGCGCCGGCGTCGATCAGCAGGCGCACCGATTCCGCATCGCCGGCGCGGGCCGCGACCATCAAAGCCGTCTGGCCGTCGGCGTTCGGGGATTCCGGATCGGCGCCCGCGCGCAGCAGGGCCTTGATGACCTCCGGGTCGGCGCGCTCGGCGGCGGCCGCCAGCGGGGTCGTGTTGTAGTCGTTCACCGCCAGGGGATCGGCGCCCCGGCGCAGCAGCGCCCTGGTCAGTTCGCCCTCGCCCATCAAGGCGGCCCAGTGCAGGGCCGTGGTGCCGTCGGCGGTGGCGGCCTCCGCGTTCGCGCCGTCCTTCAGGCTGGCGAGCGCCGCCGCCTCGTCGCCCGCGCGGGCGGCGTCCAGCAAAGCGGCGTCCGCCGCCTCGTCCGCCCATGCGGACGCGGCGGCGGCCAGACAGGCGAGAGATACGGCGGCGGCGAGCGCGGTGCGCATTCCTAGAGCTCCGTGATCTCGCCGGTGCTGTCGCCGACGCTGTCCAGCGGGATGCCGGACTTGCGCATGATCGACAGCAGGATGTTGGCGTGCGGCGTGCGCTCCGGAAGGACCAGATGCTGGTTGCCCTTCAGCGTGCCGTTGCCGCCGCCCAGAAGCGTGATCGGCAGCGGGTAATTGTCGTGGTTCCCGTTGGTCATGTTGGAGCCGTACATCAGGATCGTAGCGTCCAGCATCGACCCCGCGTCGCCCGCCGGGATGGAGTCCATCTTCACCAGGAAGTCGTGGAAGACCTCCGTGAAATAGGTGTTCAGCTGTTTCAGCTTTTCCACCGACGGCTTGTCGCGCTGCTGGTGCGACAGCGGGTGGAAGGCCTCCGGGATGCCGATATGCGGATAGGTCTGAACCGAGACCTCCGCCGCCATCATGTAGGAGGCGACGCGCGTGAGGTCGGCCTGATAGGCGAGCGCGATCAGGTCGAACATCAGGCGCAGCTGGCCGTCGATGTCCGGCACGCCGGCCGGCAGGTCCGGCAGGTCGTCGTCGGACACCGCGTTGGCCTCCGACATCATCGCGGCGCGGCGTTCGATCTCCCGCACATTTTCCAGATAGTCGTTCAGCACGACGCGGTCGGCCGCGCCGAGCGTGCCGCGCATGCGCTTGGCGTCTTCCAGCACGAAGTCCAGCAGGCTGGACCGGTCGGCGGCGATCAGGGCGCGTTCCTCCGGCGTTTCGCCGCCGCCGAACAGGCGGGTGAACAGCTTGTGCGCGTCGTATTCCATCGGGTTCGGCGTCTTGCCGTCGGCGAAGGACAGCGTGTTGCCGAAGGCGCAGCCATAGGCGCCGTCGCAGGACCCGTCCGCCCAGCCGCGCTCGGTTGAGACCTCCAGCGTCGGGAAGGGCGTGTCCTGGCCGATATGGTCGCCGGCGACCTGGTCGATCGTGCGGGCGCCGTCGGGCGTGGCGCTCTTGGCCGGCCGCACGCAGGACAGCCAGGTGCCCGGCGTGATGGCGTGGACCGAGGAGGAGCGCGCCGGATCGTTGTCGATATTGGAGATGATCGTCAGCCGGTCGCGGAACGGCTCCAGCGGCTTCAGGATCGTCTTCAACTCGAAATTTCTGCCCGCCGCATCCGGCGTCCAGCCGTTCATCTCCGGCCCAAAGATCGTGTTGTCCATGATCGCGCCGTGCGGGAAATAGATGAATCCCAGGCGCGATTTGGCGGCCGCGGCGGTCTGGGCCATGGCCGTGGAGGCGGGCACCATCGCGTCCAGCAGAGGCAGCGCGACCGCGGCGCCGGCGCCGCGCAGCAGCGCGCGCCGGGACAGGCATTTTTTCCTTACGTACACGAGCGGTCTCCTTCTTCGCTCAGATCCGTCGCACACTCGGTCCCGCCGTCGTTCATTGCGGCGGAATCCTCCACGGCGGGAACGCGCTGGCTGCGGAACTGGCGGCTGAGCACCACGCCGCGGACAAGCGCCGCGAAGTGATAATCCTCCGCCGCCGCATCGCGGGCGATGGCGCGGACGGTCGGCATGTCGGTATGGGCCAGGTTGCGGCCGAGCCCGTAGCTCAGCAGCTTTTCGGTCATCGTGCGGACGAATTCCTGCGGCTCGGCGATCAGCGCCTCGCGCAGCGCCACCGGGCCGTCGACCGGTGCGCCGATGGCCAGCTCGCCGTCGGCCGCGATGGGCGCGCCGGCGAAGCGGTCGCGCTCACGCCATGCGCCGAGGGCGTCGAAATTCTCCAGCGCCACGCCCAGCGGGTCCATGACGCCGTGGCAGGAATTGCAGGTCGGGTCGGCGCGGTGCTGTTCCAGCATGGCGCGCACGGTGGCCGCCGCGGTCGGCCCGCCATCGTCGTCGGCCAGATTGGTGTCGACGCCCGGCGGCGGCGCGGCGGGCGGCGTGCCCATCAGGTTTTCCAGAATCCACGCCCCGCGCAGCACCGGCGAGGTGCGGTGCGGATAGGAGGTGGCGGTCAGGATTGCGCCCTTGCCCAGCAGGCCGAAGCGGGCGGGGTCTTCCAGTTTCACGCGCTGGAAGTCCTGACCCATCGCCAGCGGCAGGTCGTAGTGCTTGGCCAGACGCTCGTTCACGAACGTATGGTCCGCCGTCATCAGGTCGATGACGCTGCGGTCGTCCAAGAGGATGCTGGACAGGTAGAGCTGCATCTCCGTCTTGAAGGCGGACAGCAGCGTCTCGTCGAAATCGGGATAGCGGCCGGGGTTCGGCGTGGCGTGGGATTCGATGTCGTCGACGCGCAGCCATTGCATCGCGTAACCGTCGACCAGCCGCTCGGCGCGCGGATCGGCCAGCATGCGGTCGACCTGTTTGCCCAGCGTTTTCGGGTCGCTGAGCTCCCCGGCCTCGGCGGCGCGCAGCAGCTCGTCGTCCGGCATGGAGCCCCAAACGAAGAAGGACAGGCGCGAGGCCAGGTCCAGATCGGAGACCTGGTAGACGTCGCCGGGCTGGGCGTCCTGCGGCGGCTGGGCCGCGCGGTACAGGAAGTTCGGCGAGGCGAGGATCGCCATGACGCCGCGCTGGATTCCGGTTTCGAACCCGGCGCGGTCGCGCCCGCCGCGATAGAATTCCATCAGCGGCGCGATGTCGGCGTCCGTCACCGGGCGGCGATAGGCCTTGTGGGCCAGGCGCTGCAGAATCTCCCGCGCGCAGGCCTCCCCGTCGCCGCCGGCTTCGGGCCGGCAGGTGAAGATGCGGCGGCGGCTTTCGGTGTCGGCCACCGCGCCCGGCTCGAACGGGCCGGTGATGGAGAATTTGCCGACGACCGGATCGCGTTCGCGCCCGGCGATCGGATAGAAGGACTGCAGCCGGTCGTCGGACGCCGAATAGGTGCGCGCGACGAAGGTCGCCGCAACGCGGCGCGTCCCGGCCTTTACCGGCACACGGATATTGCGGAACCGGTCCTCGATCTCCTGCAGCGCGTAATACTGCTCCTGGTCGATGGCGCGGAAATCCTTCTCGCCGCCGATATCGGCCTCGAACACCCGCTCGTCGTCGACCGTGATGATCACCGTGTTGGGATAGTCGAAGCCGTGGACGTAACGGGCCGTGCCCATATTCTCCACCGCGAACTCGTACACGCCGTCGGCGGGGAAGGTGTATTCCACCATGACGCCGCCGCGCGTGCCCGGCGGCATGCCGGCCAGACGCAGGCTCTGGTCGCCCGGCGGGGCGAAGAATGCCTCATAGACCGGCTTGGACGGCGCGCCGCCGACCGCCTTCACACTGACCTCGCGCGCGGCGGTGATGTACTGGTCCAGGAAGGTGGAGGAGACGCGCAGCAGTTCCGCGATATTGTCGAAGCCGCCGGAGACCGCGTCCTGGGGCAGATAGTCGGCCGCGTCGATCTCCAGACCCAGCAGGTCCATCACGGCGTGTTCGTATTCGCTGCGGTTCAGGCGGTGCAGGCCGACATGGCCGGGCTCGGGCTCCGACGCCGCAGCGTCCAGCGCGCTTTCCAGCGCCATGACCATTTCGTGCCGCGCTTCGGGGGTCGGCTGGGCCTTGCCCGGGGGCGGCATCAGGCCGCCGCGCATGCGGCGGACCGCTTCCTCCCAGATCTCGGCGTCGTCGGGCACCATGTCGGCGCTCATCGTGTCGAACGCCACGCCGCCGGCCCAGTCGGTGAAGTTGTGACACTCCACGCAATTGTCCTCCAGCAGCGTCCAGTGCTTGCCGACCTCGGCCAGCGCGTCCTCCACGACGGCCTCGCGGCCCTCCTCGGCAGCGGCGGGGGCGGCCAGGACCAGACCGATCGCCGCGGCGGCGGCGGAGCGGCGGGCGGCGCCCAGAGATTTGCGGGTGGTGGTCATCGTCTCTGCTCGATCAGAAGGCGCGAAGGCCGCTCATATGGTCCCACAGCCCGTCCCAGGCGGTGAGGATGAATTCGGTCGGGTCGCCGCGCTGGCCGGCATATTCGTCGGCGATGCCTTCCAGCAGCATGTCGTCGGCGCCCATGCCCTGGCGCGACATCTCCTGGAAACGGGTCAGGATGGTGTCCAGCATCTCCGCCTGCGCCTCCAGATCGGCGCGGGTCACCGGCTCGCCCGTCGCCGGGACGATCGCGGTTTCCGCGTCCGCCGTCGCAACGAGGGTGCGGGTGGCGTCCAGCATTTCCCCGATCCAGCCGCCGGTGGCGACGTCGATCACCGGCCACGCGTCGCGCGGATAGGCGACGCCGCCGGCTGCGATCACGTTCGCTTCCGTAAACACGGCGTGGATATCGCCGTCGGTATGGGCGCGCGGGGTCCAGACCAGCGGAATGGTCGCGCCGCCATGGGACAGCTCGTCCCGCAGATAGAAGGTGCGCGTCGGCAGGGCGGCGGGATCGCGCGGTTCGAAGACCGGGCCGTTCCAGCTTTGCTCGATCCGCGTGGTCATCCAGCGGCGCGTGTCCTCATGGGCGACGATTGGCACGCCGGCCGCGCCCAGCGCGTCGTTGGAGCCGGTCTGGTCCAGATGCCAGTGCGTGTTGACCAAAGCGGCGACCGGCTTGCCGCCGAACCGCTCCGCCACCGCGGCCAGCAAAGCGGCCGATTGCGCGGGCGAGCCGCCGTCGATCAGCGCCAGGCTGTCCGGCCCCTCGTGCGCGACGACATTGCCGCCGGCGCCGGTGAACAGGGTCAGGCCGGGCGCCAGATCGCGCGCCGTGATTGGGGCGTCCGCCGCCGAGGCGGCGCGCCACAGCGCGCCGGCGCCGACCGCGCCCAGCGCGATCCCCGAAACGAGTGCGCGACGCGAGATGTGCGTCGTCATCTGGACCTCTCTCCCCGGCGCCGCCGCGCGGCGCTTTTTTCCGGCCTTGAGCCATTGTTCTGGGTTGCCGCAAGGTAACAAGCCGGACGCCGCCCGGCGAGCCAAACATCATGAAATCACAGCAATTTTCCGGCCTGAATTGCCGGTATCCGGAAACATTTTCCGCGCCCCGGACGCCGTTTTTAAGGGCCTGAATCTAAGCGTCATATACCGAGCGTTTACTGGTCGTGAGCAACTTTAGGTTGCAACCGATCCAGAGACCTTGCCCATGCTGCCAGCTGTCGACGCCTCCGCCCGCCCGGCGCCCGTGCGCGTGATCGTCGTCGACGATTCGGCCATCGCCCGGGGCATGATCATCAAATTCCTGGAGCGCGACCCGGACGTCGCCGTGGTCGGCCGCGCGCCCAATGGCGAGGCCGCCATCGCCGAGGTGAAGCGCACCGACGCCGATATCGTGGTGCTGGACATCGAAATGCCGGTGATGGACGGGCTGACCGCCCTGCCCTTCATCCTGAAGGCGCGACCGGGCGTCAAAGTCATCATCGCCTCCAGCGTGGCGCGGCGCAGCGCCAAGATCAGCCTGGAGGCGCTGCAGATCGGGGCGTCGGACTATGTGCCCAAGCCGGATGGCGGGCGGCTGGGCGCGGCGGAGGATTTCGCCGACGAATTGCTGCGCAAGGTGAAGGCGCTGGGCGCAGCCCGCGCGCCGCGCCAGGACCGGCCCGCGCCGGTGGCGCTGCGCAGCGCACCGGCCGCCGCCACGGCCCCGCTGGCCGCGGTGGTGATCGGCGGGTCGACCGGCGCGCCGCCGGCCCTGATGGCCATCGCAAAAGAACTAAGAGGCGCGCTGGAGCAGCCGATCCTGGTCGCCCAGCACATGCCGCCCACCTTCACCACCATGCTGGCCGAACAGCTGGAGCGCGCCTATGGCGCCCCGGCGGCCGAGGGACAGGACGGCGAGCCGGTCCTGCCCGGACGCATCTATCTGGCGCCCGGCGGCTGGCACATGACGGTGGCGCGCGAGGGCGAGGCGCCGGTGATCCGTCTTAATCAGGAGCCGCCGGAGCATTATTGCCGTCCGTCGGTCAATCCGCTGCTGCGCTCGGCCGCGCAGGTCTACGGGGCGGGCGTGCTGGCCGCGATCCTGACCGGGATGGGCGGCGACGGGGCCGAGGGCTGCCGCGCCGTGGCCGGCGCCGGCGGGCGCTTCATCGTGCAGGACAAGGAAACCAGCGTTGTGTGGGGCATGCCGGGGGCGGCGGCCAAGACCGGACTGGCCAGCGCCGTCCTGCCCCTGTCGGAAATCGCCGCCTTTATCCGGCGCGCGGCGGAGAAGAACTCATGAATCCCACCAAAGCCCAAGCGTTCCGCCAACTCTGTTACGACCGGTCGGGCCTGGCCCTGACCGAGGCCAAGGACTATCTGCTGCTGACCCGGCTGGAGCCGGTGGCTCGGGCCGAGGGGTGCGGCCATATCGACGAGCTGCTGGACAAGGCGCTGGCCAGTCCCGGCGGCCCGGTGGCCCAGCGCTGTATCGACGCGATGGCCACCCATGAATCCTTCTTTTTCCGCGACGGCGGACCGTTCGAGCAGCTGCGCGAAAAGGTCCTGCCCGGCCTGATCGAGGCCTGCGCGCAGAAGCGCGCCCTGCGCATCTGGAGCGCGGCCTGTTCGAGCGGACAGGAGCCCTATTCGCTGGCCATGCTGCTGCTGGAAGAGCGGCATCGGATGCCAGAGTGGGACGTGACCATCGTCGCCACCGACATGTCGGAGCCGATCCTGGATCGCGCCCGCACCGGCCGCTATTCGGAATTCGAGGCGCGGCGGGGCCTGAGCGACGAGCGGCGGATGCGCTGGATGACCGCCGACGGCGGCGGCTTCAAGGTCGCGCCCCAGGTGCGGGACATGGTGGAGTTCCGCCATCACAATCTGCTGGACGGCGTGTCCATGCTGGGCCGGTTCGACCTGATCTTCTGCCGCAATGTGCTGATCTATTTCGACATGGAGCTGAAGACGCTGACCCTGGAGCGGATCGCCAAGATCCTGGAGCCGCACGGCGTGGTGATCATGGGCAGTGCGGAATCGGTGGTCGGCCTGCAGACGCCGTTCGCGCCCCGGCCCGGCCTGCGCGGGGTCTATCAGCTGAGCTCCGCGCCGCCGGCGATCCGCAAAAGCGCCTAGGACTCCGGCAGCGCAAAAAGAGAAACGGGCGGCGGATCGCTCCGCCGCCCGTTCTTGTTGCGCCATCCCGGGGAGGGGTGGGACCCGGGCCGCTAGACCCGGGAGAGGCGCTCCATCTCCACCGACAGGGCCTCAGCCTGCTGGGCCAGCTCGCCGGAGGCGTTGAGCAGGTCGTTCGACGCCGAGCCGGTCTGCGAGGCCGCGTCATTGACGCTGGCGATGCTGGTCGAGACCTGCTGGGTGCCGGCGGCGACCTGGGAGACATTGTCCGCGATCTCCCGCGTGGCGGCGGACTGTTCCTCCACCGCGCCGGCGATGGCCGAGGCGATCTCCGCCACCTTGCGGATCGTTTCGGAGATGCCGCCGATGGCGGTGACCGAGGTTTCGGTCGCCGACTGGATGGACGAAATCTGGGAGGAGATTTCGTGCGTCGCCTTGGCGGTCTGGTCGGACAGGCTCTTCACCTCCGACGCCACCACGGCGAAGCCCTTGCCCGCCTCGCCCGCGCGCGCGGCCTCGATCGTGGCGTTCAAGGCCAGCAGCTTGGTCTGACCGGCGATGTCGTTGATCAGGGTAACGACGTTGCCGATCTTCTTCGCCGCGTCGGCCAGGACCTGGATCGACTCGCTGGTCCGGTCGGCCTCGGTCACCGCGTGCTGGGAGATATTGGTGGACTCAGTCACCTGACGCGCGATCTCGTTGATCGAGGCGGTCAGCTCCTCCCCCGCCGACGAAACCGTCTGGACGTTCAGCGAGGTCTCCTCGGCGGCCTGGGTGACCGCGCCGGCCTGGGTGGTGGTTTCCTCCGCCGCGCGCGCCATGCCCTCGGCGGTGGCCCGCATCTGGGAGGCCGCCGAGGCGACGATGCCGGAAATCTCCGTCACCCGCTGGGCGATGGATTTCTGCTCGGTGATGTCGGTGGCGTATTTGACGACCTTGTAGGGCCGGCCGTTGGCGCCCAGGATCGGGTTGTAGCTGGCCTGGATCCAGATTTCCCGCCCGCCCTTGCCGAGGCGGCGGTACTGGGCGGCGTCGTATTCGCCGCGGCCGAGCTTTTCCCAGAACTCGCGATACTCGGCGCTGGCGGCGTAGTCCGGCTCCGCGAACATGGAGTGGTGCTTGCCGACCACTTCATCCTCGGCATAGCCCATCGTCTTCAGGAAGTTCTCGTTGGCCGACAGGATCTTGCCGGTCATGTCGAACTCGATCACCGCCTGGGCCTTGTTGATCGCGGCGATCTGGCCCTCGTAATTGGCGGCGTCCTGTTTCTGCTGGGTGATGTCGGTGGCGTATTTCACGACCTTGAAGGGGCGGCCGTTGGAATCGAGGATCGGGTTGTAGCTGGCCTCGATCCAGATTTCCTTCCCGCCCTTTCCGAAGCGCTTGTACTGGCCGGCGTCGTATTCGCCGCGGGCGAGCTTTTCCCAGAATGCGCGGTATTCGGCGCTGACCGCATAGTCCGGATCGACGAACATCGAATGGTGCTTGCCCCGGATCTCGTCGATGCCGTAGCCGACCGCGCCCAGGAAATTCTCGTTGGCGTCCACGATATGGCCGTCCAGGCGGAATTCGATCACGGCCTGGGACTTGTTGATCGCGTCCAGCATGCCGCGATTGCGCCGCGCCTCGGTCACGTCGGACCATTCCAGGACGTCGCCGACATAGTTCCCGGCGCCGTCCACCACGGAATTGATGCGCAGCGAGAAGCGCAGATCGCCGACCGAGATTTCGGCGGTGTGCGGATGCGGCCGGGGATTGGCCAGGATGTTGCGCTGATAGGACGGCTTCTTGTGGAAGACGTCGATGCAGCAGCCGATCAGATTGCCGAAATCCACGTCGGGGAAATGTTCGGCGAACAGCTCGGCGTTCTCGCGCAGCAGGGTCTCGGTCGCCGCGTTGGCGTAGGTGATGCGGAAATCCCGGTCGACCATCATGATGGGGACCGAGGCGCGGGCGACGGCCTGCTGGTTGAACATCTCCAGGGACCATTCCTGGGCCGGTTCGAACTCGTCCAGCTTTTCGGCGGTGGCGGCAGCGTACATTGGGGTTCTCCTTGAGGGTCAGGGACTCAGGCTGCGGCGGCCGCAGCCCGGTCGAGCGCTAGGGTTTTTTCGACGCTGAGGATCAGCAGCAGGTCGCCGTCCAGGCGGTGCAGGCCGCTGCAGAGGTCCCGCCATTGCGCGGCGAGCGTGACGGGCGGCGGCTCCAGTCCGGCGCGGGGCAGCCACAGCACGTCGCCGACATCGTCGACGAGGATGGCGTAAAGCTCGCTGTCATGTTCGACGATGACGCTCATATGGCGGTCGGCGTCGGCGCGATGCGGCATGCCGAGCTGCATGCGCAGCTCCACGGCGGTGACGATGCGGCCGCGCAGATTCAGCACGCCCGCCACCTCCGGCGGGGCGAGCGGGACGGTGTCGATGCGCACCGGGTCGATGACGTCACGGACATCCAGAACCGGCACGCCGAAATTCTGGCCGCAGACCGTGACCGTGACGAAGCCGTCGATATCGTCCGACTGGATGGGGGTCATCAGGCGGCCTCCTCTTCGGAAAGGCTGCGGCTGACATCGTCCAGCAGGCCTTCGGAATCGAAACTGCCGGCGAATTCGGCGAGGCCGCCTTCGGCGCTGAGTTCATGGGCGCCCAGGCCCAGAAGCGGCGTGGCGTGCCAGCGGTCGGCCTGGCCGAGCACGCCGGCGAGGCGCCGGGTCTCTTCCCCCCGGCTGGTCATGTCGGCCAGGATCAGGTCGAAACTCTCCCCGGCCTCGTGCAGCGCCAAAGCGGATTCCGCCCCGCTCGCCACCTCGACGGCGTAGCCGGCCTGGGACAGCAGCGGTCGCAGCAGCAGCTTGCTGAACGGGCTGGCGTCGATCACCAGCAGACGCTTGCCGCCCGCCCCGGTCTGCCCGGACGCATCGCCGAGCAGGTCGGTCCCGCGCGGGGCGCGCGCCGCGCCATAGGCGCGGTCCCAGTAATGGTCGATGTCGATCAGCTCCGTCGCCGCGCCCGACACGATGATGTTGCCCGCCGAGCCCGGCTGGCCGCCGGCCAGATCGCTGGCGGCGGAGGCCTCCACGATGTCGACGATCTCGTCGACCTTCAGGCCGAAGCTGCGCTCGTCGCGGGTAAACACCAGAAGCGGCGAGACCGTGTCGTCCCGCGCGGCGACCGGGCCGCCATCGATGCCGACGACCGGCATCAGACGCTCGCGGAACTGCAGCACGGTGCGCCCGTCCGCGCGCTCCAGGGCCTTGGCCGCCACTTCCTCGATCCGGGCGACGCGCGACAAAGGCGCGGCGCGCGGCGCGCCCTGGCCGGCGCGGAAGATCAGCATCTGTTCGGTCTGGACTTTCGGCGCCTGCACGGCCTCGGCGACCGCGTCCTCGGCGCCGTTCATCAGGTGCGCGGCGCCCGCCTCCGCCGAGATTCCCTTGAAGTCGAGGATCATGATGACCGAGCCGTCGCCCAGGATCGTCGCGCCGGAATAGAGTTTCAGGTGGCGCAGGATGCTGGCCACCGGTTTGACGACGATTTCCTCGGTGTCGAACACCTTGTCGACGATCACGCCGAACACGAAGCTTCCCACGCGGGCGACCACGATGCAGTCCTCGGTGCGCGGCTCCTCGGCCTCCGGCAGGCCCAGCAGCGCCTGCAGCGAGACCAGCGGCAGCAGCCGGTCGCGCAGGCGCAGCACCAGCGCGCCGTTGATCTGTTCGATCCGCCGCCCCTCGCTGCCATTGGCGCTGACCAGCTCCACGATGCCGGCCTGGGACATGGCGAACCGCTCGCCGCAGCATTCCACGATCAGGGCCGAGACGATGGAGAGCGTCAGCGGGATGCGGATGGTGAAGCGCGTGCCGCGCCCCTCGGTCGAGGTCAGCTCGATGGCGCCGCCGATCTTTTCGATATTGGTGCGCACCACGTCCATGCCGACGCCGCGGCCCGACACGGCGGTGACCTGTTTGGCCATGGAGAAGCCGGGCATGAAGATCAGCTGGCGCGCCTCGGCGTCGCTCATCGCGGCGGCGCGGTCCGGCGGCACGACGCCGGAGGCCACGGCCTTGTCCCGGATCTTGTCCGCCGGCAGGCCGCGCCCGTCGTCCGACATCTCCACGATGATCGCGCCGCCTTCATGGCGGGCCTGAAGCGTGATGCGACCGGTTTCCGGCTTGCCGGCGGCGCGGCGCTTCTCCGGCGTTTCCAGCCCGTGATCGGCGGCGTTGCGGATCATGTGGGTGAGCGGATCCTTGATCAGCTCCAGCACCTGTCGGTCCAGCTCGGTGTCCTGACCGCTGGTGACCAGGTCGATCTTCTTGCCGAGGTCGGCGGCCAGATCGCGCACCAGGCGCGGCAGCTTGGCCCAGGCGCCGCTGATCGGCTGCATCCGCGTGGTCATCACCCCTTCCTGCAGCTCGCTGGTGACCTGGTTCAGGCGATGCAGCGGACCGGCGAACGGGGTTTCCGGCTCCCCGCGGAGGGTCTGCAGCAGCTGGTTCCGGATCAGGACCAGCTCGCTGACCGTGGCCATCAGGCCTTCCAGCGTGTCGACGCCGACGCGGATGGTCTGGGCGGATGCGGCGGGTTCCGCCGGGCGCGCCGGACCGGAGTCCGATTGCGCCGGCGCGTCCTCGGCGGGCGCGGCGGGCGGCGCGGCGTCCGCCGGGGCCGGATCGGCCTTCAACAGTTCGTCGATCGCGCCTTGGTCTGCGCCCAGATCGGCCAGGGCGTGGGCGAACGCCTCCAGCATCGCGGACAGGCCGGAATCCTGTACGGCGGGCGCAAGGCTGCGCGCCTTGGCCAGAAGCGCGGCGGCGCCCGGCGTTTTGGTCATGCCGACCAGCGCGCCGCGCAGGCCGTTCTGGACCAGGTCGGGGTCCTGGCCCGCGAACATCTCCCCGTGCGCGGGATGGGCGGCGAGTTCGCCGATCACCATCTCGCAGGCGCAGTCCAGCGTCGCCTCCCCGCCCAGCCGCTGCATCAGCGGCGCGGCAGGCGCGGCTTCGGGTTCGGGCGGGGCCGGAGGGGCGTCCGCCGCCGCATCGGCGCCGCCCTCGAAGATGGCGTCCAGCCGGGCGACCAGCGCCGAATCGTCGCCGGCGGGCTCCGCCCCGCTGGCGGCCAGCGCCTCGACGATGGAGCGGATGACGTCGAACGCCTCCAGGATGGCGGAGATGGACGGGCCGTCCACCGCCAGCTCTCCGTCGCGGAAGGCGCCCAGGACGTTCTCGGCGGAGTGCGCGACGCTCTGCAGGCGCTGCAGGCCGAGGAAGCCGCTGGCCCCCTTGATCGAATGAATCAGGCGGAAAATCTCGCCCAGGAGCTCCGGATTGTCCGGGTTCTGCTCCAGCGCCACGAGCTTGCTGTCGAGGGCCTCGATGCCCTCGCTGGCCTCCGCCACGAATTCGCGAACCGTCTCGTCCATGGGTCCCCACACCCGATACAACTCTGGGATGCGTAGACCCGGCAGCGTTATCCGCAGGTTAATATTGACGAAAGTCAGTGATGAAAGTCAGGTTTTTCGGAAAAATCTCATATCCGGCATAATATGCTGCTTTATATTGGTATTTATGAGGGGGCTCGCGCTCGCCAGCCTGACTTCGCGCCAAGCCTGCACTGAGCCTGTTAACCCGAAATTATCCGCGGCCGGGGCTCATACACAACTATTGCGATAGTCGTGGGGCGTCGCGCTGGAGGGACGAGATGGCGGTCAACAAGGACATGCCGGTGCTGGTCGTGGACGATTACGCGTCCATGGTGCGCATCGTGCGCGGGATGCTGAACGAGCTGGGCTTCAAGAATATCGACAGCGCCGCGAACGGCGAGGACGCGTTCGAAAAGATCCAGACCACCAAGCCCCCCTATGAGCTGATCCTGTCGGACTGGAACATGCAGCCGGTCAGCGGGCTGGAGCTGCTGAAGAAGGTGCGCGGCAAGGAAGAGACCGTGAAGACGCCCTTCGTCATGGTGACGGCCGAGGCCAAGGTCGAGAACGTGATGGAGGCCCGCAAGGCCGGCGTGAACAATTACATCATCAAGCCTTTCACCACCGCGGTGCTGAAACAGAAACTGTCCACCGTGCTGGGGGAAATCTGAGATGGCGGCCAGGGCCCTCGCCGAGATCGCGGAGATCCAGACCACGCTGGACGACGCCGTCGACACCCTGCTGGAGCTGGCGGAGGCCGGCATCACGGTCAGCCGCGAGGCGCCGGAGGACACCGCGTCGATCATCCGCGCCTTCGGCGCAATCCGCGACATTTGCGGGTTTCGCGATCTGGCCGGCCAGCGCCTAGCGCGTCTGGCCGAAACGCTGAACGGCGCGCAGGATTCGCGCCCCGACGCGGCCCTGCTGAACGGCCCGCAGGCCCGGGCCGACGCGCCCGACCAGGCCGCCATCGACGCCATGTTCGAGGCCGCCGACCCGGCGGACTGATCCGGACCGGCGCCGAACCGCCGACAGGCGGGCCTCCCCGGCCCTCTGTCCAGGACCGGCCGATTTGCCGGCATTTCCAGTATTTCCGCGATGTTTCGCCCGGGCGGCTGCATTCCCGGGAGATTACAGAATGTTCACAAGCAAGCCGGGGCGATTGTGCGCCCGGAATTCTGCATGCAATCTTGCCTGATAAATAGAACTAATAACCGCGCATAAACAATAACGGCGCGGGGGGAGGGACATCATGGAAACGCAACGGATTCGCTCGCTTATGGGCGGCGCCGCGATGGCGGCTGTCGCGATGGGACTGTACGGCGCACCGCAGGCGGCGCTCGCACAGGAGACCGCGGAGGAGGCCTCGGACCGGGTCGTGGTCACCGGTTCGCGCATCGCCCGCACCGGCTTCGACATGCCGACGCCGGTCACGACGATCAGCTCCGACTATCTGGAAAACCAGTCCTATGTGGATGTCGGGCAGGCGGTGAACGACCTGCCCGCCTTCAAGGCCAGCCTGACGCCGGAGACCAATGGCTGGGGCAGCTTCAATGTCGGCGCCCAGCGCGCCAATCTGCGCGCGCTCGGCCCGACGCGCGGCCTGGTCCTGGTCGACGGGCGGCGCTTCGTGCCCAGCACCAACCAGGGCGACGTCGATATGAGCCTGGTCCCCTCCATCATGACCGACCGGGTGGAGGTGGTGACCGGCGGCGCCTCGGCGGCCTATGGCTCCGACGCGCTGGCCGGGGTGGTGAACATCATCCTGGACACCGACATGGAGGGCCTGCGCGTCGACCTGGACTATGGCCAGTCCATCGAGGGCGACGGCAAGGACTATCACGCCGCCGCGGCCTGGGGCTCCGGCTTCGCCGCCGGGCGCGGCCATTTCATCGTCGGCGGCGAGTACCAGGACGCCAAGGGCATCGGCACCTGCTTCACGCGAGATCATTGCGACGATCTTCCGGGCGTGGTCACCAACGTGCTGAACGGCGTGGGCGGCGGCAACGGCCAGCCGCGCTATATCCGCACCACCGGCGTGGTGCTGGCCAGCGCCACGCCCAACGGCATCATCCTGGGCCAGCCGAACCCGACGCCCGGCGCCCAGCCGATCCCGTTCGCCACGGGCACGCCGCTGGCCGGGCCGGCGGCCGGGCAGCTCTGGCAGTTCAATGACGGCGGCGACGGCCTGATCCCCTATCAGACCGGCCAGTACGCCACCTTCCTGCAGGAGGGCGGCGACGGGGAGTCGCTGTACCGCACGACCAATATCCGCGTGCCGTACGAGCGCTACAGCGCCTTCGCCCACGCCGATTTCGAGCTGACCCCGCGGGTGAACCTGTTCGTGGAGGGCTCCTATGGCCATACCGAGGGCAGCAATCTTGGCGCGGCCACCTGGTGGACGGGCGCCAACTCCATCCCCGTGCAGCGGGACAACCCGTTCCTGCCGGCCGAGGCCGCCGCGCTGATGGACGCGCAGGGCGTGAGCTCCATCGCCGTGGGCGCCTATGGCCTGGATATCGGCCGGGTCATCAGCACCTCGGTCAACGAGACCTATCGCGTGGTCGGCGGCCTGCAGGGCGAGCTGTCCGACACCTGGACCTGGGACGCCTATTACCAGTACGGCCATAACGAGCGCGACCAGTCCGTTGCGCTGGACCGGATCAACACCAATTTCGCCTGGGCGTCCGACGTGACGACCGACGGGAGCGGCGAGCCGGTCTGCCGCATCCTGACCATGCCCAACCCGCCCGCGGCGGCGGCGGGCTGCGTGCCGTTCAACATCTTCGGATCCGGCAATTTTTCCGACGCGGCCGTCGACTACGCCTTCGGCACGATCCAGGAATATTTCGAATTCGACCAGCACGTGTTTGCGGCGAACACGCAGGGCGAGGTGTTCGACCTGCCCGCCGGCCCGTTCGCCGTCGCGGCCGGGGCGGAGTACCGCTATGAGGAAGGCGCGGTGACGCACGACGCCAACGCGCGCACTTTTAATTACTGGCTGAACTATGGCGACGACTATGCCGGTTCGGTGAAGGTGATCGAAGGCTATCTGGAGGCCAACGCGCCGCTGCTGCGCGACCGGCCGGGCGCCAATCTGCTGGAACTCAACGCCGCCGGCCGTCAGACCAAATACACCAAGGAAAACGCGGTCACCGGCGTGGAGACGGAGATCGACGCCACGACGTGGAAGCTGGGCCTGATCTATGAGCCGGTGGACTGGCTTCGCTTCCGCGGCACGCGCTCGCGCGACATCCGGGCGCCCAATTTCCAGGAGCTGTATTCCCGCAACCAGAGCCAGCTGGGCACGGTCACCAACCCGTTCCTGACCCCGCCGCAGGGGCAGAACCCGGTGACCGAGACCGGCGGCAACGTCAATCTGGACGCGGAAAAAGGCGACACCTACACGGTCGGCCTGGTGCTGACGCCCAGCGTCGGCTGGCTGCAGGGCTTCCGTTTCTCCGCCGACTACTGGGACATCACGATCGAGGACGCGATCGGCACGACCGGCTCCCAGACTATCGTCGACAACTGTTTCCAGGGGATCGGCGATTTCTGTCAGTACCTGACGTTCGACGCCAGCCAGAACATCACGGCGGTCAGGAACGTGAACTTCAACCTCAACTCGTTCGAACTGAGCGGGATCGATTTCGAGGCGATGTACAATTTCGACGCGCTGGGCGGCAACATGACGGCGCGCATTCTGGCCACCCATACGATGCACCTGATCCAGGACACCGGGGTGGAGATCGACTATGCCGGCCAGACCGGTTCGGTCAGCGGCGGGCCGGGCGTGCCGGACTGGCTGGCCAATCTGAGCCTGACCTATGCGCGTGATAAATGGGGCGTGACCGCCGCCGGGCGCTATATCAGCGAGGGCATCTATAGCGCGACCTATATCGGCCCGGACGATCCGGCCTATGACGTGACCCTGCCCAACAGCGTCAACGACAATACGGTGGAGTCGCGCTTCTATGTCGACCTGAACGTCCGCTATGACGTTCTGGAGACCTCGGACGGGCGGAACCTCCAGCTGTTCGGCTCGGTCAGCAATCTGCTGGACACCGGCCCGCCGATCGCGCCCTACACCTTCTATCCGACCAATCCGGACTATTTCGACCAGGTCGGGACCACGTTCCGCATCGGGCTGCGCTATCGCGGCTAGGCGTATTCCGGCGGCGGGCGCCCGTGCGCTCGCCGCCATTCGCTTTCGCATTCCAGCAAGGCGGCGCAATGGCGGCCGGCGCGATCCGCGCCGGGAGGCCATTCATGTCATTGCATCGAGAAATTGGAGCGGGCGATGAGATTCGAACTCACGACCCCAACCTTGGCAAGGTTGTGCTCTACCCCTGAGCTACGCCCGCTTGGGTAAGGCCGGCGCGCAGCCGGGAGGACGCGATTAAGCGCATATGCGGGGGATTTTCAAGGCCCTGCGCGCCCGCGAAACAGCTATTCGGACTTTGGCTCGGCCAGGCGGCGTTTGGTGGCGTGGCCTTCGGGCGCCGCGCCGCCGGTTGCGCTCTCCCCGCGCGTATAGAAACGCTGCCAGGACTGGCGCAGCGCGTCCGGGTCGGCGACGTCCAGCTTTGCGTTGAATTCGGTGCGCGAGCGCGACCAGGCCTGGTATTCGTCGCGCAGGGCCGGGTCGCTATCCAGCGAGCGGATCACCGGCTCCACGCTCTCCAGCGCCTTGTGCTCGGCCAGCGTGATGAAGCAGAACGCCTCCCCCGCCTTGAACTCCACCGCGCCCGGCCGGGTGAATTTCCAGTTCATCGTGAAGCTGAAGGGCAGCCAGTCGGTCTCGATCAGGCCGGTCAGCGGCGCGATCCCGTCTTTCGGCGCGTTCGGCGGGCCGCTGGCCCAGACCGCCCAGCCGGGCGGGGTGCGGAACAGATAGCCGGTCTGGAAGGTCACGATGCCGTAGCCGAAATGCGAGGTGACATTGGCGAAAACCGGCCAGTGCGGGTGATAGCCGAACACCTTCACCGCACGCTTGTCGTCCTTGCCGTTCCACTCGATTTTCACGTCGGCCGGCAGGGTCAGCTCCCAGCCCGAGCTGTTGGCCATGCTTAGCGGCAGGCAGCGATAAGGCACCCGGTCGACGGCGGCGTCCATCCAGTCGCGGCGGCCGCGCGCGGGGCGCAGCTCCGGCGCGTGATCCTGCAGTTTGAAACAATCCAGACGCATCGCGCCGCCTCGCCTTGTTCTGCGCGCCCGTGCGGGCCAGACAGGGCCGAACCGCCTCTGCCCTGCGCCGGCCCTGCACCGGCCCCGTGCGCCCTGTTAGCGAGCCTGTGCGGCCGCGCAAAGAGAAGAGAGCCCCGCCATGACCGGACACGCCTCGCGCCAGGAGCTGTTCGCGCTGCTGGACAGTCTGGGCGTCGCGCACGCCACGACCGACCACCGGCCGGTCTTTACCGTCGAAGAGGGCGCGGACATCAAGGCGGGCCTGCCGGGCGGGCATTCGAAGAATCTGTTCCTGAAGGAAAAGGGCGGCAAGGACGGGGCGCCGGACGCGCTGTTCCTGGTCAGCGCGCTGGACGCCACGGAGATCCGGCTGAACCGGCTGCACCGGGTGCTCGGCTGCCGGCGCCTGTCCTTCGGCAAGCCGGACATGATGGAGGCCGTGCTGGGCGTCACGCCGGGCTCGGTGACGCCGTTCGCCCTGATGAACGATATTGAGGGCCGGGTGGCGTTCGTGCTGGACGCCGCGCTGCTGGCGCACGACCCGGTGAATTTCCACCCGCTGAAGAACGACGCCACCACGGCGCTGTCGCCGGAGGGTCTGGTCGCCTTCGCCCGCGCGACGGGCCACGAGCCGCGGATCGTGGACTTTTCCGCGCTGGACGACGGCGCGGAGGCTTGAGGTTCGCCCAATGAAAAACGCCGGCGGGTTTCCCCGCCGGCGTTTTCCGTCCCCCGTCGTAAGACGGACGGATCGTTCAGCCGATTACCAGCTGGAGCCGATCGTGAAGACGAACGTGGAGTCGGCGGTTTCCGCCTGCACGTCGGTGTCGATCCAGGCCAGACCGAAGTCCAGACCGGCCGCCGAAGCGCTGATGCCGAGCGACCAGTCCAACTTGTCGTCGCCGAACGCGCCGTCTTCCCAGCCGAAGTGGCCGTCCAGGGAGAACGGGCTGTCGCCCAGGCCGACGCTGGCGTCGGCGAACAGGTACACGTTGTCCGTGCCGCCGATATTGTCCTGATCGGGAGCATAGGCGCCGCCGACGGTCCAGCCGAACATGTCCACTTCGCCGCCCAGGCTGGCGTAGATTTCGCCATACCAGGTGTCGCCGAACGGATCGGAGCCCGGATAGAAGTAGCCGATGACGCCGATGTCGTAGCCCAGGCCATTGCCCAGGTCGCCGCCGAAGCCGGTGTACAGGTCGACTTCAGCTTCGGAGCCAGCGTAGGACGCGATGCTGGAGCCCCAGGTGCCGAGATAGAAACCGCTATCCCAGCCCAGGTCGATGCCGCCCTGGACAGCAACGTCTTCGTCGCTCAGCGAGACGCCGCGGAAGCGGTAGTCGCTGGTGAGCGCGAAATTGCCGGACACGGACGGGCCCGATTGCGCCATCGCCGGCGCGGCGAGCAGCACGCCGCCCGAAAGGGCGACCGCGCTGACGGTAAGCTTCATGACGTTTTTCATTACGTTGTCCTCTTCCTTTGCAAAGTATGCGAACCGCGTACGCGTTTTCCCCCTCGGTTCGCGGAGTGGTGGGACGCGGCCCGGCCTGGGAGCCGGACCGCGCCCCGGGTCTGCCGTTAGGCGCGCAGGAACTGCGGATAGGCCTCGTGGCCCATTTCCGTCAGGTCGCCGCCCACCAGTTCATCATCACGGGTCATCCGGATGCCCATGGTGACCTTGATCACCAGCCAGGTGATGAAGGAGGCAATGAACACGAAGGCCCCGATCGCCACGATGCCGATGGCTTGCGTGACGTAGGACGTTCCGTCGTTCGTGAAGGGAACGATGATCGTGCCCCAGATGCCGGCGAACAGGTGGACCGGAATGGCGCCCACCACGTCGTCGAGCTTCAGCTTCTCCAGCAGCATCATGGCGAAGATCGCGATGCAGGCGCCGATGCCGCCGATGATGATCGCTTCCCCGATGGACGGGGTCAGCGGTTCAGCGGTGATCGAGACCAGACCGGCCAGCGCGCCATTCAGCGGGTAGCCGATATTGACCTTGCCGTGCAGGATCTTGACCAGAATGATCGCCGCCACGACGCCGCCGGCGGCGGCCATGTTGGTGTTGGCGAAGATCTGGGAGACCGCGACGGAGTCGGCGACGGAGCCCAGAGCCAGCTGGGAAGCGCCGTTGAAGCCGAACCAGCCGAGCCACAGGATGAACGTGCCCAGCGTGGCCAGCGGAACGCTGGACGCCGGCAGGTTCACCGGGTTGCCCGCTTCGTCGTACTTGCCGACGCGCGCGCCGACCAGCAGCAGGCCGGCCAGAGCCGCCCAGCCGCCGCAGGAGTGCACGATCGTCGAGCCGGCGAAATCGGAGAAGCCCATTTCGCTCAGCCAGCCGCCGCCCCACTGCCAGGCGCCCTGGATCGGGTAGATGACGCCCGTCAGCACCGCGACGAAGATCAGGAACGGGATCAGCTTCGGACGTTCAGCGACGCAGCCCGAGACGATCGAGGCCGCGGTGGCCACGAACACCATCTGGAAGAACCAGTCGGACGCGGCCGCATAGCCGGTCGAGATGTCGATCGCCTCGTCGGACGCCAGCTCGCTCGGGCCCCAGATGCCGGGGATGCCGAAGAAGCCGCCGTCGACGCCGTTGTACATCAGCTGATAGCCGATCAGGTAGTACATGATGCCAGCCACCGAATAGAGGCCGATATTCTTCAGACAGATCGTGGCCACGTGCGGGGTGCGCACGAAGCCGGCTTCGAGCATGCAGAAACCGGCGGCCATCCACATGACCAGGAAACCACCTACCAGAAACAGAAAGGTATTCAGAATGAACGCGGTGTCGGGATCGGGGGCTGCAAGCGCCGGCCCCGCCGATCCGATGGCCGCCACGGCGACCAGGCCCAATAGAAGCTTGGGCTTGAATGCTTTCATACGTTTACTCCCTTCGCTGGGGTAACAGGCGAGAACGTCTCGTTCCCGTGCACGTGCGGAAAAAGCCCACTTACGCGGCCTGTTTTCGCGCGTGCGTTCAGTTGAGGTTTCCGGAGGTGGAGACTCGCCCCCCCCGCGCGCCGCGACGCATTCGCGAAGCGGACAAGCGGTAGCAAATCCGTTTGTAGAACAACGGTTTCCATAGTCCCCCGGCAGACGCCGCCAGCCTGGGCGCTGGCATGCGACCGCATCGCAGCAAAACCTATTTTGCGACGCAACAAAAAATTAATGCGTTGCAGCAGGCGGACGCGCGATGTGTCACATCTGTCACAGGGGTTGGATACAGGTCGCGGTTGGCCCAATCGAAGGCGTCCGCAGGGTTTCCGGACCCCGCGGAAGGCGGTTTCAGGCCGCCATCACCCGGTCGACCTCATGAACGAGGTCGCGGAGGTGGAACGGCTTGGACAGGACCTTGGCGTCCGCCGGCGCGCCGGATTCGGGATTCAGGGCGACGGCCGCGAATCCGGTGATGAACATGATCTTCATCGACGGATCGAGTTCGGCGGCGGCGCGCGCAAGCTCGATCCCGTCCATTCCGGGCATCACGATGTCGGTCAGCAGCAGGTCGAAGCTGCCCGCGGCGGCCTTCAGGGCGTGGAACCCGTCTTCACCGTCGGCGCACGCGGTCACGACATGGCCGGCGCGCTCCAGCGCCTTGGCCAGGAATTCCCGCATGGAATCGTCGTCTTCCGCCAGAAGAATCGTCGCCATCACAGCTCGCCCCGTACGCCCCCGTCTTGTTAACCGGCGGCTGACCCTAATGGGACATCGTAAAGAAGCGACTAAGCGCCGTCTTCCCGGGCAGCGGCTTCCCGCTGCGGCGCAGTTGACGGGCCGGGCCCCGCAATCGACAGTCGCGCCATGCCCAGACCGGAGCCCCCCGTCATCCTGCCGCAATCGGAATCGCCGGTCCGGGTGCGGGACCCGGACGGGGGAATCCGCACGCCGCTGGTCTTCGCCTCCCCGCATTCGGGGCGCGGCGTGCCGGTAGGCTTTCTGTCTCTTTTACGTCCGCCCTCGGCCAGCCTGCGCCGGGCGGAGGACGCCTTCGTGGACACGCTGTTCGCCGATGCGCCGACGCTGGGCGCGCCGCTGGTGGCGGCGCGGTTCGCGCGCGCGTTTGTGGACGCCAATCGGGAGCCGGCGGAGATCGACCCGGCAATGCTGGATGAGCCCGCGCCGTCCTGGGCCAATATCAATTCGCCGCGCGTGGCCAATGGCCTGGGCGTGGCGCCCCGCCTGACCGTGGACGGGGAGACGATCCACCGCCGCCGCCTGTCGCTGGCCGAAGTGGTCGACCGGGTCGACCGGTTTCACGCGCCCTATCACCGCGCGCTGGCCGCGCGGCTGGAGGCGGCGCGGCGCCGGTTCGGCCTGGCCATTCTGGTGGATTGCCACTCCATGCCCGCGGCGGACCATCGCGGCGCGCCGGACGTGGTGCTGGGCGACCGGTTCGGCGCGTCCTGCCATCCGGCGGTCAGCGACGCGGCGGAGCGCGCCTTCGCCGCGCAGGGCCTGCAGGTCCAGCGCAACGTGCCCTATGCCGGCGGCTACACCACCGCCCATTACGGCCGGCCGCGCGCCGGGGTTCACGCCATCCAGGTGGAGCTGTCGCGCGCGCTCTATCTCGACGAGCGGGCGGTCCAGCCTCTGCCCCGGGCGTTCGACGCGCTGGCCGCGCGGCTGAGCGTGGTGATGGAGGATCTGGCGGCGATCGACTGGGCCGCGCTCCTGCACGGCCGGGACGGCGCCCAGAGTCTGGCGGCCGAATAGAGTCTGGCCGCCGGACAGCGGGCCGCGCTCTTTATTATTTCCATCGCTGAAAAAGAAACCGCCGCGCGGATGCCGCGCGGCGGAGTTCATAGGGAGGAAACGCCCGAACCCGGGCAAGCGGCTCGCGCCGCAACAACTCAACTATATCGTGATCGGGATTTCTCGCAAGTGCGAAATCGCAGGTGCGAAGGCGCGGACGGCGACAGGCTGTGGAAAATCCCCGCGCGCCCGCGGAAATCGCCAGGGGCTGAAAGCCGCCAACTAGCGGACAAAAAAGAACCGCCGCGCGGTAGGCCGCGCGGCGGAAGTCAATAGGGAGGAAACGCCCGAACCCGGGCAAGCGGCTCGCGCCGCAACGCCTTTGACTATATGGTGCACCGCACAATTCGCAAGTGCGAAATCGCAAAGAGCCCATGTTTTCCCGCATAGCGGGCGTAAGGCGCCCCGTCCCGGAATGGCACGTTCCGGCGCGAGACCGGACCGGCACGCCGCTTGCTGGGTAGCCCTTCGAATTTGGCAGAGGGGCAGGTAGCGGCTCATGACCAGCGCAATTGATTATCATGTTGGAAAGCGGCTGCGCCGCCGCCGGCGGCTTCTGGGGCTGACCCAGCAACAGCTCGCCGACAAGGTCGGCGTGCGCTTCCAGCAGATCCAGAAATACGAATGCGGGGCGAATCGCGTCAGCGCCGCCCGGCTCTTCCAGCTCTCCGAATCCCTGAACGTTCCGGTGGGCTATTTCTATGAAGGGCTGAGCGACGAGCCGAGCGGCGAATCCGCTCCGGCCGCCGACATGCTGACCCGCCGGGAAACGCTGGAGCTGGTGCGCGTCTATTACCAGCTCGACGAACAGCCGCGCCGCCGGCTGCTCGATCTGGCCAAGGCGATGCAGGGCGGCGACGCGGCCGCCTGATCGCGGCCCGCGTATCGCACCCTGTACTGATCGCGGCCTAGATTCCGAGGCCGCAGACGAACGCGTCGAACGCCGTCCAGAATTTCTCCCGCACCGGATCGCTCTCGGTCAGGATCTCATGCGCCGCGCCTGCGACCTCGACCCGCGCCGCGCTGGGCGCGAGCCGGGCGATGCGCGCATGGGTGTCGTTATCGACCAGACGGTCATCCCCGGCGGACAGGATCAGCAGCGGCGTGTCCAGCGCGCGAAGCGCGCGTGAGGCCAGCACCCGGCGCATGGCGCGGTGCGCGGCCGCGGTCCATCCGATGGTCGGATCCCCCAGCCCCAGTTCCGGCGCGACATGCAGCCGATCGATAATGTGCTGATAGCGCCGCCGGTCGTGCGTGACCTCGTTTTCCTCGAACGGCGGGGCGGGATGCAGATGGCCGCCCGGCACGAATTTCTTCGACAGGCCCAGGCGCGACAGCACCGAGGCGGCGACCAGATGCGCGTCGGTGACCAGGACCAGGCCCGTCATCGGCGCGCTCAGGATCGCGCCTGACAGATCCAGACGCCGGTCCAGCAGCAGCTCCAGCATCACCAGCCCGCCCATCGAGTGGCCGAGGCCGAGCCAGGGCCGGGGCAGCATGGGCTCGAACGCCCCCACGGCCTCCGCGAAATCCATCCCGTAGGTGCGAAAGCGGTCGATATGGCCGCGCCCGCCCTTGGCTGGCCGGTCCGACAGGCCCTGGCCGCGATGGTCGATGGCGAAACAGGCAAAGCCCCGGCCCGCCAGATCGCGCATCGTCTCGAAATATTTCTCCACCGTCTCGGTGCGGCCGGGCGCGATCAGGACCGAGCCGGCCGCCGGCGGACAGGCCGCCGCGCGCAGGCGGGCGCCGTCCGCCATGGTCAGCCAGCGCGCTTCCAGACCGGCGGGCGGCGGATCGGCGTTCAGATGGACGATCGGCGCGCCGCCCGGCGTGTCCTGTTTCACCGGCTCTCCCGGAACAGCTGGGCCAGCTTCATCGCCGCGCCCATGTCGCCGCCGATCTTCAGCTTGCGCGTCAGCACCGCCCGCATCGGGTCCAGGTCGCCGCGCGCGATCCGCGCGAAGTCGGACAGGCTGACCCGCAGCACCGTGTCGGCGGGGCCGTCCTCGTTGCTGACCTCGGGCGGCGACTGGGCCGCGTCGACGCGGACCAGACCCTCGGCGCCGAAATCGAGCTTCACCGCCTTGCCGAGCCCGTCGGCGCGATGCGCCTCCCGGCGCAGGCGGTCGGTGATTTTTTCCACGGTGATGTCCGCCATGGCGGCTGTCGGTCCTGTGCGGCGATGGATGACGGAAGCCGTATGCGCGGCGCAGCAATCAAGCGCGGCGGCCGGGTTCAGGCAAGCGCCCGTGCGCCGCACGGGGCGGCGACTCCGGGTCTTGAACCGGTCCGCCCCGCCCCTACCTCAACCCGTGGAAGGCGCCCCGAGCGGGCCTTCCGGCGCGTCCGGCCATGATGGCGGGCGGGCCTGAAAACCGGAAAGCGCCCGCCGGATCGCGGGCGCCCATGTTGCTTCTGATGGAGGACGTGAAATGCGCAGTTCCGATTATTCCCCGCTGTACCGGACCATTGTCGGCTTCGACCGGCTGGCCAATCTGATCGACGCCGCCTCGGGCGGCGACGCCGGCGCGGGATATCCCCCGTATAATATCGAGCAGACCGGCGAAGACGCCTATCGCATCGATCTCGCCGTGGCCGGTTTCGGCCAGGACGAAATCGAGCTCGAGGTCCGGGACAATGTCCTGACGATTTCCGGCCGCAAGGAGCCGAACGACGAGGGCCGCACCTACCTGCATCGCGGCATCGCCGAGCGCGCCTTCGAGCGCCGCTTCCACCTCGCCGACCATGTCGTCGTGAAGGGCGCGCGGCTCGAAAACGGCCTGCTGTCCGTCGAGCTCGCCCGCGAAGTGCCCGAGGCGCTGAAGCCCCGGAAGATCGCGATCGAGTCCGCCGGCGGCGGCAAGCTGATCGACTCCAAGAAGGCCGCCTGATCTAGGCCTTCGGGACGGAGGGCTCCGCAGCCGGCGCCCCTCCCGCGAACCCGGCCGCAGGCGCGGCCGAACGATCCGGAAAGGCGGCGCGGCCCTCCCCCCGCGCCGCCTTTTTCGTGTCCGCATTCCCGGTCACGGCGCGGCTGACGCCGTGCTCGGTCTTTTCCCAGCGATAGGGCGCGCTCCAGAGCTGGCGGAAGGCGATCGCCGCGGCGACGGTCTGCAGCGGCCAGTAGAAGGGCGTCAGCAGCGCGGCGAAGATCAGCGTGCGGTCGCCCGACAGGCTGGCGGCCCGCAGGGCGCCGACCAGCGTCGCGCAATAGCCGGCGGACAGCAGGGCCGGCGCCAGAAGATGCGCGTCGGAACTCCAGGCCAGCATGGCGGCGAGCCAGATCAGGGTCGGGCCGTGCATCGTCGCGGCGGCCAGCGCCCCGCCCAGGGTCAGCCACAGCGTCGCGGCCTTCCGGAAATTCGGCCGGCCCGGCCGGGCGCGGGTGTGGACCAGCACGGTCTGGGCGTAGCCCTTCAGCCAGCGCGAGCGCTGGCGGATCCAGGGACCGAGGCGGCAGGTCGCCTCCTCCAGCGTCGGCGGGGCGATCATGCCCAGCCGCCCGCCCATCGCCGCCATGCGCAGGCCGAGATCGGCGTCCTCCGTCACATTATAGGGATCCCAGCCGCCCGCGGCGCGCAGCGCGCCGGTGCGGAAATGATTGGACGTGCCGCCGAGCGGGATCGGCGCGCCCATGCGCAGCAGCGCCGGCAGGACGAGCCGGAAATGGATGGCGTATTCCAGCGCGAAGCTGCGCGTCAGGAAATTTTCGTTGGCGTTATAGAAAGCCAGCGGCGCCTGCACGCAGACCAGATCGCGCCCGCCGCGCGCGAAGGCGGCGACGGCGGCGCGCAGCTGGGCCGGGTGCGGCCGGTCCTCCGCGTCATAGATGGCCAGCAATTCGCCCCGCGCGAAGGCGAGCGCATAGGTCAGCGCCTTTGGCTTGGTGCGCGGACCGCCGGCGGGCGTCTCCACAATCTCGAAATCGGCCGGGGCGCAGGCGCGGACCGCGGCCAGCGTCTCCGCGTCGTCGGCCTCCACGACCAGCTTCACGTCCAGCAGCGCGCGCGGATAGTCCAGCGCCTCCAGCGCGGCGACCAGCGCAGGAGCCACCCGCGCCTCCCGGTAGAGGGGGGCGAGGATGGTGTAGACGGGCAGGTCGCCGGAGACCGGCTCCGGCGGCGGCAAGGGACGCGCGACCAGCGCGGCCCACAGCCGGAACAGGATCAGCGAGGAGAAGCCGAGCGTGACGATGAAGACCGCCGCCGCCCCGGCCGGCAAAGGCGCGAGGACCCCCAGCAGCGCCGCGATCGCCGCGCCGATACCCAAAGCGCGCGCCTGGCCGGGCGTAATGCGGCGGGCCGCAGACCAGTGCGGCGCCCGCCGGGCCAGGTCATGGATCGCGGAATCGAGGATGCGGGCCGACCGGGCGCCCCGCCGGTCGCCCTGCCCCCCGTCATCGTCACGCTTGCCCCCCATGGCGGACGCGCGCACGCGCGCCGCCTGAGCGGTTTCAGCCCCAACCATATCGCCCAAAGCCCCCCAAAAGCCCGGGTCTGTGCAGATCGGCGGGTATTTAAGCGGAGGCGCACGCCTGTGGCGAGTCCATTGACCGGGAGTCAGCCGAAAATCAGTCGGCGGTAAGGGTCCGTCCCTTGACGATCAGGGCCAGGAAGCTGGGCTGGTCGGTCTTCTGCGACCAGTCGAAGACCGCCGCAGAGGCGGTGGGGAATCCGCTGGCGAGGCCCGTCAGCACCTCCCGCGGGGCGTCGCCGGCGCGGGCCAGATTCAGGGCCAGGTCGTGCAGGCCGGGATTATGGCCGACGACCATCAGGCTGATCTCCGGCTTCGCGGCCTCGGCCACCGCGGCCATGATCGCCGCCGGGCTGGCGTGATACAGCGCCGGCACGGTCTGCATCCGGCCGCCCAGGACCGGCTCCACGGTTTCCCAGGTCTCGACCGTGCGGGCGGCGGGGGAGACCAGCGCGATGTCCGGCGCGACGTCCAGACGCGCCAACGCCTGGGCGTTCGCCCATGCGCGCCGGCGTCCGGCGGGCTCCAGCCGGCGGTCCATGTCGGTCTGTTCCGACTCGAACGGCTCGGCCTTGGCGTGGCGCAACAGGATCAGTTTCAACGCAGGTCCCAATCGTTCAATTCACGCCTTGCAATTGGCGTACGCCAAGGCCATGTCCGCCATGCCGTTCACCCCCACGGAGACACGCCATGAGCCTGCAAATCGGCGATATCGCACCGGATTTCGAGGCCGAAACCACGGCCGGCAAGATCAAATTCCATGACTGGATTGGCGACAACTGGGTCGTTCTGTTCAGCCACCCGAAGGATTACACCCCGGTCTGCACCACCGAACTGGGCGCGACCGCGAAGCTGAAAGACGAGTTTTCCGCCCGTAATGTCAAGGCGATAGCTGTCTCCGTCGACCCGCTGGCCGATCACAAAGGCTGGATCGGCGACATCGAGGAGACCCAGGGCTGCGCGGTGAATTTTCCGATCATCGCGGACGAGAACCAGGACGTCGCCAACAAATACGGGATGATCCATCCCAAGGCGGACGCCAAGGTGACGGTGCGGACGGTCTTCATCATCGACCCGAACAAGAAGATCCGCGCCTTCTTCGCCTATCCGCCCAGCGCCGGTCGGAATTTCGACGAGGTCCTGCGCCTGATCGACTCGCTGCAGCTGACCGACAATTACAAGGTGGCGACGCCGGCGAACTGGCGGGCCGGCGACGACGTGATCATCGTGCCGAGCGTGGCGGACGCGGACGCCGACACGCTGTTCCCGAAGGGCTACACGAAGATCAAGCCGTATCTGCGCACCACGCCCCAGCCGAACAAATAGGCGCCGGGCAGCGCGAACAATCAGGGCGCGGGAGATACCCTCCCGCGCCCTTTTTCTTTTTGCCGGTATGGCTCAGTCAGCCGCGGCTGCGCTGCGCGCCCGGGCCGTCGCGGCGATGCCGCGCGCGATGTCCAGCAGGGCTTCGGGTTCGTGCGCCTGTCCATCGGCGACGACCAGCGCCACGTCCCGCACATGCTCCACTTCCGCCACGGGGTCGGCGGCGAGGAAGACCAGGTCGGCCTCATAGCCTTCCGCGATGCGGCCGGTCTGTTCGCCCAGCCCCATCAGGTCCGCGTTGCCGGAGGTCGCCATGCGCAGCACCTCCCATTCCGGGATGCCGGCCAGGACATGGTTTTTCAGCTCGTGCGCATAGGTGGCGCCGCCGCCCGTGCCGTCGGTGCCGATCATCAGGCCGATATCGGACTCATGCAGCAGCTTCGCGAACGCCAGCACTTTGGGCCACACCGCCTTGCCGCGCGCCAGCTGTTCGGCCGGCATCGCGGCCATGGCGGCGTAATTCGGCTCCAGCGAGGCCGCGACGTCCGGGTGGAAATAGTCCGGCACCTCGCCGCCGCCCATTTCCGGGAAAGTGGTCTCCAGCTGATCGGCGAAATAGATGATCTCGTTCACCTGCAGGGTCAGGTCGACGGCCGCGCCGTTCGCCTCCAGCGTTTCAATCATCTGCGCCATCACCGGCCCGTCCAGGTCCGCCAGCTCCCACCAGCGGGTCATGAAATCCGGCCCCATCGCGTACTCGGCGCGGGCTTCGGGCTCCAACAGGTCGGGGCTGGTCGGCAAAGCGTGCTCGAATTGCTGGACGCCCAGCTCCGCCGCGCGCGTCCAGCTGACCGCGTTCAGATGCGCGATGGGGATCAGGCCGTGCGCCTTCGCCGCGCGGACGCCTTCGGCCACCTCGGCCTCGGTCAGATCCGTATAGAGCTTGTAATAGGTCATCCCGAGGGCCGCCTCGGATGCGGCGTCCCGGTCCCATTCCTCCGGCGTCTGCGGGTGGGAGATGGACTCCCCGCCAAAAGGCGGCGGCTGGTGGACGGCGCCGGCGTGCAGCGCCTGCGGCCCGGTCCATTCGCCGCTTTCCAGCATGGCGTCATAGCGCGACGCGGCGACCGGCCCGCCGCCCGGATTACGGACCGTGGTGACGCCGGACGACAGGGCGATCGCGGCGTTGGAGCGCGTGTATTCATCGCCGGTCGTGAGTTCGATCAGCAGGCCGTCATCGGTCATGCTCACCCGCTGGGGCCCGCCGGTGATGTGGCCGTGCGCGTCGATCATCCCCGGTAGGGCGTAGCGGCCCGTCATGTCGTGGACCGCCGCGAACTCGCCCGCAGGCGGCGCGCCGGTCCCGATTTCGGCGATGTTCCCGCCCCGCACGATCAGCCAGGATTCGGGCGTGCTGGTCCGCGCCTCCGGGTCCACCAGGGTGAAACCCGAATAGAGCGATGCGTCCACATACTCCGCCTTCGGGCGCTCCGCGATACATCCCGACACGGCCGCGGCCGACGCCAAGCCAATGAGATAGAAGAGATTATTTCGAACGGTCATGTCACTCCCCGGTCTGTGCGGCCCCCGCCGCGAATGGAAAATTCCCTTTCCATATGTCTAGCGAGCTTTCCAAATGTCAACCTTGCTTTACAAGCCGAAAATTCGCGTTATATGTAAAGCTAGCTTTCCTAAGAAGGGGACGACATGAACGGCAAACTGGTTCGGCGGGCGGTTTTCGGTCTGGCGGCGGCGGCCTGTGCAGCGTGCTGGGCCTATACGTTCGGCACGCTGGCGATCAGCGGGCGGCCGAGCGTGGCGGAATGGACGGCCATGGTGACCGTTTCCGCCATCGCCACGGAAATCATGATCTGGACCGGCGCGTTCACGCTGGGCTGGGCGGCGTTTGCAAACCGCCGTCGCCTGTGGGAACGCGTTACGGCGCGGTTTGGAGGACAGGCGTGAACAGCGATCAGCCCAGCAGCCCCGCCGCAATCATCCTGCTGGTCCTGGCCATCGTCAGCCTGAACGGAACGGTGCTGGCGTTCGGCTGGGGCCTGTCCTGGCCGGCGCGCATCGGGGCGGCGGCGCTCAGCCTAGCGCTGTGGCTCGGCTGGCTCGCCATGGCCGCGCGCGCGCAGCGGGCGGATGCGGAGGGCGGAACGGCCGCCGCGATCTCCGGCGGCCGCGTGCGCGTGCTGGCGGCGATGCTGGTCCTGATGGTGGCCTCCGTTTTCCTGTCCGCCTGGGGCTATGTCGCCGGCAATTCGGTTGTCTGGGCCGTTTTCGGCCTTGGCGCGGCGGCGATGTGGGCCGGCTCGCTGGCCCTGTACCATGTCTGGCTGAGCGCGGCGCCGGACGCCGGGCGGCCCCAGCCGCTGAGCCCGCCGGACGCCGCGCAGAAACGATTCCTGACCGTCCATGCGCCCTTCGTCGTCGGCTTTGTCGCCGCGGTGTGGATCGGGGCGCGTCTGGCGCGCCGGGGCGAAGGCCTGATCGACATCGCCGCGGCGGCCCTGCCAATCGTGATCCTTGCGGCCTGGATCTGGGAATTCACGCTGATGCTGCGCCGCGCGGACGAAATGGTGCGCGCGATACAGCATCGCGCGCTGGCCATATCCTGCGGCGCGGTTCTGGCCGGCGCGGTCGCATGGAATGTTGTCCAGATGATGCTGGGCTGGCCGCCGCTGCCGCCGCTTCTGCTGGCGCCGGCATGGGCGGTCGCCTACGGGATCGCGATCTCGGCCGAAGGCGGCGGCGCGGGATGAAGAATCGTCTGCGCGATCTGCGCACCGAGCGCGGCTGGACGCAGGCCGACCTGGCGCTGCGCCTCTATGTCTCGCGCCAGACGATCAACGCGCTGGAAGCCGGGCGCTATGACCCGTCTCTGCCGCTGGCCTTCAAGATCGCGCGCCTGTTCGAGATGCGGATCGAGGATATTTTCGACGACGGCGAAGGCCCGGTAACGCCCGAATAGGGCGGGCCGGGATTCGCCCACGGGGAGGGACACAGAATGACCGAAGCCCAGTTGCTGGAAGCGTTTCAGACCACGATGGACGCGCAGATCACGCTGCTGTCCCAGATCGTGGCGCTGCATCTCGCCATGATCGTCGGCATCTATTATTTCCTCGGCCGCGCCGGGATCGGGCTGAAGCTGTTCGCCTTCTTCGTCTACACGGTCAGCTACGGCACCTTCCTGTCCCTGTCGCTGCTGGCCTCGGTCATCGCCTACTGGATCGACGCCGCCGCGGACCGGCGCCTGGCGGCCGGCGCGGAAAGCGGCGTGCTGTCCCTGATCTCCGCCCTGAACAGCAGCTGGCTGGCCTATGGGGGCGCGATCTTCGCCAATGTCATGCTGATCGGCCTGTGGTTCGGGACCGGCTACTTCCTGTTCTTCTACAAGTCGCGGGCGCCGGGCGCGCCGGTGATGGCGAAGGGCGCGGACACGTCCGCCGCGGCCTAGCGCGAAATCGCGACCTGGCCGGCGTCCGCCGCAGGCTCCGCGAAGGCGTAGCGGTAGAAATAATCCATCGCGTCCTGCGGATCGCGCTCCCGCGCCGTGGTCCACTCGGAGGCGTCGCCGGAATTCACGATGCGCCCGTCCGGCGTCGTGACAACGACCGTGGGCACGCCCACGAGGCCGTCGGCGTCCGGCGCCAGGCCCATGCGGGCGACGACCGCGTCGTTGCGGTCGAAATCCCCGACATCGACTTTCACCAGCTCGTAGTGCGCTTCCATGAAGTCCGCGAATTCGGGGATCTCCATCATCCCGGCCAGGATGCGGCAGTCCCCGCACCAGTTGCCGCCGAAATTGACCAGGACGCGCTTGCCGCTGTCCCCGGCTCGGGCGAAGGCGGCATCCACCGCCGCCTGGGCGTCCGCGCCCTCGTCATAGGGCGCCAGCGGGGCGGTCAGTTCGGCGTCGCGCGGCAATTGCGGTGCGCCCCGCACGGCGGGGTCGCCGCACGCGGCGAGCACGAAACAAAGCGGTACGAGCAGTGAAAGCGATCGCATCAGCGCCTCCTGAGCCTCGCCAGGCGAGAACAGGGCCAGCCTAGCGCGTTTTGTTCGCAGGTGCAGCATCTGGGCGCCGTCAGCGGCGGCTTTCGGTTCCGCGCCGCCGCGTCCTGCTCTAGAAGGCCGCCATGACGATCACCGACGCAGACGCAACGCTTTCCGCCCTCGCCGCAAACGCCAAGGCCTGGCCGTTCGAACAGGCCCGCGCCGTGCTGAAGCGCGTGGAGAAGCGCGACCCCGAGGCGCCGGTGATCTTCGAGACCGGCTATGGCCCGTCCGGCCTGCCGCATATCGGCACGTTCGGGGAGGTCGCGCGCACCACCATGGTGCGGCGCGCCTTCGAACAGCTGACCGACGGGGCGCGGCTCACGCGCCTGATCGCCTTTTCCGACGACATGGACGGGTTCCGCAAAGTGCCCACCAACCTGCCGGAGCAGGACATGCTGGCCGAGCATCTGGGCAAGCCGCTGACCAAGGTGCCGGACCCATTCGGCACGCATGAGAGCTTCGCCCACCACAACAATGCGCGCCTGCGCGACTTTCTGGATTCGTTCGGCTTCGAATACGAATTCTATTCGGCGACCGAGCAATATACGTCCGGCGCGTTCGACGAGGTGCTGCTGCGCATGCTGGAGCGGTTCGACGACGTGATGGACATCATGCTGCCGACCCTCGGTGAGGAACGGCGCGCGACCTATTCGCCCTTCCTGCCGGTCAGCCCGAAGACGGGTCACGTCCTGCAGGTCCCGACGCTGGAGCGGAACGCCGCCGCCGGCACGATCGTGTTCGAGGACGAGGACGGATCGAAGGTGGAGGTCCCGGTCACCGGCGGCAATGTGAAGGTGCAGTGGAAGCCGGACTGGGCGCTGCGCTGGACCGCACTGGGCGTCGATTACGAAATGGCCGGCAAGGATTTGACGCCGTCGGTCCAGGTGTCCTCCCGCATCGCCAAGGTGCTGGGCGGCAAGCCGCCAGAGGGCTTCGCATACGAGCTGTTCCTGGACGAACAGGGCGAGAAAATCTCCAAGTCCAAGGGCAACGGCCTGTCGGTCGAGGAATGGCTGGATTACGGCCCGCAGGAGAGCCTGTCCTATTTCATGTTCGGCAAGCCGAAGACGGCCAAGCGGCTGTATTTCGACCAGATTCCGCGCGCGGTGGACGAATATCTGCAACAGCTGGCCGCCTATGAGGGGCAGGAGCCGGCGCAGCGGATCGAGAACCCGGTCTGGCACATCCATGGCGGCCTGCCGCCGCACGGAAACGCCGGCCAGGCGCCGGGCGGGGTCTCCCCCGTCTCCTTCGGCCTGCTGCTGAACCTGGTGTCGGCCGCCGGCGCGCCGGACAAGGAGACGATCTGGGGCTTTATCGAGCGCTATGCGCCGGGCGCCGGGCCGGAGACCCATCCCTTCCTGGACGGGCTGGTGGACAATGCGCTGGCCTATTACCGCGACTTCGTCGCCCCGACCCAGATGCGCCGCGCCCCGACCGACATGGAGCGCGCGGCGATGGAGGATTTGCTGGCGCGCCTGCGCGCGCTGGACCCGGCGGAGACCGACCCCGAGCTGATCCAGAACGAGGTCTACGCCGCCGGAAAGACCCAGCCATTCGAAAACCTGCGCGACTGGTTCAAGGCGCTGTACGAGGTGCTGTTCGGCCAGAGCCAGGGGCCGCGCTTCGGCGGCTTCGCCGCCATCTATGGCGTGCGCGAGACCGCCAACATGATCGAGACGGCGCTGGGGCGGGAAACCCCTGCGTAACCGGGTTTTTTAACGCGATATTGGGTGGCCCCGGGGAGGTATTCCGCCCCGCCGAGGAGCCCCGTCCGATGACCACCAGCCTGCTGCATCGCGTCCGCCTGATCGAGATCACCAACGAGCTGGACGAGAAGCACGGCCCGCGCAAACGCGTGGTGCTGGCCTTCTATCCGCGCGAGGACATCGAGCCGATGATCACGATGGCCTGGCATCTGGACCCCGGCGAGTATGACGACGCCAGCCTGATCCCGCTGGCGCGGCATTATTTCCACGGCATCGCGGAGGCGCTGAGCGAGGCGACGGCCGAATGGTCGCTGGACGCGGCCGCGCTGGAGGCGCTGAAAAAGGTCCAGCCCCCGCACCCGGTCATGGCCTATGGAAGGGGCGACTGAGGGGCGCCCGCGCGCGCCGTTGGCAAACATTTACAAACCGCCTCTCGCCTTTGGCGGAACTTCTTGCCAGAATTCGCACCTGCAACAGGCCTTGCGGACATGTGCGAGGGCCTTTTCCGGTGTTTGAATTCGGGGACGATGACCAATGGCTAGCGCCATCCGCAAAGTGATTTCCAACACCCCCGTCGTGAACAGCGTGGCGCGGGCCGTCTATCGCCGCCTCTTCCCGCAAAAGAGCCTGCAGTTCGAACGCTCGTCCCAGTATTGGGAGGACCGGTACAGGGTCGGGGGGAATTCCGGCGCCGGGTCCTATGGCCGGCTGGCCGAATTCAAGGCGGAGGTGCTGAACCGCTTCGTGGAGGAGCACGGCGTCAAAAGCGTGATCGAATTCGGCAGCGGCGACGGCGCCCAGCTCGGCCTGGCGCGCTATCCCAGCTATATCGGCGTCGACGTGTCCGAGACGGCTGTGAAGATCGGCTCCGAAAGCTTTGCGGACGATCCGACGAAGCAGTTCGTGACGCTGGCCAATCTGGACCCCGCCACGCGATGCGACCTGGCCCTGTCGCTGGACGTCATCTACCACCTCGTCGAGGACGCGATTTTCGACGACTATATGCAGAAGCTGTTCGCCGCGGCGGACCGGTTCGTCGGGGTCTATAGCAGCAATGTCGACAAGCCCGGCCCGGCCGTGCATGTGCGGCACCGCTGCTTCTCGGACTGGATCGAGAAGAACCGGCCGGAATGGGCGCTGATCTCCAAGATCGACAATCCCTATCCGGAAGACACCGACAATCCGGACCACACCTCCTGGGCCGATTTCTATTTCTATGAGCGCAAGTCCTAGGTCCGCGGCGGCCGCCGGACGGACCGCGCGCCGCCGGTGACGGAGCGCCGCGCCGGATTCCGGCCGGGCAGCGGCTGACCCTGCCCTCCGCGCCGCCGCCTGCGGGCGCGCCGCGCCGCCTGCCCCTCGAACGCTGGGGGCGGCGCTGGCTGTCCGACCTGCAAGCCTGGGCGGACCGGGGCCGGTGGCGCGGCTACGCCTTCGAATTCCTGATGTTCGGGATCAAGCAGGGCTGGGCCTGCCTGTTCGGCGGCCTGATGCTGGCCCTGCTGGTCGGCACGCATCTGTTGTGGCCGGACGCCTGGCGCGGCGGCGATGCGCCGCTGGCGCGCTATGACTTCCTGGTCCTTGGCGCGCTCGTCATCCAGGCCAGCATGCTGGCCTTCCGGCTGGAGAGCCGGGACGAGGCGGTGGTCATCTTGCTGTTCCACATCGCCGGCACGGTCATGGAGCTGTTCAAGACCGCCCATGGCTCCTGGCTGTATCCGGAGGACAGCCTGCTGCGCATCGGGGACGTGCCGCTGTTCAGCGGCTTCATGTACGCGGCGGTCGGTTCCTATATCGCGCGCATCTGGCGGATCTTCGACATCCGCTTCCGCAATTATCCGCCGGAATGGACGACCTGGGCGCTGGCCGCGGCGATCTATGTGAATTTCTTCGCCCATCACTGGCTGCCGGACGTGCGGCTGGTCCTGTTCGCGGCCAGTTTCGTGCTGTTCGGGCGAGGATGGTTCTATTTCACGCCGGACCGGCGGCGGCTGTCCATGCCGATCCTGCTAGGCTTCCTTCTGGTCGCCCTGTTCATCTGGTTCGCGGAGAATCTGGGCACGTTCGCGCGCGCCTGGGTCTATCCCGGCCAGGAATCGGGATGGACGCCGGTGTCGCTGGCCAAGCTGGGCAGCTGGTATCTGCTGATGATGATCAGCGTCGTCCTGGTCTCGCTGGTCCGCCGCCCCCGGCCGGAGCCGGACGCAAAACCTGTCCCGGACCGGGACTGATCCTTAGGCCTTCGGCTCGGCCAGCTGGCCCTGGGCGTGCGCCTTCTTCACCAGCGCGTCGACCTGCTGCAGCAGGCGCACGGCGGTATCGATGGGCAGGACCAGGCGGCCGCTGATGCGGTGCGTGGTGGTGCCGTCGGCGCGCCCTTCGGGAAGGGTCAGCGTGACGACCAGCGTCCGGCTGCGCAGGGTGGAGGACATGATGTCCATCCCGACCAGAGTCGGGGCGGACAGATTGTCCAGGACCTCGGGCACGTTCGCGGATTCCGACATGTTTCGAGCCTTTGTCTCGGTGTTGGCCACCACTTGGCCTCCCCGATGCAAGCCGCGGGCCGAATACTATGTCCGAAAAACTTGACACGCCCGCCATGTCGTGAAAAACGGACATCATGTCTAGTTTTTATGACATTGGAGGGGTCATGACATTTCGGGAAAAAAGCGCCGCGGTGACGCTGGCCGTGATCGCGTTCGTCTATGGCGGCTATTTCTGGCGGCTGGGCGACTGGCGCGACCTGCCCACCATCGATGCGGTGGATGCGGGGCTGATCGGCACGGTGATCGGGCTGTGCGTCCTGCTGATCTTCGCGCAGATCCTTCTGAGCGTGCTGACCACGATGGCCGGCGAAGACACAACCGAGGACGAGCGCGACCGCACCATCGCCCTGATCGGGGACCGCAATGGCGGCTATGTCGCCGCGGCCGGCGCGACGGCGGCCATGCTGGCCCTGTTGCGGGAGATGGGGGCGGTGCAGGTGGTGCACCTGCTGCTGCTCGCTTTGGTGCTGAGCGAGGTCGCCAAGCTGGCGACCCAGCTGGTCCTGTACCGGCGCGGCGTCTGAGTCATGGGCAAGGGCCGCAACCGCATTTCCAACCGCATCCGGGAGCACCGCTTCCATGCCGGCGGGATGACGCAGGCGGAGCTGGCGGAGACGGTCGGCGTCACCCGCCAGACCGTGATCGCGATGGAGCAGGGCCGCTATTCGCCGTCGCTGGAAGTGGCGTTCCGCACCGCGCGGGCCTTCGGCGCGCCGCTGACGGAGGTGTTTTTCTATGACGAGGACGAGAACGGGTAGAGCCGGGTGACATGGCCCATCTTGCGGCCGGCGCGGACCTCGCGCTTGCCGTACAGGTGCAGATGCGCGCCGGGTTCGGCGGCGAGCATGGGCCAGGCGTTCGCGTCCTCGCCGATCAGATTGGTCATCTCGCACCGGAACAGGGCGGACGGATCGCCCAGCGGCCAGCCGGCGACGGCGCGGATATGCTGTTCGAACTGGCTGGCGGCCGCGCCCTCGATCGTCCAGTGGCCGGAATTATGGACGCGCGGCGCGAACTCATTGAGCAGCAGCTTGCCGTCCTCGGTCTGGAACAGCTCGGCGGTCAGCACGCCGACATAGTCCAGCCCGTCCAGCAGCGCCCGCGCGATGGCCTCGGCCCGGGCCCGCACATCGTCCGGCGCCTCGGCCGGCGACTTGGTCAGATGCAGGATGTGGTCGCGGTGGATGTTCTCGTTCAAGGGGAAGGCCGCGACCGCGCCGTCCGCGCCGCGCGCGGCGATCACCGACAGCTCGCGCCGGAACGGGATGAACGCCTCCAGCACGCAGTCCTTGCGGCCGAGCTCGTCCCAGGCGGCCGCCAGCGCCTCGGCGCTGTCCACCATGCGCTGGCCCTTGCCGTCATAGCCCTCGCGCCGTGTCTTCAGCACGCCCCTGCCCGCGCGCGGCAGGCTGCGCGCCGCTTCGGCCAGCTCCTCGGCGTCGCCGACGGGAAGGAAGGGCGCGACCTCCACCCCGATGCTCTGAGCGAAGGTCTTTTCGATGAAGCGGTCCTGCGCCACCTCCAGCGCCCGCGCGCCGGGGCGCAGCAGGGCGCCGGCCTCGATCACCGCAAGCGCCGTGTCCGCCGGCACGTTTTCGAACTCATAGGTGACAACGTCGCAGGCGCGCGCGAATTCGGCCACGGCGCCCGCGTCGTCATAGTCGCCGAGGGTGACGGCCGAGGCGGCGCGCGCCGCGGGGCTGTCCTGTTCCGGCGTATAGATATGGGTGTCGAAGCCGAGCGCGCCGGCCGCGAAGGCCAGCATGCGGCCCAGCTGGCCGCCGCCCAGTATCCCTATGGTCGCGCCGGGAGCGAGCGGCTCCATCGCCATGCCGTCAGTCCGCCGCCGGCTCCAGCGGCACCGACTCGGTCTGCCGCGCGCGCCATTCGTCCAGGCGCGCCGCCAGCGCCTCATCGGACAGGGCCAGGATCGCGGCGGCCAGGAGGCCGGCGTTCGCCGCGCCGGGCGCTCCCACCGCCAGCGTGCCGACCGGCACGCCCGCGGGCATCTGGGCGATGGACAACAGGGAATCGAGCCCCTTCAGGGCGCGCGACTCCACCGGCACGCCCAGAACCGGCAGCGGCGTCATGGAGGCCGCCATGCCGGGCAGATGCGCCGCGCCGCCGGCGCCGGCGATGATCACCTTGATCCCCCGGCCCTTGGCCTCGCGCGCGAACTCGTACAGCCGCTCCGGCGTGCGGTGGGCGGACACGACCTTTTTCTCATAGGCCACGCCCAGCGCGTCCAGCGCCTCGGCGGCCTTGGAAAGGGTCGGCCAGTCCGAGGTCGAGCCCATGATGATGGCGACCAGCGGCGCGTCGGTCATAACTCGCGTCCGGTTGGGGCGGCCGGTCCGGCGCGGTTGTCCGCGCGTTCGGGCCGGGCGATCCGCCCGATTTCGTTGCCGGAGCCGGACCCCGGCTCCGAAGGAAGCGCGCGAGAATACGGGGCGCGATAGGCAGGTCAAGCGCCCGGCCTTGACCCTTTGTTAACCGAAACCGGCAAAAAATTCGGGAAGCCTTAACCTTAGCGCCAACCGGCTGGAGACGTACCGCATGGGGTCTGACCCCGATCGCCCCGTCCCGCAGCCGGCGCCGGACCAGCCGGCGCCGCGGCCGCGCCTGACGCTGGCCGCATCCAGCGACGACCCCGAGACCTCCATCACCGACATGCTGGCGGAGATCGACCGCCTGCGCGGGGAGACCGACCGGTTGCGCGGCCGGATCCGGGAGCTGGAGGCGCTGGCCGACGCCGATCCGCTGCTGCCGCTGTTTAACCGCCGCGCCTTCGGCCGCGAGCTGGCGCGCGCGGTGTCGCTGGCCGAACGCTATGACGAGCCGCTGTCGCTGGTGTTTTTCGACCTGAACGGGTTCAAGGCGGTCAACGACTCCCATGGCCATGCGGCGGGCGACGCGGTGTTGGCGCATGTGGCCGAGGTGCTGCGCACCCATGTCCGCGATTCCGACATTGTCGGGCGGCTGGGCGGCGACGAGTTCGGCGTCATCCTGCTGCGCTCCGACCTGCCGGCGGCGCGGGCCAAGGCGCGCCAGCTGGCCGACATGATCCAGTCCACGCCCGCCGAGGTGGACGGCCAGACCCATTCGGTCGGCGCGGCGTGGGGCGCCTGCGCCCACCGGCGGGGCGAAACCGCCGAGGCCCTGATGGACCGCGCGGATTCGGAAATGTACGCCGGCAAGCCGGCGCGCGCCGCCGTCGCCAACGCCCGCTAGCGCGGCTTCCTAAGCGATGATGTCAGGGTGGATCGCGTCTTCCAGGCGCGAGATCCGGTCTTTCAGCGCCAGTTTCTGACGCTTCAGCCGCATCAGCTTCAGCTGATCGCCGCCCTGGGCCGTGATCGCCGCGACCTCATTGTCCAGCGCGCGGTGTTCGGCGCGGAGCGCCTGCAGCGTCTGGAGGGCTTCCGCTTCGTCGAAATCTGAATCCATTCAGAGTCCCCGCGCCGGACCGGAGCCTACAGGCCCGCCCGCCTCCGTGAAACGCCGCCAGGCGGCGAGCAGCGCCCGCGCCGCGTCGCTGGCCACCGCCGCCCCGATCAGCGCCGCCAGATTGGCCGCCGCCAGGCCGGTATCGGCCGGCGCGGCGGGCGCGCCCTCCGCGATCGCCGCCAGCCGGTCCTGCAGCACGGCTTCGGCCTCCAGCTCCAGCGACAGCGCCTTTTCGTACAGCGCGTCGTCCTGGCCTTTGATGGCGCGGCGCGCAGCGCGCAGATTGTCGGTCACCGGACGGGTCCAGTCCTGCGACGCCGCACCGGCCCGGGCGGCGACATCGGCGTCCGCGGCGCGGCCGTGCGCGGCCAGAAACAGCGCCAGCAGCACCAGATTCACGTCGATTCCGGCCGAATCCTGCAGGTCCAGACAGGCGCCGCGAAGCTGCGGGCTGGCCCACAGCGCCTCCGAAAATTCGCGGAATCCGGTCCGATCCGCGCCGCCTTTGTGATGTGACAGCATTGCGCCCCTGTGGTTCACTATGGGGGCTTCTAGAGCATGATCCCGGAAAGCGGGAGCCGGTTTCCGGGGCCGTCATGTGCGAGGGAAGAGTCATTCATGGAGGGCCGCCATGGCCATTGAAGACCGTCTCGGGACATTGGAAGACAGACATGAGGCGCTGGACGAGATGATCCGCACCGAATTGTCGCGGCCAGGGTCGGACGATCTTCAACTCGCAACGCTCAAGCGACAGAAACTGGCGCTGAAGGATCAGATCGAATCCCTGCGCCGGATTCACTAGAGCCGGGCGAGCAAGGCTGATTTGGGCTCACGCGCGGCCCGCTCCGCGCGAACGGAACCGTTTATGACCGAATTCCGACATGGCTGAAGACAAGGTCGCCGTCGTCACCGGCGCCGCGCACGGCATCGGGCTGGCCTGCGCGCGCCGCTTCACCGCCGACGGCTGCCGCGTCGTGGTCGCCGACCGCGATGCGGAGGCCGGCCGCGAGGTGGCCGAGGAACTGGGCGAGAGCGCGTTGTTCGTGCCCTGCGACGTCGGCTCGCGCCTGTCGGTCCATAATCTGGTGGCCGAGACGATCTCCGCCTTCGACCGGATCGACATCCTGGTGAACAACGCCGGCATCATGGCCAGCGGCGACCTGCTGACCCAGAGCGAAGAGGATTTCGACCGCGTGATGGCGGTCAATCTGAAGGGCCCCTATCTGCTGTCCCAGGCCGTGGCGCGGCAGATGATCGAACAGATCGAGACGTCGGAGGAGCGTCAGCGCGACCTGCGCCTGCGCCACGCCATCGTCAATGTGACCTCGGTCGTGGCCCAGGTGGCGATGGCCGACCAGCTGGCCTATTCGGTCGCCGAGGGCGGGCTGGCGCAGCTGACGCGCGCCGCGGCGCTGGCGCTCGCGCCCTATCATATCCGGGTCAACGCCGTGGCCCCGGGCACGGTGAACACCGGCATGGCCAGCGAGCTGAAGGACGACCGGGCGGCGATGAACCGCATCCTGTCGCGCACCCCGCTCGGCCGGCTGGCCGACGCGGACGAGATCGCCAGCGTGGTGGCCTTCCTCGCCTCGCCCGCCGCGTCCTACATCACCGGCGAAGTCATCGTGGCCGATGGCGGGCGCATGGCCCTGCACACCACGCTCGACACCGACGAATAGGGTCTCGCCAGAAACGAAACGGCCGGGCCTGAGGGCCCGGCCGCGCCGCCTTTCGATCAGGGTCTGGCTAGCCGCCGGCGTGGGTCGCCGGGCCGCGCAGATAGAGGGTGGAGTCGCCGCGATCGACCGCGACATCGAGATAGACGTCGCCGGCGCCCGGGGCGCTGATGCTGTGGCCGAAGCTTTCGGCCAGCACGTCGCCGTCGACCGACGACAGACGCAGGCCGCTGACCGGCGATTGCGGAATGGCCGCGAACGGCGCCATGCGCTCATCCAGATCGGTGCCGATCTGGGCGATGCGCCCGGCCGTCACCGGCAGCGGGCTGTCCAGCTCGCCGTCGACGCGCGCGAACAGCGCCACGGCGAACAGGCGGCCGCCGGATTCGGCCATGCCGATCCCGACATCGGTGAAGTCGGCGCGCAGGACATTGTCCCGGTCGACGCCCTCACGCGACAGGCTGGCGGCCGCCGCATCGGCGTCCGCCCCGGTCAGGATGGCGACATTGCCGCCGGCCGATCCGATCAGGCCGGTGCGGTCCAGCGCCCGGATGCGGTCCAGATGGTCCCGCCCTTCCGGGTCGACATGGGCGGCGTAGCCGCGCGCGGCCATATCGATCGTGTGCAGGGACGCCGCTTCGGACAGAGCCGGGCGAAGCGTCAGCGGCTTCAGGCCCGCCGCGCGGCGCTCGGCGTTAAGGTCCGCCAGCGCCTGCGCCTCGAGATCGGCGCGCAGCGTCACGCCGGCGGGCGGCGCCTGGAGACAGGCGTGCGCGGCCGGAATGAAGCGGTCCAGGGTTGCAGGAAGGCCGCCCTCGGAAATCGTGCAGGTCGCGCCTGCTTCCTCCCCGAAGGCCGGCCCGGCGAACGCAGCGCCGGCGATGACCATTGCTGCGACAGTTTGACGCAGAGTTTGTTTCATGACTGTCATACTCGATCCCGGAGTCCTTTCAGGTCAACGAAATCACAGCCATTTGGCCATGAATTTTATATGACACTTTTGTTGCAGGAATCGCGGAATCGCCCGCCATTGCTGGCGATCGGCGGGTTCGCCCCCTGCCCCGTCGGCGGCTTTCCGCCCCCGGTCGGCGGGGTGACTGGACACGCCGGCGCCCGTGGCGCCTAACCCGGCGCCCATGGTCGAATCGGACTCCCCTTCCCCGAAACCGGCGCCGCCAGCGCTGTCGCGCCGGCTGGTCGTGGCCCAGTCCTGGCCCATGGCGTTCGCCATGGCGGCGCTGCCGCTGGCGGCGATGGCCGACACCGCGGTGATCAGCCTGACCGGCGGGGCGGCGCAGATCGGCGGGGTGGGCCTGGGCCTTGTCGCCTATTCGCCGGTCTATTGGAGCTTCTATTTCCTGCGCATGGGCACGACGGGCCTCGCCGCCCAGGCGTCGGGCGCCGAGAACGAGCCGGCGCTGCAGCGCACGCTGATCCGCGGCCTCGTTCTGGCGCTGGTCTTCGGCGCGGTCGCCGTATCGCTGGCCCGTCCGGTGGCGATGCTGGCCTTCGCCATCCTGCAGGGCTCGGCGGAGGTGGAGGGCGCGGGCGCGGACTATTTCGCCGCGCGCATGTGGGGCGCGCCGGCGGCGTTCCTGAATTTCGTCTTCACCGGCTGGCTGATCGGCATCGGGCGCACGCGCCCGATGCTCGCCTCGTCCGGCGTCATGGCCAGCGTGAATATCGCGCTCGACCTGTGGTTCGTGCTGGCGCTGGACATGGGGCCGGGCGGGGTCGGCGCGGCGACCGCGCTCGCCGAATGGTGCGGCGCGGCGACCGCCGGGGGTTTCGTCCTGCTCGCCATCGCCGCGCGCGGCGGCTGGACGGCGGAGACGTTCACATGGTCGCGCCTGTCGGACATCGCGGCGTTGTCGCGCCTGTGCTCGGTGTCGGCCGCGCTGTTCATTCGCACCGCCGGTTTGGTGTTCGGCTTTGGCTGGTTCCAGAACGCCGGGGCGCGGATGGGCGATCTGGTGATCGCCGCCGATCAGGTGCTGCTGCAATTCGTCACGCTCTGGGCCTTCGTGCTGGACTCCTTCGCCTTCACCGCGGAGGCGCAGGTCGGCGCGGCGGTCGGGCGCGGCTCGCGCGACGATTTGCGCCGCGCGGTGCGCCTGACCAGCGAGGTCGCCGTGGTCTGCGCCATCGTGTTCGCGCTGGCGACGCTGCTTGTCGGCCCGTTCGTGCTGGAGGCGGTGGTGCGCGACGAGGCGGTGCGGGCGCTGGCCGGGCGCCTGCTGCCCTGGTGCGCGCTGGCGCCGGCTGTCGGCGTCTTCGCCTGGCAGCTGGACGGCATCTTCATCGGCGCGACGCGCAATCGCGAACTGGCCGTGGCCTCGATCGCCGCGGCGGCGATCTATGTCGGCGTCGACATGATGCTGCGGCCGGCCTTCGGCGTGCACGGCCTGTGGGGCGGCTTCCTGATCTATTACGCGCTGCGCGCTCTGACGCTGGCGGTGTTCTATCCGCGGCTGGAGCGCAGCCTGGGCTAGCGCGCCGTTAGCGCCCCGCGCCCACGGCCTCGGCGACCGATGCGAAGCCTTCGGATTTCAGCCGCGCGGCGAGGTCCTGCTTGATCCGGCGCACCAGGCCCGGCCCCTCGAAGACCAGCGCCGTATAGAGCTGGACCGCGTTCGCCCCGGCGCGGATCTTGGCGAAGGCGTCCGCGCCGCTGGCGATCCCGCCGGTCCCGATCAGGGTCAGGTTCGGCCCGGCCGCCTGACGCGCAAGTCTCAGCATGCGCGTCGAGGCCGCCATAAGCGGCGCGCCGGACAGGCCGCCTTTTTCGCCCTGCTGCGGATCGGACAGGCCGGCCGGCCGGCCGGTCGTGGTGTTGGACACGATCAGGCCCTGCACGCCGCCGGCGCGCGCGGCGCCCGCGATCCGCTCCAGATCGTCCTCATCCAGATCCGGCGCGATCTTCAGGAAGAGCGGCGGCGCGGCCGCGTCGCCGGCCAGCGCGCCGCGCGCATCGTCCAGCGCGTGCAGCAGGTCGTCCAGCGCGCCGGCGGACTGCAGGTCGCGCAGGCCGGGCGTGTTGGGGGACGAGATATTGATCGTGAAATAGGACGCCAGCCCCCAGAAGGCGCGCAGCCCGGCGACATAGTCCGCGTTGCGGTCGGCGCTGTCCTTGTTGGCGCCGAGATTGATCCCGACCACGCCCGGCCGCCCGGCCCGGCGCTCCATCCGCGCCCGCGCGGCGTCGTGGCCCCGATTGTTGAACCCCATCCGGTTGATGACCGCGCGGTCGGCGGTCAGGCGGAACAGGCGCGGCTTGGGATTGCCCGGCTGCGGGCGCGGCGTGACGGTGCCGGCCTCCACGAAGCCGAAGCCCGCGGCCAGCAGCGCGTCCGGGACGCGGGCGTCCTTGTCGAAGCCCGCGGCGATGCCGACCGGATTGGGCAGGTCCAGCCCGGCGATGCGCGTGCGCAGGACCGGGTCGTCGGCCTCCCCGCTCTTCGGACCCAGCCCCGCCTCCAGCGCCGCGAGCGTCGCCTCGTGCGCCGCCTCGGGCGGCAGCAGGCGGACGGCGCGGGCGGCGAGGTCGTAGACGCTCACAAAAGCCCGTCCAGCTGCGGCACGCCGTCCGCGTCGTTCGGAACGTCCCTCGCCCACAGCACGGCGGTGAGCGGCAGCGGCGCATAGAGGTGCGGGAACAGATCGCCGCCGCGCGATGCCTCCCACTTCAGGTCCGACGCGACGGCAGCGGCGTCGACCGCGACCAGCACGACCTGGTCCCGGCCGCGATAATACAGCCGTGCGGTCTCCGCCGCCTGCGCGGCGGTGGACAGGTGAATATAGCCGTCGCGGAAATCGATCTCAGCGCCCTCATAGACGCCCGCCGCCTCCGCCACGTCCCAGGCGGCGCGGTCGGCGAGGCGGTAGACGATAGCGTCGGACGGCGGGATCGGGGGCGTGGTCATGAGGGCGGCGTAAACCGCGCGCGCGCGCTGGACAAGACGGGAGCGGGCCGACAGAATAGGTGTAAATTCCTACGCGGTCGAAGGGGGTCGCCCGTGCTGACCCATCGGCAAGTCTGGGCCGGGATCGACCGGCTGGCGGCGCGCTATGGCCTGTCGCCGTCCGCGCTGGCGCGCCATGCCGGGCTGGACCCCACCGTATTCAACAAATCCAAGCGCACCGCGCCGGGCGGCAAGCCGCGCTGGCCGTCCACCGAGAGCCTGGCGAAAATCCTGGAGGCCACCGGCGCCAGTTTCGAGGAATTCGCCGCGATGGTGCAGGAGGCCGTCGCCCCCCAGCGCAAGGCCACCCCCCTGATCGGCTTCGCGGAGGCGGGCAACGCCGGCTATTTCGACGATTCCGGATTTCCGGTCGGCGCGGGCTGGGACCAGATCCAGGTGCCGGGGGTCAGCGACCCGCACGCCTATGCGCTGGAAATTTCCGGCGACTCCATGGCGCCGGTCTTCCGCCCCGGGGACAAGATCATCGTGTCGCCGGGGGCCACGGTGCGGCCCAAGGACCGGGTCGTGGTGAAGACCAAGGAGGGCGAGGTCCTGGTCAAGGAGCTGAAGCGCCAGACCCGCACCGCGCTGACGCTCGCCTCCGTCAATCCGGCCTATGAGGACCGCACGGTGAAGATGGCGGACGTGGAATGGGTCGGCCGGGTGCTCTGGGTTAGCCAGTAGGGGGGTCAGCCAGTAGGGGGATGCGCCCGCAGGTTGGACGCAGGGGCGCGGGCGGGATATGCAGACCGGCCCGCATGACATGCGCCCCCTTCCCATACCGGCCCCATGACCGAGACTGATCCCGGCGCGGATACCGCGGCGCCGACGGAGCGCTGGGCGGCGCTGACGCACGGGCCGTTCCTGCGCTATTTCGGATCGCGCGCCTTCGCGCTGTTCGCGATCCAGATCCAGACCGTCTCCATCGGCTGGCAGATCTACGACACCACGCGCAATCCGCTCTATCTGGGCTTTGTCGGCCTGTCGCAATTCCTGCCCTCGCTGCTGCTGGTTCTGGTCACCGGGGCGGTGGCGGACCGGTTTCCGCGGCGGCGCATCATGTCGATCTGCCTGGCCGCGCAGGCGGCCATCGCCGGGTCGCTGCTGGTCCTGACGGCGGCGGAGGGGCGGATCGGGCTGATCTTCGCCCTGCTGGCGCTGTTCGGGGTGGCGCGCGCCTTTTTGCAGCCAGCCTCGCGCTCGCTGCTGCCCAATATCGTGCCGAAGAGTCTTCTCTCCAACGCGATCGCCCTGAATTCCACGATCTGGCAGCTGTCGGCGATCTGCGGCCCGGTGGCGGGCGGGCTGCTGTACGGCGTGTCGCCGCTGATCGCCTATGGCACGGCCACGGCCTTCCTGGTCATCTCGGGTTTCCTGATCCTGCTGGTGCCGCGGCCCGACCAGAAGCGGGAGACCGAGCCGCCGGGCTGGGAGACCATGGTCGCCGGCTTCAAATATATCTGGAGCGAGAAGATCGTGTTCGGCGCGATCAGCCTGGACCTGTTCGCGGTGCTGCTGGGCGGGGCGACGGCGATGCTGCCGGTCTATGCGCGCGACATTCTGGACGTCGGGCCGCTCGGCCTCGGCATGCTGCGCGCCGCGCCGGGCTTCGGCGCGATCACCGTGGCGCTGTACCTGGCCACGCGCGGCATCCGCGACCATGCGGGCCTGTACATGTTCATCTTCGTCGCCCTGTTCGGGATGCTGACCGTGGTGTTCGGGGCCAGCAGCACGGCCTGGATTTCGGTGCTGGCGCTGGCCGGGATGGGCGCGACCGACATGATCAGCGTCTATGTGCGCGAGACGCTGATCCAGCTGTGGACGCCGGACCGGGTGCGCGGCCGGGTGAACGCGGTGAACATGGTGTTCATCGGCGCCTCCAACGAGCTGGGCGAATTCCGCGCCGGGGTGATGGCGGCGCTGATCGGGGCGAAGGCCACGGTGATGATCGGCGGGGCGGGGACGGTCGCGGTCGCCGCGATCTGGGCCAGGGCGTTCCCGGCGCTGCGCAAGGCGCGGCATCTGGACGGGCGCGTCTGAGCGCGCATCAGTCCGCCAGGGAGTCCGGCAAAGCGAACACCGTAACCGCCGCCGCGCCGATGGGGGCGGGTTCGAATTCCGGCGTCAGGGCGTTGCCGGCGGCGAGCGGGTTTCCGTGGCCGACGACCATGGCGACATATTGTTTTCCGTCCGCCTCATAGGCGACCGGGGCGCCGTTCGGGCCGTCGATCAAAGCAGTGCGCCAGAGGATGTCGCCGGTCTGCTGGTCATAGGCGGTGAATTTGCGGTCGACGTCGCCGGCGAAGACCAGGCCCCCGGCGGTGACCAGGGCGCCGGTGGAGGGGACGGCGCGCTGGCGCGCCTCCCATTTCGTTTCCAGCGTCTCCATGTCGATGGCCTGGATCAGGCCGTAGAGCCCGTCCTGCGCGCTGCGGTCCGAGGGCACGGCGCGCAGGGAAATTCCGGTGGTGAGCAGGCCGGATCCGTCGCCGGTGGGGACCAGCGCCATGCAGACGTCGCGCGCGGTGACGAACATGGTCTTCGTTTCGGGATTGAAGGCGGTGGGCGGCCAGTTGCGGCCGCCGCCGCCATTGGGACAGACCGTCATGGCGCCGTTCGGCCCGCCGGGGATCAGGTCCGCGTCGTAGGTCTTCTCCCCCGTCTGCGGATCGATATCGGTGATGAAATTCTGGAGCCCCATGTCGAAGGAGCCGAGATAGGCGCCCGTGGCGGCGTCCAGAATGTCGAACACGCTGGGCTTGCCGGCGGTCATCACGACGCGGCGCATTTCGCCGTCGACCTGAAGATCGGCGACGGTGCGTTCGAACACCCAGTCGAGGTCCCACTGGTCGTTCTTCATGTGCTGGTAGAACCAGACCAGTTCGCCGGTATGGGGGTCGAGGGCGAGCGTGGCGTCGGTATAGAGCGCGTCGTTGTTTTCCCCCTCCTTCAGAACGCGCAGGGGCGCGGTGTCGTAGGTCGGGGCGACGCCGAAATAGGCGAGGCCCGATTGCGAGTCGTAGGAGCCGGAGGTCCAGGAGGAGCCGCCGCTGCGCTCATCATCCGGCATGCCGTTCCAGGTATCGGCGTTCGGGTCGTCGCCCTGGGCCACGGTGTTGAAGGTCCAGAGCCGGTCGCCGGTCGCCGCGTCGAAGCCGGCGATCAGGCCGCCGCCGGGCGCCTGGGTCGTCATGCCCTGAAGGATGACGCCGTCGGCCGCCAGCGGCCCGCCGGGATTGCGGAAGCCGGGGCGGTCGGTGATCGGACGGTCCCATACGGGGCGGCCGGTGCGCGCGTCCAGCGCGACCAGATGCAGGTCGGCGGTGGCGACATAGAGATTGCCGCCATAGAGCGCCATCGTCTTTTTCGAGGCCTGCGCGGCGCCCTCGGCCTGATGGCGCGCATAGCGCCACAGCACGCGGCCGTCGGCGCCGTCCAGGGCGAAGACCTCGTCGCCATAGGCGTGGACGAAGAGCACGCCGTCCTTCACCAGCGGCTCGTTCATATTGGGGCCGAGCGGCAGCGCCTGCATCCAGGCGACGGTGAGGCCGTCCACATTGTCCGCCGTGATCTGGTCCAGCGGGGAATAGCCCTGCGCCTTGTGGCCGCGGCGCCAGCCGAGCCAGTTTCCGGGCGCGGGGTCGTCCAGCATGGCGTCGGTCACCGGGGTCCAGTCCGCGAAGCGGTCCGGGTGCTCCGGCGCGGGCGGGGCGGCCTGCTCCAGCCCCTCGATGCCGAGATAGGGGCGGCCGCGCGCCGGCGGCGGCGCGGGCGCGGTCATCCCGGCGAGCAGGATTTCGTCGGCGGGCATGGCGGCGGCGCCGGGCGCCGCGCCGTTTTCGGCCATCAGATACGCCAGCAATTCCACATAGGCCGGATCGTCCAGCGCGCCCGGGGCGCCGGGGGGCATGGAGGCGCGCATATAGGCGTAGAGCTCGTCCAGCGGCGCGCCGCCCCAGCGGTTCAGGAAGACCGCGCCTTTCAGCGCCGGACCGATGGAGGCGCCGCCGGCGTCCGGCCCGTGGCAGGCCGCGCACTGGACGGCCCAGGTCTGTGCGCCGGCCTCGGCCTGAGCCTGCGTGAAGGCAATGTCCCGCCCCGCGTCCTGGTCAGCGTTTTGGGCCAGCGCGGGCGATGCGGCGAGCGCGAGCGCGGCGGCGAGGCGCGCGCGGGGCGCTGAGACTTTGCGGATCATCGAAGGCCCTCCCTTGGCCCTCTTTGCGGGGCTGGCCGGAGTATCGGGGGCCGGACCGCTGGCGCCAAGGCGCGCGAAAGCGGCCGCTCCTTTGAGGCGGGATGCAGAGAATGGAGGGAGCGGAGCGCCTGAACCCGGATCCGCGTCTTTCGACGCGGCGCCGGGGCTCCTCGAACCCTGAGTGTTTTTAGCGCTCTGGTCCGTGGTTCGAGCCAGGCGCTCCGCTGCGTGGATTTCCCGAAGGCTCTCGCCCCGCGTTTCCAATCCGGGAGATGCGGCGGTCTGGCGTTTAGTGCCGCCGGCCCTTCCCGAAGGCCGCGCCGGGCTCCGCGGAAATCACCCGCTTCGCCGGACGCGCCACGCAATCCCCTCCGCCCTAGTGATTAGCCAAGTCCCTCCGGCGGGGGAGACGGGAGGGAGTATGGGGCTCCAAGCGTAGTGTGGGATGACGGGGCGGGTTTCCCCGCAGTTTCCTGTTCTCACCCCTCATCCTGAGGGGCCGGAGGCGGAGCTTTTGCTCCGGCTTCGGGCGTCTCGAAGGATGGTCCAGCTGGAGTCACCCTTCGAGACGCCCGCAAGCGGGCCCTCAGGGTGAGGGTGGTGGTTGGTGGAGATGGCTTTCTGGGCCCCGGATAATCGCTGCGCGATTTCCGGGGAACAACGGAAAGTAAGTTGGCGCTGGCTGGATGCGGCTGTCTGACCGGCGTGCGGCGCGCTGGACGATTCAGCGGCTTAGGACGGAGGGCGGATTCCCCCCAAAACCGAACGGCTTCGCGCTATAATCGGCCCATGCCGCGCCGAAGGAGCGTGAGACGATTAGGGTCGAGCAAGCTGACCAGCCGCACTTATGGAGCGGGGTCGGGTCAGTTCCGATCGACCGCCCAACTCAACCAAAGCGCAGGGTATGCCCGCTTCACCGTGGAGCCGCCCCGGCGCTGGTGGATGTTCCTCGTCTGGATTGCCGGCGTCGCCGGCGCCATCGCCTTCATTTACGGCGTGATCAAACTTCTGTTCGGAATACCCGCTTGATCCTAGTGGACCGGCTTCCGGGCTGCGCGTAGCGCGGACCGGGAGACGAGAGTTTAGACGTCCACCTCCGCCTGCAACGCGTTCTCCGTGATGAAATCCCGCCGCGGCTCCACTTCGTCGCCCATCAGCTTGGTGAAGAGGTCGTCGGCGGTGTCGGCTTCCTTGACCTTGACCTGGAGGAGGGTGCGGCCGTCCTCGTCCATCGTGGTTTCCCAGAGCTGGTCGGCGTTCATTTCGCCGAGGCCCTTGTAGCGCTGGATGGCGAGGCCCTTTTCGCCGGCCTGCTGGACGATTTTGAGCAGGCCTGTGGGGCCGTAGACGAGTTTCGCCTCGCCCTTGCGTTCGAAGGTGGCGGGTTCGCGCCAGATCTCCTCCAGCTCCCGCGCGCGGGCGGCGAGGCGGCGGCCGTCGGCGGAGTCGCGGGCCTTGGCCTCGACCGCGATGGTCTCGGTCACCCCGCGCAGTTCGCGCTGGAGGACCAGGGCGCCGTCATCCTCGAACTTTCCTTCCCAGCCTTCCTCGCCCTCGTCGGCCAGGCGGTCCATGCGCGCCGCCGCAGCGGCGGCCGCGGCCTCCCCCGCCTCGTCATCGAAGGCGCCGGCGATGACGGTCTGTTCCAGCACCGGGATCGGGGCGACATAGGAGAGCCGGTCCAGCGTGCGCCACAGGCCGCGCGCATCCTCCGCCAGCTTGCGCAAATCGGGGCCGGTCAGGGTCTCGCCGTTCCAGAGGGTCAGGGTCGCCTCCCCGCAGCCCTCGTCGATCAGGAAGGAGTCCATCTCCGCCTGGTCCTTGATGTAGCGGGAGGAGCGGCCGCGGCGGACCTGATAGAGCGGCGGCTGGGCGATATAGAGGAAGCCGCGCTCGATCAGCTCCGGCATCTGGCGGTAGAAGAAGGTGAGCAGGAGCGTGCGGATATGGGCGCCGTCGACGTCGGCGTCCGTCATCACGATGATCTTGTGATAGCGCACCTTTTCGGGGTCGAAATCGTCGCGCCCGATGCCGGCGCCGAGCGCGGTGATCAGCGTGCCGACCTGGTCGGAGCTGAGCATGCGGTCGAAGCGCGCGCGCTCCACGTTCAGGATCTTGCCGCGCAGCGGCAGCACGGCCTGGTTCTTCCGGTTGCGGCCGGACTTGGCCGAGCCGCCGGCGGAATCGCCCTCCACGATGAAGAGTTCGGACTTGGCGGGGTCGCGCTCCTGACAGTCCGCCAGCTTTCCGGGCAGGGAGGCGACGTCCAGCGCGGACTTGCGGCGGGTCAGCTCGCGCGCCTTGCGCGCGGCGTCGCGGGCGGCCGCGGCCTCCACGATCTTCTGCACGATCTGTTTGGCGCTGGCGGGGTTTTCCTCGAACCAGGAGGAAAGGGCGTCGCCGACCAGGGACTCCACGGCGGGGCGGGCCTCGGACGAGACCAGCTTGTCCTTGGTCTGGGAGGAGAATTTCGGGTCCGGCAGCTTCACCGAGACGACGGCGGTCAGCCCCTCGCGCGCGTCGTCGCCGCTGATCGTGACCTTTTCCTTGCGGGCCGCCCCCATCTCCGCCGCGTAGCGGGTGACGATGCGGGTGAGCGCGCCGCGGAAGGCGGCCAGGTGCGTGCCGCCGTCGCGCTGGGGGATGTTGTTGGTGAAGCAGAGGACCTGCTCGTGATACGAATCGTTCCACTGCAGCGCGCAGTCGACCTCGACACGGTCCTTCTCCCCCTGGATCAGGATCGGGGCGTCCAGCAGGGCCTTCTTGGCGCGGTCCAGATGGTGGACGAATTCGGCCACCCCGCCCTCATAGACCATGGTGGTTTCCCACGGGTCGGCGCCGCGCTCATCCTTCAGCGTGATGGCGACGCCGGAATTGAGGAAGGCCAGCTCGCGCAGCCGGTGCTCCAGCGTGGCGCGGTCGAACTCGGTGGTCGCGAAGATGGTGTCGGACGGCAGGAAGCGGACCATGGTGCCGGTCTCGGTCGTGTCGCCCTGGCGGGCCAGATCGCCCTCCGGCTCGCCCATGCGGAAGCGCATGTAATGCTCCCCGCCGGCGCGCCAGATTGTGAGGTCCAGCCACTCGCTGAGCGCATTGACGACCGAGACGCCGACGCCGTGCAGGCCGCCGGAGACCTTGTAGGAATTCTGGTCGAATTTCCCGCCGGCGTGCAGCTGGGTCATGATGACCTGGGCGGCGGACACGCCCTCGCCCTTGTGCATCTCCACCGGGATGCCGCGGCCATTGTCCATGACCGAAGCGGAGCCGTCGGCGTGCAGCGTGACCACGACTTTGGAGGCGTGGCCGGCCAGCGCCTCGTCGATGGCGTTGTCCACGACCTCGTACACCATGTGGTGCAGGCCGGAGCCGTCGTCCGTGTCGCCGATATACATGCCGGGACGCTTGCGAACGGCGTCCAAGCCCTTGAGAACCTTGATGGAATCCGCGCCGTATTCGGCCGGTTGATTCGCTGTGTCCGTCATGGACGGAGTCTAGCCGATCGCGGGGTGCGAAGCCATGGGCGCGCACGCTTTTCCGCAGCCAGAATCGCCTGCGATTCCGGGGGGTTAGCCGCCTAGGCGGCGAGCACGACGCCGCGCACGAGGGCGAGGATCACAAGCCCCGCCAGCGCGCCGAAAAACACCGCCCGCGCCCAGCGATGGCGCAGCACGACATCGCCCTGGCGCGCCTTGCCGGCGTCATAGGTCCGCCGCGGCGCATGGGATGGAGACTGGGTCTGCATGACAGCGAAACGGCGCTCCCCGCGCCCGGTTCCCGTGCGCGCGCGGAGGCGTGCAGGGGAACCGGCGGGGGCGCCCGGCGATTGAGCAGGGCAGAGACACCAGACCGGAGGCCGCCCGCATGAAACGCCCGAAAATCCGCCGCACCACGCCGGCCCTGAAGCCCGTCAAGGACCAGTCCATCGTGATCACCGGCGCGAGCTCCGGCATCGGGCTGGAGACCGCGCGGCGGGCGGCGGACCGGGGCGCGCGCGTCTTCCTGATCGCGCGCAATGAAGAGGCGCTGAAAGAGGTGTGCGGCGAGATCGCGGCGGCGGGCGGCGAGGCGGACTACTACGCCGCCGACATGGGCGTGGAGGAGCAGGCCGAGAGCGCGGCCAATGCGGCGATCGCGCTGATGGGCGGGTTCGACACCTGGGTGAACTGCGCCGGGGTCAGCATCTATCAGAATCTGGAGGACGTGAGCGACGCGGACCATCGCCGCTTGTTCGACACGGTCTATTTCGGCGTGGTGCACGGATCGCAGGTCGCGGTGCGGCACCTGAAGACCAAGTCCGATGGCGGGGCGCTGATCAATATCGGATCGGTGCTGTCGGACATGTCGGCGCCGGTGCAGGGCGCCTATTCGGCCGCCAAGCACGCGGTGAAGGGCTATACGAACGCGCTGCGGATGGAGCTGATGGACGCGCCGGTGAGCGTGACGCTGATCAAGCCGTCGAGCATCGACACGCCGTTCGCCAGCCACGCCAAGAACACGCTGGAGCGCGCCGCGCGCGTGCCGCCGCCGGTGTACAAGCCCGAGGCGGTGGCCAACGCCATCCTGGCCGCCGCGTCGCACCGCCACCGGGAGATCACGGTGGGCCTGGGCGGGGCGGTGATGAGCGCGGCGGCGAATTTGACCCCGCGCCTGGCCGACCGGGTCTACGCCGCCACGATGCGAAACCTGATGCAGAGCCGCAGCGAAGCGGCCGGCAGCGAGGACAGCCTGCACCAGCCCTCGACCGACGGGCGGACGCGGGGCCAGCACCGCTCCGTCGTGCCGGCCAGCCCCTATACGCAATTCCAGACCAGCAAGACCGGGCGGATCGTGGCGGCGGTGGGCGGCGTGGCGCTGACCGCGCTGATGGCGCGGCGCTACGCCATGCACGCCAAGACGCTGGTCGACTGGGCGCGCAAGGACCGCGCGCCGATGAAGAAGACGAAGCACGCGTTTTTCGGGTAGGGGCGCGCACCTCTAAAGTCGCGCCCTAAATCTCCGTCGCCGTTCCCGCTTCCACCGCGAAACTCTGGACGGCGTCGGCGAAGCCGTCGAACAGGCGCGGCTCGACGCCGGTGAGGAAGGCCTGGACGCCGAGGGCCAGAAGCTCCCCGGCCAGCGCCGCGCGGCGGTCCGGGTCCAGATGCGCGGCGGCCTCGTCCAAGAGAACCAGCGGCGGCGGGCCGGCATCCGAGATGGCGGCGGCCTGGGCCAGGACCAGGCCGGTCAGCAGCGCTTTTTGCTCCCCCGTCGAACAGAGCGCGGCGGGCTGGTCCTTCGCCGCATAGACCACGTCCAGATCGGAACGGTGCGGGCCCTCCAGCGCGCGGCCGGCCGCGGCGTCGCGCGGGCGGGCGCGGGCGAGTGCGGCGCGGAATTCGGCTTCCGTGTCCTCCAGCGACGCCCCCTCCATAAGCCGCTGCTCCAGCGCGCCGGCGAGGGTCAGGCGGGCGCGGGGGAAGGCGCCCTCCGGCCGGGCGGCAATGGCGGCCTCCAGCCGACGCACGGTCTCGGCGCGGGCCTGCGCGATCTCGGCGCCCCGCGCGGCCATCTCCGCCTCCAGCCCGTCCAGCCAGGCGGGGTCGGCGCGGCCTTCCTCCAGCACGCGGGTGCGCTCGCGCAGGGCGCGCTCATAGCGGTTGCTGGCGGTCGCATGGTCCGGGAAGGCGGCGAGCGCGAAACGGTCGATGAAGCGGCGGCGGTCGCCAGGCGGGCCGGTGAACAGTCGGTCCTGGGCCGGGGTCAGCCAGACCATAGGCGCGAGAGGGCCGAGCGCGGTCTGCGGCGCGGGCGCGTCGTCGATGCGCACAATGCGGCTGTTCGGGGATTCCGGGGCGACGCCGGTGGCGACCTCTACGCCCTCCCCTGCCCGGTCCAGCACCGCGCGCACGCCCCAGGCCGGGGCGCCGGTGCGCGCAAGGTCGGCCAGAGGCGCGCGACGCAGGCCGCGGCCGGGCGCGAGCAGGGACACCGCCTCCAGCAGATTGGTCTTGCCCGCGCCGTTGGCCCCGGCGAAGGCGACGCAGCGGCCGTCGAAGTCCAGATCCAGCGCCGCGTAATTGCGGAAATCGCTGAGACGCAGACGGCGGAGGGAAAGCGCGGGCGCGGGCATGAGCGGCGCACTATCGGCGCGTTCGCCCAGGTTCCAAAGAGGAGGAGCGGGATCAGCCGCCGGCGGCGCGCAGGCCCGCCTCCAGCACCTCGTCCCGCCCGGCGCGCACGCCGGCGATGGTGGGCGCGACGGGAATGTCCGGCAGCACGCCGACGCCGTGGTGGGGCGAGCCGTCATGGCGGACCACCTGCATCCCCGTCCAGATCAGGTTGTGGCCGGTGGGCAGGACGTAGCGGTCGATATTGCCGTTGGTGCCGGCCGTGGGCGATCCGACGATGAGGCCCAGATCGTTGCCATCGACCACGCCCATCACCGACTCGGCATAGGAGATGGCGCGCCCGTCGGTGAGGAAGACCACGCGGTCCGCCGAGAAGCGCGGCGCCTGGGGGGTCAGGTTCCAGCTGCTGTTGCGGAATTCGGCGTCCGCCTGATCCGGCCGCCAATAGATTGGCAGGTTGAAGGGGTGCGAGGTGATCGGCCCGTCCGCCAGATGCGGCAGGACCCGGATCGCGGCGTTGCCAGCCGGATAGCCGCGCATGTCGAAGATGAGGCCCTCGGCGGCCGCCATCCGGTCCAGCGCCGGGTCGAAGGCCTCGTCCGCCAGGCGCGTCAGGTCGACATAGAGAATGCCGGGCGCGAGCTCCGTGATCGGCTCGGGCCGCGCCTCATAGCGGAGCGCGCCGGTCGCCGGGGCGAAGGCGAGCTCGGCCGCTTCCACCGCGCCGCCATCGCGCGCGAGGGTCAGCGTGACCGTCCGGCCCGCCGGCCCCTGGGCGAGGCGTTGCAGCGCGCGGACGCGGAGGAATTGCGGCGTGGCGGCGCTGGAGCGCGCCTCCCATTGCGCGATGAGGGCGGCCACGGGCTCGCCGCCGATTTCGGTGACGACATCGCCGGGCCGGGTTGCGCCGCCGGGGTCCGCGCGCGTGACGACCAGCGAGTCCTCGATCCAGGCCCATTCCAGCGGCAGGACGCCATTCGGTCCCGTGCGGAAGGCGTTTCCGTGGCCGTCGCCCAGCGCGGCGACCAGGCGGTCCATGGTTTCGTCGAACGCCGCGGCGTCCGGGTCCTGCGCCGCGCGGCGCAGGGACCGGCGAAGCTGGTCCGGCCAGTCGACAACAGCGACGTCCCAATAGGGATAGAAATGCTGGAACACGTTCCAGGCGATCACGACCGAGGCCAGACGCGAGGCGCGGTCGTCGCCGGAGGGCAGGAAGCCGTCCGGCTTTGCCGGCGCGGGCGGCGCGCCGGACGCCGCCGGAAGCGTGCGCCCGTCAGCGTCCCGCGCGGCTTTCAGCGGCACATAGGCGGTGAGCCCGTCGCCCAGATCCAGCGGCGCGAGGTCCGGCAGACCGGCCAGCGGCGCCTCGCGCGCGCCGTTATAGACGTTCGGGCTGGGGTTCTGGCCGAGGCCGGTGCGGCGCCAGGCGACAAGGTCCGCATCCGGGGCGAAATCCATGTCCGGCGCGGGGCCGCCCGCCGGCAGGATGCGCAGCGTGGGGGCCAGCGGGGAGAAGACCTCCAGCAACGCGATGCGCAGGGCTTCCGCGTCCGCCGCGCCTTCCACGCGTTGCACCCCGGCCAAAGCGACGGCGTCCCAGTCGGCGGCGGCGGCCTGGTCGCTGGGATGGAAGAAGCGGACATAGCCGTACAGGCGCGCGAAGGCGGCCAGATTGTCCACGCCCCGCGCGGCCAGCGGCGCGGGGAGCTGCTGTCCCTCCGACAGCGGGCCGGCGGCCGCAATCGCGAAATCGTCCAGATGCGTCTCGCCCTGGCCGGCGAAGATCACGCCGAAGGCGATGCGCTGGGCCGCCTCCGGAACGGCGGCGACAATCGCGTAGTCCGACCAGTCCGGCCCGTCGATGCGGCCCGCCGGGTCGCTGTTCGAGATGCCGAGCACGCCGTCCGGCCCGTCAGCGCGCAGCCATAATTGCGGGCGCGCCGGTCCCTCGGCGGAGACCGCGCGGCCCGAGACGGAGAGGCGGACGCGCTGGCCACGAAAGGCCGCGGCGTCCGCAGTCTGCACCAGGACGCCGGGGCCCGGCCCGGCGCCGCCAAGCGACCGGACCGCGAGGCCGAGCGCGCCGGTGCGCGCGGCCTCCGCGCTGGACGCGCCCTCAGCGGCGCCGTTGACCGCCCAGCCCGGCGGCGCATCGCCGTCCGCGCCCTCCTCGAAGCCGGGGTTCGTGACCGGATTGTCGGCGAGCGTCTGCGCCGGGGCCTGTTCGTCCTGCGTCCGGGCGGCGTCCGGACCGTCTTCGGAGCAGCCGGGCGCCAGGAGCAGCGCGGCGATTGCGGCGACGGCGATGTTGCGGATGCGGGTCATGGCGTCTTCCCCCGGTCCATGATCAGAATTTCGCGCCGAGCATGTCGCTGAGCGTGCGCAGATAGTCCTGATAGGCGGCGCGGCCGGCGGCGGTGAGCGCGACGCGGGTGCGCGGGCGGCGGCCCTTGAAGCCCTTTTCGATCTTCACATAGCCCGCGTCCTCCAGCTTCCGCAGATGGATGGAGAGCGCGCCTTCGGCGCTGCACAGGGCGTCGCGCAGCTCCGTGAAATCAGCGCGGCCTTGGGCGGACAGATAGGCCATCACCCCAAGCCGCACCCGGCCATGGATGATTTCGTCGACATGGCTGACGTCGAAATTCCTCACCGGAGCGTCCTCACGCGCGGCGTTCGGGGACGCGCCACAGGACCACGCCCGGAACGCCGACCGCCCCGACCAGCCAGAACCCGGCGACCAGCATCAGCGCGTGGGTGGAGAGCGCGGCGGCCCAGACCATGGCGAAGATCAGGCTGGCGACCGCGACAACGCGCAGCCAGGGCCGGCCGGTGACCGCCCCGGCGATCCAGCAGGGCGCGGCGTAGAGCGCCATCACGACGGACGGCAGCAGGGCCAGGACCGTGAAATTCTGATTGCGGGACCCGAAGATGGCGAAGCTGGCGATGGTCGCGGCCAGCGCCAGGGCGGCGATGGTCCAGCCGGCGCTGGCCCAGACATTGACCGGCGCGGCGCGGTCGCGCGTGCGCACCGCCCAGACGGCCCAGCCCGCGAAGCAGAGCAGGAAAGCGGCGTGTCCGATATAGGAGGCCGGAACGACGACCGCGCGATAGCCCGCCAGATCGATGGCGCCCGCGCCGATCAGCTTCAGGCACAGATAGTCCAGCAGGCAGAGCGCGCCATAGATCAGTCCGAACGCGGCCAGAAGCGGCGCCATGGGCGCGGGCCGGCCGCTGCCCCCCGCGGCGAGGCGGGTGAGGAAGGACACATTGTCCCGCAGGTCGCGAATGTCGTCGATGTCGCTCCGGATCACAGCGGACCTCCGTGTTGACTCTTTTCGTATCGAAATTACTTTCGATTCGAAAGTCAATTGGACCAGATTGGGGAGGCGCTGGGATGGGCGACGCGATCGCGACGGAGGACCTGACCAAACGCTTCGGCGCGGTGGAGGCGGTGAGCGGCGTGGCCCTGCGCGTGCCGGAGCGCAGCGTGTACGGATTCCTGGGCCCGAACGGGTCCGGCAAGACGACGACGATCCGGCTGATCCTGGGCCTGCTGCGCCCGACGGCCGGGACCGCGCGCATTTTCGGCCATGACATAAGGCGCGCGCGTCTGGCGGCGCTGCGCGCGGTGGGCGCGGTGATCGAGACGCCGGCCCTGTACGACCATCTGTCCGGGCGCGAGAATCTGGAGATCACGCGCGGGGTTCTGGGCCTGAAGCGCAGCGAGACGGACCGGGTGCTGGAGCTGACCGGGCTGACGGGCGCGCAGCGGCGGCGCGCGGGGGGATATTCGCTGGGCATGCGCCAGCGGCTGGGCCTGGCGCGGGCGCTGCTGGGCAGCCCGCGCCTGCTGTTGCTGGACGAGCCGACCAACGGGCTGGACCCGGACGGGATTCAGGAGATGCGCGGCTTTATCCGCAGCCTGCCGGAGCGGACCGGCGCGACCGTGTTCCTGTCCAGCCATCTGCTGTCCGAAGTGGAGCAGACCGCCACGCATGTGGGCCTGATCAGCAAGGGGCGGCTGGTGCTGCAGGACCGGCTGGCGGAATTGCTGGGCGCGGGCGAGGCGACGATCCGGTTCGGCGTTGACGACCCGCCGCGCGCCGCCGCGGCGCTGGGCGCAGCGCGGCGGGAGACCGTGGAGACGGGCGGCGGCGAGATCCGCGTGCGCCTTTCGCCCGGCGCCGATGCGGATGCGGACGCCGGGGCGATCAACGCGGCGCTGGTGAACGCGGGGGTCACGGTGTTCCGCATCGCGCCGGCCACGCGCCGGCTGGAGGACGTCTATATGCGCCATGCCGGCGCCCACGCGACGGGAGGCGGCGATGCTCATCCGCCTGTTTAGCGCCGAGCTGCGCAAGCTGCGCGAACCGGTCACGCTGCTGGCGCTGTTCGCGGCGCCGATGCTGGCCGGGGCGCTGATGTTCGCCGGGATCGCGGCGGGCGAGCGCGCGCCGGAATGGGCCGACGTGTGGGAGGGGATGACCGGGTTCTGGATGCTGTTGCTGGCGCCGCTGTCGGCCACGGCCTTCGCCGCCTTCGCCGCGCAGATCGAGCACCGGGCGCGCGGCTGGGACCATCAATTGATGCTGCCCGCGCCGAAATGGATGACGTTCGCGGTGAAGGCCGCGGTCGTGATCCTGGGGCTGTGGGTGATGACCGCGCTGTTCCCGCTGGCGGTCGCGGCGGGCGGTTGGCTGGGCGGGCAGATCGGGGCCGGCGGACCGCTGACCGGACAGGTGGGGCTGGCCGCGTTCTATCGCCTGATCGTGCTGGGCGCGGCGGCGGGCCTGTGCCTGACGGCGATCCAGATCTGGGCGTCGCTGCGCTTCGCCAGCTTTATCGCGCCGGTGCTGCTGGGCTTTGGCGGGGTGGCGGTGACGCTGGCCGGGATGATCTTCCGCCAGGTCGACAGGATCGAGCTGTGGCCCTGGGGCATGCCGATGTGGATCGCGCTGACGATCGAGGAATATCCGCAGAGCGCGCAGCGGCTGGCCCTCTATGGCCTCGCGGGCGGGCTGGCCGTGCTGATCGCCATGACGCTGCATCTCAGCCGGCGCGAGATGCGCTGACCCCCTATCCGGGGACGGCCCCTACAGCGGAGCAGAGGCGTGGCTGACTTGCGGCAGGCCGTCGAAATAGGGGCCGAGCAGTTCGCGCCATTTGCCGAACTGGGGCGATTCCCGGAAATCCGTGGTGTGGTTTTCCACGCTGTCCCACCAGGCGAGCAGGACGTAGCGGGAGGGCTCCTCCACCCCGCGGCGCAGCTCCAGCCCCCGGAAGCCCGCGATGGCCTCCGGCAGTTTGCGGGCCTCCGCGAAGGCGATTTCGAAATCGGACTCCGCCCCGGGCTTCACGGCGATAAAGGCGACTTCGAGGACGGGGCTGTTTCCGGTCATGAAAAGATTGGTCCTTCAGGCCTATTCCGGATCGTCCGGTCCGCGGCGGCGCGACCCGAGCGTGACGCCGACCGCGGCGCCGATGGCGATTCCTAAGCCCACGCCGAGCGCCATATTGTCCATCGCCGCGCCGAGGGCGGCGCCGATCCCGATGCCGATGGCGATGGCCGCGCCGACGGTCAGGTTGGAGGCGGGTTTGCGTTCGGTCACGAGCGAGGCTCGTTGGTGTCCGAACCGCTGTCCGGGGGCGTCCGGCCCCAGCGCCAGCGCCAGTCCCCGCGCGTATGGCGCTTTGCGACGGCGGTGAGGAGGAGCGTCAAGGGCAGGACGGCGAGCAGCAGATACAGACCCATAAACAGCGCCGTGGGACCGGGCGCCATCGTGTAGCCGACGCCATAGGTTTTCGGGACCAGCAGATCGAACGCGGCCGGCAGAGCGAGCGTGAAGACGAAGCCCGCCAGCAGCATGCCGCCGATATAGGCGCCGAGCGCGATCCAGCCATTGCGGTGGATCGGCAAGCCGGCGCCAAAGCCGTAGGTTTTGGGTTCGAACCAAGGTTCGCGGTCGCGCATCGTGGAGTCCGCCGCGTATCAGTTCGACCGGGTCACTGTGGGAGCATCCGAAGAATCCCACGGTCCGGAAGGAGAGTCGGATTCCGCTAGCTTCCCACCAAACAGAGGTACTCGGATATAGGCCGTATCCCCATCAACGGTGCCGCGCAAAACGATATGTTGGAGGTCACGGCGTTCTTCGGTCAGGGAAATAGTCTGTCCTTGAAATCGGATCGACCACCGGCCTTTGTCTTGGTAGTCGAGTTGCACGCCACCGCCTGTGAATTTTGTTCGTTGCGGATAGTGAGAGACCCTGACGATGATATCTACGTCAGGTGTCGAGACAGGGTTGGGTGTCCCGTAGAATGCGGTTTTAAGACTGTTATAGGCAGGTACGCTAGTCTTGGGTTCGAGTTCGTCGGACACGTTATTGACAGTAGTCCCAACAAGGACGCAGCCTTCGATCTGGTTGGGCCAATTACCGACATGAATCTGGATGCCACCCCGCCCTGGCACGCCCGTAAGTTGAAGACGCCATTGGTCGTTCTTGTCATACCTTAGCAGCGCCCCATAATCGCCCGCCGGAATTGAACTCACGTAGCTTTCATTATTCCGCCAAGGCAGTTCGAGAGTGTGGGAGACAAAAGCTCCATTCACGAACAATTCTCCAGTGATCGAATTGGCGTTGTAGGATGCACGTTTGATTTCGATCGTCAGGTTCTGGGCAAACGCGCCACTGGAAAAAAGCAGCGCCCCCACAGCGGCACAGACCGCAATCAGCTGTTTCATACGACCCTCCCGATGCACGTAGGGCAAAGTTCAACAAAGTACCCAAGCACGGGAATTGAAGGGCGTCGACAACTTTAGCGCGATATTGACAACTGACTCTCCGATTGGAAAGCGGCACGCACTGACAGTCACGATCGGGGCGGGAAAGACACCTACACCCGCAGCGGCATCAGGACGTAGAGGGCGTGTTCGTCCGAGGAGTCCTTCACCAGCGCCGGCGAGGCGGTGTCGTTGAACCAGAAGGTCGCCTCGTCGCCCTGGATCTGGGACGAGACGTCCAGCAGGTATCGGGCGTTGAAGCCGATATCGAGCGGCTCGGCGCTGAAATCGACGCCGATTTCTTCCGTCGCCTGACCCGATTCCGGGTTGTTGGCGACGAGGGTCAGCGTGTCCTGCCCGATGGAGAGTTTCACGCTGCGCGATTTTTCGACCGACACGGTGGCGACGCGGTCCACGGCCTCGGCGAAGACCTTGTTGTCCAGCACCAGCTCCCGGTCGTTGCCGCGCGGGATGACGCGCTCATAGTCCGGGAAGGACCCGTCGATCAGCTTTGAGGTGAGGACGGCGGCGCCGACCTCGAACCTTATCTTGGCGTCGGAGACCGAGACATTCACGTCGTCCTCGGCGTCGTCGAGCAGGCGGCGGACCTCCGCCACCGTCTTGCGCGGCACGATGACCGCCGGCATGCCCGCCGCGCCCTCCGGCAGATCCATTTCCGCCAGCGCCAGACGGTGGCCGTCGGTGGCCACGGCGCGCAGCAGTTTCGCGTCGCCGTCCTGGGCGTGCAGATGGATGCCGTTCAGATAATAGCGCGTCTCTTCGGTGGAGATGGCGAAGCGCGTGCGGTCGATCAGGCGCGCAAGGTCCGCGCCGGACATGGTGAAGCTGTGCGCCAGCCCCTCGGCGCTCAGCACCGGGAAGTCGGAGGGCGGCAGCGAGGGCAGCTGGAAGCGGGAGCGGCCGGCGGTGATCTCCAGCCGCGGGTCGCCGCTGGCCAGGGCGATCTCCACCTCCGCCCCGTCGGGCAGCTTGCGCACGATCTCATAGAGCGTGTGGGCCGGCGCGGTCGCGGACCCTGGCGAGGAAACGCTGGCCGGCGCGGTCTCGGTGATTTCCAGATCGAGGTCCGTGGCGGCGCATTTCAGCCCGCCGTCCTCGGCCGACAGCAGGACATTGGCCAGGATCGGGATCGTGTTGCGGCGCTCGACCACGTTCTGGACGTGGCCGAGCGTCTTCAGGAGGGCGGCGCGTTCGATCGAAAGCTTCATCTGCGTGACCGTTCGGGCTGAGAATCAGGTCCGCGCATGGCGCGGGGCCGGAGACCATAGCGCAACACGGCCCCCAGCGAAGGGGCGAATTTTCAACGCCGTGCGGATCAATTTTCCAGCGACCGCCGGATTTCGGCGACCGTCCGGGCGAAGTCGGCGTCCGACTCCATCAGGGCCGCGACCCGGCGCACGCCATGGATGACCGTGGTGTGGTCCCGCCCGCCGAACCGCTTTGCGAGGTCGGGATAGGACCGGGTCGTCATCTCCTTGGACAGATACATGGCGATCTGGCGCGGCACGGCGATGGCGCGGGTACGGCGGCGGGACAGAAGCTCCGCCAGGCGCAGATCGAAGAACTGGGCCACCGCGCGCTGGATCTGGTCGACGCTGACGCGCTTCTGCTCCGGCGCGACATGCTTGGCCAGGACCTCGGTCACCCATTCGACCGTCATGCGCTTCTTGTGCACCGCGGCGCGGGCGATCAGCGTGTTGAGCGCGCCCAGAAGCTCCCGCGGGCTGGTGGTGATGCGGGCGGCGAGGAAGCCGCGCGCGTCCGACGGCATGTCGATCCAGGCATGGCGGTTCTGCAAATCGGCCAGCACCCGGTCCAGGATGCGGCGGCGCAGGTCGAGGTCCGCCGGGCCGATGTCGCAGCGCACGCCGCCGGCCAGCAGCGAGCGGGTGCGGTCGTCCAGACCCTCCAGGTCCGACAGCGGGCAGGCGGCGGTGACCACGACCTGACGGCCCGAATGCACGAGGTCGGCGACGGTGTGGAAGAATTCTTCCTGGGTCGCCTTCTTGCCTTCGACCATCTGGATATCGTCGATCAGCAGCACGTCCGCGCCGCGCACGCGCGCCTTGAAGGCCGCGGTGTCCCGCCGCTGGCACGCCTCGACGAATTCTGAGGTGAAACGCTCGCCGCTGAAATACAGCGCCTGGCGCACGCCCTGACGGTCCACCTCATGCTGGATGGCGTGCATCAGATGCGTCTTGCCGAAGCCGTAGGGCCCGTGAAGGAAGAGCGGGTTCAGCTCCGGCCCCGCGCCGCGCGCCACGGCGCGGGCGGCGCTCAGCGCGAACTCGTTGGCGGCGCCGGGAATGAAATTCTCGAAGGTCGACAGACGCCCGCCGAAGCCCAGCTTCTGGCCGCGGCCGGGCTCGGCCGAGGCCGCCGGCTGCGGCGTCGCGCCGACGCCAGACGGCGCCGGAGCGACGCTCTCGCGCTTCGCGGACGCAGCATCAACGGGGGCGGCCGAAGCGGCCCCGGATGCGGCTTCGGGCGCGGCGCCCTCGCCGGCCACGGAAGCCGGGCGGACGCCGAACTCAACCGGGCGGCCTTCGGGATCCAGCTCGCCCCACAGCGTGCGGATGCGATAGCCGAGATTCGCGCTCACCCATTGCGCGATGAAGCGGTTGGGCGCCGCGATCACGATCACCGCGCCGTCCTCGATGGCTTCCAGCCTCTCAACCCACGATTGAAACGCGGCGGGCTCCATCTCCCGACGGAGCCGATCTTTGAGCGCGAGCCACAGGTCTTTCACCGACGGGCTCGAGGGCCCGTCCTGGCCTTCCAGAGTCAATGTAACACCCCCCTTGAATGGGCGCATGCACGCCCCCCAAGCATTTGATTTTTTAAGGCAAACTAATCCCGCCCGCCGGCGCCTGGAGCGCCACCGCTTGTCCGTTCCCGCTTGCCGTTGATCACGTTTGGAACGCCCCGAGAGTGGTCCATGGCCGGGGTGGAATCAACAGATCAAATCTCCCGCGTCAGGGGTATTTGCTGTTGACTCTCTGAAACGCGAAACGCGACGCGCACTTACCCAACTGCAATAAGACGGAAATCTATCAGAAAAAATACAGCCCCCTTTCGCGCACGAAAGAGGGCTGGAAGGACGACCGGAAGCACCGGGGGGCGCGGCTCCGGCCACGATGGCGCGCACGCTAGCGAGCCCGCATGACGCGGGTATGACCGGCAGATTTCAGAGAAAAAACGAATGCCGCGGCGAAGCCGTCCGCGGCGCAAAACCCGCCCTAGGCGGACATCGCTTTCACGCGCGCATTGAGGCGCGAGATTTTCCGCGAGGCGGCGTTGCGGTGGACGACGCCCTGGCTGGCGGCGTGCATCAGGGCCGGCTCCGCGGCGCCCATGGCGGCGCGGGCGGCGGCGGCGTCGCCGGCGGCGATCGCTTCCTCGACCTCACGCACGGCGGAACGCATACGCGAACGGCGCGACTTGTTGACCGCGGTGCGAGCCTCGATCTTACGAACCATCTTTTTCGCCGAACGGGTATTGGCCATGTCACTCTGTCTCAGAAAGGCGCGGGCCCCCTTCGGGCGCGCGAAGGCGGGCAGATAGCCGCATGCGGGCGGAAGGTCAACAGCCCCGCTGCGACAAAGGAAACCCGGCTATTTGTTCTTGAAATGCGGGGCGCGCTTTTCGGCGAAGGCCGCCATGCCCTCGGACTGGTCCTCCAGCGCGAACATGGCGTGGAAAACCCGGCGCTCGAACCGCACGCCCTGGTCCAGCGTGGTCTCGAAGGCGGCGTTCACCGCCTCCTTCGCCATGATGGTCACGGGGCGGGAGAAGGACGCGATCTTGCGCGCCGCGCTCATCGCCTCCTCCATCACGTCGTCCTCCGGCACCAGGCGGGAGACCAGGCCGCAGCGCTCGGCCTCCTTGGCGTCCATCATGCGGCCGGTGAGGACCATATCCATGGCCTTCGCCTTGCCGATGGAGCGCGGCAGGCGCTGGGTGCCGCCGGCGCCCGGAATGATGCCGAGCGTGATTTCCGGCTGGCCGAACTTGGCGGTCTCCGAGGCGATGATGAAGTCGCACATCATGGCGAGCTCGCAGCCGCCGCCCAGGGCGTAGCCGGACACCGCCGCGATGATCGGCTTGCGAAAGCGGGCGACCGCCTCCCACGTCTCGGCGATCGGGTCGGCCAGATAGATTTCGGGATATTCCCGGTCCTTGATTTCCTTGATGTCCGCGCCGGCGGCGAAGGCTTTCTTGGAGCCGGTCAGCACTACGCAGCGGATCTCGTCATTGGCGTTGAAGTCCGCCAGCGCGGCGGCGATTTCCGACGTCATCTTCGCGGTCAGCGCGTTCAGCGATTTCGCGCGCTCCAGCGTGATGACGCCTACGCCGCCTTCGGTTTTCACTTCGATGGTTTCGTAGGCCAATGGCGAACATCCTTTCCCGCCTGCCGGCGGACGGCCTTTCGGGTCCCTGCCCGGCCGTCTCCCGGCCCGCAGGGGCGCCGCTATAACGCAAACGCACAAGGGGCGCGAGGGGGTATCGCTGCACCTGCGAAAAGCCCAGTCCGGGCCGGAGCTTACCGCACCCGTTCCACGGCGAGCCCCTGCTCTTCCAGCAGAATCTGCAGACTGTCCGGCCCGGCCAGGTGCGCCGCGCCGACCGCCACGAACACCGTGCCGGGGGTTCCCATCAGGGCGGTAAGCGCTCCGGTCCAGTTGCGATTGCGCTCGGCGAGCGCGGCCTCGTAGAGCTCCGGCGCGTCCTTGCGCATGCCCTCGGCGGCGAGGTCCGACAGCGTCTCGACATCGCCGCCGAGCCAGGCCTCGTCCAGCGTGTCCAGAATGTCCGGCGTCATCACGATCTCGACCGCGGTGGCGGCCAGCATGTCGAGCTCCCCCTGCCGCGACAGGCCGGCGAAGATGGCGATCTGGTCTTCCGGCGACTCCAGGAAGACGAGGTCGGCCCCGCTTTCCTGCGCCCGGCGCATCAGCACCCGGTCGGCGCCGATCTCCGCGTCCTGGCCCTGCAGCTGGGCGAAGATGAGGGACAGGGACAGGCTGGCCATCCAGGGGCGCAGCGTGTCCATGTGCGCCGCGTTCAGATTCACCGAGTCCGCGGCGCGGCGGAACAGGTCGTAATCGGCGTTGGACATCAGGCCCGACAGGGTCTCGCCCTGCGGCAGATAGGAATGCTCCTCCGCCAGCCGCGCGGCGCTGCGCTGGGCGGCGGGGTCCAGCTCTGTCTCCAGCACCAGCGTATCGGCGGCGTCCAGCGCCGCGGCGGTTTCGGGGGCCAGCCAGTCAGCGTCCGGATGCAGGATGTGGACGGTGCCGAACAGATACATCTGTGTGTCGTCGTCCGCGACGCGCCACAGAGCGGGCTCGGCCGCGGCGGGCGCGGCGAGGCAGAGCCAGACGGCGATAATGTGCAGCCAGCGAGTCAGGCAGCGAGTCATGGCGCGCACTCTAGCGCTGGCAGGACGGGCAAAAGAAGGTGGAGCGGCCCGATTGCACGATCCGCCGGACCACGCCGCCGCATCCGGGACAGGGCTGTCCCTCCCGCCCATAGACCTGGAAGCTATGCTGGAAATAGCCGAGATCGCCCTCGGTATTGGCGTAGTCGCGCAGGGACGAGCCGCCGGCGGCGATCGCGTCCTCCAGCACCGCGCGCACGGCGGAGGCCAGGCGCGCGGCGCGCTTTCCGGGCAAAGTGCGGGCCATGCGGCGCGGGCTGATGCGGGCGCGGAACAGCGCCTCGCACACATAGATATTGCCGAGGCCGGCGACGACATGCTGGTCCATCAGCGCCGCCTTGGCGGAGGTCGCCTTGCCGGCCAGCACCTCGTCCAGCCAGGCGGGGGAGAAGGCGTTGCCCAGCGGCTCCGGCCCCAGATCCTTCAGCCAGCGGCTGTTCTCCAGCGTCGCGGTCGGGATCAGGTCCATAAAGCCGAAACGGCGCGGATCGTTGAAGACGATGCGCGCGGGCGTTCCGCCCTTTCCGGCTTCCATCTCGAACACGACATGGTCGTGTTTCGCGTCGGGGATTCGGGCGTGGGCGAAGGCGCCGGGGGTTTTCGGCGCGGCCTGTTCGACCGTGAAGCGGCCGGACATGCCCAGATGCATCAGCAGCGTCTCGCCCGTATCCAGCCCGGCCAGCAGATATTTGGCGCGGCGGCGCAGGCTTTCGACGCGCGCCCCGGTCAGGCGCTTTGCGAAATCCTTCGGCAGCGGGAAGCGCAGATCGGCCCGGTTGGCGACCGCGCGCACGATCCGCCGCCCCTCCATGGCGGGGGCGAGGCCGCGTCTGACCGTCTCGACTTCGGGAAGCTCGGGCATCGACCCTTATCTACGCCTCGCCTTGACGCCGGCTCCGCGACGCCGCCAGTTTTCTGCATGGATGCGTGGCGGCCCCCCAGCAAGGACGAAATTATTGGGCTGTTCCGGGAAGCGCTGGATCAAACAGCCGGCCGGGCGGACATGTTTCCTGACGATGGGCCCGGCTGGACCAAAGAGCAGTTCACCGATCTTCGCCGCCTGATCGAGGATCGATGCCGTGGCGAGGACGCCGAGTGCCGCAACTGGGTCGGCTATGGCCACAGAGACAAGACGCCCCGGAGCGACTGCCGCTTTCAGGCTGGCGGCGAATGGCTCTACGACTTCACGTGGATTCAGTACTCGCGCAAAGGCGAAATGCTGGCCATGCCGCTGGCGATTGAGAGCGAATATCATCGCGACCAGCGGGAAGTGGTCTATGAGCTGGAAAAACTGATGGCCAGCCGCGCGCTCGTCCGCGCGGTCGTATTCCAGACCCCTGAAACTGCGACGCGCGAAATGCTAGAGCATCACATCCGCACATCGCCCATTGCCGCAGATTCGGACGTCTATCTGTTTGCATTCTGGGATAACGCGCAGAAGCAGTACCGGACCTGGCGGTTCGAGGCCTGGATGGATGAAGCCAAATTGCTGAGCGACTGATGGACACCACCTCCCGCGTCAGCCTTGTCATTATCGCCACCGGCGTCGTGATCGCGGGCCTGTACTGGTTCCGGGACATTCTGGCCCCGTTCGCGCTGGCGGTGTTCCTGTGGCTGGTGATGGACGGGTTTGCCCGGGCGCTGCACGACCGGGTCAGCTTCCTGCCCCGCTGGGTGGCGCTGCCGCTGGCCATCGTGGTGGTTCTGGTCGGGTTCGCCGCGATGGTGTTCGTGGTGGTCGACACCGCCGGCGCGGTGGCCGAGCGCGCGCCGGACTATCAGGAGCGGATCAGCGCGATCATCGCCGGCGCCTATGACATGGTGGGGGCGGACCAGCCGCCGCCGCTGGCCGAAATCCTGCGCAGCGCCAATCCGGGCCGGTTCCTGGGCCAGGTGGCCAGCGCCCTGCAGGGCGTCCTGGCCGACACGCTGTTCGTGCTGATCTATGTCGCCTTCCTGTTCGCGGCGCAGGCCAGCTTCTCCAAGCGGATGCGCGGGGTCTTCACCAACGAGGCCAATCGCGAACAGGCGCGCTCGGTCGCCTATTCGATCCGCGAGAGCATCCAGATCTATCTGTGGGTGCAGACCGTCCTGGCGCTGGCCGCAGGGGTGCTGTGCTATTTCACGCTGCTGGCGCTGGGCCTGGACAACCCGCTGTTCTGGGCCTTCGTCATCGCGCTGATGTCCTATGTGCCGACGATCGGCCCGCTGGTGTCGACCGTGCTGCCGACCATGTTCGCGCTGGTCCAGTTTCCCGAGCTGTGGCGCGCCGGGGCGGTCTTCGCCGGGATCAGCGTGTGGCAGTTCCTGCTGGGCAATTTCGCGCAGCCCAGAATGCAGGGCCAGTCGATGAATCTGTCGACGCTGGTCGTGCTGCTGTCGCTGGCGCTGTGGGGGGCGATCTGGGGGCTGGTGGGCATGTTCCTGTCCGCGCCGCTGACCGTGATGGCGATGATCATCCTGGCGCAATTCCCCTCCACCCGCTGGCTGGCGGTGCTGCTGTCGGCGGAAGGAAAGCCGGAGGCCGGGATGCGGCGCGCGGCGCGCCCGTCCATGTAAATCCGCCCTGCCGCCGGGCGGGATTCCGCAGGCGACGGATTTCGCTGCATCTGCACAAGACGCCATTGGCGCGGAAACTTATTCCGCGCAGCGCGTTTTCTTCCCCGACACCGAACATTGCTTTCCGGCCCCGCCGGGAAGCCGGAAACCGGAGTTTCGAGGGATCATCATGGCGCGTACTCTTTCCATCTTCATCGCGGCCGGCGTGCTGCTGATGGCGGCGTCCTTTGTGGCGACCGCGCAGAGCAAGCCGGTCTTCTTCGACTCCACGGCCATGGAGGCCAGCCCGGCGCTGGGCTGATCCCCGGCCAGAACCAGACGTCGCAAAGGATCCCTCCCCCAATCCCCCCTTCCTTTGCACCGAAGCGGCGCCCTCTCCCCTCCCCCGGGTGAGCGGCGCCGTTTCCCGTTTCAGGGGCCGTTCGGGCCGTCCGCCAGGACTTCCGGGCGGAACATAAAGCGGGCGTTCGTTTTCAAAGCCCCGTCCCTGTATGATCGATTCGGGAAGAAACGCCGGAGCCGCCAGCCGTGTCCGCAGACGAAGCGGTCATCAGCCTCGACTTTGCGTTTGAGGAAGAGGCGTTCCTGAAGGCGGCGCACGCCGGAGGCTGGCCGGAATTCAACAACGAATCCCTGCGGCCGGTTCTGGATTCCTATCTGGAGCAATTCTGCGAGGACGCGGTCGGCGACGACCTGGAAGGCCTGTCGCAGGACGACGTGCTGCAGCTGGCCGCCGATTTCTGGGCCTTCGCCCGCACGCGCGACGGCGATGGCGCGCAGGTCCGCATCCGCACCGGGACCGGCGCGGACGGGCGGACGCTGGACCGCGACATTCTGGAGATCGTCGGCGACGACCGGCCCTTCCTGGTCGACTCGGTGATGGCCGACATCGCCGCGCACGGCTTCGACGTGCTGGCCATGTTCCACCCGATCGTGATGACCGCGCGCAGCGACGCCGGGGAGCGGATCGACGGCGGGCAGGCGCGCGCGGAATCGATGATCCAGGTGCATCTGGCGCCGCTGAACGAGGAGCAGAGCGCGGCGCTGGAGGCCTCGGTCCGCGAGACGCTGGCCGACGTGCGCGCGGCGGTCGAGGACTGGCGCCCGATGCGGGCGGAAATGGAAGCCGCCATCGAGGAGCTGGAAAGCGCCAACGCCCCCGCGCCGAAGGCGGCGCTGGACGAGGCGCTGGAATTCCTGCGCTGGCTGCGCGACGACCATTTCGCCTTTCTGGGCGCGCGCACCTACCGCTTCGTCCGCGCGAAGAAGGGCGGCGCGCCGACCCCGGAGATGGAGGACGGCTCCAGCCTGGGCGTGCTGCGCGATCCGGAGCGGCATATCCTGCGCCCGAAATCCGAGCCGGTGCTGACCGAGGATTTCCTGAGCCAGCCGACGCCGGTCGTGGTGGCCAAATCCAATCTGCGCTCGCGCGTGCACCGGCGCGCCATCGCCGATTATATCAGCGTGAAGCGCTATTCCCCCGACGGGGACGTGGTGGGCGAGCGCCGCTTCATCGGCCTGTTCACCGCTGAGGCCTATAATCGCATGGCGCGCGACGTGCCGCTGGTGCGCCAGAAGGTTCAGTACGTTCTGGAGCGCGCGGCGAAACTGCCCGGCAGCCATAACGAAAAGGCGCTGCGGAATATCGTCGAGAATTATCCGCGCGACGAGCTGTTCCAGATCAGCCACGACAATCTGCTGAAGATCGCGCTGGGCGTGCTGCATCTGGAGGACCGGCCGCGGCCGCGCCTGTTCCTGCGCCGCGACCGGTTCGACCGCTTCATCTCCGCCCTCGTCTATCTGCCGCGCGAACGCTACACGGCCGACCTGCGCGCCGAGATCGGGGAGCTGCTGCGCGAGGCCTATGACGGCCGGCTGTCGGCCTATTACCCGCATTTCTCCGACGGGCCGCTGGCGCGCGTGCAGATCATCATCGGGCTGGAGCCCGGCGAGCATCCCGAACCCGATCCGCAACAGCTGGAGCGCGCGATCACGCTGCTGGCGCGGACCTGGGAGGACGAGTTCGAGCAGCATCTGCGCAACCAGAGCGCCGACGCCGGGGTGCGCACCGCGGCGGCGCGCTACATCCCGCATTTCTCCGCCGGCTATAAGGAAGCCTTCACGCCGGAAGAGGCGCTGGCCGACATCCTGGCGATGGAGGATCTGGGTCCGGCGCCGGACATCGGGGTGAAGGCCTGGACGCGCAGCGAAGACGCCGGCGGCGTGATGCGGTTCAAGATCTATCACCGCGAAGAGCCTCTGCCTTTGTCCCGGGTCATGCCGATCCTGGAGACGGTGGGGCTGAACGTGATCTGGGAGCAGGGCCACCGCGTGGCCTGCGACGCCGAGGAAGGGGCGGACGCGCCCGGCCAGTGCGTCTGGATCCACGATTTCGAGGTGCATTTGCCCGAAGGCGTGACCGCCGAAGACGATCTGCGCACGCGGTTCGAGGACGCCTTCGTGGCGGTCTGGCGCGGCTATTCGGAGGCCGACCGGTTCAACGCGCTGATCCTGAGCGCCGGGGCGACATGGCGCGACGCGGCCTTCCTGCGGACCATCGCGGGCTATCGGCGCCAGACCGGGCTGGAGACCAGCCAGACCGTGCAGGAAGAGGCGCTGGGCGAGAATCCGGAGATCGCGCGCCTGCTGTTGGCGCTGCGCGACGCGCGGCTGGATCCGGATTCCGGCCTGGACATGGACGCCCGCCGGGAGAAGGCCGGCGAGATCGCCCAATCCATCGAGCAGGCGCTGGACGCGGTGGAGAGCCTGGATTTCGACCGGGTGCTGCGCCGCTTCCTGCGCGTGCTGCAGGCGACGCTGCGCACCAATTATTTCCAGATCGGAGAAGACGGCGGGCCGGCCAATTATATCAGCATCAAGATCGCCAGCCGCGAGATCGAGGCGCTGCCCGAGCCCAAGCCGTTCCGGGAGATTTTCGTCTGGGCGCCGCATGTGGAGGGGGTGCATCTGCGCTTCGGCCCGGTGGCGCGCGGCGGCCTGCGCTGGTCGGACCGGCGCGACGATTTCCGCACCGAGGTGCTGGGCCTGGTGAAGGCGCAGCAGGTGAAGAACGCGGTGATCGTGCCGGTGGGCGCCAAAGGCGGCTTCTATCCCAAGCGCCTGCCCAAAACCGGCGACCGCGACGCGATCCGCGAGGAGGCGGTGCGCGCCTACAAGACCTTCATCCGCTCGCTGCTGGACATCACCGACAATATCGAGGGCGGGGAGATCACCCATCCCGAGCGCGTGGTGATGTGGGACGACGACGATCCCTATCTGGTCGTCGCCGCCGACAAGGGCACGGCGACCTTCAGCGACATCGCCAACGGCGTTGCGGCCGAATACGGCTTCTGGCTGGGCGACGCCTTCGCCAGCGGCGGGTCGGCCGGATACGACCACAAGGCGATGGGCATCACCGCGCGCGGGGCGTGGGAAGCGGTGAAGCGGCATTTCCGCGAACTGGGCAAGAACATCCAGAGCGAGCCGTTCAGCGTGATCGGCGTCGGCGACATGTCGGGCGACGTGTTCGGCAACGGCATGCTGCTGTCCAAATGCATCAAGCTGATCGCCGCCTTCGACCACCGCGACATCTTCATCGACCCCGAGCCGGACCCCGAGGCGAGCTGGGCCGAGCGCAAGCGTCTGTTCGACCTGCCGCGGTCGAGCTGGCAGGACTATGACAAGGCCCTGATCTCCCAGGGCGGCGGCGTGTTCTCGCGCAGCGAGAAGAAGATCGCCCTGACCGCCGAGATCAAGGGCATCACGGGGCTGACCGCCGATGCGGTGACGCCGGCGGAGCTGATGCACGCTTTGCTGAAATCGCCGTGCGAGCTTTTGTGGTTCGGCGGCATCGGCACCTATGTGAAGGCCTCCGGCGAGCAGAACTGGCAGGCCGGGGACAAGGCGAATGACGCGGTGCGCGTGGACGGCGAACAGGTGCGCGCGCGGGTGATCGGCGAAGGCGCCAATCTGGCCGTGACCCAGCGCGGGCGGATCGAGTTCGCCCGCGCCGGCGGCAGGATCAACACCGACGCGGTGGACAATTCGGCGGGCGTCGACACCTCCGACCACGAGGTGAACATCAAGATCCTGCTGAACGGCGCGATCGACGACGGCAAGCTGGCGAAGGACAAGCGCAACGCCCTGCTGGAAGACATGACCGAAGAGGTCGCCCGGCACGTCCTTGCGCACAATTACGACCAGACGCTGGCGATCTCTTTGTCCGAGGACCGGGCGGCGGAGGATCTGGACGCGCACGAGCGGCTGATGCTGCGCCTGGAGGAGGCCGGCCTTCTGAACCGCGCGGTCGAGAACCTGCCGACGACCGAGGAGATCGCGGCCCTGCGCGAGGCGGGCAAGGGCCTGACGCGCCCGGAGATCGCGGTGCTGATCGCCTACGCCAAGATCACGCTGTTCGACGAGCTGGTCGGGTCGACCGTGCCGGACGACCCGCATTTCGAGACCATGCTGACGGCGTATTTCCCGCACCAGCTGGGCAAGTTCGAAGACCAGATGGAGGCGCACCGCCTGCACCGGGAGATCATCTCCACGACGCTGGCCAACGACATGATCAATCTGGGCGGAGCGACCTTCGCCAACCGGGTTCGCGAGATGACCGGCGCCGAAAGCGGCGACATCGCGCGCGCCTTCGAGTCGGCGCGCCGCATCTTCGGCTATGACGCGCTGACCGACCGGATCAACGCGCTGGACAATGACGCCCCGGCGGAGGCGCAGACCCTGCTGCACCGCGACACGCTGCGCCTGCTGCGCCGCCAGACCCAGTGGCTGGCCCGGCGCGGGCGCGGGTTCGAGCGCGACGCCCCGCGCCCGGTGGACGAGACCATCGCGGCCTATCGCGGCGGCGTGGACACGCTGAAGACGATCCTGTCCGACACGATGTCCGACTTCCAGCGGCGGCGGATGCGGGCGCGCGTGGCGATGTTCGTGAAGGCCGGCGCGCCGCAGGATTTGGCCGAGGACGCCGCCGCCCTGCTGGCCCTGACCGCGGCGACGGACATCGTGGACCTGGCCGCCAAGGCCGAGTGGAGCATCGAGGCGACGGCCTTCCTGTATCACCGGGTCGGCGGGCGGTTCGCGCTGGACAAGGTGCGCGCCGGCGCCGACGAGCAGGCGCCGAAAGAGCACTGGAGCCGGCTGGCCGCGCGGCGGATGATCGAGGCGCTGTACAGCGCCCAGCAGGGCCTGACGGCGTCGGTGATCGATTTCGCCAAACAGGAAGGCGGCGCGCACGCTGAGGGCGCCAAGACGCCCAGCGCGAAATGGGCGGGCGCCCTGCTGGACGCCTGGATCCAGCACAACGCCTATGAGGCGCGGCGCGCGGACGCGGCCATTGGCGACCTGAGCCAGGCCGGCGGCTGGACCCTGTCCAAGGTGGCGATCGCCGAAACGCTGTACCGGGAATTCGCGGAACTGGCCCGGCCCTGAGGGCCAGCGGGATCAGGCGTAGCGGTTCTGCCGCGCAGCCGCATCATCCGCCGCCTCGTCTATCGCCCCGTCCGGAAGCGGCAGCGTCAGGCCGATGCGCGCGCCCTCGCCGGGCGCGGTGTCGATTTCGATCCGGCCGCCCATATCCCCCGCCAGACGCGCGGCGAGGGGAAGGCCGAGGCCGAGCCCGTCCACCGGGGTGGTGCGCGAGGAATCGCCGCGCCGGAACGGTTCGAACACCGCGGCGGCGAGATCGGCGCTCATGCCCGGACCGGAATCGGCGACCCAGAGGCGGCACACGCCGCCCTCCGCGACCGCTTCCACGCGCACGATCCCGGCGCCAGCGTATTTTACGGCGTTGTCGATCAGGATGGTCAGGACGCGCCGGATGGCCGAACCGCCCGGCAGGACCAGGGCGGCGGCGCGCGGGTCGATGGACGTCTCGATGGTCATGCCCTGGGCCGAGGCCTGATAGCGGAACTCGTCCGCCACCGCGCCGACGATGACCGATAGCGGGCGGTCGTGCGCGCCGTTGCCGTCATTGGCGGCGGCGCCGGCGAATTCGATCAGGTCGGAGACCAGGCGCAGCATTTCCTGACCGCAGGCCTCAATGTCCGCGATGGTGCGCATGCAATCCTCCGGCAGCGCCTTCATGCGCAGCAGCAGCGCGCTGCCCAGTACGCCGTTCAGCGGCGTGCGCAGCTCGTGGCTGACGCGGCCGAGCAGGCGCGACTTGGCGACATTGGCGGCGTGGGCGACCTCCCGGTCCCGCTCCATCCGGTCGAAATCGCGCGCCAGGCGGATTTCCTCCAGCGCCGAGAGGCCCTGCGCGGCGACGATGCCGAACCGCTTCAGCCGGCGGGCCTCGTCGGCCTGGTACAGGCCGAAGCCGCGGCTGACGAACAGCAGGAGGCCGCCGCCGGCGCGCGGGGCGAACGGCACCATCATCACCGAGACCGGATCCTCGCCCGAGGGCAGGAAGGGCCAGAGGAAGCTGGCGCGCCGTCCGTCCGGCAGGGACGCCGCGCGGCCCGAGGCGACGCGCGCCAGATCCGGATTGGTGACGCATTCCACGCGCGGCGGATGGGTGGAAAAGCGCGTGCGCGCCACGCCCGCCTCGTCGAGCGTCAGGACGAAGGCGGCGTCGAACTCCACCAGGCCGCGGAAACTGTCGAAAATCGTCTCGCCGATCCGGGCCGGGTCGTCGGCGCTGAGGATCGCCTCCAGCGCCGACAGGATGCCGTCGGTCTCCCCGGCGCGCGCGGCGGCGGCCTCATGCCGGCGGCGGAGCGAGGCGAGTTCTTCTTTCAGCCGGGTCTCAGGCATTGTCCGCGCCGAAGACCGCGGCGGCGACCATCAGATTGCCGTGCCGGTTCTGGCGCGACACCAGCGCGCCCTGCTCCCCGAAGGTGAAGGCGCAGAGGAAAGGCTTGCCGCCGAGCGCGCCGGACAGCTGGCCGCCGACCTCCGGCACGCGGTCCTGCACCGCCATCATGCAGCCGCCGCAGAAGATCATCAGCGCGCCGGCCGCGCTGTCCGGCGCCAGGCCCGCGATCTCCATCGCGTCGGAGGCCACACGCGCGCCGCGCCCGACCAGGCTGTCCCGGTCGCCGGCCATGGCGACCAGCCGGTCGCCGACCGCGATGTCGGAAAACACGCGCAGCGCGCCGTCCGCCGTGATTTCGGAGGGATGGCTCAGGATGAATTCGTCATAGGCGGAGCGTTCCTCCACCCGCCGGCCGAGCGGGGTCCAGGTCGCCTCCGGCAGGATGACGCCCGGGGCGTCCGCGCGGACCGCGCCGCCGCTCCATTCGGCGAACACCTCCGCCGCCGGGCGGCCGTCGATCCGGCCGATCGTGCGGCCCTCGCATTCGGTGACGCAGCCGGTCATTTCGGTCGGCACATAGCCGCTCTGGAAGGCGCGGCCGGTCTCCACCGAATGGAACAGCGCGGCGACCACGACATGGTCCTGCAGCACCGCGCCGCCGGCGAACTGGCGCCAGTTTCCGGCCAGCGCCTCGTCCGCGGACGATCCGCCCAGCACCGGGCAGTGCGGACCGGCGATGCGGGTCAGCCCCTCCAGGATCGCCTCCTCCTCGCCCGGGGGCTGGATCACCATGATGAGGGACGGCGACTCGAAGGGACGGCCCGCCTGCTCCAGCGCCGCGGACAGGGCGGCGGCCGCGGCGGCGGCGGGATCGCCGTCCAGCGATGCGGCGCCGACGCCGTAATCGCCCTCTTCGTCGCAAATCCCCAGCAGCGCGGCCGCGCCATCCGGGCCGGTATGGAAGCCCTGTTCGGTCAGGACGCCGCGGCAGGACGTGCCGCCGAATACCGCGGCGCCCGGCAGCGCCTCGGAAAGCGCGGCGGCGAAGCCCGGCCGGGCCAGATGTTCGGTGGCGAAGGCGACGACGAAATCCGGGGCCCGTCCGAGACGCGCGCGCAGGCCGTCCGCGGCCTGGCGGGCCGCAATCTCTGGCTCGGACTCCAGACTATGGGCGGTCGCGATTGCAAACATGAATGTACGGGCCGGGGCGAAACTGGACGCCGAGCCTAGGCGTCGCCGGGTTATGAGCCGGTAAAGGCGACACGTCCAAGACGTGAAACCCCGTTAATGCACGCAGTTACGCCTCAGCCGCGCGGGGGCCAGCCCTCCGGCGCGCCCAGCTCCGGCCCGCCGGGGCGGACCGGGCGGTCCGGCCAGCCGCCCATGACGCGGGTGCGGTCGTACAGGACGATGGCGCAGGCCACCGACACGTTCACGCAGAACCGGGTGGGGATTTTCACCAGATAGTCGCAGCGCGCCTGCATCGCGTCCGACAGCGATCCCCGCTCCCGCCCCAGCACATAGGCGGCGGCCTTGGGGTGGCGGAAGGTCGGCAGGTCGATCGCGTCGTCGGTCAACTCCACCCCAACCAGGACGCATTTCGGCGGCAGGGAGAAGTCCTCCACGCTGTCATAGGCGAAGAGCGGCATGTTCTCGGCCGTCCCCGACGTATCGGACAGGCGCACGTCGCGCACCTTGTGCGCGGCGTCGACGGTGAAGGCGTAGGAGGCGCCGAAGGCGTGGGCGGTGCGCAGGATGGCGCCCAGATTCATCGGCTTGGAGATTCCCTCCGCCCCGACGGCGAACCAGCCCTTGCTGCCCGAAAACCGACTCATGCGGCGGTTTATAGCGGCGCCGGCGCGGAAGCGTCAGTCGCGGGACTTGTTCAGCAAGGTGCGGGCGGCGGCCTTGTGGCGGCGCTTCACATAGGCGCCGGCGACGCCGAGCGCGGTGGCCAGCACCGTGGCGTCGTCGGTGAAGCCCAGGCCCGCGACGAAGTCCGGGATCATGTCGGCGGGCACGACGAAATAGACCATGGCGCCGGCCAGCACCGCCTTCACCCGTTTCGGGGTCTTGGGGTCGGCCCAGCAATACCAGGCGGCCACCAGTTCCTCCGAAAACGGGATCTTCCCGACATTGCGCCAGAATTTGGGCCAGAACCGCTTCATCTGGCGGCGCTGGACGATCGGCGCGGGCAGGCCGCCGCGCACGGGCGCCGGCGCGGTATTTTGCGCCGGGGTCAGCTCTCCCTTGCCGTGCGAGGCGTCCATGGCCATCCCGTGCGTTCCGCCGGTCCCTGTCAGGCCCGCGGCGGCAGGGTCACCGCGCCCAGATAATTCTGCACCTGGCGGGCGTCGAAGACGTTCGGGTCGTTCGGGACCGGGCCGCGGCCCATCTTGATCTCCGCGCTGGCGACATAGCGCGTCGTCTCACGGATATCGAAATCGCTGTAATGGCCGGCGAAGGGCGCCCACGGGTCATACCAGCCCCGATAGGGGTCATAGAACGAGTAGTACGGGTAGAAGCCGAAGGGCGAGCGATAGGCGCCGAAGCTGGACGAGCGGTAGCGGCGCTCCGCATCCGTGCCGCGGTCGGCGACGATGAAATAGTCATAGCCGCTCTGCAGCGTCAGCTCCGAGGCGCGGTAGAGGAGATAATTCTCCACCGTCTCCCGGTCGGTCAGGGAGTTGCCCGAAAACGTGACGCGGAAGCGGTCCTGTTCGATCGGCCGTTCGGAATAGCCATAGGGCGTGCCGTCGAGCCCGGCCGGCTGATAGGGGGTCGCGGTCGCGCACGCGGCGAGCACCGCAAGCGAAGCCGCTGCAACGATGGTCCGTAGCATTCGATCACTCCATCAGGTCCTCGCAGGGTTAATATGGCTGTGCTAGCAGGACTCTTGAAGGGACGGACTGCGCTTTTCGGGAGACGGTATCTTGATGTTTTTTAGTCTTTCTTCGCTGCTCGCCCCGCTTGCCCTCACCGCGCTGGCCATGGACGCGCCGCTGTCGGCGGACGAGGAGGTCCTGGCCGAACACTGCCTGGCCCATGGCGGCAGCACGGACGAATGCGCCTGCGGCATTGAAATGGCGCGCGAGCTGATGACCCCGCGCGAGGTGTCTCTGATGGCCGAGGTCGGCCCGTCTCTGTCGGGCGAGACCGATCTGGGCGAGGCGCTGATCAAGGCGCCGGAGATCGCCGCCGAGAAGGGCTTCTCCCCCTCCGAATTCGCGGGCGTGATGCAGAAGGTCTTCGAATACGCCGGCGTGGTCGAGGAACGCTGCGACGATACGGGCCTGGTCCCCGATCCGGACGGGGCGACCGGCGACGAGGCGACGCCGGGCGTGGGCGTGCCGTCCGAATGAATGTCGCCGAGAAAGACCGGGCGCGGCTGATCGAGATCGTCGCCGCGCGCAGCTTCCGCCGCGGCGACTTCACGCTGGCGTCCGGGCGCAAGAGCAGCCTGTATTTCAATTTGAAGCCGACGATGATGGACCCCGAAGGGGCGCATCTGATGGCCAGCCTGCTGCTGGACCGGATTCCGGAAGGCACGGACTATGTCGGCGGGCTGGAGATGGGGGCGGTGCCGCTGGCCGCCTTCTGCGCGGCGGTGAGCCATATCGAGAGCCGGCCCGTGCGCGCCTTCTTCGTGCGCAAACAGGCCAAGGGTTACGGCGCCAACGCGCTGGTCGAGGGCCTGTCCGACGACGAAAGCCTGGACGGCAAGACAGTCGCGATGCTGGAGGACGTCACCACGACCGGCGGATCGGTGATCAAGGCCGCCAACATGGTGCGTGAGGCCGGCGGGACGGTGGACACGGTGATCACCGTGCTGGACCGGCAGGAAGGCGCGGAAGACGCGCTGAAAGAGGCCGGGCTGGCCCTGAGATCGGTGCTGACGGCGAAGGATTTCGCCTGACCCTTTCCCTTCCTCCCGCCCAAGGCGGGACCGGAGGGGACGAATCGCGCAGTCTGCGCCGCATGAGCAGACCAGCATGAGCGGCGCCAGACGCCTTTGCCTCGTCACCGGGGCGTCCGCCGGGATCGGCGCGGCGCTGGCGCGCATCTATGCGCAGACCGGCTGGGATCTGGTGCTGACCGCGCGGCGGGCCGAGCGGCTGGAGGCGCTGGCGGGTGAGCTGACCGCCGCCTACGGGACGCAATGCGGGATTTTTCCCGCCGACCTCGCCGACCCGGCCGCGCCGCGGCGCATCGTGGGGGAGATCGAGGCGGCGGGCCGGCCGCTGGACGGGCTGGTGAACAATGCCGGCTATGGCGGGGCCAGCGGATTCCTGTCCGCCCCCTGGGCCGATCACGCGAATTTCCTGCAGGTGATGGTGAATGCGCCCGTGGAACTGGCGCATCTGGTGATGCCGGGGATGATCGAGCGGGGCTATGGCCGGGTGCTGAACGTCGCCTCCATCGCCGGGATGATGCCGCCGGCGCGGGGGCAGTCGCTCTATGGCGCGGCCAAGGGATTCCTGATCGAGGCCTCGCGCGCCATGACGCTGGAGGCGGAGGGGACCCGCGTGCATGTCACCGCGCTCTGCCCCGGCCTGACCCGCACCGAATTCCACGCCGTGGCGGGCATGGAGGCGCAACTTTCCGGCCTGCCTCGATTCGTCTGGCAGGACGCCGAAACGGTCGCGCGCGCCGGATACGAGGCGTGCGAGGCGGACGCGGCGATGCGGATTCCGGGCTGGCACAACAGGATCGGGGTGGCGCTGTTCCGCCTCTTGCCCGCGGGGGCGGGGATGGAGCTTATGGCGGCCGCGTCGGGGAAGACCCTGACGGCCGCAAAAGGGGAGTCACGCAGATGAGCGATCCGCGCCTGATCGTCGCGCTGGACCTGCCGACGCCGCACGCCGCCCAGACGCTGGCCGACGGGCTGGGCGAGGCCGTCAGCTTCTACAAGATCGGGCTGCAGCTGATCCCGGTCGGCGGGATGGACCTGGCCCAGGGCCTGCGCGCCCAGAAGAAGGGCGTGTTCCTGGACTACAAGCTGCTGGATATCGGCGCGACGGTGGAAAAGGCCACGCGCAGCATCGCGGCGACCGGCGCGCATATGGTGACCGTGCATGCGGAGCCGGAGGCGATGAAGGCCGCCGTGCGGGGGCGCGGCGACAGCGGGCTGAAGCTGCTGGCGGTGACCGTGCTGACCTCGTACGACGACGCGATGCTGGAGGCGATCGGCCTGCGCTATGGCGCGCGCGACCTGGTGAAGCGGCGCTGCGGACAGGCGCTGGAGGCCGGCATGGACGGCGTGGTGGCGAGCCCGCTGGAAGCCGAAATGCTGCGCGCCGAATTCGGCAAGGACTTCCTGATCGTGACACCCGGCGTGCGGCCCAGGGGCGCGGCGATGGACGACCAGAAACGCGCGGCCACGCCGGCCGAAGCGCTGCAGGCCGGCGCCAGCCATCTGGTGGTCGGCCGCCCGATCACGGCGGCGGACGACCCGGCGGCGGCGGCGAAGGCCATCGCGGACGAGATGGCGGCCGTTCCGGCCTAGCCCTCCCCGTCCGCGCACCAGCCGGTCCTGTCGCCGTAAGGCGCGGCGAGGCCGGCGGACAGCAGCAGGGCGGAGAGATCGCGGCCCTTGTCGTCAGCGACATGGGCGACGACGCGGCCGGCGTATTTGTCGTGCTCCACCGATGTCAGCGTCACGTCGCGCCCGGCCTCGGCCAGGACGAAGTCGCGGGCGCGTTCGGCCAAAGCGCGCTCGGCGGGACAGTCCGGGCGGAACAGCTCCGGCGCGTCCACATCCGCCAGCCGCGCTTTCACGATCAGCTCCTGATCCAGCCAGATGCGCACGCGCAGCTCCAGCGTGTCGCCATCCACCACGCGCAGGATCTGCGCCGGGACGGGGCCGGACAGCCGCTCGCCCTGCGCCGCGAAGGGCGTCAGAAGGCAGGCGAGCAGAAGCGCGAGGCGGCGAACCATGCCGCCATTATAGGATGATTTTCCTAAAGGAATAAAGTCCTATATGTTGAAAGGACGAGGCGACTACGGGCTAGCGAATATGTCTAGTAACATAGATGGAGCAGCCGGGAGGGTTTGATGGATGAAGGCTTAGCTGTTGTGATCGGTGCCGTGGTCGGAGCTGTCATCACGGGGGGTGGGGGCTGGTTTGTTCAATACTTGGGAGGACAGCGGGCGAGATGCTTGGCTAAAACCCGGAAAAAGCGGCTGCTTCAGATGCTGAATGGCACGAAGTACAAGTGGCGCTCCCTTGATCAATTATCTTCGGCGGTAGGAGCGGATGAATCGGCGACGTTGGAGCTGCTGATAGAAATTGATGCTCGCGCGTCGCTCGCAAACCCACGTTCTTGGGCACTGGTGAGTCGAGCCCCGTGGCCAGATGACATGCAACCTGAAGAATAAGTCGATTTGTCAGACACCCGACTTCAGAACGTCCGTCACCGCACTGCAGAGAATCGAACGTCCTAAAACGGACGCCCCGCCGTCACGTTGGCTGCGCCATTGGACATGACGTTGGCGTTCGCGCGGCCATAGGCGTTGGCGGTGTTTCCGCCGCTGATCTGGGCGGGCGGGCCCCAGGGCGGGATCGGGGCGCCGGAAGGCGGGGCGAAGGCGCCCCCGACGGTGACGGTCTGGTTGCCCGTGGCCATGGCGTAGTTTTCCGCGGTCTGGCTGGCCGTGTTGGAGACGTTGAAGGATGCGCTGTCGCTGACCGCGCCGCCGCCATATCCGCCGCCATAGGCGACATCGCCAGATTGGGGCCCCGAGAAACGCCCGGTCAGCGCCGCGCCGGAGGCGTAGCCCCTGTTGAAGCCGATCGCGCCGCCATACCCGCCAGCAGAGCCGCCGCCATAGAAGACGCCGCGCGGGCGGGCCATGTCGGCCGGATAGACAACGCGCGCGCCGCCGCAGGCGCCGCATCCGCCCGCCGCGCCGATATAGGCGCGGCCCGGCACGGCCGAGACGGTGCGCCATTCGCTTTCGCGGTAATAGGTCTGAACCAGATAGAGCATGCGCGGATAGGATTCGCCGTAGAGGCGGAGCTCGTCCGTATAGCGGCGGTCGGCGTGGAAGCCGGCGTGGCCGTGTTCGGCGTATTCCACATAGGGGCCGCGATAGGGGCCGCCATGATGCTCGTGATGGATTTCGGGGGCCGGGACCGGGATGGCGGCCGGGGGCGGACCCTCCGGCGCGGTGTCGTAGGCATAGGCGTAGGCCCAGCCCTCCGGCGTTTCATAGGCATAGGCCCAGGCCGGGCCGTTCGGCGTGTCGTAGCGCCAGGCGAAGGCGCCGCCGTCCGCGCTTTCATAGGCGTAGGCGAAGGTTCCCGGCGGCTGCATCTGGCCCTGCCCCTGCACCGCGACATAGCCGTCGAAGGCCGGCGGCGGGGGCGGCGAGGAATCCGGGGCGTAGACATATTCGGCGTCCGGCGGCGGGAAGCCGCTTTCCGGCCCCGTGATGCCCGGCGGCGGGCCATAGGCGGCGGCCGAAAATTCCGGCGGAGGCGGATAGGCGGAGACAGCAGCCTCGGGCGGCGGGGCGTAGCCCATGGGCAGGGCCGGCGCGGCGGGGCCGGCGGGCGCCACGCGGCCGCCGATCACCGCGATGGTGCGGCCGCTCGCGGCGATGGCAGCCTCGTGCGCCGCGGTGTCGATCCCGCGCGCGAGCCCGGAAACGATGGTGAAACCCGCCTGCGCGAGCTGATAGGAAAGCTTCTTCGTCGCCTGCCGGCCATACACCGTCGCCCGGCGCGAGCCGACGACTCCCAGCGCGTGGCGGTCCCGCGTTTCCAGTTTGCCCCAGACGTAGAGCAATAGCGGCGGGTCGTAGGCCTCGCGCAGCGGCGCGGGATAGCCTTCGTCGTCCTGCGTCACGATGGCGATGCCGCGCTCGGTGGCTTCGCGGATTTCCGCCGCAGGATCAGAGTGATCCTGCCAGCCGCGGAGGATTTTCGCGGTTTCCTCGCCGATGCCGTCGATGCGCATCAGGCGGTCGGTCGGGGCGCCCAGCACGGCAGCCGCGTCGCCGAAGGCCTCCAGCAGGCGCCGCACCCGCACGGGACCGATTCTTGGCAACATGTTGAGTGCGACGAGGGCTTCGAGGGGAGTCATTGGCGGATAGACTGGCGGCCGGCCGTGGGGACGTCAAAACCGGAAGTGTGGAAAACCCGCCGTTTGCCGACCAACAAAGCCCTTGACGCCCAATGCCGCCTGCGTTTCTTGGACGGCGAAAGACCCATGCAACGATTCGCTTCCATTCTCCTCACGCTTGCACTTTTCGCCACCGCCGCGTTCGCGGTCGAATCCCGCACCTGGACATCCGTGGACGGACGGCAGATGGAGGCGGAATTCGTCAAGGCG
>ENA-ORCV01000155-ORCV01000155.1-marine-metagenome-genome-assembly--contig:-NODE-155-length-106285-cov-5.048970_pt1 | contig 106285 bp, 111 predicted proteins | sample MGYA00237779_ERZ508509 | MGnify/ENA primary metagenome ERZ508509 (study PRJEB26180, sample SAMN06268772) | marine metagenome | isolation source: Bioluminescent Bay, La Paraguera, Puerto Rico | place... | reverse complement strand
GCGGCGGGGGAAATGGTGCTGTTCGATCGCTCCTGGTACAACCGGGCGGTGGTCGAGCCTGTGATGGGGTTCTGCACGCCCGAGGAAACGACGCGCTTCCTGGAAGAGGCACCGGATTTTGAAAAGCAGCTAACCCGGGACGGCATCAAGGTCTTCAAGCTCTGGCTCTCGATTGGCCGGGAAATGCAATTGAAGCGTTTCCATGACCGGGCGCATAACCCGCTCAAGACCTGGAAGCTCTCACCGGTCGATCTTAAGGCCTTGACCAAGTGGGAGGATTACTCCGTGGCCCGGGACAGGATGTTGCGCGAAACCGACAGTGCCCATGCGCCTTGGACGGTGATCCGCGCCAATGACAAGAAGCGCCTAAGGCTCAATGCCATCCGCACTGTGCTGCATGGCCTCGACTATGAGGGCAAGGACGAGGCCGAAATCGGCGAAATTGACCGCAAGCTGGTGCTGAGCGCGGAGGAATTCCTGGAGTTGAAGGGGGAGTAGCCTCCCCCTTCACAGGCTCAATCAAAACGCCCATTCGCCCTTGCGCATGACCGGCTCGGTGGTGCCGTCGGCGCGGACGCCGTCGATATCGACCTTGTCCGAGCCGATCATCCAGTCGATATGGATCAGCGACTTGTTGCCACCCTGGGCGAAGATCTGGTCGGGGGTCAGGTCCTTGCCGCCTTCGAAGCAGTCGGCATAGCACTGGCCCATGGCGATGTGGCACGAGGCGTTTTCGTCGTAGAGCGTGTTGTAGAAGAGAATGCCCGAGGCCGAGATGGGCGAGGAGTGCGGCACCAGCGCCACTTCGCCCAGGCGCCGGGCGCCTTCATCGGTGTCGAGCACCTTGTTGAAGACGTTCTCGCCCTTGGTGGCCTTCAATTCGACCATGCGGCCGTCTTCAAAGCGGGCCTGGATGTTTTCGATCAGGGTGCCGTTATGCGAGAGCGGCTTGGTGGCCGCCACGGTGCCCTCCACCCGCAGGCGGTGGGGCGTGGTGAACACTTCCTCGGTGGGGATATTGGGGTTGCAGGTGACCCCGTTCTTGGCCTCGGACGCACCGCCCTTCCAGCGATGGCCATCGGCAAGGCCGACGGTGAGATCGGTGCCCGGGCCGGTATATTTGAGAGCCGAGAACTTCTTGCCGTTGAGCCAGGTCCAGCGGGCCTTGAGATTGGCGTTGTGCGCCTTCCAGGCGGCAATCGGATCATCCTGATCGACGCGACTGGCCTTGAAGATGGCGTCGGCGAGCTTGGCGATGGCGATGTCTTCGGGATCGTTGGGGAAGACCAGCTTGGCCCAGTTCGGGGTGGGGTAGGACACAATGTTCCAGTTGATGGCAAAGCCGGTGATCAGCTCGAGAGCCGGGCGATAGGCGGCCGAATTGGCGCGATTGGCGCGGGAAACCTTTTCGGGGTCCTCATTGGCCAGCATCATGGGGTTGTCGCCAGAGATCGCGAGACGCGCCGCATTGTTCTTGTAGGCTTCGGCCATGCCGGCATAGAGCCAGCCAGCGGCACGATCAAAGCTCAGATCCTTGGCGTGACGATAACGGGCAAGGGTTGCCTCCTCGTCGGAATAGATGGTGGTCACCAGACCCGCGCCAGCCTTGTAGGCGTGCTCGGTGATGCGGCGCACGAGGGGGGCTGCCGTCATCGGGGCGGTGATGATCAGGTCCTGGCCCTCGGCCAGTTGCAGCCCGACCTTGATGGCGACTTCGCCGAGCTTGTCGAGTTTGACCGGATCGATGGGGGAATTGCTCATTTGGGCAAATGCCTTCTTGCTCTTGAATCAATTGGAGCGAGCCTATCCTTCGCCGCGCCCGCGCGCCACCCGGGCAAAATCGTAAAATCCGTTGATCCGGATCAATCCGGCATCGGAGGGCCGATGGGAAATGAAAGCCACCCTAACCTGGAGGTTTTCGATGTCGACCGGCACCATTCTTGTCATTGCAGCGGTCCTTTGCATCTTCGGCGTGTTTGCGCTGGCCGTGGCCTATGCGCAAATTCAGACCAAGGGCATGATTGCGCCCGGCGCGCGCCCACTGGACTGAGCAAGCATGACCTTGCGCCGCCCTGGCATTGCTGCCTCGCGGTTGCACGGTGAAAAGCGGCTTTCGCCTCAGTTAAATAAAGAAGAGGCGAAAGCCGCTTCCCACGAACAGGATTTCGGACGCACGCATCGAGCGGCCCCCTTGCGGGTTGTTGCCCCGGATCACGGAATGGATACGTCCGGCAAAAGTCTGCCGGTGGGGCCTCGCGATGGCGCTTGGTCCCGATCTCATGCCCGTGCCGCCGGCAACCGGCCGGTGGTCAGCATACACGCCTCCGCCCGATCGACACCGTGCGGCCTGCCTCCTCACCCGGCACTTCGTCGGTACCGCGTGTTGTCGGTGAGGACGGGCGGATTATGCGGGAGGTTTTGGGGGCGGGGATTATTTTGTGAATTGCCTGCCGTCTCAATGCGTTGATAGCCCGACACCCCCACCCTGCTCGACTTTGCGGACTTAGCTGAAGCTAAGTCCTATCTCGCTTCCCTCCCCCTTGTGGGGAGGGATCAAGGGAGGGGACGACAGGCTTCGATCCCCTTTCGGTCATTGACTGACCCGAAGATGTTCCAAAAGCAGCCGTATGTCTGCGTTCCACTATGAACAACTGAGCCTGCAAATAAACGCCTTTCCTATGATTTTCTCCCCCTGTGACGAGGGCATAGAAGAACGTGATACCCATGAAAATTCTTATTATTGTATTCTACTATCGCTTCTGTGATGATATCTGTCCTTTAGGTCTTTGAAAGAGATAACATGCCTAAGCGTCTATTTATCAGCCACTCTTGGTCGTACAGCGAGCGCTACAACTCCATGGTTAATCTGCTGGTCAATCGTCCGTATTTCGAATGGCAAAACTATTCTGTGCCAGAAAGCAAAGCCTTTTTGGGATTAAGCGCGAGTTCCTTGAAGGAGCAACTCCGCAACCAAATCAGGCCCGTCCAGTGTGTAATAATCATTGGTGGAATGTGGACAAACTACAGCGACTGGATTCAGTTCGAGATAGATTTTGCCAAAAGTATCGACAAGCCTATTCTTGGTGTACGCCCCCGTTCGGCGAAGGTGATGCCTCAGGCTGTAATAAACGCCTCCGACGCGGTGGTAAATTGGAACTCGGACTCCATCGTGGCGGGCATCAGGCAAATTTCATGAACGAATCGAAACTCGAATATCCTGCGCTTTACACGAGCGCAGATCGTGGCTCCGCTCGTGCTCAGTTCAAATTCCTTTGGATGATACGTACCGAGTATATCTTGTTACTGGTAGTTAGTGCTTCGCTGGCAAGTGCGGATATATTCAAGCAAAGCAGGCTAACAGTAACCGTTCTTCTTGTCATCTTGGCTGGCCTTTTTGTCTACAAGGTTGTACGGAAACTCGATCAAGACTGGTACAAGTGCCGAGCGCTAGCTGAGTCCGTTAAGACCTTGACTTGGCGATTCTGCATGAGAGCGCACCCTTTTGTCGATGCCGACAGGATCGAAATTCCAAAAGCGGCATTCCGGAACCAGCTTCGAGGAATCTTAAAGTCGAACCAAGCTATTGCGCAGGAGCTTATTACGCCAGAGTCGGAACAGGTGACGGTTTCCATGCTCGACATCCGCGGGCTCGGCTTGCGCGAGCGGATTGCGTACTACATCGCCAACCGGGTCGATGACCAGCGTCGCTGGTACGCGAGGAAGTCCGTGTGGAACAGACGGATGTTACACGTTTGGGTGGCCATCACGATTGTGATCTACGTGGCTGCGGCACTATCCCTTTACTCAGACGAGTTGGGCTATTCTGGACTTTCGCGCTTGTTTGATCCGCTGATTGTTTTGGTCACGTCAGTGCTTGGCTGGGTCCAAATGAAACGACATAGCGAGTTGGTTGCCAGCTACAATTTAGCTGCGCACGAGATTGGCCTCATCAAAGGGAATGCCGAATCTGTGAAGACGGAGAGTGAGTTCTCGGACTTCGTGAATGAGGCCGAGCTGGCCTTTTCGCGAGAACATACACAGTGGGTTGCGCGAAAGGACGCAACTTGATCACTCTGCCACCGCGGCCCGCGGCTGAACGGCCATTTTCAGGATCCAGTTTGCGACGAGCCGCCCGTCCGCTCCCCACCCCCATAACCGCCCTACAAGTACAGCGCCCTCGGCTCAAGCCCGAGGGTGACGGCTGATGGGTGAGGCAGCATTGATGCAACGGAATGGGCTGCGGTGAAGTCCTTTACGAGGTTCAAGATCTGGTCAGGTCGCGTTTGGCCGCGTGGTGGCCTTTTTCAGTCAATCAGCCAGCGAAAGGCTCGGCGGAGCAACGCCTGACTGCCATCGTGGATCAGCGGACCATGGGCCATGATGACCTTTTCGGTGGGCCAGGCCAGAATGTGTTCGAGAGCCGCACGCGCCGCGCGTTTGTCCGTGAAGGCGAGCCTGAATTTTCTTGGCACGGCAGGTTCATCCGCCACCATCAGGTCCAGACGGGCCACAAGTGCGCGCCAACCGGTGAACCATCCGCGCGGCAATTGCTGGATGAGATCGGTGAAGATCGCCGTGCCGCTTTCGCGATGAAACAGCACCACCTCGGTCATGATCCGGTTGCCCCACATGATCGCGTGGTCGATCTGCCCGGCCCATGCCGCAATCGGGGCGTCGCCAAAATCGGCGTCAAACCGAATATCCTGGCGCATCGCGCGAAGGCCGGGCGGCGCATAGGTTCTTGCTTCCGGATAGGCCCGCTGCCAGTCGCCGAGAAAGGTGTGGTGGAGGGAATTGGGCGGGACCAGATGGCGCACCGTCCCCAATTTCTCGATGCCGGCGCGCAGATCGTCGGTGAGCGCTATTGGCGACCACAGCACCAGATCGCCACTGGCCAGACGGATGACCGCCATGCGCGTGGGATAATGAAACCCGGCCGCTGCGGTGATTGTCGGGCCTTCTGCAGTCCAGATATTGGGTCCAAACTCATTCAGCATCGCAACCACTCCAAGACATTTACACATGTGTAAATTTATACAATGATGTAAAAATGACAATGCCGAAACGAACTGACCGATCCCGCGCGCTCATCCTCCAGGCGGCAGATGCCGCATTTCGGGAGTTGGGATTTGCCGGAAGCTCGGTTGAGGAAATCGCCAACCGGGCAGGCCTGACCCGCAAGACGGTCTACAATTTGTTCGCCTCCAAGGAGGATATCGCCCTCCAGCTCATCGCCCTGGTGGAAGCCAGGGACGCGCCTTATCGCCACCGCATCGAAGCGGGAGACAACGCGCTGGCTCTGCTCGAGGACGTTCTGCTCGACAGCGCGCAATGGTGTCTGGCCAATGCCGCACTGGCGAAGCTCGCTTTGGCGCCCGCGGAAAGGCCGACCCTGGAGCCGCCTGCCGAGCGGCCGTCCTTTCAAGGGCTGGTCAGGGACATTCTGCTGCTTGGCCAGCAACAGGGCCGCATCCGCAAGGACGACGACCCCAATTTCATGGCGCTGGTTCTGCTGGGGATTTATGGGCAGGCCATGCTGAGCGTGCTCGCAGGGCGACCATTCAGCGCGGACGAAATCAGACACATCATCCGTATCGTCATCGAAGGCATCGGTCAGCGACCAGCGCGATAGCCACATCGCGACAGGCGCGTTTCCAAAAGCGCCCCCTCAGACGTCCCGCGCCTCCCCCAAACAAAAAACCACCCGGCAAAGCCGGGTGGTGAGTTCTCGGGCAGGAATGTGGTTTTCCGTCAGGCCACGGCGGCCTTGCGAGGGCCGCGGGCCCATTCGGGGAGCCAGTCGCCATGGGCTTCGATGAGGTCGTCGACGACGTTCCAGATCTGGTCGAGATCGAGTTCGGCAGCGGTGTGCGGGTCCATCATGGCGGCATGGTAGATATGCTCGCGCTTTTCTTCCATCAGCGCCCGGACGGTGAGTTCCTGCACATTGATATTGGTGCGCATCAGGGCCGTCAGCTGGGGCGGCAGCTCGCCGATATAGGTGGGCTGCAACCCGTTGTCATCAACCAGGCACGGCACTTCGACGGCCGCATTGTTGGGCAGCGAGGTGATGACGCCGTTATTGCGCAGATTACCGTAGATCACCGAGGGCTCGCCGGTCCAGACCGAGTTGACGATCGAAGAGGCATATTCCTTGCTCTCCTTGACCTCGATGCGGTCGGCCTTTTTGTAGTCGTCGCTGGTCTGCTTCCACTTGGCGATCTGCTCGACGCAGCGCTTGGGATATTCATCGAGCGGAATGCCGAATTTCTCGATGATGTCCTCGCGCCCTTCCTTGATGAAATAGGGCGTGTATTCGGCAAAGTGCTCCGAGCTTTCGGTGACGAAATAGCCCAGCCGCGTCATCATCTCGTAGCGCACCTTGTTGGGGCAGCGCGGGTTCCAGCCCGGCTTGGGGGCGCGGCCTTCGCGATAGGCGCGGTGCAGCTCGGGATAGAGGTCCTTATAGGTGCCGTCCGGCTGGCGATGCTCGAACTTGAGATAGAAGGCCATGTGGTTGATGCCGGCCGAGCGGTAGCGGATTTCCTCGTAGGGAATGTCGAGGTCGTGCGCCAGCTCCATGGCCGTGCCCTGCACCGAATGGCAAAGGCCAACCTGTTTGATGCTCGGATATTTTTCCGCAATCGCCCAGGTGTTGATGGCCATGGGATTCACATATTGCAGCATCACCGCGTCGGGCGCGACCTGCATCATGTCCTCGCAGATGCTCCACAGATGTGGCACGGTCCTGAGGCCGCGCATGATGCCGCCAACGCCCAGCGTGTCAGCAATGGTCTGGCGCAGATTGTATTTCTTGGGCACCTCGAAATCGACCACGGTCGAGGGCTCATAGCCGCCGATCTGGAAGCAGACGACCACGAAATTGGTGCCGTCCAGCGCTTCGCGCTGGTTTGAATAGGTGCTGACGGTGGCCGGGACGCCCAGCGTCTTGACCAGCTTGCCGGCGATGATCGCGCTTTCTTCCAGGCGCGTGGGATTGATGTCCATCAGCCGGATTTCGGCGCCGGCCAGGGCTGGACGTTGCAGAATGTCGCCAACAATGTTCTTCATGAACACGGACGAGCCTGCACCGATGAAGGTGATCTTGGGGTTTGCCATTGGGGATGCTCCGTAACGGGCCGGGACCGGCCTGCGGCTCCTCCTGCCGCTTTGATCCCAATGCTATCGTCCATTGCCGATGATGCAATCCGGGATAGAATGCCTTTATTCCGGTTTTCTAAGAAAAACGAACTGCCCCCGCATTTGTCCATACCCGGCTGGCAGCGTCGCCTTTACCGGCCGCGGCGAGTCTGGATGCGTGGAGGCAAATTTCCATGCGCGACAGATATTACCGGCTGCTGGAAGCGACCGATCTGCCCGAAGGCGCAATCCTGGTGCGCATCTGGCGGGGCGCCTCCATGGTCCTCGCCTGCATTGAAGGTGATGAGGAGCAGGAAGAGGCTGCGCCAGACCTGGTGCTGTTCCGCGCCGCGCTGCTGCGGCTGCGCGGGGAATACACGGCGATCTTTGTCCTGCTGAACGACGCAGCGCTTTGGCAGGCCGGCTGGGGCGATCTGGTCGACTATCGCGTCACCCGGAAAGATGGAAGGCCGGCCCTGCGGTTTCGCGCAGGCACCGGCCTTCCGGTCATCTAGTCGACGTGAGCGCTAGACGTTGAACTTGAACAGCATGACGTCGCCATCCTTGACGACATAGTCCTTGCCTTCGTCGCGCGCCTTGCCGGCTTCCTTGGCAGCCACTTCGCCGCCCAGGGTCACGAAATCCTCATAGCCGATGGTCTGGGCGCGGATGAAGCCGCGCTCGAAATCGGTATGGATGACGCCGGCTGCCTGCGGGGCCTTGTCGCCGCGATGGATGGTCCAGGCGCGGGTTTCCTTGGGGCCGACCGTGAAATAGGTCTGCAGGTTCAGAAGGTCATAGGCGGCGCGGATCAGCCGGTTGAGGCCGGGCTGGTCGAGGCCCAGGGAATCCAGATATTCGGCCTGCTCATCATCGGGGAGCTGGGCCAGCTGGCTCTCGATCTCGGCCGAGATGATGACAACGCCGGCATGATTGGCCGCGGCATAGTCCTCGACCTTCCTGGAATGCTCATTGCCCGTCGCCGCCGAGGCCTCGTCGACATTGCAGACATAGAGAACGGGCTTGCTGGTCAGCAATTGCAGATCGGTGAAGGCCTTTTCTTCCTCGGGGTCGCGCTGGACGAAGCGGGCCGACTTACCTTCGCGCAGGACCGCCAGGGCGCGGTCGACCAGCTCGAGGGTCTGCTTGGCCTCCTTGTCATTGCCCTTGGCCTTCTTCTCAAGGTTCGGACGGCGCTTTTCGAGGCTTTCGAGGTCCGCCAGCATCAACTCGGTCTCGACCACTTCGGCGTCGGCCAGCGGATCGACCTTGTTGGAAACGTGGATGACATTGCTGTCTTCAAAGCAGCGCAGCACATAGGCGATGGCATCGGTCTCGCGGATATTGGCAAGAAACTGGTTGCCCAGCCCTTCCCCCTGCGAAGCGCCTTTGACGAGGCCCGCAATATCCACAAAGCTCATGCGCGCGGGCAGGATGTTCACCGACTTGCCGATGGCCGCCAGCTTTTCCAGCCGCGGATCGGGCACGGACACCTCGCCCACATTGGGCTCGATGGTGCAGAAGGGAAAATTGGCCGCCTGCGCGGCGGCGGTGCGGGTGAGTGCATTGAAAAGTGTCGACTTGCCGACATTCGGCAGGCCGACAATGCCCATCTTGAAGCCCATGGGTATCTCCGGGAAATCGTTGCGCACCAATTGGGCGGGATCGCCGCCGATGTCAATGTTTTGGCGCCCTGCCCTGTCGAAACCGGCTTGGCCGGCCAGTACAGCCCATCTATCCCTTGCCCCCGGAAACGCAGCGTGGCAAAACCCGATTGACGTATAGGGAAAGCAGATGACCAATCCTGTCACCAAAGATCGGCGTCACTTCGAGGACCTTGCCGTGGGCGAGGTGATCGACCTGGGGCACACGACCGTCTCCAAGGACATGATCATTACCTTTGCGCGGGAGTTCGATCCCTTCCCGTTTCATCTCGATGAAGCGGCGGCCAAGGCGAGCCTCCTGGGCGGCCTGGCCTCCAGCGGCTGGCAGACCGGGGCGCTGAGCCTCAGGATGCTGGTTGACAACTTCCTTTCCAAGATCGCCTCCTGCGGCGGCCTTGGCTTCCGGGACCTTAAATGGAAGAACCCCGTCATGGTGGACGACACCATTGGCGGCACGGTCACCATCGTCGAGTTGCGGCGCTCCACCAGCCATCCGCAATGGGGAATTGTCACGCTTGATTTCGATATCCGCAACCAGAAGCAGAAGCCGGTCATGACCATGCGGCTGGCCAATCTGGTCGAATGCCGCAATCCTGAGGTGGCGGCATGACCCGCTGGTTCGAGGACATCACGGTCAACGAGGCCTTCCCGCTGGGCGATCACACTTTTTCGGCCGAAGAGATCATCCGCTTCGCCACGCTTTACGACCCGCAATATTTCCACACCGACCCCGAACTGGCCCAACACAGCCATTTCGGCGGGCTGATAGCCTCCGGCTGGCATACGGTCAGTGTCGGCCACCGCAAAATGGTCGATGCGCTGTCTGCCGAGGAGGAGCGCCTGCGCGGCCTGGGACAGGAACCGGGCGTCTCCGGCCCCTCACCTGGCGTCAATGCCATGGATTTCAAGGCTCCTGTCCGCCCCGGCGATACGGTGACCTACACCTTGACCGTCACCGACAAGCGCCCGTCCAACTCCATCCCTGGCTGGGGCCTGCTGTTCAACCAGCTCACCGCTGTCAATCAGCGCGGGGAACTGGTCTATGAGGCGCATCTGGTCGGCTTTTCCAAGCTGCGGGATTATCGCATGCCGCTCAAGCTGCAACTGTTGCTCGCGCTCACCAGAGTGCCTGTTCTCGGAAAGCTGATCAGGCGCGGCTCTTGATCGTGCGGGGGCACCTCGGCATGCTCTGGCCATGCGCCGATTCGCCCTCACCTTTGCCCTTTTCGCCCTGTCCGCAATGCCGGCACTCGCCCAGGCCTATCAGGGCAATTGGAGCTGCCGCGACGCCACCACCAATCGCGCGGGCATTTTGACCATCTATGGCCAGGTCTATGGCTGGGCGGCGCGCACAGCCAATGATCCCAGCTCCGGCACCGGCACCATTACCCCGTACCAGGACGGCGTTGGTTTCAACGACGGCAATCTGCGCGCCAATGGCGCCATTCAGGCCGGCCGGCTGATCGACGACGTCAATTATGGCTCCGCCCTGCAGCTCGAAACGGCCGACGCCATCGTCATGCTCTGCAACCCGCGCTGAGGCAGCGATCGGCGGACGGCGCAAGACCGCCCGCTCCTCCTCCAAAAGCAGGGGGTTGAACTTTTCCGCCTTTTCCCGCATTTAGAGAGGGCAGTGCCGGGCCCCTCTGGTCATAGCCCCTTGCTATGGCGATGTCGGAACTGCTCCACCTAGTTACATGGAGAAGGTCCGGCGATGGAATCGCTTTTTGCCGCCCTTACGGGCGATTTTCTCGGTACACCCGTCTATTTCTGGGTCGCGTTCATCGCGATCGTCATTGCGCTGCTTGTCTTTGACCTTGGCATCCTGCACCGGGATGAACACGAGATCGAAGCCAAGGAGAGCCTGCTGCTCTACGGTTTCTATGTCCTGATTGCCCTGGCCTTTGGCGCCTGGGTCTGGTTCAGCCGCGGGGCGCAATCCGGCCTCGAATTCTACACCGGCTATCTGATCGAACAGTCCCTGGCCATGGACAATATGTTCGTCATAGCCACGATCTTCGGCTTCCTGGGCATTCCCCGGCTCTACCAGCACCGTGTGCTGTTCTGGGGCATTCTGGGCGTCATCCTGTTCCGCGCCATTCTGATTGGTGTCGGCGCCGCGCTAGTGCACCAGTTCGAGGCAATCCTGTTCCTCTTCGGCGCCTTCCTGGTGTTTACCGGCATTCGCATGTTCTCCCATTCCGACGACGAGCCGGACATGGAAAGCAACAAGATTCTCATCTTCCTGCGCCGGCATTTCCGCATCACCAACTCGCTGCGCGGACGCCACTTCACGGTCAAGGAGCCTGATCCCAAGACCGGCAAGATCGTGACCTGGCTCACGCCCCTGGCCGTCGCCCTGATCATGGTTGAGATCGTCGACCTGATCTTTGCCGTCGACTCCGTGCCTGCCGTCTTCGCGGTCACGCAGGACACCTTCATCGTCTACACCTCCAACATCTTCGCCATTCTCGGCCTGCGCGCCCTCTACTTTGCGCTCGCGGCGGCCATGAACCGCTTCCGCTATCTGCAGGTATCACTGGCGATCATCCTGGTGCTGATCGGCATCAAGATCTTCCTCGTGCCCCTGGGCATCAAGATCGACACCTTGCTCGCCCTTGGCGTGACCATCTCGATCCTGGCCGGTGGCGTGCTCTACTCCTTGTGGAAGACCCGCAACGAGCCCGACATCAGCGCGGAAGACGCGCCCGAGACGGGCCGGCTGGAACCGTAACCGCTTGGGCACAGCCCGCAACCAATCCAAAGCATTGAAAAGGCCGGCGTTGACGCTGGCCTTTTTCCTTGCCTATGCTGCGCACATCAATTCGGAGGTTTCGCACCCAAATGATCTGAGAACTCGTACCGGACGCCGCGCCGCAACCGTTCCACGCCATGCGTGTGACCGGATTGTGCTGGATGCCGGCCTGGACGAGATCGACAGACAAGGTGCCCTGACGGCCTGAGCCCGTCCCTCTGCTTCCATCCTGCATTCCCGGCGTCCCACCCAATACCGCCTCATCGCGTGGTTTTGCCACGCACAGATTTGCTCCAGCCAGCCCGCGTATTGCCATGCCGGGCGGGAAAGGATGTCCTATGCCCAAAAATCAGTTCCAGCGCCCTCTGCCGGTCAAGCACACCAAGAATGTGCCGCGCCACGGCCAGCCCGTGCCGCCTCCGGCCAAAGCCACGGCAAAGCCTGCCAAGGCCCCAGCTGCCAGCCTGCCGCCTCTCGCGGCGCTGCTGGAAATACCGGGACGGAAATAGGAGAAGCAGGGGCCCGGCACCATGCCGGACCCCTGCACCAGTCTTGCCGCAATTGGCCGTTAACGAAATGTCATCGTGACAGAGGAGACAGGCCTATGGGCGCTATCCATGAAATCGTCTTTGATTGTGCCGAACCCGCGGTGCTGGCCCCCTTCTGGGCCGATCTGCTCGAGGGCTACGCGCTGCGCGAAACGGAAACCGACCAGGCTTTGAGCCTAGTGCTCGGTCTCGATCCAGACGTGCCGACCATCCTCATCATCGACGGCCCGGGGCCTTCCATTTGTTTCCAGAATGTCGATGGCCAACGGCCCGACAACAATCGCGTGCATTTTGACGTTCAGGTCGTGGATCGGGCCGCAGAGGTGGAACGCCTCAAGCAGGTCGGCGCAAGTCTTGACCGGGTCCTGCCGACCTATACCGTCATGCGCGACCCCGAAGGCAACCAGTTCTGCCTCGTCGACAAGCAGGAGGCTATGGCTGCCTGACGAGAGTGCTGACAGCTTCTGTCGTGACCCTGGCCGATAGGGTCAGCCATCACCGACGGAGTCTGGCCATGACGCTCATCGCATCCTGCCACTGCGGCAGCACCCGCATCGCCTTGCCTGCGCCGCCCACACAGGCGCGGTCATGCAATTGTACCTTCTGTGCGCGCACCGGTGCGGTCTGGGCCTATTACCGGCCGGATCAGCTCCGCTTTGTGTCGAGGGACGGCGAGGCGACCTATGCGCCCGGGCCGATGAACCTTCATCACTTCTGTGGCAAATGCGGCATGCAGACCTGGGGCGACAGCCCGGACTGGGCGTCGATGTACAATGCCGACGGTACGCCCAAGAACGGAGACCCCAATGCCATGCCCGCTGAGCGGGTTTACCAGGTCAACCTCAACCTGATCGATGATCTGGATTGGTCAGCGATCGATATCGAAAGACTGGACGGCCGCAACAACTGGTAGGTGCGGCGGGCGGGCGATAATCAGTGCCCTTCAAACGCGATCAGCGACATCACCTTGACCCCCTCGGCCTCCAGCTTGGCGGCGCCGCCGATATCGGGAAGATCGATGACGAAGGCTGCATCGTCGCAAATTGCACCAGTCCGCCGCATCAGACCCACGGCCGCCAAAGCGGTGCCGCCGGTGGCGATCAGATCATCGACCAGCAATACCTTGTGCACATTGCTCAGCACGTCCGCATGGATCTCGATCGTGTCCACGCCATATTCGAGCGCATAGTTCTGGCCGATGGTCTCGCCGGGCAGCTTGCCCCGCTTGCGCACCGGCACAAAGCCGACCCCCATGGCGATGGCCACTCCGGCACCGAAGATGAATCCGCGTGCCTCGATACCAGCGACATGGGTAAAGCCCTGCCCGCGATAGCGCTGCGCGATCCGCTCGATGCTTTCCCGAAACCCCTCCGGATGCTCGATCAACGTGGTGATATCCCGAAACAGAATGCCCTTCTTGGGATAGTCGGGGATCGTACGGACGAGCGACTTCAGGTCGAGCGACATCGATGGCCTTGTGAGTTCTTGTGAAAAGTCAGGACTTGTTGCGGCCCAGGACGTGCCGCGCGATAACGCCGGCATTGTAGGCGACATTGCGCGTGGTGCTGATGGCAGTCTCGCGCGCCTTGGGATTGTTGACCACGGCCTGCACGCCCGCACGAACCGCCGGATGGCGGCTCATTGCAAGGGCAGTGCTGACAACTGTAACGGCAAGGCGAACTGCGGACATCGCGGTTTCCTCTGGAACCCAGGCTGCGGCCAATATCGCGATTGGCAGCCGCGAAGGCAAGGGGTCGGGCGGACATGGACGTGCAATTGATTGCGACGAAAAAAGCAAAAAGGGGCCCACGCGGGGCCCCTAAGACACAACTTTCCGTGTATGCCCTTCGAGCGTAGCTCTCCGGGCCTGACCCACTCAAAACTCCCCACCGGGGAGTTTTGGCGGCGCGACGCGCCGCCGTGGGTCAGTGCTCGATGCCGGCCCAGAGCTTGCGCTTGGTGGCGTACATCAGGCCGGCGAACAGCACCAGGAACAGCAGCACCACGAAGCCGGTCTGCTTGCGCGAAACCAGGTGCGGCTCGGCCATCCACATCATGAAAGCGGCCACATCGGTGGAATACTGCTCCACAGTCTCTGGAACCGTGACGCCATCTTCACCCGGCTCATAGGTCACCAGGCCGTCAGACAATGGCGGCGCCATGCCGATGGCGTGGCCCGGGAAGTAGTCGTTGTAGTACTTGCCGTCGGCCAGTTCGAACCCTTCGGGCGCCGTCTCCGGCACTTCCTCATGATAGCCGTTGAGCAGAGCGTGGATATAGTCCACGCCACCTTCCTGGTAGCCAGTGAAGTAGTTGAACACCCAGTTCGGGAACGGGTCCGTCACGCCACGGGCCTTGGCCAGCACCGAAAAGTCCGGTGGTAGCGAGCCGCCATTGGCGTCGCGCGCTTCCTGATCATTGGCGAAGGACGAGGGCCAGCGATCGGCCGCGACACCCGGACGCACGCCACCGTCTGCGGTCGGATCGGCGACCTCATATTCGGCCGCCAATGCCTTGACCTGAGCCTCGGAGAAGCCCGGGCCACCCGGTTCGGCAAGGTTGCGGAACGAAATCAGGCGCGCGCTGTGGCAGCTGGCGCAGACCTCACGGAACACCTGGAAACCACGCTGCAGCTGATGCTCGTCATAGGTGCCGAAAATGCCCGCAAAGCTCCAGCTCTGGCGCTCGATATGCGCACCGGCTTCGGCGGCCTGGGCCGAGACGGTGGACAAACCAACCATGGCGGCGACAGCGGCGATGATGAACTTGGTCTTGAACATGTCTATCGCCCCGATCACGCGTGTGCCTTGCCGAGAACGCTCTCGGAAATGCTGGTCGGCAGCGGCTTCGGCGTCTCGATGCGCGAAAGCACCGGCAGCACCACCAGGAAGTAGATGAAGTAGTAGGCCGTGCAGACCTTGGCCAGCACCGTGTAGATGCCCTCTGCCGGCTGCGCACCCAGATAGGTCAGGCCGATGAAGTTGATCACGAACAGCGCATAGAACCACTTGAACATCGGACGGAACGTGCCCGAGCGGACCTTGGAAGTATCGAGCCACGGCACGACCAGCAGCATGACCAGCGCGCCGCCCATGGCGATAACGCCGCCGAGCTTGGAGTCGATGAACAGCACGTTGAAGTCGATGGCGCGCAGGATCGTGTAGAAGGGCAGCAGGTACCATTCGGGCACGATATGGGCCGGCGTCACCTGGCTGTTGGCCATGATGTAGTTGTCGGGGTGACCCAGAATATCGGGGGCGAAGAACACGAACCAGGCAAAGGGGATAAGGAACACCACCATCGCGAACAGGTCCTTCATCGTGTAGTAGGGATGGAAGGCGACGGTGTCGCGGCTTTCCTTCACTTCCACGCCGATCGGGTTGTTATTGCCCGGAACGTGCAGTGCCCAGATATGCAGGCCCACAATGGCCGCGATCACGAAGGGCAGCAGATAATGCAGCGAGAAGAAGCGGTTGAGCGTCGGGTTGCCCACGGCGAAGCCGCCCAGCACCAGCTGCTTGATGTTTTCGCCGACCACCGGAATGGCCGAGAAGATGTTGGAGATAACCGTGGCGCCCCAGAAGGACATCTGGCCCCAGGGCAGGATGTAGCCCATGAAGGCAGTGGCGACGGTGAGGATGAAAATCAGCACGCCCAGGATCCAGATGATCTCGCGCGGCGCCTTGTACGAGCCGTAGAAAAGACCGCGGAACATGTGGATATAGAGGGCGACGAAGAACATCGAGGCGCCCACGGCGTGGACGGCCTGAATGATGCGGCCGCCATTGACGTCGCGGCGGATATGCTCGACCGAGTCAAAGGCAAGACCCACATTGGGGGTGTAGTGCATCGCCAGGATGATGCCGGTGACGATCTGCACGCCGAGGCACATCACGAGGATCGCACCGAAGGTCCACCAGTAGTTGAGGTTCTTCGGCGTCGGAAAATCCATCAGGTGCTCTTTGGAGAACCGGATGATCGGCAGACGGTCGTCGAGCCACTTCTCGACGGCATTTCCGGGCGTATAGGTAGAATGTTCGGACATCGGAAAAGCCCCCACTAACCGATCTGGATCAGCGTATCGCTGACGAATTCATAAGGCGGAACGACCAGGTTCTTGGGCGCGGGACCGCGGCGGATACGGCCTGCGGTATCGTAGTGCGAACCGTGGCAGGGACAGAACCAGCCATCGAAATCACCCGACTCACCGACCGGAATACAGCCCAGATGCGTACAATTGGCGATCATCACCAGCCATTGCTCGTGACCCTCCTTGGTACGCTCCTCATCGGTCTGCGGATCCTTCAGCTCGGCCAGCGGCACCGCCTTGGCTTCCTCGATTTCCGCCGCCGTGCGATGGCGCACGAATACCGGCAGGCCGCGCCAGGTGATGGTCACCGACTGCCCTTCGGGGATGGCAGAAATGTCGAACTCGATGCTGGCCAGCGCCAGGGTCGACGCGTCGGGATTGAGCTGATTGATCAGCGGCCAGACCACGGCGGCAGCGCCGACCGCGCCGACGGCGCCGGTGGCGACATACAGAAAGTCGCGCCGGTTTGTGGATGAATGTTCTGCTTGCGTGGCCAAGGTCCGTATCCCCGTAACATGCACAATTGACGATGCCGGCCCCGGATTAGTCGTCCGCATAAGCAGAATCGACCGCCGTGCGCCCTCAAGCGGCCCGTCAGCTAGGCCCTTTTTGCACTGTCACAGGAACTTGTCCAGTGCGCGCGCCGTGACAGCGCACAACTGCGACACTATACCCGAGCTGGCCCGGAAATCGGGGCACTCTACCGACCGGAAATACACTGCAAATGACCCTCGACCTGGCTCTTTATCAACCGGACATTGCTGCAAACACCGGCACCTTGCTGCGCCTGGGCGCCTGCATGGGGGTCGTCGTGCACGTCATCCATCCGGCCGGATTCGCCCTCACGGATCGCAATCTGGCGCGCGCAGGCATGGATTATCTCGACAAGGCCGCCCTGGTCGAGCACGACAGCTTCACCGCTTTCGAGGCCTGGCGTACCGGGCAGGGCCGGCGGCTGGTTCTGCTCACCACCAAAGCCGAAACCTCCGCCTATGAGGTCCAATATGCAGCGGGCGACATTCTCCTACTCGGCCGTGAAAGCGCCGGCGTTCCGGACGCGGTTGGCGAGCAGTGTGATCTGCGCGTGCGCATCCCCATGCGGCCCGGATTGCGCTCGATCAACGTCGCCCTTGCTGGCAGCATGATACTCGGAGAAGCCTTGCGGCAGACCGGGGGCCTGCCTGCCATGACGCCCTTTACAGAACAGCGCTGAAGGTCCATTCCCCCCTCATGACCCTGCCCGCCGATATCGACTCCAAGAAAACTGCTGCCAGCGCCTGGTTCCGCACCCTGCGCGATCGCATCTGCGCCGAACTCGAAACCCTTGAGCGCGAGGTGACTGTCCCCAATGCCGACCTGGCACCGGGCGCCTTCGAACGCACGCCCTGGGATCGTCCGGCCGGTGGTGGCGGCGAGATGTCCATGCTGCATGGCCGCGTCTTCGAAAAGGCGGGGGTGCACATCTCAACGGTGCACGGGCACTTCACTGAAGAGTTCGCCCGGCAGATGCCGGGAACCGAGGCCGGCACCGCCTTCTGGAGCTCGGGGATATCGCTCATCATCCATCCCTGGAACCCGCATGTACCCGCCGTGCACATGAACACGCGCATGATCGTGACCGGCAAGCAGTGGTGGGGCGGTGGCGCTGACCTCACCCCGGTGCTGGACAATCGCCGCACCCAGACCGACCCCGACACCATCGACTTCCACGCCGCGATGAAAGCGGCTTGTGACGGCCGGCCTGGCGTCGACTATGACCGCTTCAAGGCCTGGTGCGACGAGTATTTCTTCCTGCCGCACCGCAATGAGCCACGCGGCATTGGTGGCATCTTCTATGACCACTTCAACTCCGGCGACTGGGAGGCAGACTTCGCCTTCACCCAGGCGGTTGGTGAGGCGTTCCTTGGCATTTATCCAAGGCTCGTCCGCCGCAATTTCGAGAAAGCCTGGACCGAAGCCGAGCGCGACGAACAGCTCGTGCGGCGCGGCCGCTATGTCGAGTTCAACTTGCTCTATGATCGAGGCACCACCTTCGGTCTCAAGACCGGCGGCAATGTGAACTCGATACTCTCCTCAATGCCTCCCGCGGTGAAGTGGCCCTGAGGACATGGCGAACCTGGTAGCAGCGCAGCTTGCGTGGAAACCCCTATAGAATCTGCCAAGCGCGCAGGTAACATCCGGGCATGTCCCTCAGCGATCTCGACATCACTGGCTATCGCTCCATCCGGTCCATCCGCTTTCCCCTGAAGCGCCTGACGGTGCTGGTGGGTGGCAATGGCGTGGGCAAGACCAACCTCTATCGCGCACTTGAACTGGTGCATGCCGCGGCCACCGGTGATCTCGCATTGTCGCTCGCCCGCGAAGGTGGCCTGGCCTCGGCCATGTGGGCCGGGCAACGTCGCGCCAATGAGCAGCCACGCCTGGCTCTGGATGTGGGTCTCGACACCATTCTGCCCGGCGATGACGAAGCCGCGTTCCTGCCGCGCTATTCCGTGGAAGTCGGCTATGGCGACAGCCGCTATGAAGCGATCTTTAGCGAGGAGCCCAAGATCAAAGCCGAGAGCCTGATCCTGCCCGGGCGGCGGACCGTCACGCTGCTCGAGCGCAAAGGCCCGGCGGCCTGGTATCGCGACCAGGACGGGCGCATGCGCCAGCTCGACCATCCATTGCTGGCCAGCGAAACCGCCCTCTCATCCCTGAGGGGCACCCTGCCCGAGCTCGATGCTGTCCGCCATCTCCTGGCGAGCTGGCGCTTCTACCACAGCTTTCGGACCGACCCTGAGTCTCCCCTGCGCCGGCCTTCGCTGGCTGTGACCGCGCCCACCCTCGATGCCGATGGCGGTAATCTGGGTGCAGTGCTGGCTACGCTGCGGCATATCAGGGGCGATACGGTCGATCTCGACGCCGCTATTGACCAGGCCTTTCCCGGTGCCCGGCTCGATATTCCCCCGCCCGAACGCGATGCCAGCTTCTCGATGATCTTCCCGGAGGTCCCGCACCGGCCTTTTGGCGCCTCCGAACTGTCGGACGGGACCCTGCAGTTCCTGGCATTGCTGGGCGCCCTGCTGGCCTACCGGTTGCCACCGTTCATCGCGCTCAATGAACCGGAAACCTCACTGCACCCGGATTTGCTGCCTGCCCTGGCCAGAACAATCGCCCGCGCGGCCGAGCGCACGCAGGTCTGGGTCGTTACCCATTCCGTACCCCTGGCCGAGGCCATTGCCGAGCACACTGGCATCACGCCCCGCACAGTCATACGGCGCAATGGCGCGACCTGGCTGGAGGGACTCTCGGACATCGGCATTTTCCCTGAGGAATAGGCGGAACCTTTCCCGCCCAGGGACGTTTAATCAGACCCGCCAAAGGGAGTGACAATAGGAGGTTCAGCGATGAAACGCTTTGATTCCGGCACACTCATTCCAGGGTCCACCTGGCGCGCCGAGGCCGAAACCGAGGCCGAAGTGGTGCGGCGAGCTGTCGAAAACATGCGCAATCTCAACGGTGAAACCGAAGTGCGGCCCGAAATGGTCGAACGCATCAAGGAGCGGATCGTCGATATCGACGATATGGGCCGGGAAACCCGGCACTGACCAATCAAGCCCCGGCCATCCGGGGCTTTTTCTTTGCAGGTGATCCGGGACTCTTCCCATTGAGCGCCAGACCTGCCACGACCGGTCCCGTCAAAATCAGTGAAATATCCGCTGCAGCAGCGCATCCTTGCTGGCGGAAAATTCACTCTCCACCCAGACCCGCTCCATGATCGCCAGCGCCGCGCCCATGTCTGGCCCGGGCTTCATGCCCTTTGCCTCCAGGTCGGCGCCACCCACCGGCAATGGCGCCACCGGCAGGCGGCCCAGGTCGCGCGCGATTTCGGCCAATCGTTCGCGCTGCCAATCCTCCAGGGCCGCCGCCACGGCCAACCCTTCCACGGCGTCCTCGCCAAACCGATAGGCCGCCCAGCCCACATCGCCACGCCTGAGCAGTTCCGCGGCATCCGCGATCCGTTCGGCCTGGCCCACAATTGCCTTGCTGAGCCGCCAGTCCGCCTGCCGCTGCACCAGGCTATCGCGGCCGAGCAAGGCGAGGCGCGCCGCCACCCCCTGCCCGCCCAGTGTCTCATAGCGCTGCAAGGCGGCTATGGCACCCGGCGCGACGCGCAGCAGGCCGAGGCGATCCATGACGCCCAGGGTGGCGGCCACTTTGGGCAGCGCCAGCATGCGCAGCATTTCCGAGCCGACCCGCTCGCGCGAGATATGATCCAGCTCCTCCGCCGCGTCGCGGCAGGCCGCCAATCCATCGGCGTCCAGGTGCTGGTTGCCGTGGCTCGCAGAAAAGCGAAAGAACCGATAGACCCGCAGCCCATCTTCGGCGATCCGCCGCGCTGCATCGCCGATGAACCGCACGCGGCCATTGACCAGATCGGCTGCGCCGCCAAGCGGATCGAAGAGCCGGCCATCGGCAAAACAATAGAGCGCGTTGAGGGTGAAGTCGCGCCGCTCTGCGTCGGCCAGCCAGTCCGTGCCGAATTGCACCTGCGCACGGCGTCCGTCAGTCACCACATCAGAGCGCAGGGTGGTGACTTCTACCGTTGTCCCCTCACGTCGCAGCGTCACCGTGCCATGGTCAATGCCGGTGGGATAGGCATCGATTCCAGCCGCCTTCGCCCGCTGCATCACCACGACGGGCAGGAGCTCGGTCGCCATGTCGATGTCGGCATGGCTCTGCATCCGGCCGATCAGGCTGTCGCGGACCACCCCACCTACGGCGCGGGTGCGCCCCTGAGCGCCGTCCAGAGCCGCGAATATGGCCTGCACAGCGGGGCGTTCCAGCCACTCGGCATGCTCGAGCCTGTCCGGGATCATGCCGCGACCTCGCCCACCACCAGATCGCGGAACTGGCGCGTCAGATTTGCGGTGATGCCCCAGATGACATGGCCTTCATGATCAATCTGCCAGGTCGAATGCTCCTTGCCGCCGCGGCTGATGCGAAACCGGCCATAGCTTTGCGCATTTAATATCCGGTCCAGCGGCACCTCGAATACCGAGTGCACTTCACCCGGATTGGGAATGAAGGGACCGGCAGGGTCCACTTCAGCCACAACCGGCGTGATGAGATAATTCGTGCCCGTGTAGTACGGCTGCATGTAGCCCAGAACGCTGGCATCCTCGGCCAGCAGGCCCACCTCCTCGCGGGCCTCCCGCAAAGCCGCTGCGGCAGCATCGGTATCGGTGCTGTCGATCTTGCCGCCCGGAAAGGCAACCTGCCCCGAATGGGCCCTCAGATCGGGTGAGCGCTCGGTATAGAGGACCGTGTGCCCTTCCGGCCGCCGCACCAGCGCAATCAGCACCGCTGCCGGCACCGGCGGGCGTTCAAACGGCTGGAGCGGCTGCCAATCGGGCACCAGGTCCCGCCCATGAGGCAGTTGAGGCGGCTCGGCGAGCAGCCGGGGCAAGAGCATCTGGGCGATTTCGGGGCTGGGAGCCAAGACACACCGCAAGGGACATCAAAAGGTGCAAGGAATGTAAGCGCGTCAGACCGATCCTGCACCCCCTTTTGCCGTCATGCCCCCTCTTCGAAAGCGGCGATGGCCCCCTTGAGCGATTTGGCCAGGGTCTTGTCTTCGGCCAGCAGCAGCACGCGCGTGGGGTCCACGGGGCCGGGAAACTCGATATTGCCGGGTGTCGTTGTCTCCCAGCCGAGCGGACAATAATAGTCCTGATCGCCGACCAGCAGGACGAAGTGCCCCTCACCGCGCGAAAGCGCCAGCTTGCTCACTTCCCGCGCCAGAAGCTTGCCAGCGCCCCGCTTGCGAAAATTCGGATGGGTGGCCAATGGTCCAAGCAGATAACCCTTCTGGCCATCCACGCTGATCGGCGTCATCCAGACCGACCCGCAAGCGGTACCATCCACTTCGGCGATGAGGCTGAGGCTCGGATCGATCGGAAAGCGCTCCCGCACCCGAAAGGCGGTGCGCGCAAACCGGCCTGGCCCAAAGGCAATGGCCTGCAGATCATCGACGAACACGTCGTCGGCAGGGGTGGCGGCCCGAACGGTCGGCCGACCGGCAGCAGGAGAAGACGCGGCCTCGGCCGCAACGAGCGTGGTCATGGGTCTGATCCAGGAAGAGATATGCAGAAAAACATGCGGATCGGCCAACGGCCCTCCGCTCTAAACGACCAACTAGGGTCGTCGGTTCATCTGCAAAACCTTCACCATCCTGGACGCCTCCACGTCTGGAACCCGATTAGCACCCACTTGGTTGGTCGTAAATGGGAATTTTGGCACCATGCTTCCAAATTCCTTATCCGGTTTCGTGCCAGTGTTGCGCGAACACGCAACAATCTGTTGCCACCCTCATCCTTTTTGCCGCCGGCTCCGTTCCCTAGGTTCAGGCCAGCAGATTTCAGGGGCGCATGGCGCCATCAAATGCGGCAATGCCGACAGCAAGATGACCGAAAGGCAATTTCAATGGGACAGTTGGTCGACGGAAAATGGTCCACACAGTGGTATGACACCAAAAAATCGGGCGGCAAGTTCGTGCGATCCCAGGCCGGGTTCCGCAACTGGATCACTGCCGATGGCAGTCCTGGTCCGTCCGGTGAAGGCGGGTTCGCTGCCGAGGCCGACCGCTACCATCTCTATGTTTCCCTGGCCTGCCCCTGGGCGCATCGCACGCTGATCTTCCGCAAGCTCAAGGAACTGGAGAACCTCATCTCGGTATCCGTGGTGGCGCCCAAAATGCCCGATGAGACCGGCTGGAGCTTTGACCGGGACGGTGGCTCGACCGGCGATGCCCTGTTCGGCAAGGAAACGCTCTGGCAGGTCTATACCCAGGCTGTGCCCGACTATACCGGCCGCGTCACGGTGCCAGTACTGTGGGACAAGAAAACCGGCACCATCGTCTCCAACGAAAGCTCGGAAATCATCCGCATGTTCAATTCGGCCTTTAACGAATTGACCGGCAACACCGATGACTACTACCCCGAGCCGCTGCGCGAGAAGATCGACGCCATCAATGCCCGCGTCTATGACGACATCAACAATGGCGTCTACAAGGCCGGTTTCGCGACGACCCAGGAGGCCTATGACGAGGCGGTCTCAAAGCTTTTCGAAGCGCTCGACTGGGTCGAGGGGCTGTTGGGCGAAACAGCCTATCTCACCGGCGACACCATTACCGAGGCGGACTGGCGGCTCTTCACCACGCTGGTGCGCTTCGACGCGGTCTATGTCGGCCACTTCAAGTGCAACCGCAGGCGGATCGCGGACTATCCCAACCTCTCGCATTATCTCAAGGCGCTCTACGAAGTGCCCGGCGTCAAGGAAACGGTCGATCTCGACCATATCCGCACGCATTATTACTGGAGCCACACTACCATCAATCCGCACCGGATCGTCCCGATCGGACCGGAACTGCCGTTTTTGGATTGAGAGGGGCGACGACCTCTCCCCCAAAAGGGAGAGGTAAGGGCCCTCAATACCCCCAGACCGTCCGCTTTTCGACACCATCAAAATATTCATCGATCCGCTGGCTGGTTGCCGGGGTGACCTTGTCGGGGAGGGCGTGCCTGTCGAACCAGCCCACTTCCGCGATCTCGTGATCGGGCTTGCGTTCAAATTCGTGCTTGAAGGACTTGGCCACGTAGAAGGCGACGTGGTCCCGGTTCGTGACCGGGCTGGTATTGTGATAGAGCCCGAACAATTCCATCGGCCCGGTTACGCGGTATCCGGTTTCCTCCAATGTCTCGCGCGCTCCGGCCTCCTCGAAAGTTTCTCCCGGCCCCACGCCGCCGCCCGGAAACTGCCAGCCGGGCACATAGGTATGACGGATCAGCAGCACCTTGTCGCCATCCACCACCATCACCCGCGCCCCCACGGTCATCCGGTGCCAAAGACCCTTGAGCGTCAGGAAAGCGGTGGCGCGCACGCGCTGGAAGCGATTCATCATTGACCGGTCTCCTTTTGCCCACTGGGTAGCAGAGCTTGGCCCGCGACAAAATCGTGCGTTGTGTCGATTGAACGTTTTCTTGTCCGAGGCGTTCTGGCACAACCCCTCGCGATGATCACCCTGGCGCACATTTCCGATATCCACCTCTCCCCCATGCCCGAGGTGGGCTTTGGCGATCTTCTGGGCAAACGCCTGACCGGCTTTCTCAATTGGAAGCTCAAGCGCCACGGGGAGATGAACACCGAGACGCTGTCCAGGCTGGTCGCGCATATGCGGGAGCAGAAGGCCGATTTTACCGCCGTCACCGGCGATCTGACCAATCTGGCCCTCGACAGCGAGGTCGATCGCGCCGGCCGCTGGCTGCGCGAACTGGGCGGCGCCGAGCGCACGGCAGTCTGTCCCGGCAATCACGACGCCTATGTCCCCGGCGCGCTTGAATATGCCCAGGAAGTCTGGGGCGACTACCTCAAGGGCGAAACCCTGGAAGGCCAGGCTTTCCCCTTCGTGCGCCGCGTCGGCGAATTGGCGATCATCTCCTGCTCGAGCGCCGTGCCCACCCTGCCCTTCTTTGCCGTTGGCCGTTTTGAGGAGGAACAGGCCGCGCGCCTGGCCCGCATCCTCAAACTGCTGGGCGACGCAGGCTATTTTCGCGTGGTGCTGATCCACCACCCGCCCAATGCCGAGCTGCAGCACCCCTCATTCGGCCTCAAGGGACATCGCATTTTCCGCCGCGTCATCGCCCAGGAAGGCGCGGAAATGATCCTGCACGGCCACACGCACCGCTCCTCGATCCACCACATCGCCGGCAAGAACCACGAAGTGCCGGTGATCGGCGTCGCCGCCGCCAGCGCAGCCCAGGGCGGGACCCTGGACGACCCGGCGCGCTACAATCTCTTCCGTATCGAGAAATCCGGCGAGGAATGGCGCTGCACCATGCGCGAGTACGGCTTCCAGCGCCTCGGCGCCGATATTGTCATGCGCATGCAGATGCGGATCTACTGACCCCGTCGAAATCCCCATCCCTCCCTCGTCGTCCTCGTATAATCTGATGCCGAGGGAGGCCCGCATGACGACACCCAAGCCCACCACCATCGACGCCTATCACGCTCAACTGGCGGATACCGACCGGGCCGTTTGCGATAGGCTGCGCCACATCATCGATCAGCATTTGCCCGAGGCCGAAAGCAAGATCTGGCATGCCCACCCGGTCTGGTTTCTCGATGGCAATCCGATCGTGGGCTATTCGAAACTCAAGGACAGCGTCCGCCTGCTGTTCTGGAGTGGCCAATCCTTTGAAACGCCGGGCCTTCAGCCCGAAGGCACCTTCAAGGCCGCGGAAGCCCGCTACACTGCGGCCGATCAAATCAACCCGAACGCATTGGTCAGCTGGCTCAACGAGGCCCGCAATATTCAGTGGGACTACAAGAATATCGTCAAACGCAAGGGCCGCCTGGAACGGCTTTGATCAGCCGCCGGCATGAGCGCAGGTCTGCGCTTACAGGGCTGAGTAATTGTCGTCCTTGACGGCTTCCATGACCACGAAGGTAGAGGTGCTCGAGACATAGGGCAGCCGCGAAATGGATTCGGCCAATGTGGCCCGATATGCGTCTATGTTCTCGGTTCGCACCTTGAGCAGGTAGTCGAAGGGCCCGGCGATCAGATGGCACTGCTCGACTTCCTTGACGGCCCGAACCGCTTTCTTGAACTCGCGCAGCGCAGGTTCGCGCGTGTCGCTGAGCTTGAGTTCCACGAAGGCAATGTGGCTCATGCCCAGATGTTTGTAGTTCAGGCTGGCGTGAAACCCCAAAATGATCCCATCGTCGATCAGACGCTTCAAGCGCAGCTGGCAGGGCGTGCGCGAGAGGCCCACCCGATTGGCCAGGTCGACAAGGGAGATGCGGGCATCCTGCAACACCGCCTCAATGATGCGTCTGTCGAACGAGTCCAATAGGCACCCCACAAAGTCATATCTGCCTGCGATCTTGCGCCATTATAGGCATTAAGTCCACCGCCGGAACATATTTGGGCAGATTGACCAAGGTCTGGCGGTTATCGTGGTCATCACTTCTTGCGCGAGGGAACGGGCAGAGGGGAAAGACGCCGGCCTGGTCTGCAGGTAGCTGCCGGCCTTACCAGGGTTGGAGCGACGGATTCAACGCGATCCAGCGACAGGACAGCCAGGAAGTGGCGTTCACAAAGCTTCAGGAGAAACAGATGAGCAAACTCAGGACTTTTTCGTTTTTGGCGCCGGCCATTCTCGCCGCCAGCCTTGCCGCCGCACCGGCCTATGCAGACAAGCTGGACGATGTGCTCAACTCCGGCACGCTGCGTTGCGCCGTGGTTCTGGACTTCCCGCCCATGGGCTACACCGACGCCAATAATGAGCCCGCCGGAATGGACGTCGATATCTGCAAGGACCTGGCCGAACGCATGGGTGTCGAGGCAGAAATCGTCGGCGTGACCTGGGCAGAGCGCATTCCCTCCCTGATCTCCGGACGCTCGGACGTCGCCATCGCGTCCTCGTCTGACTCGCTGGAACGCGCCAAGACCGTCGGATTCTCCATCCCCTACATGGTCTTCCAATTCCAGGCCCTGCTGCCGGCTGACTCGACCGTGACCAGCTGGGACGAACTCAAGGATCTCAATGTCGGCGTTGCCATCGGCACGACCTATGAGTCCGAGCTTCAGGCCTACAAGGACGCCAACTGGACCGACAGCAGCGGCGAAATCACCACCTTCCAGAGCGAGAACGACACCTATCTCGCCGTTTCGCAGGGCCGTGTTGCCGCCGGCATTGCCACCGATACCGCGATTGCCAACATCGTTGCCGCCGACACCTACCAGAACATCAAGGCCGGACCCGTCGCGCCCTTCGGCGCCGACATCGTCGGCTTCATGACCGTGCGCAACGAATATGGCTGGCTGAACTTCCTCAACCTCTACATCAATCGCGCCTATCGCGACGGCACGCTGCAGGACCTGTATGGCAAGCATATCGGCGGCACCATGCCGGACCTGACCACGGCTGGCGTATACTACTAGCAATCCGGATCGAAATCGGCGCTGGCGGCCGGCAAGGCCGCCAGCGCCCTGAGGGACATGCGCGATGGACTATCAGTTCCAGTGGCGGCCAGTTATCCAGGCTCTGCCACAACTGCTTGAAGCGTCCCTGGTGACGCTGCAAGTTTCAGTTCTCTCCATGGGACTGGGCCTGCTCATGGGCCTTGTCCTTTATTTCATCCGCAAGTCGCCGATCCTGCCCTTGCGGGCGTTCGCGACCACGTGGATCGAAGTCGCGCGTAACACGCCCAGCCTGTTCCAGATCTTCATCTTCTACTGGGGGCTGGGTGAATTCGGCATCTTCCTCAGCCCCTATGTCTCGGTTGTCGCCGCGCTCAGCTTCAACTGCGCCGGTTATATGGCCGAAACCTATCGAGGCGGCTTCGCGGCCGTGCCCAAGGGGCAGAACATGGCCGCGCGCACCCTGGGCATGACCGCCTGGCAATCGCTGCGCTATGTCGAACTGCCACAGGTGCTGCGGGCCATCTACCACCCCATGACCAACCAGTTCACCTGGATCATCCTGGCCAGCTCGCTCGGCATGCTGGCCGGACTGCGGGAACTGTCGGGGGAAACCCAGTATTTCAACTCCCGCACGTTCCGCACATTTGAATTCTTCATGGCGGCGGCGGTGATCTACTACGTGATCACCAAGATCGCCCTGCTGGTGCTCAAGGCAATCGGCTGGAACCTGTTCAAGGCAGAGAGGGCCGCCAAATGACGCCGGTCTTTACCTCCCTGCAGTGGAGCGACCTGCTGTTCCTGCTCGAAGGCGCCTGGAATACGATCCTGATTTCTGTCGTCGCCATCATCCTGGGCTCGGTCCTGGGCGCGATCATCGGCTGGCTGATGTCGCTCAAGAACACCGCGCTCAACCTCACCATGATGTCGATCATTGACGTCTTCCGCTCGGTGCCGCTGCTGATCCAGCTCATCCTGTTCGACAGCTTCGTGGCGATTGCGGGATTCCCGCTGCCGCCGTTCTTCTCCGGCACGATCGTCTTGACCGTCTATACCGCGGCGCTTGTCGCCGGGGTCGCTCGCGCCGGAATCGAGGCCGTACCGCCAACCCTGCGCGCAGCCGCCCGGTGTCTTGGGCTGAGCTACTTTCAGGAACTGCGCTACGTCACGTTCCCGGTCGGGCTGCGAACGGCCTTCCCGTCCTGGCTGGGTGTCGCGCTGGCCACCGTCAAGGACTCGGCGCTCGTCTCGGCCATCGGTTATGTCGAGCTGCTGCGCGCCTCGCAGATCCTCAACACCCGGACCCAGGAATCCGTGAAGATCATGCTGCTGGTCGGCGTGCTCTATTTCGCCCTCTCCTATCCATTGTCGCTGCTGGGTAGCCGCTACGAAAAGAAAATGGCATCGAATGATCATCCTTGAGAATGTGCACAAATCCTTCGGCTCGCTGAAAGTGCTCAAGGGCGTCAACCTGACTGTGCATGAAGGCGAAGTCGTCTCCCTGATCGGCGCCTCCGGCTCGGGCAAATCGACCCTGCTCTACTGCATCAATGGCCTGGAAAAGATCGATAGCGGCCGCGTGACGGTGGACGGCACCGATGTCCATGCCAAGGGCACCGACATCAACAAGCTGCGCCAGAAACTGGGCACCGTTTTCCAGCAATGGAACTCCTTCCCGCACCTGACGGCACTGGAAAACGTCGCCCTGGCGCCGCGCGTGGTCTCCAAGCTCGACAAGGCGGCAGCGCGCGAAGTGGCCGCCGCCCAGCTCGAGCGCGTCGGCCTGAAGGACAAATTTGATCACTACCCATCCCAGATGTCGGGCGGCCAGCAGCAGAGGCTGGCCATTGCCCGCGCGCTGGCAATGAAACCCGACTACATGCTGTTCGACGAGGCAACGTCGGCGCTCGACCCCGAGCTGGTCACCGAGGTTCTGGACACCATGCGCATGCTGGCTTCCGACGGCATGACCATGATCGTGGTGACGCACGAAATGAGTTTTGCCCGCGACGTGTCCGATCGCGTCGCCTTCTTCAAGCAGGGTGTCCTGGCTGAAATCGGCCCAGCGCGCGAAGTCATGGAATCGCCCAAGGATCCTGATCTGCAGCGCTTCCTCTCCTCCTCCACGCGATAGCCTTGATAGGCCTTGAAAAAATGGGGCATCGGCGCCGCACAGCTTTTTTTGTTATGCAACATAACATAAATATGCCATGCTCCTTCTGCCATCGGTTCCACTTCAGGTCGGCGAGAGGCCTGCGGCGGAACCGGTGGGCATAGCGGTGATCAATGGGCTCTGGGAGGACCCTTCGCCGCAAAACCAAGGAGGAGATTTCCGTGAACAAGACCCTTATGACGGCCTGTGCGGCCCTGGCCCTGTCTGCGACCGCACCCGCGCTGGCAGACGACGCGCGCTGGCTGACCGACACCATGATCAATGCCCGCGCCGAATTCATGACCCCGGGCCTGAATTACCTGACCTTCCAGCACATCGACACCATGTTCGCGACCCGGACCGTCGCGGCGGGCGGAGACGTCTGGGCGCTGCCCACCGAGACCCGTGATACTGGCGACAGCTTCACTTTCGGCGACCAGACACTGTCGCTGGACGAATTCCTCGAAGCGACCTCGACCAATGCGCTCCTGGTCATCAAGGACGGCACGATCGTCCACGAGACCTATCGCAACGGCATGACCGAGCGGAGCCGTCACATCTCGTTCTCCATGGCCAAATCCTTCCTGGCCACCATGATTGGCATTGCCATTGACGAGGGCAAGATCGGCAGCGTCGAAGACAAGGTCATCGACTACCTCCCGGATTGGGAGGGGTCGGCCTATGCCGAGATCACCATCCGCGACCTGCTGGAAATGCGCTCCGGCATCGCCTGGCTGGAAGTCTACGAGTTCGGCAGCGATACCCAGCTGACCGAAGTCCATGACAATTCGCTAGTCGCCTACAATTATCGCTGGTGCGACTACGCCCGCGACCGCGCGGAAAAGGGCGAAGCGCCGGGTACCGTCTTCAACTATTCCACCCTCGACACCTCCGTATTGGGTTGCGTTCTGGAAGCGGCCATTGGCGGCAAGGGTGCCGACTACATGAGCGAAAAGATCTGGCAGCCTGCCGGAATGGAGGCAGATGCCTATTACCTCATGGACGGGCCGGATTCGGTCGGCCGCGAGTTCTATGGCGCCGGCTACAATGCCACACTGCGCGACTATGGACGGTTCGGCCTGATGATGCTCAATGACGGCATGGCCAATGGCGAGCAGCTCGTCCCGCAGGATTGGGTTGCCGCCTCGACCGTCGCAGCGCCGGACCTGGACGTCGTCGATCCCGTGGACAATCTCGGTTATGGCTACCAGTGGTGGACTGTCCCCGGCACCACGGCCTACACCGCCCAGGGCCTGTTCAATCAGTATGTCTATGTCGACAACGATACCGACACGGTCATCGTCAAGCTCGCCTCGCCCGCCAGCCCGCTCGGCTGGGGCGTCGACAATCTGGCCTTCTTCAGATCCGTAGTCGAGACCGTCAGCCAGCCCTGACAATCCAGGCACGCCTACGCGGAACAAACCTGCTTGGGGCCGATCTGTCGGCCCCTTCTTGGCTTTCACGCCCCACTCCCGTCACAGGCGCAAATCACCTATATGGTGATCAAAGCCAGCGAGTAGCCCGTGACCGAATTCTTCCGCATCGAAAACCCCTCCTTTGACCCCGACACTGGCGAAGCGCGCTTTCCCTATACGCTGAACGGGCTTGCCTTCACCGAGGTACTGACCCTGCCCGCGGGCGCCGATGCCACAGCGGCCGCGTCCCCGGCCTTCGAAAAGCTGCTCGACCTCACCGCCCTGGTGCTCGGCGTCTCCTATTTTAAGCTGCGCGCGCCCTTCGCCATTCAAGCGCCGGGCATTCCGCTGACCGAGGGCGAGCGCGCCTTCGTCATCGATGTGTACGAAAATGGCCTGGGCGAATTCTACGCCCGCAACAACCTGTCCCGCTTCGGCAAGCTGGAGCTGGCTGCGCCTGAAGATTCCGTCGGGCGCAGGGCGGCACCGAACCTCCCCGAGCGCACGCTGCTGCCCATTGGCGGGGGCAAGGATTCCCTCGTCAGCGTCGACCTGCTGACACACACAGGACAACAGTTCACGCCCTTTGCGGTCAATCCCAAGGGCCCGATCGTGACCTCGGTGGAAGCCATCGGCACCAATCCGCTCTATGTCACCCGGACGCTCGACCGCGAGATGATCCGGCTGGGCCAGGAGCCCGGATACTTCAACGGTCACGTCCCCTCGACGGCGATCAACTCCATGATTGCAGCGCTCTGCGCCCTGCTGTTCGGCTACGACCAGATCGTGCTGAGCAACGAACGGTCCGCCAGCGAGGGCAATGTCATGTTCGACGGGCGCGAGACCAATCACCAATATTCCAAGTCGCTCGGTTTCGAGCTTCTGATCGCCGACACCCTGGCCAATGCCACCGGAGGGGCGCTGAAATACTTCTCATTGCTGCGTCCCTATTCGGAGGCGCGTATCGCCTCGCTCTTCACCAAGGAAAGCAAGTTCGACAGCGTCTTTTCCAGCTGCAACCGCAATTTCCGCCTGAATGGCAATGACGGTGCCCTCTGGTGCGGCGAGTGCCCAAAGTGCCATTTCGTGTTCCTGATCTTTGCGCCCTTCATGGCCAAGGAACGGCTACTCAGGATTTTCGGCAAGAACCTGCTCAATGAACCGGCCAATGAGCAGTCCTTCCGCGAACTGGCGGGTCTCACCGGCCAGAAGCCCTGGGAATGCGTTGGTGAAATCCTTGAGGCCGCAGCCTGCTTTTATACCCTCACCCGCCACGCTGACTGGCACGAGGACGCCATTGTGCGCGCCATCAAGGCGGACCTTTTTGCCCAATATGGCGAGGAAAAGCTGCAGCGGGCCATGGCCGAATGCCTGACCGACAGTCACGATCATCATATTCCCCCGGCGCTTGCCGCCAAGGTGGCCGCCTATGCGGTTTGAGGAACCGGTCCTGCTCTATGGCGCCGGGCGCGAGGCCCTGTCCACCCGCGCCTTTCTCAAGGCCCGTCAGCCCGATCTCAAGGTCTATGTGACGGTCGATAGCGGCGCGGCCGACATCCCCGATGCCGAACAGATCGCCGCCGAGGATCTGCCCACCGCCATCAGGGCCCACCGTTTCGGTCTCATCGTCAAAAGTCCCGGCGTGTCGCGCTACAAGCCGGTCTTCGACATCGCCCGCGATGCCGGCATACCTGTGACCTCCAATCTCAATCTGTGGGGCGCCGCCTACCGGCATGACCGGACGGTCATCGCCATCACCGGCACCAAGGGCAAGTCAACCACGGCCACACTCACCCATCTGATGCTGACGCGATCCGGCATCGATGCGGGCCTGGCGGGCAATGTCGGCCTGCCCCCCCTGGAAATCGCCGACAAGCACCCTGTCATTGTCTTTGAATTATCGAGCTACCAGACGGCCGACATGAACTTCCTGCCCGATGTGGCAGCGCTCACCAATCTCTACCCCGAGCATGTCGATTGGCATGGTTCGGTCGAACGCTACTACGCAGACAAGCTGCACCTGATTGATCGCGATGGTAGCTTTGCCGTGGCCCTGGGCGTAGCTGCCCGCTCCAATGCGCTGGTCGCCAGGGCCGTGCGCGATCACCGCCGCCTCCTGCCCGCCCTGACAGAAGATCAGAATCTGCTCATCGAAACCGCGGTGTCGCGCTCACGCCTGCGTGGGGCCCACAACCTCGAAAACGCACTGCTTGCCGCGCAGATCGCGCTGGGCGTGGGTGGCACAATGGACGGCATTGTGCAGGGTATCGCGGCCTTTCGCCCCTTGCCGCACCGGCTCGAGGAACATCAGTTCGGCGGCATCACCGTGGTCAACGACTCCATTTCCACCACGCCCGAAGCCACCAAGGCCGCACTGGCCGCCTATCCTGGACGTCGCATCGCCCTGATTGCGGGCGGCCACGAGCGCCAGCAGGACTATGCGGAGCTGGCCGGCCTCCTGACGCAAAGAGGCGTTCGCCTGCTGGCGACACTTCCCGTAACCGGTTTCCGTCTCGCCCAGGCGACCGGAGAACGGGCTCCAGAGGTCACAGTCATCCAGTGTCCAGATCTGGATCACGCCGTAAAGGCCCTCATCGAAGAGCGGAAGCACTTCGACACCCTCATACTGTCCCCCGGGGCTCCGTCCTATAATCAGTTCAAGAACTTCGAGGAGCGCGGCTCCCGCTTTGTCGACCTGTGCCGGACGCTTCTGGGCGAGAAGCACCCGGTCTCCGGTTGAAAGGCATCAATAGCTCGTATCCAGGCTGGTGACCGGCACCCCGGCCCGCATCAGGCCAGTTCCGATTTCGTCGAGAAGGGCGGTGTCTGTCACCCGCTGCGCCAGGCGATTCATAACGCCCGATTGGCGAAAGGACGGGATGTCCAGCACGCGCGCCAATTGCTGTGCCACCATGGCGCTGTCGCCGGAGCGTTGGGCCGACAACAGTGCGAATATGGCGCCCAATTCCACATCCAGCCGGGCACAGCGCTGGGCGTGGCTGAGCGACTTTCGGTAGTCCGCGGCAAAATAGGCGGCAATTGCCGGCACGCAATAATACCAGTCCGGCACCTGGGTTTGCGGCACCGCCCCAATAGCTCGCTGCGCCGCCGGAATGGCAGCGTCCAGCCTGCCAATTAACGCCATATGGCGGGCATGGGCAGCCAGGGCATCGATATTGGCCGGATTGATCTGCAGCGCTGTCCCATAGGCGGATTCAGCCCTGTCATGCCGCCCCATCAATTCATCCAGCCGTGCCCTTTGCTCCCACACAAAGCTGCTCGTCGGGTCGGCCTGTACCGCTTCGTCCATCAGCTCATCGGCGTAGGCCAGGCGGTCCTCCGGCGTCATCAGCGCATCGGCGCCACCCCCCAGGCCTTCGGCAACCAGGCTTGCTTCACCCGCCAACACATTGCCATTTCGGCGCACCGGGTCAGGCAGGCCATCCATGCAGGCGCGCACCCGCTCGGCCAGGCCCACCGATTGCACGCTGCGATACATGGTGAACAGCACGCCGCAGAGGTAGAAATTCTCCTGTCCCTCGATATCGGTCTGCGCCAGCAGCTCCCTCGCCCGATCATGCAGCGGACCACGCGTTCCGCCCAGCAGCAGGATCAACTCCTGCGAAATCGCATCGACACCACCGCTGCGTGCAAACTGTTCGCGCGGCACTGAGGTAGACCAGTTCCAGACAATGGAATTGGTGGCCATCTCCGTCAGAATGGCACTGATCTGATAATTCTCGGCCAGGGTAGGATCGGCGCGGACAATCCCGGTCAGGGCATAGTCCGGCGCCTCCCCCTGCTCCTGACTCCCGCGGCCGCCGAGATAGGCCTTGACCACCAGTAGCGGGGCGAAATCGGTCACTAGCTCGATCGCCAAGGCCGAAATGGCGGGCGTGATATTGCTTTCGCCCGTCAGGTTCTGAAACTCCATCACCCGCAGGCTCGGCTCCTGGATCGCGCCGCTGGATGCGTTCTGCTGGCCCTGCCGTGGACCCAGCGTCGATAGCGAATAGGCCAGCGCGATCGCCCCCAGGGTCAACACCAGCAGCACAAACCAAGACACCGTCACATGGCCGCGCGGCGCCGTGTTCTCGGCGGCGGGGTCGGGAGCGCTAATAGTCGCATCTGTCTGGGGGGGCGGCTCATGCCCGACAGCTACTTCCGCGAACTCAGGAACATATCGGCCAATCGGCAACTGGATCTGCAGCCTCTCCTGGGCTCCAGGTCCCCTGTAATACTGATCCAGAAGGGACCTCAATCGCCTTGCCTGCACACGAACGATCGGGTCCGCCTGGGGGTCGAAGTCCGGTGAACGGCCAAAGACATCGACAGCAATTGTGTAGGCCTTGATCGATTGGCCTTCGCCGTTGAGTCGGCGTTCAACGATATAAGAGAGGAAACTCGCCAACTGCGGAGAGCGCGCAATTTCGGGCCAGTCAAGCAGGCGCTTCAACGCCTGGCCTACCTCCTCCCGATCCGGTTGAGCGCCCAAGACACAAACCTCCCGCAGCCTGGGCAAGATTGTGACTCTTTACATGTAAAACGCAAGGCAACTTACCCCCGTTTAACCCGATTTTGCCTCCCTCGACGCACGTGATTGCATCATACGCCACCCCGTCGACGTCACGAACTCGACATGTTTTCCAGCGGCTAGGCCCCGCCGGACGTGTTCTACAATCCGAATAAGCCACTCTGTCTTGGGACATTACGGTCTCGAGCGGAACTGGCGTTTTTGTTGTGTTCGACCCCTGCGCGGCGCAGGGATGAGGTGGCTCTTGAGTAACGCATCGGACGATTTGCCCTTCATCGCCCTGATCGATGATGACGGACATTCTGCGTATTTGCTGACCCGTATGCTCAAGGCACACGGGGCGCCAGAGGTGAAGCACTTCGGCTCGCCGGAGGCTGGCGAGAGCTTCCTTGCCGATTGCCTCGCCGACGTCGAACGCGAGTGGCCGGGCCTGGTGATCGTTGATCTCAAGGCCCATAGCGGCGCCAATCTGGAATTTGTGGCGCGCAACCATGCGCGACTACGCCAGAAAGGTGTCCCTCTCGTGGTCATGACACAGACCACCGACCGGACCGGTCGGCAGTCGCTGCACGATGCCGGCGCTGCGGCGGTGTTTTTCCGGCAAGCCGATCTCGATGCCTACCGGCACGAAGCGGCAGCCATAGTCAGTTTCTGGGCGCGCAATCAGCGCCTAGATGCGGTTGGCATGTAGCTCCTGCGTCCACAGGTTGCATGCCTTACGGCGGAGAGTGACGCTGCGTGTCGATCGTTAGGTCGGCCTGCATTCCCAAGTGTCCTCTCCGCCCCCAGAAAAGGTTGGCGGTCTGCACCACCGTCAACCCTCATGCGCGGTCCCTGCCTTTTGTGGATTTGGCGCACGGGCGCGGATGCGACACCTCCCGGTCGTGTCCGTACGGGGGGAGAAGCAAATTGCCGCGACGCATGTCCCTCAGCGTCAGCTGGCACGCCTGTTTGCTTCTCCCCGCGGCCCTCACCTTGCGGTTTAATCCCGCGGCCGGTCCTTTTCGCCAATGATATGATGCGCGAACGCCCGCAGTGCGGCCATCACCAGCACAGCCAGCAACGCGGTCCCGGCTGCAATCAGATAGTAGCCTAGCGCGGTGGCGACCCCGACGGCTCCGGCCAACCACATCCCCGCGCCGGTTGTCAGACCCTGAACGCCCGCGCCGCTCCGGAATATTGCGCCCGCTCCGAGAAAGGCAATTCCCGCCGTCACCGCTTCAACGGCACGGATGGGATCAGGATTGGTTTGGGTCGCATCCTGAATGGTGTGGAAGATTTCGAAGGCCAAAATGGTGAACAGCGTCGCTGCCACCGAGATCAGGATGTGTGTCCTGAGCCCGGCCTCAGCCGTGTGAATCTCCCGCTCAAAGCCGATCAGAGCCCCCAGTGCTGCAGCAATAGCGAGGCGAATGCCAATGATATGGGCGGGAAGATAGGTTTCCACCAGGCCGAAACTGTTGCCGATATCCATTTGGGAAATCTCTAGGGTGACGCTGAGATGACAACACGCCAGCCCAGATCGGGTTCCCGGCCAGGCAACCGGTCGTTAACGCAGAGATGGGTCGTTCGGCGACTATTAAGCGCCCGCTAACGGGCCCGAAGGAACATTGCCGGCGCAACGTTCGGGGGCAAAGATGCGAAAATCGGGGTCGCACTTCACGGTTCGGTTTCTGCTGCCCATCGCGGCCGTGGCCGGCATCACTGTCGCGGCGCTGGCCGGATTCCTCGCCTGGTCGGCTCAACGGATCGACGCTGAAGCCATGTCCCGGGACCGCCTCCTGCTCGAACGGGCTATCGAGGAATTGCAGACCCAGATGTTCCTTGCACAGGAAGAACTAGCCACCTGGGATGAGGCCGTGGAGGCGGTAATCGCCAACGACCGGGAGTGGCTGGCCGACAATCTCGGCGCCGCTGCATATGACACCTTTGGCCACAGCCGCAGCCTGGTCATGGATCGCAAGGGCAATGTCCTGGTTGCCCTGCGCGACGGCGGGCAGGTTCGCTCCAAGGCCATTGCCGATGCCGCCGCCGACATCCTGCCGCTGGTAGAGCAGCTCAACAGCGTCGATGCCGATGCGCGCATATCAGCCTACAATGCCGGTGTAGCCGACGAGCCGCCCCAGGCCATGGCCTTCTCCTTGTTTGAGAACCAGCCCGCCTTGGTCGCGGCCATGCCCATTCTCTCCTACAGCGGCAACAACGCTCCCGAGGTGGGCACCGAGGCCATCTACGTGTCGGTGCTTCTGCTCGATGCCGAACTTGCGGCCGATCTTGGCGATCAATACCGCATCGACCATCTAGCATTCGACAGTGACCCAAGTCCTGAAGCTACCGCCCTACCCGTCGGCAGCTCGTCCGAACACCCCATCGCCTGGCTAGTCTGGCAGCCCGACCGGCCCGGCTCCAGGCTCTTGCAAGCGGCCATGCCGGCCTTGTTCTCGGCCCTGCTGATTGGCCTCATTATCGTCGGCCTTCTTCTCAACAGCCTGCTCCGCGCCCTCACCGCCCTGCAATCCGAGCGGGAAGAGGCCAGTCACATGGCACTGCATGATCCGCTCACCGGGCTGGGCAACCGCAGCCTCTTCCGCACCCGCCTCAACGACAGCTTCCGCGCCATGCCCGCAGGTGAGCCTCGCTTGGCCGTGCTGGCGCTCGACCTCGACCGGTTCAAGCAGGTCAATGACACGATGGGCCACCAGGCGGGCGACGAGTTGCTCACCGCCGTCGCAGACCGCCTTGGAGCGCTGATGCGGCCCGAAGACACCCTGATCCGTTTCGGTGGCGACGAATTTGCTATCATCATGCCGGGCATCACGACCCATGCTGAACCTCAAAAGCTCGCCCAGGCCATCATAGACACCCTGTCCCGGCCGATTGGTCTCGCGGCCGGCCAGGCATCAATCGGGGTCAGCATCGGCATTGCGACGGCGCCCGATTTCGCCCGCAGCGAAACCGAGATCCTGCGCTTTGCTGATGACGCCCTCTACCGGGCCAAGAATGGCGGCCGCAACCGCTATTGTCTCTACAGGTTCGACATAATGCCCGAACCCGCCCGGCGAGAGGCGGAATTACGCGAGGCCCTGGCCACTTCGCGGGCCAAAGCCTGATGGGTCACGCCGGCGCCGGCTGCATCATCGCGTAGACGATGTAGACAATGGCAAACAGCACCACGATCCCGACTAGCGAAGCGATCAGTACGCGCAGGTTCATCTTGCGCGGATTGCCCTGCCGCACCTCAGTGGTGTTCTTGTCCGGATCGTAGGTTTCCATGTGACGCTCCTTTTCTTGATCAACCAGACCAACGGGCGCCGCTCTTGAGAGTTCCTTGTCCAGCGTTCACAGGGACTTGACGAGGCGCTGCCGGAAGCGGACCTTTCGGCATGATCAACAATGAGAATAACACCATGACCAGCTCCGCCTTGCTCAGCCGCATGATCATGGCAGGACAGGGCAAGGCACCAGCCGATCTGGTCATCCGCAATATCGGTCTGCTGGACGTCATTACCGGCGCGGTCACCACCACCGACATCGCCATCGTCGCCGACCGCATTGTGGGCACTCACGGACAGTACCAAGGCGAACAGACCATCGACGGCACCGGTCGCTTTGCCGTGCCGGGGTTTATCGACACGCATCTGCACATCGAGTCCTCGCTCGTCACCCCATTGGAATTCGACCGCTGCGTGCTGCCTCACGGCGTCACCACCGTACTCTGTGATCCCCATGAGATCGCCAATGTGCTCGGCGCTGAAGGCATCCGCTACTTCCTCGATTGTGCCGAGCGCACCATCATGGACGTCCGCGTGAACCTGTCCTCCTGCGTGCCTGCCACTGCCTTCGAAACAGCCGGGGCGCAACTGGAGATCGACGACCTCCTGCCCTTCCGCGCGCACCCCAAGGTTGTTGGCCTGGCCGAAATGATGAATTTCCCCGGCGTGCTCAATGCCGATCCGGGCATTCTGGCCAAGCTGGTGGCCTTCCAGGACGGACATATCGACGGGCATGCCCCTTTATTGCGGGGGGAAGCGCTCAACGGCTATCTGGCCGCCGGCATCCGCACAGACCACGAGGCGACCAGCGCTACGGAGGCGCGCGAGAAGCTGAGCAAGGGCATGGCAATCCTCATCCGAGAGGGCTCAGTCTCCAAAGACCTGAATGCCCTGGCCGAAATCCTGGACGAGAACACCTCCAGCTTCGTTGCCCTATGCACCGATGACCGCAATCCCCTGGACATCGCCGAGGAAGGGCACCTCGATAGTTCCATTCGACGCCTTATCGCCAAAGGCCGCCCCCTGCACCATGTCTACCGCGCAGCCAGCCATTCGGCGGCGCGCATTTTCGGCCTGAGCGACCGGGGTCTGGTCGCCCCCGGCTGGCGTGCCGACATCGCCATTCTCGACAGCCTCGAGGATTGCCGTGTCTCCGACGTCATCGCTGGCGGACGCCTGGTCACACCGCAATTATTCGAAACGCGTGGCGCGGTCTCCCCGGTTGGCTTGCGGTCCATGAAGGCCAGGCCGGTCACCGCCAATGCCTTCGTCACCGAGCCCAAGACCGGTCAGAACCGCGTGCCCGTCATCGGGGTCAAGCCTGGCCTTATCCTCACCTTCCGCGAAGAGGCGACCCTCGCCAGCACCGAGCAGGGCCTGCAGCCCGATCTGGACGCCGATGTCATCAAGGTCGCCGTCATCGAGCGCCATGGCCGGAACGGCAATATCGGTCGCAGCTTTGTCACCGGCTTCGGGTTGAAACGGGGCGCCATTGCCTCCTCGGTGGGTCATGACAGCCACAACATCACCGTGGTCGGCGCCACCGATCGGGACATGGCCGCCGCAGTCAACCGACTGATCGAACTCGGCGGCGGCTTCGTGGTCGCCGACGCTGGGCAAGTGACGGCCGAACTGGCCCTGCCCCTTGCGGGTCTCATGAGCCTCAAGAGCTTTGAAGAAGTGGCCCATGATCTCCACCTTTTGCGCGACGCCGCCAAGGCGCTTGATTGCGTCCTACCCGAACCCTTCCTGCAGGTGGCTTTCCTCGCCCTGCCTGTCATCCCGCACCTCAAGATGACCGATCGTGGCCTGTTCGACGTCGACAAGTTCGACTTTGTGAGCTGACCTGATGAGCCTCTCCTCCCTCTATCTGGCATGGGTGGAGGATCTGCCGCCGCGCCTCAATGGTGTGCGCAAGCGCCGGGGTCTGTCCCTGACGATGGACGACGGGGTAGTCCTGAAGACCGACCACTATGCGCCAGACACGCCCGGGCCCCACCCGACCATTCTGATGCGCCTGCCTTATGGGCGACGCGGCTTTGGCGGCATAGCCGAGGCCTATGCCGAGCGTGGCTTTCACGTCATCATCCAGGCCTGCCGCGGCACCGAACGCTCTGGTGGCGAATTCGACCCTTTTGCCAATGAGCGCGCGGATGGCCTCGCGACATTGGCTTGGATCAAGCAACAAGACTGGTTTGACGGGCGCATTGGCCTGACTGGCCCGAGCTATCTCGGTTACGCCCAATGGGCGATCTGCGATGCCCTGCCCGAGACCGCCGCCCTGGCAACCAAGGTCACCACGGCGAACTTCCGCCCGGTCGTTTTCCCCTCAGGCGCCTTCCATCTCAATCTCTGGCTCTCCTGGGTGCAGGTCGTGGAGGGATTGCGCCGAAAGCCGATAACTACCGCGGCCCGCATGTTCTCCGGAGACATCGAGCGCCGCACAGAGCGGGCCGCCGCGACGCTGCCCCTGCTCGAGGCCGACAAGGTCGCCGTGGGACACAAGGTCAGTTTCTGGCGTCATTGGTTCGAACATGCGATCGCCAATGACGCCTTCTGGGCCGAACTCGACCACCGCCACAGGCTGACGAGCAAGACCCCGCCCGTTCACTTCATCTCCGGTTGGTACGACTTCATGCTGGACCCGCTGCTGGAAGACTACCAGAAGCTGGTTTCACTTGGGCACCGCCCCTTTCTGACCATCGGAACCTGGTTCCACGTCGCCGAGGAACTGCAGCGCGACAACTTGCGGGAGACCCTGATCTGGATGCGTGCGTGGTTGATGAGCGATAAGTCTCAGCTGCGCCGCCGCCCCGTCCGCATCCACATTTCAGGACGCGACGAATGGCACGAGTTCGACGCTTATCCACCGGGCCCGCCATCTCCGCAGACCCTTTTTGTCGGCAATAGTGGAGCCTTGACGTCCACCTGCGCGGAAACCGGGGAGACCGATCGATACCGCTACGATCCGGCTGACCCGACACCCAATCTTGGCGGCGCCATATTCGCTTTTACGGAAGCTGGCGCCGTGGACAATGCGCGCCTCGAAGACCGCGCCGACGTTCTCACCTACACCGGCCGGGTGTTGACCAGCGAGTTGATAGTGATCGGCCAGTGCCAAGTGACCCTTACGGCCCGCGCCAGCCTGCCTCATGCCGATTTCTTCGTCCGTCTGAACGATGTCGATTCCGCAGGAGTATCGCGAAACATTTGCGACGGCTTCGTCCGGGTGACGCCGGACACCCCGACCGATGCAGACGGCGCCTGGCACCTGACTTTTCCCCTGCACGCAACGGCTCACAGCTTCCGCCCCGGCCACCGCCTGCGTCTGCTGATCGCCTCAGGCGCTCACCCGCGATATGCGCGCAATATGGGGACTGGCGAGCCGATCAACACGGCCATCGACATGGTCGCCAATGACGTGGTGATCGAGCGGGCCGGCACATCCATCACCCTCCCGACCTACGCTCTGACCTGAGGCACGCACCTCATTTTCGCGGCGCGGCACTTGTCCACAGCACACCCTTGTCGGCCGGCTGAATCGATAAATCTCAGCTCACTGAAATGCCTGCGATTTTCGGGCGCCGTCACACGCGCCGGTCAAGCCTCTCAGCCTCCTCCAGGCCGAGGCCTTGCTCGATTTGATATTCTACATAACAATCAGGGTGCATCGCGGATGCTCTAAGGGAGGAGAAAATGACTTCAGTTTGGCGGAATTCCGTCGCGCTGGGCACGTTGCTGGCAGCTGCTGGCTGGGCCGGAGTGGCCCAGGCCCAAGCCATCGACTGCGGCCAACTCGTTGGGCATGATTTCGGGGTGGAGGACCTCGTGATTGCCGAGGCTACACCGACGCCGGTTGGAGACGAGGCACCGGTCGCTCATTGTTTGGTTCGCGGCCATGTCGGGGAGCGCACCGGCATTGATGGCAATATCTACAAGGTCAGCTTTGAGCTCCGCTTGCCGGACGACTGGAACGGTCGTTTCGTGCACCAGTTCAATGGCGGCAATGATGGCACCGTCGTCCCCGCCATGGGCAATCTGTTCAATGGCGATCCGGCCGATTCAGCCCTGTCCCGCGGCTATGCCGTGGTCTCCAGCGATGCCGGCCATGATGGTTCGGTTCATCCCGAGGCAGGTCTGGCGGGTGGCGCGAAGTTCGGCTTCGACCCCGAGGCGCGCAGCGACTACGGCTATGGCGCAGTGATGAAGCTCAATCCTGTCGCCACCAAGCTGGTCGAGGACTATTATGGCGAGGCGATCGCCTATAGCTATGGCGTCGGTGCCTCCAATGGCGGCCGCCATGCCATGGTACAGGCGACGCGTTCACCCGAGGCCTTCGATGGCATCCTGGCGGCCTTTCCCGGCTTCAACCTGCCGCGCGCTGCAATCCAGCACGCCTGGGACATCCAGAGCTTCAAGGCGATCAGCGGCGATGTGCGCACGGCCTTCAAGCCCGAAGACCTCAAGCTGGTTTCCGACGCCGTCCTCAACGCCTGCGACAGCCTTGATGGCCTCGAAGACGGCGTCATCGCCGACAGCCCCGCTTGCCAGTCGACTTTCGACATTTCGACGCTCACTTGCGAGGGCAACGCCACCGAGGCCTGCCTGAGCCCGGCCCAGGTCGAGGCTCTGCGACGCATCCATGCCGGCCCTACCAATTCCAAGGGCGAGGCTCTCTATTCCAACTGGGCGTGGGATCGTGGCATTGAATCGGGCGACTGGCGCTTCTGGAAGCTTGAGAGCCCCATTCCGCCCTGGGATAACATGCCGCTCATTGCCACCATGGGCGCATCATCTCTCGCACAGATTTTCTCCAACCCGCCAGTCCAGGTGGAAGGCAGCCCAGCCGCCCTGGAGCAGTTCCTGCTCGGCTATGACTTCGATACCGACGCCACCGTCGATGCCACCGATGCGACATTCACGGAGTCTCCCATGGACTTCATGACACCGACTGACGTGGACAACCCCGAAATGGCCGACTTCCGCGACGCCGGGGGCAAGATGATCGTCTTCCACGGCATGAGCGATCCGGTCTTCTCGGCCCTCGACACCATCCGCTGGTATGAGCAACTCGATGCCAATAATGGCGGCAATGCCGAGGATTTCGCCCTGCTCTACACCGTACCCGGCATGGGCCATGGCTCGGGCAGCCCGGCCACCGACAAGTTCGATGCGTTTACGGCTCTGGTCGAATGGGTCGAAAATGGCACATCCCCGTCTCACCTGGTCGCCACAGCCACCCCGGACAATCAATATGTCCCGGATCTCATCGACGCGACCCGCAAGCTCTGCCCGCATCCGCTTGTCGCCCGCTATGCTGGCGGCGACGAAAAGAGCCACGAGAGCTTCACCTGCGAATAATACCAGAAGGCCCGCCAGATGGCGGGCCTTCCTTTATGCTCAGTGTGCGTCCCGCGCCTTGACCTTGCGGCGCGCGGCATGCAGCAGCGGCTCGGTATAGCCAGAAGGCTGATCGGCACCATGCAGGGCGAGGTCCAGCGCCGCCTGGAAGGCGATCGACTGGAAATTATCGGCCATGGGACGATAGAGCGGGTCGCCCGCATTCTGTTCGTCCACCACTGCCGCCATGCGCTCGAAGACCGCGGTCACCTCGTCGCGGCTGACGAGGCCATGCCGCAGCCAATTGGCGACGGCCTGCGAGGAAATCCGGCAGGTGGCGCGGTCTTCCATCAGCCCCACATTGTTGATGTCCGGCACTTTCGAACAACCCACGCCCTGCTGCACCCACCGCACCACATAGCCAAGAATACCCTGGGCATTGTTTTCAAGCTCGCGCGTAATCTCTTCCCGGCTCAGCGAATAAGGCGCCTGCACCGGCATCGAGAATAGCTCGGACAGTCCCGGCAGCGCCTGGTTGTGGCGACGCTTCTGCGCCTCGAACACATCGACCTGGTGATAGTGCAGCGCATGCAGGGTTGCTGCCGTCGGCGAGGGTACCCAAGCCGTATTGGCACCGGCGTTCGGGTGGCCGATCTTGGCATCCATCATCGCCGCCATATCGTCCGGCCGTGCCCACATGCCCTTGCCGATCTGCGCCTTGCCCGAGAAGCCCGTGGCCAGACCGATCAGCACATTGCGGTCCTCATAGGAAGCAATCCACTTTTCGGACTTAATCTCATCCTTGCGCAGCACGGCGCCCGCTTCCATCGAGGTGTGGATTTCATCGCCTGTGCGGTCGAGGAAGCCGGTATTGATGAAGAACACGCGGGCGCGCGCCTCATAGATCGCCGCCTTGAGGTTGGCCGAGGTCCGGCGCTCCTCATCCATGATGCCGATCTTGATCGTATTGGGTTTGAGGCCCAGGAAGCCTTCGACGGAAGCAAAAATGGCGCAGGCAAAGGCCACTTCTTCGGGTCCATGCATCTTGGGTTTGACCACATAGATCGCGCCGTTGCGCGCATTGGCGCCGGTGTCATGCATGGCGCAGAGCGCGGTCACCGCCGCATCCATCAGCCCTTCACCGATCGGTTTGCCGTCAAGCAACACCGCGTCGGTAGTCATCAGGTGCCCGACATTGCGCACGAGCAGCAGCGAGCGGCCCTTGAGCACGAGTTCGTTGCCATCAACACCCTTATAGACCCGGTCCGCCTTGAGCTTGCGGGTGATGGTCTTGCCGCCCTTTTCGAAGGTATCTTCGAGATTGCCCTGCATCAGCCCGAGCCAGTTTCGATAGACGCCGACCTTGTCCTCGGCATCGACCGCGGCAACCGAGTCCTCGCAATCCTGGATCGTGGTCAGTGCCGCTTCGACGATCACATCGCTGAGCCCGGCGGGGTGCGTGGCCCCGATCGGGTTTGACGGGTCGATCACCAGAACCGCGTGCAGACCGTTGTGCCGGAGCACGATCTCGGCCTTTTCGCCCGCCCCGGCATAGCCGACAAAGGCAGACTTGTCCTCAAGCACCGCCGGTCCGGCCTTGGTATCGATGACCAGATTGGCCAGCCCGCCCTGTTCGGCGACGACATAGGACGTCACATCGGCATGGCTGCCCGTGGTCAGCGGAAACGCTTCATCCAGGAACTGCGCCGCCCGGTTGACCACCGCTGCCGCGCGCTTGGCATTGAACGCCTGGCCCGGCGCCAGTTCGCCCTCGCGCGAAATCGCATCCGTGCCATAGAGCGCATCATAGAGGCTGCCCCAGCGTGCATTGGCGGCATTGAGCGCATAGCGGGCGTTGGACACAGGCACCACCAGCTGCGGCCCGCAAATGCTGGAGATTTCCGGATCCAGCCCTTCGGTCTCGATGGTGAAGTCGGCCGGCTCGGGCACCAGGTAGCCGATCTCCTTGAGGAAGAATTCATAGCCCTGCGGATTGTTGGCCACCGGCCCGTACTTGCGGTGCCATTCATCGATCTTGGCCTGGATGTCGTCGCGCTTGGCCAGCAGCCGCGCATTGGTGGGCACATGTTCGCGGGCAAGCGATGCCAAACCATCCCAGAACTGATCCACCGATACTGCCAGGCCCGGCAGCGCTTCGTTCTCGACGAAGTCGACAAGCAGCTTGTGCACGGAAAGCCCGGATTTGGTCAGGTAGTCGGTCATGGGTGACGTCTCGCTCTTTCTACGCCTCCCCTGGGAGGGGAGGCCCGCCGCAAACTAGGCGAAGCGCAAATGGCTCACAACCCGCCTAAAGTCGACTTCGCCCTTGCGCCAGCCACATAGACTTCGGCAATCGCCCGGTCGTCGCCCATGGTCTGGAGCAGGAACAATTCCTCAGCCAGCGTGCTCATCGTGGCGTGCCGCAATCGCATGGTCGGTGTCGCGGCCGAATCGAGCACCACCAGGTCTGCTGCCATGCCCGGCGCGATCGAACCGATCGTCCCTTCAAGCCCCAAGGCTTCGGCATTGCCGCGCGTCGCCATGTGAAAGGAGGCGAAGGGGTTGAGCCTCTGCCCGCGCAGTTGCAGCACCTTGTAGCCCTCGTCCAGCGTGCGCAGCATGGATACGCTTGTTCCCCCGCCGATATCGGTGGCAATGCCGACACGCACGCCATGGCTCACCAGCCGCTCACGATCGAACAGGCCAGAGCCCAGGAACAGGTTCGAGGTGGGGCAGAACACCGCCACAGCGCCAGTCTCCGCCAACACCCCGGTTTCCCGGTGATTGAGGTGGATCGAATGACCCAGTAGCGTCTTACGGCCCAGCAGGCCAAAATCCTCATAGATTCCCGTATAGTCCGGCGAGCTGGGGTAGAGCTCCATGGAGTAGGTGATTTCGGCGTCGTTTTCGCTCAAATGCGTCTGCACGTAGCAATCGGGGTGCTCGTCAGCCAGTGCGCGCGCTGCCTCCATTTGCGCCGGCGTCGAGGTGATGGCAAAACGCGGCGAAATCGCATAGAGCGCCCTTCCGCGGCCATGCCAGCGAGCGATCAGCGCTTTGGTATCGTCATAGCCCGATTGGGCCGTATCGCAGAGGCCCTCGGGCGCGTTGCGATCCATCATCACCTTGCCGCCGACCATCAGCATATTGCGCCGCTGGGCCTCGGCAAAGAAGGCATCGACCGAGCGCGGATGGCTCGAACAATAGGCTACAGCTGTCGTCGTGCCGTGCCGGATCAGCGCGTCGTAGAAGTCTACGGCGACGGCGTCAGCATGGCCCTGCTGCGAAAACTTCTGTTCCTCGATGAAGGTGTAGGTATTGAGCCATTCGAGCAGTGAGCCAGCATAGGCCGCCATCATCTGGCTCTGGACATAATGCAGATGCAGATCAATGAAGCCGGGCATGATGAGGTTGGGCCGGTGGTCGATCACCATCGCCTCAGCCGTTTCCGCGCTGTCGAAGTCTCCGACCGCGACGACGATCCCGTCCTCTATGCTGACGGCACCGTCCTCGAGATAGAGATAGCTCTCGACGTCGTCTATGGCCTGTGGCGCGCGGTGAAAGCTCAGCACGCGCCCGCGCAGAACCGTCCGGTTCATGATCCCGATCCTTCGCGATACCATTCGACCAGCAGAGCGCGCTCCGCATCGGTCATTTCAGTCACATTGCCCGGCGGCATGGCGTGGCTCCAGCCCGCCTGCATGGCGATCTGATGCGCATTGTTGGCAATGGCGATGTCGTTGTCGAGGATCACATTCTTGGGCGCCTCATAGACACCCTCCCAGACCGGCTCGGGGGTGTGGCACATGGCACAGCGCGTCTGCACCGCCAGGCTGGCAGCGGCAAAGTGCTCGGTTGCCATGAATTTCTCTCCGGTCGCCGTCACCAGCGTCTCGCTGCCGGGGGTGGGCAGTTTGGGCGAGGTCGAGAGCCAGGCAATGACCAGCATCAGGATAACCGCGACCGCCCATGTCCAGTGCGGATTGCCCTTGCGGGCGTGGCGGGTGTTGAAATAGTGCCGGATGACAACGCCTACGAGGAAGATCAGCGACGCGATGATCCAGTTCCACTGCGTGGCAAAGGCCAGCGGATAGTGGCTCGAGAGCATGAAGAAGATGACGGGCAGCGTCAGGTAGTTGTTGTGCAGCGAGCGCTGCTTGGCGATCTTGCCGTATTTGGCGTCCGGAACCCGCCCCGCCTTGAGGTCCCCCACCACGATCCGCTGGTTGGGAATGATGATCATGGCGACGTTTGCGGTCATGATCGTGGCGGTGAAGGCGCCCATATGGAGCATGGCGGCGCGGCCGGTGAAGAGCTGCGTGTATCCCCAGCTCATCGCCACCAGGATGGCGAAAAGCACCAGCATCAGCCCTGTGGTCGACTGACCGATCGGCGACTTGCACAGCGTGTCGTAGAGCAGCCAGCCCAGCACGATGGAGCCCGCGGAAATGAGGATGGCGACCCAGCTCGGCACGTCCAGCACATTGCGATCGACCAGGAACAGATCCGCCCCGACATAGTAGAGCAGAGCCAGCAACAAGACGCCGGATAGCCAGGTCGCATAGCTCTCCCACTTGAACCAGGTCAGATGCTCGGGAAGGAACTCCGGCGCCACCAGATATTTCTGGATGTGATAGAACCCGCCGCCATGCACCTGCCACTCCTCCCCATGGGCGAGCGGCGGCAGGCTCGGCGTCTTGCGCAGGCCAAGATCGAGCGCGATGAAATAGAAGGACGAACCGATCCAGGCGATGGCCGTCACGACATGCAGCCAACGCGCCGCAAACATCGCCCATTCGTAAAAGATTGCCAGATCGCCCATTGTCGTCCCCTTCTATTCCTCTCCCCATCGGCGAGAGGTGGCTCGGCCGTAGGCTGAGTCGGTGAGGGGGTGCCACCCGCGCGTTCCTGACTCGCGGCGGTCACCCCCTCATCCGGCGCTGCGCGCCACCTTCTCCCCGATGGGGAGAAGAATGGGCCGGCGATCCCGCTGGCCCTTCAAACGCGGATCAGGCCGGCGGAATGACGCCCTCGACATACCAGTCCATGCTGAGCAGTTCTGCATCGGTCAGCGTCACGCCAGCGGGCACTTTTTCGGCCCCGGTATGATCGTTGATCGGACCGGTGAAGATGTTGAACGAGCCGTCGATCTGACCGTTCTTGACGGCCTCGGCAGCGGCAACAACGTCCTCGGGAACCTTCGGACCATAGGGCCCGATCTGCACCTCGCCTTCCTTCAGGCCCGGCCAGCGGTCGCCGGTTTCCCAGGTGCCGTCGATCACGGCCTGGGCCGAGTTCACATAGTGCGGACCCCAGTGGTCGATGATCGAGGTCAGCTGGGCGTTGGGAGCAAAGGCAGACATGTCTGCACCCTGGCCGAAGCCTCCCACGATACCGCGCTCTTCGGCAACCTGCAGGGCGGCCGGACCGTCGGTGTGCTGGGCGATGATATCGATGCCCTGATCGATCATGGCCCGAGCAGCGTCAGCTTCCTTGGCCGGGTCGTTCCAGGTCGAGATATAGACCGGGGTGATGGTGAAGTCCGGGTTCACCTTGCGGGCGGCGAGCACAAAGGCATTGATGCCCATCACCACTTCCGGGATGGGGAACGAGCCGATGTAGCCGGCCTTACCGGTCTGGGACATGTGGCCTGCAATGGTGCCGCAAACAGCGCGGCCTTCGTGGAAGCGCGCATTGTAGGTAGCCACGTTGGCCGAGCGCTGATAGCCGGTGGCGTGCTCGAACGTCACATCCGGAAACTGCTCGGCGACCTTGATGACATAGTCGCCATAGCCGAAGCTGGTGGCGAAGATCAGCTTGTGGCCAGACTGAGCCAACTCACGCAGCACGCGCTCGCAGTCCGGCCCCTCAGGCACGTTCTCGACAATGGTCGGCTCGGCAACCAGGTCGCCCAGCTGCTCCTTCATGAACTTGGCACCCTGAGCGTGGCCGAAATTCCAGCCATTGTCGTTTACGGTACCGATCAGCATGAAGCCGACCTTGAGCGGCTCGGACTGGGCGAAGGCCTTGCTGCCCAGCAGCGGCAGGGTGGCGGCAGCTACACCGGCCTTGAGCATTGAACGGCGGTTCAGAGTCATCACATTTCTCCTGAATGACGGGCTTTGATGATCAGGTCAGTCATTGCGCGCTGGCCTAATTGGAGGGCAGGAATGGCCTGCCAAGGCAGGCCGGTGCATTGGTGGATGCGTCGCGGCGGATCGATATCAGCACCAGCACGACGACGGTGGCAAGATAGGGCATGGCGGACCAGAGTTCGGCAGGGATTGCCGATAGCGGCCCTCCGCTCGCCTTGGCGTACAGCTCCATGGTCATGACCAGACCGAAGAGATAGGCACCGGCCAGCAACCGGAACGGCTTCCAGCTCGCAAACACCACCAGCGCCACGGCAATCCAGCCGCGCCCGGCGGTCATGCGCTCGGCCCATTGCGGGGTGAGCAGCAACGGAAAGCACGCGCCCGCTATGCCGGCCATGGCGCCACCGAAGGCCACGGCGGCATAGCGCACACCGATCACCGAATAGCCGATGGAATGCGCGGACAGATCGTTCTCGCCCACGGCCCGCAGGATCAATCCCGCGCGGCTCTTCTTGAGGAACCACCAGACCGCAAAGACCATGGCCAGGGAGAAGTAAACCAGCGCCGAATAGCCGAACAGCACCCGCCAGATGGGATGGGTCGCCAGTTCGGCCGGGAACAGCGGGCCGAGCAAGGTGACCGGCCGTGCCGAGTAGCCCTGCCCCGCAAGGGCGGAAAACCCGGTGCCGAAAATGGTCAGAGCCAGCCCGGTGGCCGTCTGGTTGGCAGAAAGACTGAGGGTCAGAAAGCCGAAGATCATCGAGGTAGCCACCCCGGCGGCGGCGGCCAGCAGGATGGCCAGATAGTGATTGCCCGTCGTGAAGGCGACAACGAAACCGGTGATCGCGCCGACCAGCATCATGCCCTCGACGCCAAGGTTGAGCACCCCGGACTTCTCAACCACCAGTTCCCCGAGCGCCGCTATGAGGATCGGTGTGGAGGCTCCCACCACCGTCACAATGATCGCAATGGTCAGCTCCAGGCTCATGCGCGCGCCTCCACCTGCGGCGTCACGCGGCGGACGCGGTAGCGCACCAGAATGTCCCCGGCGAGCAGGAAGAACAGCATCATCGCCTGGAACACCCCTGTTGCTGAGTTGGACAGCCCGATCGTGGTCTGAGCAATCTCGCCGCCGACAAAGGTGATGGCCATCACAATGCCGGCGAAAATAACCCCCAGCGGATTGAGCCGCCCCAAAAAGGCAACGATGATGGCCGTGAAGCCGTAATTGGTGGGGAAGCCCGGCACCATGCGCTGGAACGGCCCGGCAACCTCCAGCATGCCGGCCAGGCCCGCCAGGCCGCCACTCACCAACAGCGCCAGCCAGATGGTCTTGTTTTCGGAGAACCCGCCATAGCGGGCCGCATGGGGCGCCGCGCCCACGACCCGCATCTGATAGCCGAACACGGACCGGGTCATGATGAACCAGGCCACCAGCGCCACGATGATCGCGATGGGCACACCGGCATGTACGATCGTGCCCGGGATGATGTTGGGCAGCAAAGCCTCGCTGGCAAAGCGCCGCGTCTGCGGAAAGCCCATGCCCATGGGGTCTTTCCACGGCGCGCGGACCAGATAGTAGATCAGTTGCACCGACGCATAGGTCAGCATCAGCGAGGTCAGGATTTCATTGACGTTGAGCCGGGTGCGCAGCAGGGCAGGAATTGCTGCATAGGCAGCGCCGCCGGCCACGCCCGCGATCATCATGGCCGGCAGGGTCCACCATCCCCCCGCCCCGTGGCTGGCCAGTGCCCCCCAGGGGGCGGCCAGCCCGCCCATGATGTACTGACCTTCGGCGCCGATATTCCAGACATTGGCGCGATAGGCGATCGAAAGCCCCACTCCGATGATGATCAGCGGCGCGGCCTTCACGCCCAGATCCTGCCACTTGAAGGCATTGGTCAGGGGCGTGAAGAATATCTCCCGCACAGCGCCGATCCCGTCATAGCCGATCAGCGAAAAGATGATCGCTCCGATGAACATGGTCAGCACCACGGCGGCCACCGGGGTCCCATAGAGCATCAGGCGTGACGGTTCGGGACGCTTTTCCAGACGAAACTGCATCAGGCCGCTGCCTCCGCACCGTGAACCCCACCCATCAGCAGCCCGATCTCATCAACGCTGAACTCGGCGACCGGCCGGCTTTCGCTCAACCGGCCCATATTGATCACCGCCAGCGTGTCCGAGAGCGTCCGCAATTCGTCGAGATCCTGGCTGATCACCACGATGGCCGAACCGGCTGCTGCAAGGTCCACCAGGGCCTGATGGATCGCCGCCGCCGCGCCTGCATCGACCCCCCAGGTCGGCTGGCTGACTACCAGCACGGTGGGCTTTTGCAGGATTTCGCGCCCCATGATGTACTTCTGCAGATTCCCGCCCGACAATGACCCAGCCGTCGCAGCCGGGCCTAGGGCCTTGACTGCAAAGTCGGCGATGACCTTGCCGGTATAGGTCCTGGCGGCACCCGAATTGATCAAGCCCATGACCACCATTCCGAGCCGGTCACGTGCCGTCAGCACCGAATTGTCCGAGAGACTGAAATCTGCGACCGCCGCATGACCATTGCGCTCCTCAGGCACGGCGCACAATCCATGACGCCGCCGCTCCGTCGTATCCATATGGCCGATGGCCTTGCCATCTATGGTGATGGCCTCCCGATCCTCGCTGCGAATTTCGCCAGAGAGCGCGTCGAGCAGGGCGTTCTGTCCGTTCCCGGCAACGCCGGCGATGCCGAGAATTTCACCCGCCCGCACCGTGAATGACACATCCGTCACCGGAACGTCGAAATGGCCAGTCCTGTGCGTCAGCAGTCTGTTAACGACAAGCTTCGGTTCGCCAAAACTGCGACCTGCGGGCTTGACGATGTCCTTGAGCCCCGTGCCGATCATCTTCTCGGCCATCGACCGGCTGGTTTCTTCTTTCGGATCGCATGTATCGACCAGCTTTCCGCCCCGCAAGATCGTTGCCGTATCGCACAAAGCTTTGATTTCATGAAGCTTATGGGAAATGTAGAGGATCGAGCACCCTTCGCTGGCCAACTGCCGCAGCACCGTGAACAGCTGCTCCACCTCCTGCGGCGTCAGCACCGAAGTCGGCTCATCCATAATCAGCAATTGTGGATTGAGCAGCAAAGCCCGAACGATTTCAATCCGTTGACGCTCACCAACCGACAGGGTCGCCACCGTCCGGTGCGGGTCGAGCGCCAGTCCATAGGTCTGCATAACCTCGCGGATGCGGGCCTCAAGCTCGCGCGAGGGAATTTTCGCGTCCATGCCCAGCGCGATGTTTTCCAGCACGGTCAGCGCTTCGAACAAGGAAAAGTGCTGGAAAACCATGCCGATACCGAGCCGACGGGCGGCTTTCGGATTTGGCACGACGACAGGCTCGCCATTCCAGCGGATTTCGCCGCTATCGGGCTGCATGATGCCGTAGATCATCTTGACCAGAGTGGACTTGCCCGCACCATTCTCGCCGAGCAGCGCATGGATTTCGCCCGGCTTGACGGCGAACGACACATTGTCGTTGGCCAGAACCCCTGGAAACTGCTTGGTAATTCCACTGAGCTCAAGCCGATTGGGCATGTCAGATTCCACTCGCCACCCCCTCATTGCTGGGGATGGACCTGCGCCCGTTCGAAACTTCCCGTCCCCCAATGTGGACCATAATTTCCGCTGCCGCCAGTGCCGCAATGACGGAAGGTCGTTTATCCCCAAGCCCTTGAGCGCCAATAGGTAAAATCAGTCGTTCCAGCACCCGGGGGTCGCCACCTTGGTCGGCGAACCAGCGCGCGAACCGCGCCCGCTTCGTCCTCGACCCAACCATGCCGACATAGGCACTATCGGTTCGCGCCAGCGCTTCATTGGCAATCAGGAAGTCGAGCGCGTGGTCATGAGTGACGATGACATAGGCACTGCCTGGCGGCGCGCTGCGCACGACTGCCTCCGGCATGGCAACCCGACGATGTGGAATGCCCGCCGGCAAGGCATCGATTTCGCCCTGCCGGGTATCGATAACCTCGAGCCTGACCGGCAAAAGCGCGAGAATCTGGGCCAAAACGCGTCCCACGTGGCCGGCGCCGAAGACATAGACATGGGGAGCGGAGGCGGCTTCGGCGGACAACCGGGCGAGGATGTTCCGGCGCAGGGGCGCATCTGCATAGCGCAGGGAAACGGTGACATTGCCACCGCAACATTGCCCGATTTCCGGGCCTAACGGCACGTCCATGGCCTCATCGGCGCGGCCGTCCTTGAGCAGCCGGCGGGCATGGTCGATAACCAGATATTCGAGCGCTCCGCCCCCGATGGTACCCAGGACCCCCTCCAGGCCTACCAACATGAACGTGCCCTGCTCGCGCGGCGAGGACCCCCGGACCGAAACCAGCTCGCATGCAATCGCATCAGGATTTGCGGCGAAAAAGGCTTCGAGGGACACAGGGGTCATCATGTCAGATGCCGAGCCCCTTGAGCCGCTTCACCCCCATCAGCACCCGCTCCGGGGTGACCGGGGTATCGAGCCGGGGCGCATGGCGATAGTCCGCCACGCTGGCCACCGCCATGCCCAGGGCCTCCACCACACTGATGGCGAGCATGAAGGGGGGTTCGCCCACGGCCTTGGACCGGCCGATCGTCGGTTCGCGATTGACCGACCATTCGGCAATTTTGACGTTGAAGATCGGTGGCACATCCGAGGCCAGGGGAATCTTGTAGGTCGAGGGGGCGTGGGTGCGCAGTTGGCCCTTCTGGTCCCAGACAAGCTCCTCGGTCGTCAGCCACCCCATGCCCTGGATGAAACCACCTTCGATCTGCCCAAGATCGACGGCAGGGTTGAGCGATCTGCCGACGTCGTGGAGGATGTCGACGCGGTCGACGGTATATTCTCCGGTGAACGTATCGATGGTCACTTCACTGACCGAGGCGCCATAGGCGAAGTAGTAGAAGGGGTGCCCCCGGCCCGTGGCCCGGTCCCAATGGATTTTGGGTGTCTTGTAGAAACCAGCCGCCGAAAGCTGCACCCGGTTCAGGTACGCGGACGCGGCCAATTCGGCAAAAGGCACATGCTTCTTGCCGACGTTCAATCCGCCGGTAACCCAGTGACAATCCGCCTCGTCGGCATCATAGAGCCTGGCCGCATGCGCCAGCATGCGCGACTTGATCTGTTCGCAGGCATCCCATGCAGCCATGCCATTGAGATCAGAACCCGAGGAAGCGGCTGTGGCGGAAGTGTTCGGGACCTTGCCGGTGGACGTGGCCATGATCTTGACCGTGTCGAGATTAACCCCGAAGGCCTCGGCCACGACCTGGGCGACCTTGACGTAAAGGCCCTGCCCCATCTCGGTGCCACCATGGCTGAGGTGGATCGAGCCATCCTTATAGACATGGACCAAGGCACCGGCCTGATTGTACCAGGTGGCGGTGAAGGAAATGCCGAATTTCACCGGCGTCAGTGCGATACCCTTCTTGAGCGTGGTGCTGGTCTTGTTGAACGCGAGAACCGCTTTGCGTCGCGCCTGGTAATCCGATGACTTTTCCAACTCGTCCACCACGCGGTGAACGATATTGTCCTCGACGACCTGATGATAGGGCGTGACGTTATTGCTGTCGGTGCCGTAGAAATTGGCCTTGCGAATGTCGAGCGGGTCCTTGCCGAGCGCATAGGCGATGTCTTCCACCCAGCGCTCGCAGGCGACCATGCCCTGCGGCCCGCCGAACCCACGAAAAGCGGTATTGGATACGGTGTTGGTGTAGAGCGGTTCCGACCGGACCCGGACCGCAGGGTACCAATAGGCATTGTCGGCGTGGAACAGCGCCCGGTCGGTGACCGGCCCGGTGAGGTCCGACGAGAAGCCGCCCCGCGCGCCATAGACTGCATCGACCGCAAGTATCTTGCCGCTGTCGTCGTAACCCACGTCGTAATCGACCACGAAGTCATGCCGCTTGCCGGTCGCCTGCATGTCGTCGTCGCGATCCGGACGAATCTTGCAGGCGCGGTTCCACTTCTTGGCCGCCAGCGCGGCAACGGCAGCGAACAGGTTGCCCTGTGTTTCCTTGCCCCCAAAGCCACCACCCATGCGCCGCACATTGACGGTCACAGCGCTGTGCCGGATGCCCAGCACCTGCGCGACCATCAGCTGCACTTCGCTGGGATGCTGCGTCGAGGAATAGACAGTGACATCCTCATCCTCGCCCGGGATGGCAAAGGCGATTTGTCCCTCAAGGTAGAAATGGTCCTGACCACCAATGGAAATGGCGCCTTTGACCCGGCGGGGTGCCGCCGCCAATCCGGCATCGACCTCGCCCCGCTCCAGTTTCAGCGGCTCGGTCACGAACTTGCCGCCAGCCGCCTGTGCGGCGCGGACATCGGGTATCCACGGTCTGTCGCGATAGTCGATCCGGGCCAGTTGCGCTGCCCGCCGAGCGGCATCCCGCGTCTCGGCTATGACCGCAAAAAGCGACTGTCCCCAGAATTGAACTTCGCCCACCGCAAAGATCGGCTCGTCATGCTTGTGGCTGGGGCTGACATCGTTCTCGCCGGGAATATCGTCAGCTGTCAGCACCCCTATGACACCCGGTGCTGATCGCACCGCCTCAAGGTCCACGCCGGCGATCTCGGCATGCGGGCGGGTCGAAAGCCCCAGATAGGCATGCATGGTGCCGACCGGCTCGATCATGTCGTCGATATATTCGGCGGTGCCGGTGACATGCTTGGGGCCGCTGTCGTGGCGCGTGGGCATATGGAGTGTGGCGAGGGACATGTTCTGCTTGTTCATCAGGCCACCTCCCTCGCCAGCCGCTCACTCCGCTCCTGGGTCCACAGGAAGAAACGCTTGAGCAGGTTCTGCGCGGCCAGCATGCGATAATCGGCAGACGCGCGCATATCGCTGATCGGCTGGTAGTCCTCGGCAAATTGGCCGACTACGCCTTCAATGGTTTCCATCGTCCACGGCTTGCCCACCAGCGCGGCCTCGACGGCCTTGGCGCGCTTTGGCGTTGCGGCCATGCCGCCAAAGGCGATGCGGGCCATGCCCACCACGCCAGCATCATTCACGAAAACCCGGAAAGCGCCGCACAATGACGAGATATCTTCGTCGCGGCGTTTGGAGAGCTTGTAGGTGGCAAACTTCTCCCCTGCCGGCAGCAGCGGAATGGTCACGCTTTCGACGAACTCGCCTGGCTCCCGGTCCTGCTTGCCATAGGCCAGAAAATAATCTTCCAGCTTGATCTCACGCCGATGCTCGCCGCGGCGCAAATGCAGCTTGGCGCCCAGCGCAATAAAGGGAGGAGGCGTGTCACCGATGGGCGAACCATTGGCAATATTGCCCCCGATCGTCCCCATATTGCGGATCTGCTCACCGGCTATGCGGTCCCACAGCTCGACCAGTTGCGGGAAATTGGCGGCGATGACCGGCTGCGCTTCCGAGTAAGAGACACCGGCATAGAAGCGCACTTCGCTGTCATTCTCGGCGATGCGCTTCAATTCCTGCAGATGCCCGATGAAAATGACCGGGCCGATCCTGCGCATGAACTTGGTGACCCAAAGCCCCACATCGGTCGAGCCAGCCACAATCCTTGCGTCCGGGCTGGCCTCATAAGCCGCCGCGAAATCGTCGACAGACGCAGGAATGATGATCTTGCCATCACCCTCGCCGATTTCGACACGACATCCGTCATGCATGGCCTTGAGCGTGTTGGTGACAGCAATGCGCTCGGCCCAGAGCGGGTCGCCCTGCGGCTGGCCATAGCTGGACATGGATTGCGCGGCCCGGATGATCGGTGCATAGCCGGTGCAGCGGCAGAGATTGCCCTGCAGGGCCTTTTCCACCGCCGCCTGCGAGGGGTCGGGATTGCGCATCCACAAGCCATAAAGGCTCATGACGAAGCCGGGCGTACAGAAGCCGCATTGGGACCCGTGGTGATCGACCATGGCCTGCTGCACCGGATGCAAGGCGCCGTTTTCGCCACGCAGATGCTCGATGGTCACCACATGCGTGCCGTGCAGGCTCGCCACAAAGCGGATACAGGCGGTGACGGTGTCATAGATGATCTCGTCATCCATCAGCCGCCCGACCAGAACGGTACAGGCGCCGCAATCGCCTTCGGCGCAGCCCTCCTTGGAGCCGCGCAAACGGCGTTCCAGCCGCAGCCAATCGAGCAGGGTCAGGTCGGGGGCGACGTCAGTGAGGCTGATCTCCTCGCCATTGAGCAGGAAACGAATGGCGTTGCCGACCTCGACCATGGCTCAGCTCCCCCGATAGGTCGAATAGGCGAAGGGACTGACCAGCAGCGGCACGTGGTAGTGCTTGTCCTCGGAGATGGTGAACCGGATCGGCACCACATCGAGAAACGGTGTCTCGATCTCCACCCCGATGCGCTCGAAATACTGGCCGACATGGAAGCGGATTTCATATTCGCCCTGCTGGAACTCGTCGCTCAGCAGCGGTTGATCGACCCGCCCATCAGCATTGGTATAGCTATCGAGCAGGTGGTGGGTGTGATCACCATGCACGAAATGCAACTCCAGCCGCATGCCCCGCGCCGGCTTGCCATGCATGGTATCCAGGACATGGGTGGTGAGGGCTCCGCCCATCTGCTGCTCCATCTTCGTTCCCCAAGGTGCACCTTAGCATGCACTTCTGCTCTTGATACTCTCAAATTGGGAGCATTATGCTGCCGAAACGGCAACAACGGAGCAGCGCCATGGAACACCGTCCAGCCGCCGACCGACCCCGTGAGCATGCGCTTTCCTCAAGCCTTCTGGCGCGTGTGTTTCACCAGCCTTCCCTGCTCTATTTCAACGCGGTGGCCACGCACCTGTCCATAAGGGAGGCGGCGCGGCGGCTCGACGTCGCCTCTTCGGCAGTGACACGGCAGGTGGCGCAACTGGAAGACGCCCTGGGCATAGCCCTGTTTCTGCGGGAAAAGCGCCGCCTGCGCCTGTCTCCGGCTGGCGAAATCCTGTTTCGTCATTCGCGCAGGCTCGTAGCGCCCATGGAAGCGGCCGTCTCGGAAATCGAACTGCTGCGTGGGGTCCGCGCCGGCTCGGTGCGCATCGCAGCCGCCGAAAGCGTCGGACTATCCTTCCTGCCGATCCTGCTCACCGAGTTTGGCAAGCGCTATCCCCGCCTGACACTAGATGTCGCGATCATTCCCTCGGCCGAAGTGGTTGAACGGTTGGTCGATGAGCGGATCGACATCGGCTTTGGCTTCATCGCCAAGCCCCCGCGCCAGGTCGACGTCGCCTTTCGCCGCGACGTTTCTATCGGTGCGCTCATGTCTCCCGACCATCCGCTGGCGACGGTTCAGCACCTGACCATGGCGCAATGCCTCGACCATCCCCTCGCCGTTGGCAAGCCAGAGATATCCATTCGCGAGGTGATCGAGCCCTTCCTCAAATCCTCGGCCAACATCACCCCGCCGCTGGTGGAGGTCAGTTCCATTCGCCTGCTGGTGGAACTGGCGCTGGGCGGACACTATGTCTCGATCATGACCCCGATTGGTGCGCAGAACGAAATTGCCTCCGGACGGCTGGTTTTCCGGCCGCTTCAGGACGGCGGCGTACCCACCAACCGCTTCGGCATCCTAGTGCGCGCGGGCAGTTCGCTGCACCTCGCACCGGCCATTTTCTACGAACACGCCAAAGCCTATTTCGAAAACCTGAGCCTGCCGGGCGCAGTCTGATCCCAGCACCGATTGACATCCATTCACGATCAGCTATGAATAAACCCATAGCCAAACGTGAATGGATAACCATGAACGACCGTCAGGATGCCCTGTTCCGCTCTCTTGCCGACCCCACGCGGCGGGCCATTTTCGAACAGCTCTGCAAACAGGGCGAACAGACGGTCGGCACATTGACAAATGCCGCCGGAGTCGCGCAGCCCACCGTCTCCAAGCATCTGGCAGTGCTCAAGCAGGCGGGCCTGGTGCGGGATCGCCACGCCGGACGACAGACGCATTATTCGGCCCAAGTACAAGGCCTGAGCCCCCTGATGGATTGGACCCGGGAAATGGCCGGCTTCTGGGAGGGGCGGCTGGATGCCCTCGAAAATTTGCTCACAAGGATAGACCAATGATCCGTTTCATTCGTGCCTTTCATCGCTGGACCTCGATGGTTTTCACGCTCACCGTCATCGCCAATTTCGTGGCCATAGGCTTGCTCGGCCAGGCCGATGTGCCCGCACTGGTAACCTATTCGCCGCTGCTGCCGCTCTTCCTGCTGTTGTTCTCGGGCCTCTTCATGTTCTTCCAGCACTACTTTGCGCGTCGTCGCGCCGGGCTGAACCATGCCTGAGGGCAAGGGAAAACGGCCGCCGCTCAAACCGGGACCGGACGGCATCGTCCGCCTGGCTGGCGGCAATCCGCAGATCGCCAAGGGCTATGGCGACGAGGTGGTGCAGCGCTACATCGCTGCCATGCCCGGTTGGCAGCGGGCCGTCGGCGAAAAGCTGGATGCCCTCATCGCAAGGGCCGTCCCCGGCGTCGAGAAGGCCGTGAAGTGGAACACGCCATTTTACGGGACTAAGCAGGACATCTATTTCGTCAGCTATCATTGCATGACCAAATACGTGAAGGTCGCCTTCCACAATGGCGCAATGCTTGACCCCAAGCCGCCCGGGACCTCCAAGCAGGAAAAGGTGCGCTATCTCGATATCTACGAGAACGACACCATTGATGAGGACCAGTTCACCGATTGGGTGAAACAGGCAAGCCAATTGCCTGGCGAGAAGATGTGAAGGTTGGAACCATGACTTTTTCCAAGAACAGCGCCGCCGACCTGGCAACTGGTGCCACGCCCACCGAACTCATCGACAAGCGCATCGCCGATCTGCCGGACTGGCGCGGCGACAAGCTCGCCATGATCCGCAAGCTCATTCACGAGGCCCTTCCCGACGTCGTCGAGGAGTGGAAATGGGGCAAGCCGGTCTGGTCGCATAGCGGCATTCTCTGCACCGGCGAGGTCTACAAGGCGGCGGTGAAGACCACCTTTCCCAAGGGTGCGTCGCTTGCCGACCCAGACCACCTGTTCAATTCGAGCCTGGAGGGCAATGTCCGTCGCGCCATCGACTTCTTCGAAGGCGAAACCATCGACGCCGGGGCCTTCAAGGAGTTGATCCGCTCGGCGGCGCGCGCCAATGGCGGGGCCGCCACCAAGAAAGCCAGGACGTAGGGCAACCCCATGATGACCGCCCCCGAAACCCGCTCCGTCGTCGTCGAGCGCGAAATCCACCAGCCCGTCGCCAAGATCTGGAAGGCGCTGACCCAATCGCATCTGATTTCGGAATGGCTGATGAACAACGACTTCAAGGCCGAGATCGGGCACAAGTTCAAGCTGCGCGGCGAATGGGGTGGCGTGCTGGATTGCGAGGTCCTCGCCATCGAGCCGGAGCGCTCGCTGTCCTATGCCTGGGACCACGACAACCCTGACCCGCTCTATGCGCTCAAAAGCGTGGTCACCTATACCCTCACCCCGACCGCCACCGGCACGCATCTGCGCGTCGAACAGACCGGGTTCCGGCCGGAACAGAAGCAGGCCTATGGCGGCGCCCATGCGGGCTGGAAGGCGTTTCTGCAGAAGCTGGAAGAGGTGGCCGGCAAGGATGCATAGGAGCTATTGCGGCATCCCCAACCTGTCACTCCCCTTGATGGGGAGAATGGGGGCGGGGCGACCGACCGCCAAGTCAGGGGCCTAGCATCCGCCTCCGCCTTCTGCTTACCATTAGGTCTCCTGCCTGATGTTGTAGAGACCTCCCCATGAACCGTTATCCCCGCGACATGCACGGCTATGGCCAAAATCCGCCTCATGCCAATTGGCCCGGTGGCGCTCATGTCGCAGTGCAGTTCGTGCTCAACTATGAAGAAGGTGGGGAGAATAATATCCTGCACGGCGACGCCGCCTCAGAGGCATTTCTCGTCGACGTGCTGGGGGCAGCGCCCTGGCCCGGCCAGCGCCACGCCAATGTCGAGAGCATGTATGAATATGGCGCCCGCGCAGGCTTCTGGCGGCTGCATCGGCTGTTCACCGAGGCCAGCCTACCGGTCACCGTCTATGGCGTCGCCACCGCGCTGATGCGCGCGCCCGCGCAACTCGCCGCTATGCAGGAGGCCGGCTGGGAAATCGCCAGTCACGGACTGAAATGGGTGCAGCACAAGGACATGCCGGCAGAGGAGGAACGCGCCCAGATCGCCGAGGCTATTCGCCTCCACACCATTGCCACCGGCGTACGCCCGCTCGGCTGGTACACGGGCCGCTCCAGCCTCAACACCATTGAACTCGTCGCTGAAGCGGGCGGCTTTGCCTATATCTCGGACACCTATGACGACGACCTGCCCTATTGGAAGGTCATTGGTGGCAAGCCGCAGCTGATCATTCCCTATAGCCTCTCCACCAATGACATGCGCTTCGTCACCGGGCCGGGCTTCGACAATGGCGAGGAGTATTTCACCTTCCTCAAGGACAGCTTCGACTGCCTTTATGCCGAGGGCCAGGCAGGTTCGCCCAAGATGATGTCGATCGGCCTGCACTGCCGCCTTGTCGGCCAGCCCGGCCGATACCAAGGGCTCAAGAAATTCGTCGACTACATCAAGGGTTTCGACAAGGTCTGGGTGCCGACCCGGCTGGAGATCGCCGAGCACTGGGCCAAGGCGCACCCCTATGTTGCGCCTGAAGTTGTTCCCAGCCAGTTGGAGAAGGCCGACTTCGTCGCCCGCTATGGCTCGATCTTCGAGCACTCGCCCTGGATTGCCGAACGCGCCTGGGATGCCGAGATGGGTCCGGCCAATGACACCGCCGTCGGCCTCCATTTCGCCCTGCGCAGTCAGTTCCGCATGGCCTCGCCAGAGGAGCGCCTGGCCGTGTTGCGCGCCCATCCCGACCTGGCAGGCAGGCTGGCGACCGCCAAACGCCTGACTGCGGACTCCACGGCCGAACAGGCGTCGGCCGGGCTTGATGCCTTAACCGACGCCGAGCGCGAAAAGTTCACCGCGCTCAACACATCCTATGTCGAAAAATTCGGGTTTCCCTTCATCATCGCGGTTCGTGACCACACCAAGGCGTCCATCTTGGAAAGCTTTGAGCAGCGCCTCGCCAATGTTGCGGAAGCCGAGTTTGCCACTGCATGCGCCCAGGTGGAGCGCATCGCCCTGCTGCGATTGAAGGCTGTCCTGCCCTAGGAGGTGCGATCGGTGCGGGCCGCAGGCTCGCGTCCCTCATCCTCGTCTCGGTCAAAACCAAAGACCATGGCCAGCACAGCCAGCCAGGGCAGGTTGTGCTGCACCCAATGGTGCGGGGAAACGCCGATACTCAACAACACTTGACGCATGATTATCGGAGAATAGCGCCAAGTGTTGAAGAATGGGTAACCCTAACAAAGCCTATCAGGCCGTGCCGAATAGCACCTTGCGACCATCGGGATCGATCACCGTCGCCGTCACATCGTCGACCGCATGGATAGCGATCCGGCTGCTTTTGAGGTGATCCAGGAAAGCGGCCAGATCGGCGACCTGGAAGTAGAGATGCGTCAGATTAGACCCGGCCAGCGGCGGATGCGCATAGTCCGCAAAAGCTTCCGCATCATGGATGGCCAGCTGCATGCCCTCCCTGTCGAGCATCCAATATGTATAGTCGGCACTAACCACCGCTTCGAGCGGCAGACCGGCCACATCACGGTAGAACGCAGCCAGCTTTTCCGGTTGATCGGAGGTGAGGAAAACACCGCGAAGCGTCGTCTTCATCGTCAGAAACTCCTTCATCCAAACGTTTCGTCGATCGCCACCAGCATGCCGCGCCAGGCGTCCGCCGTCTGCGCGGCATAGGGCTCCCACTGTGCATCCATCTCGTGTGAGATCCGGGCACGCGTACCCGAGCCGAGTGGTTCGAGGTCCAGAGTCACGGTTGAATTATCTTCCTTCTCCTCACCCTCCTCGACAAACCAGGTGAAGACGATGCGGCGCCCGGAAACAAGCTCGCGATAATAGCCCCAGGCGTCGGACTGCTCCCCGTCCTGTTTGCCGCCGAAGAAGAAGCGGCCGTCGACCTTCGCTTCGATCCGGATATCTGTAACTTCGTAATCATCGAACTTGGCCTGCATGTTGCGGCTCATCCAGCGGCGAACAAGGGCAGGATCAAGCCAAGCATCGTAGACCTGCTGGGGCGAGATGCTTGCAAAAATGTATTCGGTCGCAGCAACGGTGTTGGTCATGAAAATCTCCGACTGAATGGGTTGAGTTCTTGCCCTCGGCGCCGCCCGAAAGGTCCGCCCGACTTTATTGCCTGCACAACGCGGAGCAAGGTTGGCCGGGGTTGGCGGTCACTTGTAGAACCCCTCGCGCAGGTTGATGCCGTGCTCGAGATAGACCTTCATGGCGCAAAGCATTCCGGTCCAGCCCTCGCAATTGCCATAGGATGACTTGAGCCCGCCCGGCGTCTGCCGCCAGCCGCTTTCCGAGATGGTGACCAGCGTCCGGCCATCCTCAAGCGCAGCGAACTCCATCGTCACGGTCGTCTTGTAGCCCACGGGCTGCGGTGTCTCGCCCGTGCTACTGGGCTCGGTTGCCTCGCTCGCATCCCAGCGCAATACGATCCGCTGATCGGGCACCACCTCGACAACTTCCACAGGAAACGCCCCCGGGAAGTCATGAAAGTCCCAAGTCACCACGGCGCCGGTTTCCAACCGCCCCTTGGCGCCTCCCGTGGTGAAATACCCTGATAGCTGGTCGGGATCGGCCACGGCTTCGAACACATCATGGACCGGTCTGTTGATCCGGCCTGACACACGGAACTGAAGTTGCAGGTCCTTTTCCTTGGCGACCACGGCACGCATGAACTGATCTCCCTTGGTTGACTGACAACACAATATGTTATATTTTTATAACATGTCAAATGACGATGCAGACGACCTGGTTTTCAAGGCATTGAGCCACCGCGTCAGGCGGCGGATTCTCGATTTTCTCAAGACCGAACCGCGCACCACCGGCATGTTGTGCGACCTGTTTCCCGAAATCGACCGCTGCACGGTGATGCAGCACCTGGGCGTGCTTGAAGCGGCGGGGCTCGTGGTCTCGGAAAAGCGGGGCCGCGAGCGTTGGAACCACCTCGACGCCCTGCCCATCCACGCCATCCACGAGCGCTTCATCGGGCCCTATGCGGTCTACGCGGCCGCCATGCTGAGCCGGCTCAAGCAAACGCTCGACGCCTGAGCGCTTGCGACGCAGCCCCGCCCCGCGCTACTCCCTAATGGCAGGAGACCGCGTCATGCTCAAACTCATCATCGGCAACAAGAACTACTCGTCCTGGTCGCTGCGCCCATGGTTGGCGCTGCGCATGGCGAATATCCCGTTTGAGGAGGAATTGCGTCCCTTTGTCGACCACGGCAGCCATGACCAGTTCCGCGCCTTCTCGCCCACTGGCCGCGTGCCCCTGCTGGTCGATGGCGAGATCAGCATCTGGGACTCGCTGGCCATCGTGGACCATGTCGCCGAGACCCATCCGGACATGTGGCCCACCAACCGGGCGGCGCGCGCCTATGCCCGCTCTGTGACGGCCGAAATGCATTCCGGGTTCTTCGAGTTGCGCAATGTGTGCACCATGAATTGCGGAATGCGGGTGCAGTTGCACCACCGCTCCCCCGCGCTTGAACGCGATCTGGCGCGGATTGCCGAAATCTGGACCACGGGCCTCCAGCGCTTCGGCGGACCGTTCCTGGCCGGCGATCGCTTCTCCATCGCGGACGCCTTCTACGCGCCGGTTGCCTTCCGCTTGCAGACCTACGGCATTTCACTTGGTGCTGAAACGGATGCCTATGCGGCGCGCCTGCGCGCGCTGCCGCCCATGGTCGAATGGTATGAGGCCGGGCTGGCCGAAACCTGGCGCGAACCGGATCATGAAGCTGAAGTTCTGGCGGCCGGCACCATCATCAGCGACATTCGCCGCAAGGCTTGAGCGGAGATTTTCATGACCAGCTATGCTTCTCCCTCGGCGGGCCTGCCGCCCCAAATGGCCCTACATACCGGCCGCGCCGTCTTTACCGAGGCCTATGCCGTCATTCCGCATGGGGTCATGCGCGATATCGTCACCTCCTACCTGCCGCACTGGCGCGACAGCCGTGTCTGGATCATCGCCCGGCCGATGAGCGGTTTTGCGGAGACCTTTTCGCAATATATCGTGGAGGTGTTCCCCGGTGGCGGCAGCGAGAGGCCTGAGGAGAATCCCGAAGCCGAGGGCGTTCTGTTTGTCGTCGCGGGCCAGGTGACCGTGACCATCGACGGCAAGACGCACCTGCTCAAAGAAGGCGGTTATGCCTTTCTGCCCCCAGGCATCAAATGGTCCCTGGTCAACAAGTCCACCGAGCCCGCCCGTTTCCATTGGGTGCGCAAGCGCTACGAAGTCGTCGAAGGCATCGATGTGCCGGCGGCCTTCGTGGCCAATGAGCAGGACGAGCCGATCATCTGGATGCCCGGCACCAACAACACCTGGGGCACGACCCGCTTCGTCGATCCCAGCGACGTGCGTCACGACATGCATGTCAACATCGTCACCCTCGAGCCGGGCGCCGTGATCCCCTTCGAGGAAACCCATGTCATGGAGCATGGCCTTTACGTGCTCGAAGGCAAGGCGGTCTATCGGCTCAACCGCGACTGGGTAGAAGTCGAGGCCGGCGACTTCATGTGGCTGCGCGCTTTCTGTCCGCAGGCCTGCTACGCGGGGCCACAGCGCTTCCGCTATCTGCTCTACAAGGACGTCAACCGCCACGCCAAGCTGCCCTTCTGATCATGCAGAACCAACGCACGATCCAGATCGAACCCTTGACGGCGACCACCTTCGCGCCCTTTGGGCAGGTGCTGGAGCGTAATGGCGCCCACCACTATCCCATCAATGCCGGGATGACTGAGCGCTACCACGACCTCGCCAGGATCGAACTGGCCGGCCCGGGCGCCCGCCCGATGATCTCGATCTTCCATGGCCAGCCCTATGCCCTGCCACTCACCCTGCGGATGGTGGAACGACACCCCCTGGGCAGCCAGGCCTTCTACCCGCTTTCGGAGCATCCCTGGCTCGTCATCGTTGCCGAAGACGATGACGGCATTCCGGTTCGGCTGCGAGCCTTCCGCCCGGCACCGGGACAGGGCGTCAATATCGCCATGAACACCTGGCACGGTGTCCTGACACCGCTTGAGCGCGAAAGCACCTACCTTGTTGTTGACCGCGGGGGAGATGGCAACAACCTTGAAGAGCACCACTTCAACCAGCCCTGGACTATCGCCTGAGGCTGGCCCGCTAACCTACATTCCCCTCTTGTCTCGCAACCGTCAGGCCGTTGCTGTAGTTTGTCAGCAAAGGGATGGAGGCGGAAATGCAATTGTCGAGACTGGTCGGCGCGCTGGCCGTGATCCTGGCATTCTGGTCGACCGCCGCACTGGCTGCCGCTACAATCAATGGCACGGTGACCTACCGCGAACGCATCGGTCTGCCGCCGAATGCATGGCTGCGCGTTACGCTGGTTGATCTGTCGACAATGACCCCCGTTGTCGGCGCCTCTGCGGGAATTCCCGCAAAGGGGCAGGTGCCGATCCGTTTCGTACTCAATGTCGAGGCGCAGCTTGACGATGCTGCGGGGGCATATGGACTTGCCGCCGAAATCTCCAGCGCGGATCAGGTGCTGTTCCGCAGCAGCGCTCCCTACCCCGTAGCGCTTGGGCACGACATGCCGACAGCGATCACGGTATATCCTGTGCCCAAGCAAGCCTTGCCGCCGGAGCCGCCGATACCCACCGCGCCCGCAGAACTGGTCAACACGCTCTGGACAGTCACCAGCATTGGCGGTCGGCCGGTTACGGGATCGCGCGCGCCGACACTGTCAATCGCCGCGGACAATCGCGCCGGCGGATTTGGGGGCTGCAACAACTACTTCACAGAAGCCAGCTTCGAGGGAACAAAACTACACTTCGGACCGGCGGCAGCCACCCGCATGGCCTGCGAAGCCAGTGTGACGGAACTGGAGACGGACTACTTCACAGCTCTCTCCGCCGTGGCATTCTACGAGCTTGACGGACCAGCCCTGCGGCTGCTCGATGCTGCAGGCATCCCCCTTATTGGTCTGGTACGACCCTCGGAGTAGTCACTTGGAGACTGTGCAACTGATTTCCCGCCTTCTCGATGTCATCGAGAGGGACATTGCGCCGCTGACAGCCAAGGGCGTGGCGCAGGGCAACAAGCTCTTTGGCGCCGCCATCCTGAAAAAGTCTGACCTGTCGCTGGTGGTGGCGGAAACCAATAATGAAATCGAAAATCCGCTCTGGCACGGCGAAATGCACGCCATCAAGCGCTTCTTCGAACTGCCGGAGGGCCAGCGACCCGCGGCCAAGGATTGCCTGTTCCTTGCCACGCACGAGCCCTGCTCGCTCTGCCTATCCGGCATTACCTGGTCCGGATTTGACAATTTCTATTATCTGTTCAGCCACCAGGACAGCCGGGACAGCTTCGCGATCCCCTACGACATTCAGATCCTCAAAGCCGTCTATGCTGTGCCGGAACCGGAAACCGGGAAGGTTTCCGCCGAGCGCGACCTCTATAATCGGCGCAATGATTTCTGGACCAGCCATGGCCTGCAGGAGATGATAGCGGGCCTGGATCGCAGCGGCCGGGAGGCCCTGCTGGCGCGCGTTGACGACCTCAACGCGCTCTATGCCGAGCTTTCCGAACGCTATCAGAAAGACAAAGGTGGCAGGGGCATACCGCTCGCCTAGCGGGCATCCTCAACAGCGGCGGGCGCAATTTCGCTCCTGGGCGCCTCAGCGAAGGAGGCGGCAAAGGTCAGGAAGCTGATCGACAGGGCGAACAATGCGGTGAGCATGAGCTGTGACATGATGTGAAGGACCCTCATTTGATGCCGGGGCGGCGATATCCGCCCTGCCCTCCTTCTATCGATGCCGCTTTGAACGCTGCTCCAATGCACCATTAATGTGACGTTCATAAATCCCGCCGAGCGCATACCAGCCATGAGGGGCGAACTTTTCGCCCCGCCCCGCGTTGCAAGCTGTGACCATCAATGCAACCAAAGGGGAAGCCATGTCCGAACCGATCGCACAGTCTGGCGGCGCGGCACCAATGCTCGCCATTTTCACCGATTTCGACGGGACCCTGGTCGAAATCGCCCAGACACCTGACGCGGTCGAAGTTCACCCTGGCCTGCCCGAACAACTCGATCGCGTGGCGCGCGACTTCGGTCACGCCCTGGCTGTCATCACCGGTCGGGAGATTGCCGATATTGACCGTTTCCTGGCGCCGGCGCACTTGCCCGTCGCGGGGGCACACGGCGCCCAGCGTCGGCGGGCCGATGGCACCTTGATCGAGCTGGACACCGAAATCATCAGCGCAGCCCAGGCGATCGCCAGCGCCATTGCGCCGCTGGTCGCCGAACATTCCGACCTCATCCTTGAACCCAAGGACGGCGCGGTGGCCCTGCACTACCGGCAGGCACCTTATCTCGAGGAAGAGTGCCTGCTCGCCATGCAGGATGCGATCTCCGACCATGCTGAGTTCACCCTGGTGCCGGGCAAGATGGTGATCGAAGCGCGCCCGGCCGGTTTCGACAAGGGCAGCGCCTTGCGCGCCTTCATGCAGGAAGAACCATTCGTCGGGCGCACGCCCATTTTCATTGGCGACGACAAGACGGACGAAGACGCGTTCCGCGTGGCGCAGGAGCTGGGGGGCATCGGGATCAAGCTTGGTCCCGGCAGGACGGTGGCGCAGATGCGCATCGCCGACGTGGCCTCGGTCCATGCGCTGCTCGAGGGCCTGGCAGAGATCGCCAACAGCTCACGACCCGCCGCCGCCATCGCTGGAGACGCGCCGATACTGGCAGACACCACGACTGCACACTGACTTTCTCGACCGGGCCGGACGGCGCGGCAATCACACGTTGAACACAAAACGGGGCACCATCCAGATGAGCCGCATCGTCATTGTATCGAACCGCACGCCCGGCAAGGGTCCCGCCGCAGGCGGCCTCGCCGTGGCGCTGCGCAAGGTGCTGAGCGAACGGGAGGGATTCTGGTTCGGCTGGTCGGGCAAACTGACCGACCAACCCTCTCGCGAGGCACGCGTTGAGGACATTGATGGCCTTGAGGTGGCGCAGATCGACCTCACCCGCGAGGACCATCACGCCTATTATGCCGGATTCTCGAACTCCATTCTCTGGCCCAGCTTCCACTTGCGGCTGGACCTGGCGACCATCGAAAGCCATTGGTACGAAGGCTATCGCCGGGTGAACCAGCAGTTCGCCAAGGCCCTGCTGCCGCTGCTCAAACCCGATGACATCGTCTGGGTCCACGACTACCACCTGATCCCGCTGGCCGCCGAGCTGCGCCGGCTCGGCGCGCGCAACCGCATCGGGTTTTACCTGCACATCCCCTTCCCCACGACGGACGCACTCTATGCCATTCCGCACCATGAAGAACTCATGCGGGACCTGTCGCGCTATGACCTAGTGGGCATGCAGGCCAAGCGGGACGTCGCTGCTTTCACCGAATTTGCCGAGCACCAGGCCCCCTCGACCTTTGGGGGACACAAGGTGCAGACGATCGACTTCAGCAGCACCGAAGTGCAGGCCTTCCCGATCGGTTCCGACCCAGACGCCTTTGCCCGTCTTGCCGTCAGCCCGGCAGCGACCAAGATGGTTCACCGCATGAAACGCGCTTTGGGCGAGCAACGGCTGATCCTGGGCGTTGATCGGCTCGACTACTCCAAGGGTCTCCCCCAGCGTGTCGAAGCCTATGAGAAGCTTCTCGCCAACAATGCCCGCATGCGCCGTTCCGTACACCTGTTGCAGGTGGCGCCCCCGTCGCGCGACACGATCAAGGAATACCAGGAAACCAGCGACACGCTGGATGCAATCTGCGGGCGCGTCATGGGGCACTTCGCCGAACCCGACTGGCAACCCCTGACCTATGTGAAGAGGGCCTATGGCCAACCCAGCCTCGCGGGCCTCTACCGCATGGCTCGGGTGGCCCTGGTGACCCCGCTGCGGGATGGCATGAACCTTGTTGCACACGAGTTCGTGGGCGCCCAGAACCCGGAAGATCCGGGCGTGCTGGTGCTGTCACGCTTTGCCGGCGCCGCCGAGATCTTCCCCGAGGCGTTGTTGGTCAACCCCTTTGATACCGACGAAACCTCTGAGGCGCTGCGCATGGCCCTCGACATGCCGCTTGCCGAGCGTAAGCAGCGCTGGGAAGCGCTGATGGACTCGGCACGCAAGCACAATGTCAACGACTGGGCCGTCAGCTTCCTCGAACATCTCACCCATGATGGTCTGGACAAGACCAGCGCCACGCGCGACGTCCTTTATCTGGGCTCTGTGGCCGAAGCGGCTACGCCTCCGAAATCCATGGCGTCCCAGACGCCGCCAGCAGCGTAACGAGCATGCGGTTGGCGGGCGTGGCGATGCCATGTTTCTTGCCCAACCGTACAATGACGCCATTGCGCGCGTCGATCTCCATGGGATTGCCGGCCAGGCGATCGGCGTGAATGGAACCGCTTAAGGCGCCCTCTTTCATGTTGCGCATGTTGTCGATCGTCGCCTCCACCACGCTCTGCGGCACGTCTGCGCCCTCCGCCCGCCCAACAGCTGCGCACTCGTCGACAATTGCGCGAATGATGTCCGCCAGATCCTCGGACCAGACCGGACCAGTGGCGCGCAGGGTCAGGGCTGGCACAATTGCCGCGCTATTGCCTGTAAGCTTGACCCAGAGCTGGCTCAGAAAATCGGCATGCACCGCCGCCTCGATCTCCGTATGGGCAAACAGGTCGACGAACGCCTCGCTATTGGGTCCTGTGGGGACCGCAATGATGCCATGGCGGCTCTGGACGATGCGCCCCGGCGCGGAGCGTGAGGCCGGCAGATTGATCATCACCGGGATCAGTTGCTCCTCGGGCACCAAATGCGCAAACAGACGCACATGCTCCACGCCATTCTGGACGATTGCCACGCGTGTATCGGGGCCGCACAGCGCCGTCAGCCATGGTGCCGTTGCATCGGCGCTATAGGTCTTGGTCGCGACGATGACCCAATCGACAGGCCGGGCCTCGGATGGCTCGGTGAGAACCTTTGGGGTTGCAGCAATCGTGCCCTGCGGTGTCTCGACCAGCAGATCGGCAATCGGCGTCCGGGCGCAAACCGAAACATTAAATGCGGGGCTTTGCGCCAGCCAGGCCGCAAGCGTTCCTCCAATGGCACCAGGCCCGATAACGGCAATGGACGTCACGACAATCCCTCCAAATGAAATGGGCGACCCGAAGGCCGCCCATCCTTGTAACCGATTTATCGGTCTTATGCGTTTGCCGAGGCGCGGCGTGCCCGACCAGCATCACGCTGGCCCTTGGACCAGCGCGGCTTGCCCGATTTCGCGCCGCTGGGTTTGGCACCAGCAGGCCGACCATCCTGTGGCTTGCCATCGGCCGCCTTGGTCCGTTCTCCACCCGGGCGCGGCGTATTGAACTTGCGCGGACTTTTGGCCTTGGGGTTGCGGGCCGTACGGGCCCCGCCCGGAGCGCCAGCATTGTTGCGCGGCTGGCGCTGCACCGGCGCTTCTTCGACCAGGTTGATATCGCCCGAGACCGGCAGCGTGCGGCGGATGAGCCGCTCGACATCGCGCAGCTTGGATTTCTCGGTGCCGTCGCACAAGGTAATCGCCTTGCCTGATGCGCCATTGCGGCCGGTGCGGCCGATGCGGTGGACATAGTTCTCCGCATCGTCGGGCAGATCGTAATTGACCACGTGGGTGATGCCCTGCACATCGATGCCGCGCGCCGCGATGTCGGTAGCGACCAGAATGCGCACACCGCCGCTGGCAAAACCCTTGAGCGCCGCCTGGCGGGCATTCTGGCTCTTATTGCCGTGGATGGCCGCCGCCTCGTGACCATCAATGGCCAGGTTCTTGGCAACGCGGTCGGCGCCATGCTTGGTGCGCGCGAAGACAATCACTCGCTCCATGCCTTCGGCCTCGTCGGCCAGAAGGTCGTTGAGTACGCCGCGCTTGGCCTTGGAGCCGGACATGATGACACGCTGGTCGATCTTGACGACGGTGGAGCCCTGCGGCGCCGCCTCGACCTTGATCGGTTCCTTCAGCAATGACTTGGCCAAATCCTCGACTTCCGGCGCCATGGTGGCCGAAAACAGCATGGTCTGGCGGCGCAACCCGATTGCCTTGGCAATGGCGCGGACAGGCGCAATGAAGCCCATGTCCAGCATGCGGTCGGCTTCATCCAGGACCAGCCAGCGGGTTTCGTTGAGACGAATCTTGTTGTCGTCTAACAGGTCCTTGAGACGACCGGGGGTCGCAACGACCACATCGACGCCCTTGGCGATTTTCTGCACCTGGTGATAGCGCGAGACGCCGCCCAGAACGAGCACGGTATCAAGCTTCATCTTGGAACCGGCAAACTTACGGATATTTTCGTCGATCTGCACCGCCAGTTCGCGCGTCGGCGCCAGGATCAGCGCGCGCGTGGTCATCGGGCGGGGCCGACCAGTGAGGCCCAGAATGCCGGCCAGGATAGGCAGGCCAAAGGCGGCCGTCTTTCCCGAACCGGTCTGGGCGATGCCCAGCATGTCCCGGCCTTCAAGAAGCTTAGGGATGGCCTGGGTCTGGATTTTTGTGGGCTCGGTAAAGCCACCGGCCGTCAGGCTGTCGGTGATGGTGGTTGGCAGACCGAGCGAAATGAAATCGGACAAACTAATTGTCTTTCCTTTGGCGCGAAATCGCGCGAGCGCCACTCCGACAGCGGAAGGCGCAGTTGAATAATGCAATCGGGCGATAGGGGGTATCGCGCGGGTGCTGGCTCAAACCCGAACCGCTGGCTCCTCGGCCAATCTGGTATTCGGGTCGACTTCGCCGCTCACCGCAGAAGCAAGAAGAGAAGTCCATCGACGGCCATTCTGCCGTGACGTCATGCCCATATGGGCGAGTTGGCGGCAAATAGCAAGCGCGCCAGCCGCATGAGGGGTGTGCAGGAGCAGCGCCTAGATCCCACCGTACCAGTCGTAGCCATTGTCCTCCCAATAGCCACCCTGGCCGCGCCCGAACGGGGAGAGATCGTCCACCAGTTCGATGGTGTGCAGATATTTGGGCTGCTTGTAGCCCAGTGCCCGCTCAATCCGCAGACGGACCGGCGCGCCATTGCTCACGGGCAGGACCTGATCGTTCAGGCCATAGGAGAGGATTGTCTGGGGGTGGTAGGCATCAATGAGGTCCGAGCTGGTGTAATAGAGGATGTCGCCGGAAATCGTCCGCTGGATATTGTCGAAGCAATGATAGACGCAATAGCGCGCGCCCGGCTTCACCCCCGCCTGATCCAGGATCGGCCCCAACGGCGTGCCCGTCCATTTGGCGATGCAGCTCCACCCTTCCACGCAGTCATGGCGAGTTATCTGTGTTCGCGCCGGCATGTTGCGCAATTCGGCCAGGGAGAAACTCAACTCTCTGTCTACCATGCCCTTGATGGTGAGCCGGTAGGGCTCGAAATTCGCCTGCCGCAGGAACATGTATTCGGGGGTGGTCGGCTCGGTGGACCCATTCGGCTTCATGCCTTGCCGGATTTCACTTTCGGCAAATTCCCGGGCCAGGGTCTGCTCGCCGATCAGCGCCCTTTGCGCCGAATAGGTCAGCACATTGGCGCGCTCCATGGCGTTGCGGATGGGATTGTCGCGCTGTCCCAAGAAGTCGAACTGGCTGCAGCCGGAAAGGGCTGCCGACGAGGTCAGCGCTGCAGACCCAATGAGAAACTTGCGGCGATTGAGGATCAACCGGCTCATGGCCTGTCTCCCTGTTCACTCGGCGTGCCGGGGCTAGTGCGATACCAGCCGGTGATCATCGAGCGCAGTTCGTTGAGCGGTCCCGCCAAGAGCACCATGATAATGTGGACGATGAAGAACAGCACCAGCAACACCATCACGACGAAGTGGATGGTCCGCGCCGTTTGCCGTCCGCCAAAGATGTCGAGAAGCCACGGCCAAGCCGCATCCATGCCCGGGCTCATGGTCAGCCCCGTCAGAATGATGAGCGGGAACAAGACGAAGAAAACGGTGAAGTAGCTCAGCTTCTGCAGCGGAGCATAGCTGCGCCCATGAGTGAGGCGCAATCGCGCATGGTCGAGCGCGTCACCTGGCAAGTCCTCAATGTCCTTGCCCCGGGGCACAATATCCCGTCGCAAATGACCATTGATAAAGCTGGCCAGGAACCAGACGAAAAGCGCGGCAACGAAAATCCAGCCAAAGAAGAAGTGCACAACGCGCCCGGTGGCAAGATCGCGGAAGGAGGGAATGGTCACCGCACCCGGGAAACCCACGAAGGTCGGGTTGGCCTCCGGGCCACTCATGCCCAGCACACCAGTGGTATCGAATTGCTGCCCGAACAGGGTCGTGCGCCCGCGCGGCCCCTCTGGTGTATTGACCGCACCGATGCTGAGGATCGCATTGTCGAACTCGAAGCCCGATTGCTGTCCGATGTAGAGGCTGGGATGAGCGTTGAAGATCTGCAGCCCCGAAAGCAGGAGGAAGAACAGGCAGATCGCCCATACCCAATGGGTCACCCGCGTCCAGATGGACTGGCGATAGACCAGCGGACCCCTGATCGGCGGCAGGCCTTGTTCTTCAGACATTTCTCCCCCTTCCGGAGCGCGCGGCTGGCGCTGTGCCTTTAGTAACGCTAACGCATCGCGCCAATGCTCGCCATCACGTCGATGTTATGGTCCCTGCCACGCTCACCCGCAGGGCCTCGCGCAGATATTCGCATGGCGCCCGGTGAGGTTACCTGTTCACGCAGGCGTGTTCGGTGCTCGCTTTTTCAGGCGTCCTGTGTAACTTCGGTGGTGCTGGGCGCGAATGGAGTACCAATGCAGGCGGATGCGACCGAAAAGAGGATGCGCGAGTTGATGCTCGCCGCACTCGACGGCGACGCAGCCGCCTATCGTCGGCTGCTGGCCGAGCTCACGCGCTACCTGCGACCCTGGTTCGCGCGCCGCCTGAGCCCGTCCCATGCTTCGCACGCGGAGGACCTCGTGCAGGAAACACTGCTCGCCTTGCACACCAAACGGATGACCTATGACCGCAGCCGCCCCTTCACATCCTGGCTGCATGCGGTGGCGCATCACAAATTTGTCGACCATGTCCGCCGCCACGCCATTCGCCCGACAGTGCCGCTGGAGGATGACGCGCCCATCTTCGCCGTTGACGACAGCGCCAATGCCGCCGACCGGCGCGATGTCGACGCAGTCCTGACCCAGGTTCCGGAGCGAACCGCCGACCTTATCCGCCAGACGCGGCTGGAAGGCACGAGCGTGGCCGAGGCCGCGGCGCGCCACGGCATGACCGAAACCGCCGCCAAGGTCTCCATTCATCGCGGGCTCAAATCCCTGATGAGCAAATTTGCAGGGAGCGGGAAATGACGGACGAGCTGATCGACCGCCTCTCTGCCGAACTGAAGCCGACTGCGGCGCGGGATCTGGAAAAGCGGATCCTGCTGGCCATCGCCTTGGGGCTCATGGGCACCCTACTGATGGGGCCAATCGTGCTCGATCTTCTTGTCGGCCGTCCGTTTGGTGGCGCATGGGGCAGCCCCATGTTCTGGGGCAAGCTGGCCTATACGATCGGCCTGGGGCTTCTCGGCCTGGTCGCGGTTCCGGCTCTGTCGCGGCCCGATGCCCACCGCGTCTGGCCTTTCTGGGCCGCCGGCGCGGTGATCCTCTTGGCCCTGGCAGCGGGCATTGCTGGCTGGATGCAGGCCGATTGGGCCATGCCCGTGCTCATGGGTGGAACGGCGCTGGTCTGCCCCTGGCTGATCATTCTCACCGCGGCACCGCTGCTGATGGTGCTGCTGACAGCGATGCGCCGGTTTGCGCCGGCCTCCCCCACCCTGGCCGGCTTCGGTGCAGGATTGCTGGCGGGCGGCTTTGGTGCCGCCGCCTATGCCTTTTATTGCGGGGAAACCAGCATGATGTTCATGGCGGTCTGGTATTCGCTGGGCATCGCCCTGACGGCCCTGCTCGGCGCACTGATCGGGCGATACCTTCTGCGCTGGTAGGCGCCGGATACTATTCGTCGCGGGCAGCCCAGTTGAGGCCCCGGCGCATGATCGTGGCCATATTCGGGTTCTCGAACTCCTTGGCGCGGTGGCCAAGCGTCATGTGGAAGACGCGGCCCTGGCCGTAGCGGTGCTTCCAGACGACCGGCACCACGGCGCCTTCGATCCATGGGGCATGCTCGCCGCTGAACGTGGTGGTCGCCAGCACCTCAATCATCGGATCGACATGCATGTAGTACTGCTCGGAGGTGTAGGGGAAGCTGGGCTTGATCCCCGCCATGATCGGATCGTCGGGCTTGGTCACATCGACCGTGTAGTCGATGATGTCGCCAGGATGGGCCACCCACTGGCCGCCGACCATGAACTGGTAGTCCACCGACTCCCGAAAAGCATCGCTCATGCCGCCATGATGGCCAGCCAGACCCACGCCGCCACGGACCGCCTTGGTCAGGTTTTCCACCTCTTCCTTGGCGATCTTGCTCATGGTGAAAATGGGTATGATCAGGGAGAGATCGGCGATGGAGGGATCTGCGAAGGCGCTGGTCTCGGTGGCGGTCCGCACCGAATAGCCGTCCTCATGCAGCCAGCGGCGATAGATGCTGGCGCATTCCTCCGGGTCGTGACCGTCCCAGCCGCCATAAACGATCAAAGCACTGCGCATAAGCATTCCCCTGCAAATCAAACGGCGCGGAGAATACCCGACTGAGCCGGTATTGAAAGCCCGTCAGCCCGGATTGATATGCTCCAGCCGGTTCACAAAATGCAGCTTCCGCTCAAAGAACCAGCTCAATGGGGCGGGGTAAAGTCCAAGCCGCACCTGCCGCTGGGTTTCCCCCAGCCCGGCCCGGGCGAAGGCATATCCCCACTCTTCACGATCGAGATAATTGTAGGGCAGCCGCACATCGTGGCCACGATTGCCCACCCAGTCCATCAGCCGCAATGTTGGGCCGGCCAACACACCTTCGCGCAAATGGTCCTTTATCACCACCCCCCGCTGCGCCACGCGCGCGGCTTCGGTCAGCACCGACGCCGGATCGTCCGTGTGATGCAGCACATCGACAATGGTGACATAGTCAAAGCTCTGGTCGGCAAAGGGCAAGCTCGTGCCGTCATATTGCGTCACCGGGATATGGGTGACCGGCCGGACCAGGACATCGACACCCTCGACCGCCAATTCGGGCCTTCGCTGCATCAGGGCGACGGCCACCTGCCCGTCCCCGCACCCCAAGTCCAGGATTCGGCGGGCGTCATGGGGGATGGCATTCGCCAGAGCATCCGCAAGAGCCTCAACGCGCCGCCCGAAGATCAACGCGCCATGGACCTGATTGAGAAGCCGCTTTCCCCGTGGCGCAAGACTCATGCCGGCACGGTCTCCACCTGTCTATCGAAAGCGAAGGCCCAATTGCGCAAGACGAGATAATTTACGCCCGAGGTGAGGGTCGTGACCAGTATCGCCGCCGACAGGCTGGGCAATGACAATGCGCCGTGCAGCAGAAAGCTGAACAGCGTCGCGAGCGCCAACGCCATCATCTGCACCGCGGCATAGCGCGGCAAGGCGCGCAGATGATCGACGTCCGACGCAAAGGTGAAGCGCCGATGCAGCAGATAGACGGGCGGAATGAATCCGGCATAGCAGAGCGCGCTGACCAACCAGTTATCGACCATGGGGAGCAATGCAATCGCGATGCTGCTCAAAAGCACAAAGCCCGCAGCAGCGCCCCCACCAATGACAAGGAACATGACCAGGCGATGCAATTGCGACGGCCCCTGCTCGCCCGGAGCGATTTCGGGCATCAGACTTTCAAGCGAGGCACTCATGCGACATCCATTTATGCAGGCCGGAATGGCTGGCCCATCCTAAATTGCCGCACCTTGCATTTTGCCTACCACGGCAGTGCTGACGCGCAATCCTGCTTCCATGGTTGCGCAAAGATGAAGACACTTGAAAGACGCCACTGTCACAATTTGACCACCCGATAAAAATTTTGCTTCGCGAGCGGGAGGAATTGGCGTTTACTGGCCGCGGAGCAAGACGGCGATGTCATCAAACTGACTCACCGTTTGGGACAAATACGCCTGGCTTCGCCGCATATAAGGGACTGCATCCCACAGGCGGCAATCGGCATCTGAGACAGGGGACGTACATGCTTATTTCCAAGTTCAAATCCAATTCCGAACCCACGGCCATGAATCGCCGGCGCTTCCTTCAAGTCGCAGGCGCCAGCATGGTGGTCGCGGGGGCCGGCACCTTCTCGATGACTTCGGCTCGCGCCAATACCGGCGCCTTCGCGCTCAATGTCCTGCACATCAACGACATGCATTCGCGCGTGGAGTCGATCAGCGGCTTTGACTCCACCTGCTCCGTCGATGCCGAAGACGCTGGCGAATGCTTCGGCGGCTTTGGTCGCCTGGCGACCAAGCTGCGGGAACGCCGCGCCGAACTCGAGGGCGAAGGCGCCAATTTCGTTACGCTCGACGCAGGTGACCAGTCGCAGGGCTCACTCTTCTACATCACCTACAACGGCAAGGCCGAAATCGAGCTCATGAACACCATTGGCTTCGACGCCATGGCTCTCGGCAACCACGAATTCGACAAGGGACCGGACAATCTTGCTGAGCTGATTGAGCTGGCCTCGTTCCCGGTGATCTCGGGGAACACGAAGGTTGGTGGCGGCGCCCTCTCGGGCCTGCTCGAGGAATATACGATCCTGGAAGTCGGTGGAGAGAAGATCGCCGTTCTCTCGGTTCTGACGCCTGACACGGCCGAGCTTTCCTCGCCCGGCCCGGACGTCACCTTTGAGGACGAAATCGCTTACCTCCAGGGCGCCGTCGAGCGTGTCAACGCCGAGGGCATCAACAAGGTCCTGCTGCTCTCCCATGTCGGGTTCGCCCGTGACCAGGAGATCGCGGCCGCCGTCGACGGTATTTCCGCGATCATTGGTGGCCACAGCCATACGCTGCTCTCCAACACCGTCGAGGGCGCCCCGGCTTATGCCACCCTGGTCGAAAATCCGTCGGGCCGCGCCGTCCCCATCGTCCAGGCCTATGCCTATTCCAAATATCTTGGCGATCTGAAACTCGAGTTCGACGAAGACGGCTACGTGACGGCGGCAACGGGCGACACGGTGGTTCTCGATGCAAGCATCGAGCCCGATGCCGATATCGAGGCGCGCATTGCTGAAATGGCCGAACCGATCGAGCGCATCAAGGCCGCCCCCGTCGCTGAAGTTGCCGCCGATATTGATGGCAGCCGCGAAAGCTGCCGGGCCATGGAGTGCCAGATGGGCAACACCGTGACCGACGCGATGCTGGCCCGGCTTGCAGGCCAGGATTACACCATTGCCATCACCAATGGGGGGGGGCTGCGCGCGTCGATCGGCGCTGGCACTGCCACCATGGGTGACGTGCTCACCGTCCTGCCATTCCAGAACACGCTCGCCACCATGAAGCTTTCCGGGGCCGATATCGTCGCCTCCCTCGAACAAGGGGTCAGCCAGATTGAAGAAGGCGCCGGCCGCTTCCCGCAGGTCTCGGGCCTCCGCTTCAAGCTCGACCCCAGCGTTGCCCCGATGGAAGGTCGCGTGAGCGAAGTTGAGGTGCGTGAAGGTGACGCCTGGGTAGCGATCGATCCGGCCAAAATGTACGGCGTTGCCACCAATAACTTCATGCGTAACGGCGGCGACGGCTACGCGCTGTTTGCGACCAATGCGGTGGATGCCTACGACTATGGTCCGGGCCTGGAGGAAGTGCTGGCCGAGTACCTCTCGGACAATGCACCCTATACCCCGGTCATCGATGGCCGCATCATCATGGCGCAATAAGTCGCCATATTCGGCACAGAAAGGGCGCCTTCGGGCGCCCTTTCTCGTGCGTGATCCGTCCTCAGGCCCGCCGCGCCAATTGCCCCCAGGCCAGCAGGATGATCACGGCGCCCAGTATGGCGCCGATGAAGTTGGCGCTGTCATCGGGACCGAACCAGCCAATCTGCTGCCCGAGCCAGGTCGCCAGCACAGAACCGACAATGCCCAGCACGGTCGTGAGAATGAACCCGGAAGGCTTGTTGTCTCCTGGCGTGATCCATTTGGCGATGAGGCCGGCAAAGAAGCCGACGATGATGGCCCAGACAATGCTCATGTAACGCTCCTGCTTTCCTCACACAAATTGGAATGCATCCAGGCAGTTGCAAGCGCGGCGAAAAATTTGATGTCGAGATGTGAACGGGGCGCGGCAACCTTCCGCGGAAGGTTCCGTTGTCTGCCTGTTCAAGTGGGGGGCACAACCCACATTCAGGAGTCCCATTATGAAAAAGACCATTATTGCATCTGCCATTGCTGCTCTTCTCGCCTCCACCGCCATTGCGCAGGACGCCCAGGTCGGCGTCGACGCCGGTGTTTCCGTGGATACCCCGAGCCTTGACGCGGGCGCCAATTCCGACACCGGCATGGGCGCAGACACCAATGCCGGCGCCGAAGCAAACGCAGCCACCAGCGCCAATGCGGCAGCCAATGTCGACGGTGATGTGGCAGACAACACCTATGGCTCTGTGATCGCCTCGATCAAGGGATCGGCCGATCTGGACCTTTCCAGCGTCACCGACCAGTCCCAGATCACCATTGTGACACTGTCGTCCCTGCAGGGTGATGCTGCCACCGAGGCGGCCGCACTGGACACCGAGCTCAGCGCCAATGCCGATGCGCAGGCCGGCCTGCATTCGCGCGTTGAAGGCAATAGCGCGATCACGGCAAAGCTCGAGGCCGAAGGTTATGCTGTCGCGGATGTCGTGAGCGTGAAGTCGAAGGCTGATGGCTCGCTGATCGTCTATGTGGACGACCGCGCCTGATCGTACGCACAGGCCAGAAAAACAGGGCCCCGTTCAACGGGGCCCTTCTTGATTACGGCTGTCAGACCTTGTGCTCTGCCCGCTCGCGGTCGGTAACCGTTGCCAGATCCAGCACTTTTTGGATGTTGGTCGCATGCCGGAAGCTTGGCTCCCGGTTCTGGCCGTCGCGGCAGGCATCCACGAAACGCTCGTAATTGGTGGGCACCGGATCAACCTCCACCTCGGTCCAGGTCCCGGTTTCCGCGTCCGCACCCAGGCAGGCATAGAGCTTGGACCAATCGTGGCGGTGCTGCACTTCCACCGAGCCCAGTTCGCCATAGACGCGCAGGCGGAGTTCGTTGAAGTGACCGGTTGCCCAGCGCGACGCATGGACCACACCCAGCGCACCGTTCTCAAGCTGCGCCGTCATGGCGAAGCTGTCATTGGCATCGAGGTCATATTCGCCGATCTTGTTGCCAGGCGCCTTGTCGAAAGTCTCCAGCCGGCAGAACACCTTGGAGAAGTCGCTGCCTGCGCCATAGGCGGCAAAGTCCAGGATATGGACGCCGATATCGCCCAGCACGCCGTTTGAGCCATGCTTCTTGCTGAGGCGCCAGAGCCACTGGCTCTCGGTGCGCCAATCGCCCCAGGCGCGCGAAACCAGCCAGCTCTGCAGATAGCTCGCCTCGAAATGCTTGACGGTGCCGACCTGGCCGGACTGCACGATCTCGCGGGCTTTCTGCAGTTGCGCGACATTGCGATAGGTTAAATTGACCATGTTGACGAGGCCCAGCCGCTCGGCTGCCTCCGTCATTTCCATGGCGCGGGCATGGTCGGTGGCCAGCGGCTTCTCGCAGAACACATGTTTGCCGGCCGCCAGTGCCGCCATGGTGGTGGGATAGTGCACACTATCTGGCGTGACATTGGCGACGGCGTCGAATTCGCCCCAGGCCAATGCCGCATCGAGCGAGCCAAAGCCGCGCTCAATATTGTGCGCAGCACAGAAGGCCTCGACGCGGGCGGGATCCACATCCACCCCGCCAGCGAGGGTGACCCCCTCGATACTGGCAAAATTCTTGGCATGCGTATTGGCCATGCCGCCGGTACCCAGAATGAGGATACGCATATTTCAAATCCTTGGCCGTCGCTGACGGCCGTTCGTCAGTTGTCTCTGGATCGGATCGTTCCTGCCTGGGCAGGAACGCCTGTTTGCTTGATCGAAGGTCTTCCCTTTCCAGGCAAGACCCCCGCGCTTTTAGGTCAGCTTTTCACTTCGCCGGCGTGATCGGCGGCCGAGAGTTTCGCGCCACGCTCCTCGATCTTCTCGATCGCTTCGCCGACCGGTGTATTCGGCGCCTTCATCAAGTGTGCATGCCGCTCCCCCTGATAGGCCCAGTTGACCGCATTGCGCAGCACCTTGCCCACATTGGCGTCATGGTAGGTGGGATAAGTCTCGTGACCCGGACGGAAATAGAAGATGTTGCCAGCACCGCGACGGTAGGTCAGGCCGGAGCGGAACACCTCGCCACCCTGGAACCAGGACACGAACACTGTTTCCAGCGGCTCCGGCACGGTGAAGGGCTCGCCATACATCTCTTCATATTCAAGCTCGAAATAGGCCGGCAGGCCCTTGGCGATGGGATGTCCGGGATTGACCACCCACAAGCGCTCGCGCTCACCCGCCTCACGCCAATGCAGGTTGGCCGGGGCGCCCATCAGGCCCTTGAAGACCTTGGAGTGATGCCCCGAATGCAGCACGATCAGGCCCATGCCCTGCCAGACATGCTCCATGACGCGCTTGACCACGGCATCGTCCACCTTGTCATGGGCAGCGTGACCCCACCACAGCAGCACGTCCGTATTGGCCAGCGCCTCTTCGGTGCAGCCATGTTCGGGTTCCTGCAGCGTGGTGGTCTTGACCTCCAGATTGGCATCTTGCCGCAGCAGCGAAGCGATCTGGTTATGCATGCCGTTGGGGTAATTTTCGGCGACGACCTTGTTCTTCTGCTCGTGAACATTCTCGCCCCACACCAGGGTACGGATTGCCATGATAGTCTCCTAATAATCTAGACCCGGCAGGGAGGGGCCGGGTGTGTTCATACTTTGCGCCGTTCCCACGTAGTCGGGAACCCCATGTGCTCTACCGAGGTTCCCGTCAAAGGCTGCGCTGTTCGATTGGGGTGAGGCCCTCCGGGCCATCACCATGGAATTGTTGCTCAGCGGATCGGCTTGCCGGCCTCATCGAAACGGTGGATGCGATCCTCCATGGGCGACACCCGCAGCTTTGATCCGCTGGGGTGCTGCATGGCGCCTTCGAGGCGAACCACGATCGGCTCTTCCTGCCCCATTTCGAGATAGACATAGGTGTCCGCACCGAGGTTTTCGGTGTGGATGACCTCGCCCTCCCAGATGCCGTCAGGCTTGACCAGCATATGCTCGCCCCGGATACCCAGCGTGGTGCAATTGAAGGCGGCGGCCTTTTCCCCGGTGAGGAAATTCATCTTGGGCGAGCCGATGAAACCGGCCACGAAAATGCTGTCGGGCTTTTCATAAAGCTCCATGGGCGTGCCCACCTGCTCGACCAGCCCGTCGCGCAACACGCAGATGCGGTCGGCCAGGGTCATGGCCTCCACTTGGTCATGGGTCACGTAGATCATGGTGACGTCGTGCATGCCTTCATGCAGCTTGGCGATCTCGATGCGCGTGGCCACACGCAAGGCCGCGTCCAGGTTCGAGAGGGGCTCGTCGAACAGGAAGACCTTGGGATCGCGGGTAATGGCACGGCCGATGGCGACGCGCTGGCGCTGACCGCCCGAAAGCTGCTTGGGCAGGCGATCCAGATATTGCCGGATCTGCAGCATGTCGGCGGCCTTTTCAACGCGCTGACGAATGGCTTCCTTGCTATGGCCCTTTTCAAGCTTCAGTCCGAACGCCATGTTCTCGTAGACGGTCATATGCGGGTAGAGCGCATAGGACTGGAACACCATGGCAATGCCCCGCTTGGACGGGGTCAGCGCATTGACCACCTTGCCGTCAAACAGCATTTCGCCTGAAGTAATGTCTTCAAGGCCGGAGATCAGTCGCAGCAGCGTGGACTTGCCGCAGCCCGACGGGCCGACAAAGACCATGAACTCGCCCTTGCGGACTTCCAGGTCCACGCCCTTGATGACGTTCACGGCGCCGAAGGACTTCCGGATATTGCGCAGTTCGATTGATGCCATTTTGGCTTCTCCTTATCCTTTGACGCCGCCGGCGGTCAGACCGGACACGATCTTGCGCTGGAACACCAGCACCAGGGCCACCAGCGGTACGGTCACGACCACCGAAGCCGCCATGATGATGCCCCACGGGATTTCATATTGAGAACCGCCCGAGAGCAGGGCGATAGCCACCGGCACGGTTCGGGTTTCGTTCGAGACAGTGAAGGTCAGCGCGAACAGGAACTCGTTCCAGGCCGCGATGAAGGCCAACAGGCCCGTGGTCACCAGAGCCGGCCACATCAGCGGCATGAATACCTGAGTGATGATGACCCATGGCGTCGCTCCATCGACGATGGCCGCTTCCTCAATTTCCACCGGCAGGTCCCGCATGAACGTGGTCAGCACCCAGACGGTGAACGGTAGGGTGAAGATGGTATAGGCGAAGATCAGCGCCCAGGGCGTATTGTAGATGCCGAGGAACCGGATCACTTCGAACAGACCCGCCAGCACCGCGATCTGCGGGAACATGGACACGGCCAGAATGGTCATCAGCAACAGGCCGCGGCCACGGAACCGCACGCGGCTCAGCGCGAATGATGCGGTGACCGCCAGGAACAGCGCCAGGATCACCGTGACCGTGGCGACAAAGACCGAGTTCAGCAGATTGCGCGGGAAAGCGCCCTGCGTGAAGACCTGCCGGAAATTGTCAAAGCTCAGCGAGGTCGGCCAGTAAGTCACTCGGAACAGGTCGGTACCGGATTTCAGGCTGGTCAGAATGGCGTAGTAGAACGGAAAGACCGACACCACCACGATGAACAGCACCAGCGCATAGAACGCTGCCGACTTGGTGAATTTCCAAAGATCGAAGGTCGTGCCCATTATCGGTCTCCCCCTTCAAAATTCACCTTGCCCAGCCAGATATAGAGGATGGTGAAGATCGCGATCAGCAGGAACAGCAGGGTGGACTGCGTCGATCCCTCGGCGAAGTTGTTGAACTGGAACAGGTTCTCCTGCGCCAGCACGGACATGGTCTTGGTTGAGCGCGAATTGGGCGTCAGCACATAGATCAGGTCGAAAATGCGCAACGCATCGAGCACGCGGAAGATGATCGCCACCATCAGCGCGGGGCGCACCAGCGGCAATGTGATCTTGAAGAACTGCTTGACCGGATGCACGCCGTCAATCTCGGCGGCCTCGTAAATGTCCTTGGGGATCATCTGCAGGCCGGCCAGGATCAATAGCGCCATGAAGGGTGTCGTCTTCCAGATGTCGACGATCAGCACTGCGGTCATGGCCGTGTCGGCCGAAGCCGTCCAGGCCACCGGCGCCGCAAGCAACCCCAGCTTCATGCCCAGATCGTTGATGATGCCGAACTGGTCATTGAGCATCCAGCCCCACATGCGGGCGGAAACGATGGTGGGAATGGCCCACGGAATGAGGATGGCAGCACGCACGATGCCCCGGCCGCGGAACTCGGCATTAAGTACCAGCGCCACGATCATGCCCAGAACGGTTTCCCAGAGCACCGACCAGAAAGCAAAACGCACTGTGTTCCAGACGGCGTTCCACCAATCAGGATCTGCCAGCACGCCGCGATAGCGCACAGTGCCGCTTTCCAGCACCTGCCAGCGCAGATAATTGCCGAAGCCGACCCATTCGGCTCCGTAGAGATCATTGAGGGTCGCATCCGTGAAGGAGAACCAGATCGAGCGCATCAGCGGCCAGCCGGCCACGATCGCCAAGGCGATCAACATCGGAACCAGGAACCAGCGAGCGGCGCGGACGCGCTGCTGCAAGAGTTCCGACTTGATCTTGGGTGTGCTCGCCGATGTTATCGGCGCCATGGCGTCGGTCGCCATATTCGTTCTCCTCCCCCAGTGTATTTAGAATTGCCGAGCGGGCGGCAGGGTAAACCCCGGCCGCCCGCCCTGCTAAGGCCGCCGGGAGGACTTACCAGGCGTCGCCCTTCAGATCCTGCAGATCGGCCTCGAGGATTTCGAGGTTCTCCGCAGCAGAACCATTGCCGGACAGGGTGTCATGCACCGCGCTCCAGAACAGCGAGGAAACCTCGTTGTAGTCGGTCTTGGTCGGAGCGGACGGACGCGGCACCGCGTTCTGGAAGATTTCCTTCCAGTTCGGGATGATCGGCTGAGCGGCCGCGATGTCGGCATCGTCATAGAGCGCTTCGATGGTGGGCAGGTTGGACTGGCTCAGAGCGCGTTCCTTCTGAACATCCGCCGAGGCCAGGAACTTGGCCAGTTCAATGGCCGCTTCCGGGTCCTGCGAGTACTTGGACACAGCAACGTTCCAGCCACCCAATGTAGCGGCCGAGCGCGCACCTTCGCCATCACCCATTGGCAGCGGTGCCACGTCAAACAGGCCCTTCACGGCAGAATCGTCGCCATTGCCGAGCGAGTAAGCGTAGGGCCAGTTGCGGTGGAACACGGCATTGCCAAGCTGCCACACGCCGCGGCTCTCTTCTTCCATGTACCCCAGCACGCCTTCCGGCGCGATGGTGCCGACCCAACCCGCAGCGCGATCAATCGCAGCAGCAGCCTGCTCATTGTTGATCGAGATGGTCCCATCGGGCTCGACGATCTGGCCGCCGCCATTGGACACGACCCATTCCAGAGCATCGCAGGTCAGGCCTTCATAGGCATTGCCCTGGAACACGAAGCCCCACATTTCGGAGTTACCGGCAGCGCGCTCGGCGTCCATGATCTCCTTGGCGGTCGCTTCCAGCTCGGACCAGGTGGTGGGAACTTCCTTGCCGTATTTCTCCAGCAGGTCCTTGCGGTAGTAGAGGGCCGGCGCATCGGTGAAAGCCGGCAGGGCGACGAGCTTGCCGTCCACAGTCTGCGACTCGATGATCGAGGGGAAGTGCTGATCGACGACGTCGGCAGCAGCCTCGGTCAGATCGAGGAACTGATCAGCCAATTGCGGCGCCCAGATCACGTCGGTCTGATAGACGTCGATGTCCGTATTGCCGGCGGCAAGCCACAGACGATACTGGCCGAACTGGTCGGTGGTGGACGAGGGCATGGGCACGACCGTGACGGTGTGACCGGTTTCAGCTTCGAAACGATCGAGCTGGCTACGCAGGAAGGCCAGGCCGTTGCCGGTGTCGCCCGACACAATCGACAATTCGGCCGCCTGGGCGGCGCCGGCCACCAGGGTTACGCTCGCCATCATCGAAACGAGCAGCGTCTTCAATTTCATTAGAAATCCTCCCGAGAATAATACGTCGCGGGAGAGGCACACTGTTCAGGCCCTGCGCAACTGCGCCGGACCAGACATTCCTCCCCCTCAAAAGCACCCCACCGAACCGTTCTAGGGCGTTCAGTTTGAAAGCGCTTTGGAAGATAAGGAACCAGAGCCCTCAAAAACTGTCAAGCGCTCGCCAGAAGGAAATATCGAACTTTTTCCAGACCATCGGAAATTCACATTTAACTTCAATAACTTGTTGCTCTGGCTGAGAATGGCGTCCCAAATTCACTCGTAAAACCAGTGATGTACGAACCTCACGCAACTGAAACGATTGCAGGGGCTTGCTTCAAAATTTGAAATCGCTTTGAATGCCTTTGGGAGGAGAAAGGCTGAGCCCCCTGTTCAAAGGGTGCCGCCTGCCCTAATGGCTGGAACAACCGGGTTATTCGCGCGCCCTGCGGAGAGCTGACGGGATATCCAACCGCATGGGCCGTATCGCCGCTATGAGACTGAAAGACCTCGCCGAACACCTCGGCCTGTCGCAAACCACGGTCAGCCGTGCGCTCAACGGCTATCCGGAAGTCAACGAAGCCACCCGCCGCCGGGTTGCGGAGGCTGCCAATCTGCTCGGCTATCGCCCCAATGCCAGCGCCCTCAGGCTGGCCACCGGCCGCGCTGGCGCGGTCGGCCTGGTCCTGCGTGGTGCCGATGAACTGGGGCCGCATATGTCCGAGTTTCTTTCGGGCGTCGGCAGCTATATGGCCAGCCAGGAAATCGACATGTTAGTCTCAACGGTCGCCAATCATCAGGAGGAACTGGCCGCCTATCGACGCCTCGCCGCCAGTCAGAAGGTTGACGCAGTCATCCTGCATTCGCCGACCGTCAGCGACGAACGTGCCGAATTGCTGATGGAACTCAAAATCCCCTTCGTGCTTCACGGCCGCACCAATATTGGTCAGCCAGTCGCCTGGCTCGACATCGACAATACCAGCGCCCTCGAGCGCGCCACCAGCCATTTGCTCGACCTTGGGCATCGGCGCATTGCGCTCCTCAATGGCGTCAGGGGCCGCACCTTTGCCGAGCATCGCGAGATCGGTTATCGGGCCGCACTGACCGCTCGCGGACTGAATGCGGATCCGGCACTGGTGGGCAATTCGGCCTTCACGGACGAAATAGCCTTCCGCATGGCCCAGGCCATGCTCGAACTCCGACCACGCCCCACCGCATTTCTGGCCGGATCGATGATGACCGCGTTGGGCGTCTTCCGCGCCATCCGTCAGGCCGGACTGCATCTGGGAAGCGACGTTTCCATGATCGCTCATGATGACGTGTTTCCCTATCTCAACGCCGACAACATGTATCCCACAATGTCGACAACCCGCTCCTCGATCCGCCAGGCCGGCACCCGCATTGCCGAACTCATCATGCAGATCTTGGCAGGCAAGTCAGCCGCAGAGGTGCATGAACTCTGGCCTGTCGAGCTGGTGCTGCGCGAAAGCTCCGGCCCCGCGCCGCGCACCCTGTGAATGCGCTGCCTGCGTCGTAAATCCGTCATGGAAACGTTATCGGACTGACATGGCCGCCGAATAATCCCTCGCCATTCGCCGCTTTCCGGGCGTGCGATCGTCATCACGAGGGATATCAAACATGACCTTCAAGTCCGCGCTCACCGCCTCGGTATCGCTGCTGACCATACTCAGCCTGACCGCCCCTGCTTTCGCACAAACCGACATCGATGCGCTCTACGAAGCCGCCTAGGCCGAGGGCATGCTGACGACCATCGCCCTGCCCCATTCCTGGTGCGGCTATGGCAAGGTGATCGAGGGCTTCAAGGCCAAGTATCCGGGCATCACCGTCAACGAACTGAACCCTGATGCCGGCTCTGCCGACGAGCTTGAAGCCGTCCGCGCCAATATCGGCAATATGGGCCCGCAGGCTCCCGACGTGCTCGATATCGGTCTCGCCTTCGGCCCGCAGGCCAAGGAAGAAGGCTTGCTGCAGCCCTATATGGTCTCCACCTGGGATGACATCCCGGCCGACGCCAAGGACGCTGAAGGCTATTGGTATGGCGACTACTACGGCGCCATGGCCATGCTGGTGAACACTGACCTTGTTTCCACCCTGCCCACCGACTGGTCCGACCTGACCAAGCCCGAATACGCCAATTCGGTTGCCCTGGCCGGTGACCCGCGCGCCTCCAATCAGGCCATCCAGGCCGTCTATGCCGCTGGCCACGCCCAGACCGGTTCGGACGAAGGCGCCGCCCAGGCCGGCCTCGACTTCTTCAAGGCCGTGAACGACGCCGGCAATTTCGTGCCCGTCATCGGCAAGGCCGCTTCGGTTGCCCAAGGCACCTCGCCGGTCCTGATCGCCTGGGACTACAATCTGCTGGCCTGGCGCGACAGCTTTGAGGGCAACCCGCAGGCCGAGATCGTGGTCCCTGCCAATGGCGTTGTCGCCGGTGTCTATGTGCAGGCGATTTCCGCCCACGCCCCGCACCCGAATGCCGCCAAGCTCTGGATGGAGTATCTCTATTCGGACGAAGGTCAGCTCCTCTGGCTGGAAGGCTATTGCCATCCGATCCGCTTCAACGCCTTGGCCGAAGCCGGCGCCATCCCGCAAGATCTGCTCGACGCCCTGCCGCCCGCCGAAGCCTATGCCAAGGCCGTGTTCCCAACCATCGAGCAGCAGAACGCCGCCAAGGAAGTGATCACCACCGGCTGGGACTCCACCGTCGGCGCCAACGTCTCCGAATAAGGGATTTGGGGTCCGCCTAGGCGGGCCCCTTCCTGCTTCAGCGGCACGTCATGACAGAGACAGTTGCACCACCACGCCCAACCAGACGCTTCACTTTCGAGTGGCTTGGCGTTGCCCCCTTCGTCATCTTCGCCGTGATGTTCCTGATCCTGCCGACCCTCTATCTGGTCGGCGCGGCCTTTGTCGGCCGCGACGGCCAGTTCACACTTGAGAATATCGCCGGTCTTTTCACTGACCAGATCCTGGCGGCCTACTGGATTTCCATTCGTATATCCGGTGCTTCCGCACTGCTGGGCGCCATTGCCGGGCTGGCCATTGCCCTGGCCATCATCCGCGGCCGTCTGCCCGACGGCCTTCGGTCGACCGTCATGACCTTCTCTGGAGTAGCATCGAATTTTGCTGGCGTGCCTTTGGCGTTCGCCTTCATTTCCACGCTGGGGCGCCTCGGGCTGGTCACCATCATTCTCAAGACCGTTTTCGACTTCGATATCTACCGCGCCGGCTTCAATGTCCTGTCCTTCTGGGGTCTCACCCTCACCTATCTCTATTTCCAGATTCCCCTGATGATCCTGATGATCGCCCCGGCGATCGACGGGCTCAAAAAGGAGTGGAGTGAGGCCTCGCAAACCTTGGGGGCGAGTGCGCTGCAGTTCTGGCTCTATGTCGGCTTCCCCATCCTGTGGCCCAGTTTCCTGGGCACGCTGAGCCTTTTGTTCGCCAATGCCTTCGGCGCGATTGCGACCGCCTACGCCTTGACCGGCTCCTCACTGAACATCGTGCCCATCCTGCTCTACGCCCAAATCCGCGGGGACGCCCTGCAGAACCCCGGCCTCGGGGCGGCCCTTGCCCTGGGCATGATCGCCATCACCGCGCTCGCCAACATCATCTATCTGGTGATCTCAGCTCGCGCCGAAAGGTGGATGCGATGAAGCCCCGGAAATTCTGGCCCTGGTTGGTCTTCACCCTGGGCGCCGCCTATTTCCTGGTGCCCCTGATCGCCACCTTCGAGTTCTCGCTTAAGATGCGGCGCGGCTATTACAGCTTCGACAGCTATGGCTCCGTCTTTTCCGACCCGGCCTTCCAGGCAACCTTTGCCTATTCGGCGCTGATCGGTGTCTTCGCCATCGTGGTTGGCATCGTCGTCGTGGTTCCGGCAGTCTATTTCGTGCGCCTGCGCTTGCCGCACCTGCGGCCGCTCATGGAATTCATCACGCTCCTGCCGCTGATCATTCCAGCCATCGTGCTCGTCTACGGCTATATCCGGCTTTACAATTCGAGCTCGATCGTGCCGTTCACCGGCTCGGCGCTGGGCACCGACATCCTGCTTATCTGCGGATATGTCACCTTGGCCATGCCCTATATGTATCGCGCCGTCGATACCGGCATGCGGGCCATCGATGTCAAGACGCTGACCGAGGCGGCGCAGATCATGGGCGCCGACACGCTTCGCATCATCACATCGATCATCCTGCCCAATATTCTCGTCGCGGTGCTGTCCGGCGCGTTCCTGACCTTCGCCATCGTCATCGGCGAATTCACCATTGCGAGCCTGCTGAACCGGCCCGCGTTTGGGCCCTATCTCCAGAATATCGGCGCCAACCGGGCCTATGAGCCCTCTGCCCTGGCCATCATCTCCTTCATCATCACCTGGGGGGCCATGGGCATGATTCAGCTTCTGGCGCGTTTTGCGCCGCGCTCCGCCCCCGTCACGGATTGAAACCCATGAGCGACCAGCACTTCCTTCGCGTTGAAGGCCTGACCAAGCACTATGGCACGAACGCCGTTGTGAAGGGCGTCAGCTTCGATTTCTCCAAGGGCGAGTTCATATCCCTGCTGGGCCCGTCAGGCTGTGGCAAGACTACCATCCTGCGCATGATCGCGGGCTTCGAGACACCTAGCTCGGGCACGATCCAGGTCGATGGCGAAGACATTACGGCCCTGAGGCCCAATCAGCGCCGCCTCGGCATGGTGTTCCAAGCCTATGCCTTGTTCCCCAATCTCACCGTGGGGGACAATATCGGCTTCGGCCTCAAGGTCGCCGGTCTGGGCCGGGAACAGCGGCGCGCCCGCGTTGAAGAAATGCTCAAGCTCATCGGCTTGCCCGGCTTCGAGAAGCGCTTCCCTTATGAGATGAGCGGCGGCCAGCAGCAGCGCGTGGCCCTCGCCCGTGCCATCGCCCCCCGTCCCAGACTGCTGCTGCTTGATGAGCCGCTTTCAGCGCTGGATGCCAAGATCCGTGTGTCCCTGCGTGAGGAAATCCGCGCCATCCAGCGCGAGTTGGGCATCACCACTGTCTTCGTCACCCATGACCAGGAAGAGGCCCTGTCCATCTCCGACCGCATCGTGGTCATGAACGCCGGCAATATCGAACAGCTCGGCACGCCTCACGACATCTACAACCGTCCCTCCACCCGGTTTGCCGCTACCTTCGTGGGCCATCTCAACACCCTGCCGGCCGCCAGCTTTGGCCCCGATCGGGCCATTCGGCCGGAACTGATCTCCCTCACGCAGCGTCCCGATACCGACACCACCCTGTCGGGTATCGTCTCCGATATCGGCTTCATGGGCTCGGTATTGCGGCTCAAGGTCGATGTCGCCGACGTCCGCCTCAGCATCGACACCTTCAACGCCAATTCCACGCCGCCCCAGCGCGGTGATGCTGTCACCCTGCACCTCGCCTCGCGCGACGTTCTCGCCCTGGGCGCCTGAGGCAGACCTTCGCGCCATACCAGGAAAAGCAGGTGCCCGACCGGCCACCGGTCCTCGAATTGTGGTTTGACCGCGCCTGCATGCCAGATCATTCTCTCGGCAAAGAGGGAGTCGCAACTTGGACAATCCGTTCGTTTCAACTGACTGGCTGGCAGCGCACCTTTCAGACCCGGATGTCGTAGTCGTCGATGCGAGCTGGCACATGCCGAACGCGGCCCGGAATGCGCAGGCGGAGTATCTTGCCGGGCATATTCCGGGGGCAGCGTTTTTCGATATTGACGGCATTGCGGACACCCAGACCGACCTTCCTCACATGCTCCCTGCGCCTGCGGACTTTGCCAGGTCCGTCGGGGCATTGGGCATATCCCAAGACCATGCGATCGTCGTCTACGATGAGCTTGGCCTGTTCAGCGCCCCGCGCGCCTGGTGGACCTTTCGACTGTTCGGGGCGGACAAAGTCCATATCCTCGAAGGCGGCGGGCCGAAATGGCGCGCCGAACGCCGTCCCGTCGAGGCTGGGCTGGTCCGGCGCGACAAGGTTCGCTTCGATGTCCAATTTGACCCCGATGCCGTGGTGGACTTCGACACGGTGGTCAGCAATCTGCGCACGCAGCAAAGCCAGGTGATCGACGCCCGCCCTGCTCCCCGGTTCCATGGCGAGGTACCGGAACCGCGCAAGGGACTGAAGCCCGGCCACATTCCCGGTAGCCTCAACGTACCCTCCAATCTCCTGACCGAACACGGCAAGCTCAAATCATCGGGGGAACTACAGGCAATCTTCGCCGATCGCGGCATCGACCTGACGCGGCCGATCATTACCTCCTGTGGCTCCGGCATCACCGCCGTCACCTTGGCGCTGGCACTGGAACAGGCGGGGGCAAAGGATGTAGCCGTTTATGACGGGTCCTGGGCCGAATGGGGCGCGCATCCCAATGCCGAGATCGAGGTCTAGGCCAGGTTTCTAGCCAGCATAGGCCACCCAGCCACGAAAATCGAAGCCGGCAAAGAACAGGCTGATCCCGGAAAACCCCGCTTGGGCGAGCATGGCCTCCTCGGCTTCTGGTGCCAGCAGATGCAGGCGCTCCAACATGGCCACCCGGCCTGCGTCTGCCTGCGCGGGATCCACGCCATTTGAGATGGCGAAAGCCGCGTGCCGCTTCATCCAGAGATCGCGACTGGCGTCGTCCTGAGCAAAGCTCATATGGGCCAGCACCAGTGGCGCCCCGGAACGCAGTCGCTGACGCAAAGCCTTCAATGTGTCGAGGCGCTCAGCCAACGGTATGAAGTGAAACGTCAGCAGGCATGTGGCACCATCGAACGGTCCGCTCGAGGCCCCCGAAATGGTTCCGTGATGAAGGCAGATGCGGTCCGCATGCGCGGAGGTTGCCAATCGCGCGGCATCAAGCATGGATTGGGAAGGATCCACACCTTCGAATGTCCAATGGGCGTGCGCCTTTGCCAGGTTCGCAAGCTCCATGCCGCCGCCGGCTCCCAGCACCAGCACCCTTCCGTTTTCCGGCACGCGTTCGGACAACAGGATATCGGTCATGCGGTGCAATCCCTCCAACCCCGGGACCTGTATGAGCGCATTTTGGGCGTAGGCGTTGACAGCTTGCATCATGAACTCCAACACAATATGTAACAATTATTGTTACATATTAGGCACCCCGTCAACCCAGCTCGTACTGCGCGGCGGGAATCAGCTAGCATGGCGGTCGGCGCGATCCACGCCTCCCCCCTCCAAACGGGAAAGCAGCTGTCCTGCAGGGTCTTTCGCTTCAGATCAGCCCCGTCGTGCGACGGCAAAAGGAGGGATTGCCGGAGCCAGCAACGACTGGAGCAAATCATGCGCACCTCTGCGCCTATTCATCGTCTCAAACGCGCCGCCCGTGAGCATGCACGAACAGAAGCCATCCCGCTTCATGCAGCGCTCGACCAGATTGCCGCCAGCGAAGGCTACTCCAGTTGGAGTCTGCTCGCTGCCAAGCACACCCAGGCATCATCCGATCCCGCCACGCTCTTGGAATCCTTCGCGCCCGGGGCTCTGGTCCTGCTCGCCGCTCGCCCCCTGCAGGGCAAAACAATACTCGCCTTGCGCCTGGCTCTATCTGCCGTCGCACAGGGACGCACGGCGTATTTCTTTTCGCTGGACTATACGGAGGCCGATATTGCGGCAAGGTTGGCTACCATGCCCGCAGACCTCGCGCGCCACCTGACAGTCGATTGCTCAGACTCTGTCTCGGCAGCGCATATCATCGCCCGGCTCGGCCCCTCGCAGCGGGGAGCTTTCATCGCCGTGGACTATCTGCAGCTGCTCGACCAGAAGCGCTCAAACCCGCCCCTTCAGGAACAGGTGGAGACACTGGCGAACTTTGCCCGGAGCCAGGGCCATGTTGTGGCCTTCGTGTGCCAGATCGACCGCCGCTTCGATCCCATCCTCAATGGGCTGCCCGGACCGGCCGACATCCGCCTACCAAACCCGCTGGACCTGAATGTGTTCGATCGAGCCATCTTCCTGCATGGCGGTCGTTTCAGCAGCCTGAACCTTTAGCGCCAGCCAAAACAAAAGGCCGCCGGATCGCTCCGGCGGCCTCGAATACTCTGCCTGTCAGGTCAGGCTGAGCGGTTCTTGTTGTAGAGGTCGAAGAACACGGCGGCCAGCAGCACCACACCCTTGATCATCTGCTGCCAATCGATGTTGACGCCCATGATCGACATGCCGTTGTTCATGACACCCATGATGAAGGCGCCAATCACTGCGCCCGCCACCTGGCCAACACCGCCCAGCGCCGAGGCGCCGCCGATGAACACGGCCGCGATCACGTCCAGTTCCAGCCCCTGCCCCGCTTTCGGCGTCGCCGAGTTGAGGCGAGCGGCATAGATCATGCCGGCCAGCGCGGCCAGGGCGCCCATGATGGCGAAGATATAGAAGGTAGTCCGTTCGGTCTTGATGCCCGAAAGCGCTGCCGCCTTGAGATTGCCGCCCAAGGCGTAGATGCGGCGGCCGAAGGTCAGCCTCTTGGTCATGAAAACGAAGAAGGCAATCAGCACACCCATCACCACCAGCACATTGGGCAGGCCGCGATAGGAAGCGAGCATATAGGCGAAGAACAGCACCAGCGCCGCGATCACCACGTTCTTGATGACGAACAGGCTGAACGGTTCGACGTCATAGCCACGAGCGATGCGGCGGGCCCGGCCACGAATGGCAAAGAAGATCATGCCGACAATGGCAAGGATCGCGATGACCATGGTGGTAGAATGCAGCACGACATTCTGGCCGTTCTCGGCCAGCCAGGGCATGGTGATCGGACCGATCAGATCGGGGATGAAGCCTGCGGACAACATCTGGAACTCGGCCGGGAACGGTCCAACCGACTTGCCCGCCAGGATAGCCAGCGACAACCCCTTGAAGATCAGCATGCCAGCCAACGTCACGATGAACGCCGGGATTTTGTAATAGGCAATAAGGTAGCCCTGCGCCGCGCCGATCACCGCACCGGCGAGCAGGCAGATGGCACCGGCCACGATCGGATTGGCGAGGAAGGCCAGCTCCGGCGGCAGGTCCCAGCCGACCATCAGCATGGCCGCCAGAGCGCCGATGAAGCCCGAGACCGAGCCAACCGACAGATCGATATGGCCGGCCACGATGACCAGCAACATGCCCAGCGCCATCACGATGATGTAGCTGTTCTGCAGGATGATATTGGTCAGGTTGACCGGCTTGAACAGCACGCCATTGGTGAAATACTGGAAGAACAGCATAATGAGGATCAGCGCGAGCAGCAGGCCATAGTCGCGCATATTGGCGCGCAGGGCGCCAATCAGCGTCAGTTCATGGGCCTGAGCCGGCTGGGCCGCGGAACCGGTTCCGGTCGGTGCAGTTTCGGTGGTCATGATGCCTTTCCTTCGGCGCGCACGATGGAGCGCATGATCTTTTCCTGGCTCGCGTCGCTGGTGGGCATTTCTCCCACGATGCGGCCTTCATTCATAACATAAAGACGATCGGTGATGCCGAGCAGCTCCGGCATTTCCGAGGAGATCACCAGGATGGCTTTCCCCTGGGAGGCCAATTGGTTGATGATCGTGTAGATTTCATATTTGGCGCCAACGTCGATACCGCGCGTCGGCTCATCCAGAATCAGCACATCCGGATTGGCGTAGAGCCACTTGCTGAGCACGACCTTCTGCTGGTTACCGCCCGACAGATTGCCCACCACCTGATAGACGCTGGACGACCGGATGTTGGTCTTCTTGCGATAATCATTGGCTGCGTCGAGCTCGGCCAGATCGTCGATCACACCCCAGCGCGACACGCCCATCAGATTGGCGATGGTGGTGTTGTGCTTGATGTGGTCGATCAGGTTGAGCCCGTAGGTCTTGCGATCCTCGGTGGCATAGGCAATGCCGTTACGGATCGACTTATCAACCGTGGACGTATCCACCTTCTTGCCGTTGATGAACACCTCGCCGGAAATCTTCTGGCCATAGGACTTACCGAACAGGCTCATGGCGAATTCGGTGCGTCCCGACCCCATCAGCCCGGCAATGCCAACCACTTCGCCCTTGCGCAGATTGATGTTGACGTCGCGGATGATCTGCCGCTCGCGATGCTGCGGATGGAAGACATTCCAGTTCTTCACTTCCAGCACCACGTCGCCAACCTTGGGCGTGCGCGGGGGATAGCGATCGTTCAGGGCCCGACCCACCATGGAGGTGATGATGCGGTCCTCGGTGATATCCTCGGTGTTCATCGTCTCGATGGCCCGGCCGTCGCGGATGACCGTCACGCGGTCGGCGATACGGGAAATCTCGTTCAGCTTGTGGCTGATGATGATCGAGGTGATGCCCTGCTTCTTGAATTCAAGCAGCAGATCGAGCAGCGCCTGGCTGTCCTTTTCCGAGAGCGAGGCGGTCGGCTCGTCCAGAATGAGCAATTGCACCTGCTTGGAGAGCGCCTTGGCGATCTCGACAAGCTGCTGCTTGCCCACACCGATATTGGTGATCAGCGTGTCGGGGTCTTCGTTCAGGCCCACCATCTTGAGCAGCTTGCGCGCGCCGTCCCGGGTCTCATCCCAGTCGATGACGCCGTTCTTGGCCTGCTCATTGCCGAGGAAAATGTTCTCGGCGATCGAAAGCAGCGGGACCAGCGCCAGTTCCTGATGGATGATAACGATGCCCTTGTGCTCGCTATCGCTGATCGATTTGAAGTGCTGCTCTTCACCCCGGTAGATGATCTGCCCTTCATAGGAGCCCGACGGATAAACGCCGCTGAGCACCTTCATCAGCGTGGACTTGCCTGCGCCGTTCTCGCCGCAGATGGCGTGAATCTCGCCCTCGCGCACGTCCAGATTGACGTCCGACAGCGCCTTCACGCCGGGGAAAGTCTTGGTGATGCTGCGCATCTCCAGAATGGTCTTGGTCATGCTGACCCTGTCATTTCAGTGACCGACAACGGGTTCCTTCGGGCTTCCCCTCGTGAACCCGGCCCGCTGGTCGCCACGAGGACGGCCAGCGGGCCTGGTGAAATTGTCCAATAAGGGACCCCGCCTCGGCGGGACCCCTCACCGGTCATGCAGCTTACTGCAGTTCTTCGGCCTTGATGTAGCCCGAAGCGACAACGCGCTCTTCGTAGTTGGTGATGTCAACTTCGTACGGGGTCAGCAGGATCGAGGGCACAACCTTGACGCCATTGTCATAGGTGGTGGTGTCCAGACCGCCCGGCTCTTCGCCAGACAGCACGGTGTCGATCAGCTGAGCGGTGTACTGGGCCAGTTCGCGGGTATCCTTGAACACGGTCGAGTACTGCTCACCGGCGATGATCGCCTTGACCGACGGGGTTTCCGCGTCCTGGCCGGTGATGATCGGCCAGCTCAGGTCGCCCGAGCCATAGCCAACGCCGCGGAGCGACGAGATGATGCCGCGAGACAGGCCATCATAGGGAGCCAGCACGCCGTGGACACGGCTGCCGTCCGAGTAGTTGGCCGACAGAATGTTGTCCATGCGGGCCTGAGCAACAGCACCGTCCCAACGCAGGGTACCAACCTGTTCCATGCCCATCTGGCCCGACTTGATGACGATGTCACCGCTGTCGATCATCGGCTGCAGAACGGCCATGGCGCCGTCATAGAAGAAGAAGGCATTGTTGTCGTCCGGCGAACCGCCAAACAGCTCGACATTCCAGGGCTTCTGGTCGCCGAAGCGCTCTTCAAGACCCTTCACCAGGCTGTTGGCCTGGAGCACACCGACCTGGAAGTTGTCGAAGGTGGTGTAGTAGTCGACATTGGCGCTTTCGCGGATCAGGCGGTCATAGGCGATGACCTTGACGCCCTGGTCGGCAGCCTGCTGCAGCACGGCCGAAAGGGTGGTGCCGTCGATCGAAGCAATCACGAGAGCCTTCACGCCCTTGGTGACCATGTTTTCGATCTGGGCCAGCTGGTTCGGGATATCATCTTCCGCGAACTGCAGGTCGACGGTGTAGCCCATGCCTTCGAGCGCGGACTTCAGCTCGTTACCGTCCGAGATCCAGCGCAGCGACGACTGCGTCGGCATGGCGATGCCGATCTGTCCCTTGTCCTGCGCAAACGCGCCGGTGACGGCGGTGGCGACCAGCGCACCCGCAGCGAACAGCGTCGCAATTGATTTGAGAACCTTCACGTCTCGACTCCCTAAAAACTTTCGAGATTGGTTGTTGTTGGCCTGTTGGGTTCGGAAAGTTCAGGCAGCCCGGGCCCGGCCTCAAAGCCGCACCTTCGACCACCGGCTTGCGCCGCATCCGAAAGGGTCAATGCCCGAAGGCATTGCCGCATGGAACTACATGAAATCCTCCGGCATGGACGACAATGCTGCCGCCATGGACTCTCCCAAGCCCACGCGCCGAAAGCTAGGATAATCAGATAGGACTGTAAAGCGGAGAGTCGCGTCCACCCGCATATTTTTCGACTCATGCAATAAAGTTCAAGGCCTACTTGCAGGGTAGTTCGGACGCAATTATGGTGCGCCTCGCTCTGGGAGGAGCTTCAACCATGCACCTCATTGCAGGTCATGGCGCAATGAAGGTATCTGATACCTTTTGGTGAGCGTCGTTAGCAAACAGGTAATTCGATGTCCGAGCGCGGCAGCGCAGTTGAGGTCGTGGCGGACGACCTCGCCCGCCAGATTCTGACCCAGTTGACGCCGGGCGCCAGCCTGCCAAGCGAGGCTGAGCTGGCCGAAACCTACGCGGTCAGTCGCCTCACTGTCCGCGAGGCGGTCAAGCTCCTGGCGGGCCGCGGCCTGCTCGAGGTGGCCCGCGGCCGCAAGGCCGTGGTGCGCGAGCCCGACGGGGCCGCCTTCGCCGACTTTCTGACATCCATGATGCACAATGACTCCAAGGGGCTGTTCGACTTGGTCGAGGTGCGGCTGTCGCTGGAGGTGCAAAGTGCAACGCTGGCCGCAAAGCGGGCCAATCGCGCCGGCATCGCTGCGATCGAGAGCGCCCTGCAGGGCATGCGCGAAAACGCCGAAGCGGCCATGGCGGACGATCCGGAAGCGGACAGGCGCTTTCACGACTTCGATGTCGGCTTCCATGAAGCGGTGGCCCTGGCCAGTGGCAACCGCATTCTGGGCTATTTGTTCGAGGCCATGTCCGCACCCCTTCGGCACGGCATCCAGATCAGCCGCCGGGGTCACGCCAATCGCGGCCACACGCTGCTTGATACCATTGACTGGCATCAACGCATTCTCGAGGCCATTCGTGCCGGCAATGCGCGCGCCGCAGGAGAAGCAATGCGCCTCCATCTCAAGGACACCGAGCGGGACATCCGCAACGCTCTCTCCAACATGGCCGAACGGCCGACCCGATCATGACGCGCCATTGCCCTTGCAGGTGAAAGCCGCATCGGAATAATCCTGTTACCGCAAAGGAAGAGGACGCATGGCTGCGCGCAACGACAATTCCGCGACCCGGCTGGACGATGCCGCCCGCGCTGGCTGGCTCTACTACGTCGCCGGCAACACTCAGGAAGAGATCGCCGCCAAGATGGGCATTTCCCGCCAGTCGGCGCAACGCCTGGTGTCGCTCTCGGTCAGCGAGGGCCTGATCAAGGTGCGGCTCGATCATCCCATCGGCCATTGCCTGGACCTGGCCGAACGGCTGCGCAGCCGCTACGCGCTCGACCATTGCGAAGTCGTGCCGTCTGACCCTGGCAGTTCCTCGACCACAATCGGCATTGCCGAGGCCGGAGCCGCGGAGATCGAGAGGTGCCTGCGCAGCCCGGACCCGGTGATTATTGCCATTGGTACCGGGCGCACGCTCAAGGCCGCCATCGAACAGCTCCAGCCCATGGATTGCCCGCACCACACCGTAGTGTCGTTGACCGGCAATATCGCCCCAGACGGTTCCGCCGCGTTCTACAACGTCATCTTCAACGTGGCCGACACGGTCAAGGCACGCAGCTTTCCCATGCCCCTGCCGGTCATCGCTTCCTCGGCCAAGGAGCGCGAAATGCTCCACTCCCAGCCCATGATCGCCTCGACGCTGGATCTCGCGGCCCGCGCCAATATCACCTTTGTCGGCATCGGCCATCTGGGACCGGATGCGCCACTACTGCTCGACGGCTTCATCTCCGAAGCCGAACACAAGGCGCTGCAGAAGGCCGGCGCCGTGGGCGAAATCTGCGGCTGGGTGTTCGATGCCGAAGGCAAGCTGATCGAGGGCCAGACCAATGACCGGGTGGCCTCCGCGCCCATTCCCAGCCGCGAGAATGGCCGCGTCATTGCCCTCGCCATGGGCCCAGCCAAGGCCGCCGCCATCCGCGCCGCGCTCACGCGGCGCCTGGCCAATGGCCTGATCACCGACGAGCAAACGGCTGAATTGCTGCTGGCGTAGCAGCACGATCGTTCGTGCATGTCCACCTCCACTGGTAAGGCCACGCGTTGATGCCCCGGTCGACGCAGGCGTCTCCGGTTTTGACGAAAAGAGCGGAGTCCCGAGACGGTCTTCGTCCCTGAAACTAAAAAACTGAGACGAAAACCGTCTCGGAACGCCGGGATTTCTCGATAGGGGATAACTTGGAAGGCTGTCCGGCGCGGCCACCCCTTGGGCACCCGCTTTCAGCTACTGGTAAGAACCAGCAGCAGGCTCGAACTCTCACCGACCGACCCCCAGACCATGACGGCACGCGACTGCCCCATGCCCGGCTTTCCCTCCCGCCACTGGTCGCTGCAGGCCGCCCTATCGCGAGAGGAATGAGGGGATTATGCGGGAGGATTTGGCACCGGGGATAAAAGGACGGGTGGGGTGATCCCAAACCCATTCGCCATCACCGGCTGTCACCCCGGCGAAAGCCGGAGCCCATCCTGAGGTGACGCCAAGTGTGTCGCGCGCCTGTTGTGTCCGCCGCGCGCCATCTCTGGATTGGCCCCTGGGGCGGACCCGGGGTGACAGCTGGTGGGTGTGGATGTTTAAGGAAGGCGGCGGGCCGGGTTTATGGAACCGCCGGAGCAGGTCGCGATCTGTGTCATGGGCTAATCGTCGTGAGTGGAGGAACATGGGTGGGTGCTGATCGTTGCTGAACAGCGTCACTTCGCAACACACGAAAGGACCTTCTCATGCGAACCAAGCTTCACCTGATCTCGCTCCTTGCATTCGCACTTGCCACGCCGGCCATGGGGCAGGACGACGCCTCTCAAGGCGGCGCTGACGCCTTGGGCGGAGAAAGTGCCCTTGCCGTTTTTGTCGGGGCCGACGGCAATGAGCTGGGTTCTGTTACTCTGACACCCAATGAGGATGGCAGCGTCACACTGGCTGGCGGGCTGCGTGATCTCTCGCCCGGTCAGCACGGTTTCCACTTCCATCAAACCGGAGAGTGCGATGCCTCGAGTGGTTTCGAAAGCGCCGGTTCCCACTTCAATCCGACTGACATGCAGCACGGCCTTGATAACCCGGAAGGGCCGCATCTGGGCGACATGCCCAATGTGACGGCCGGCGAGGACGGCACCGTCAGGGTGGACCTGACCACAGACCGCGTAACCTTGACCCAGGGTGAGGAAGGCTCTCTCTTCGATGAAGACGGCACGGCCATTGTCATCCACGAAGGCGCTGACGACCAGATGAGCGATCCGTCCGGCAATTCGGGCAACCGCATTGCCTGCGCCGTCGTCGAGCCGGGAGCGGCGGTCGAGTAGGTCCGGGCGGAGCGAGGTCGGCATCGTTTATCGACCAGCTACTGCCAGACAATTGGCACCAAGAAAAAGGGCCCCTGAACGCTCCGGGGCCCTTGTTGATTTCGGCAATGGCGATCAGTTCAACCGGCCGCTGGCGTGGGCGAGGGTGGTGTAGACCTTGCCCTTGTCCGAGAGCAGATATTCGCGGGTTTCGGCGGCCGGGTTGGGGCCGGCGGCGGCGCGTTTGAGGAGTTGTTCGAACTCGCTCATATAGGCCTGGGCGGTGCGGGCGAAGTCGGGTTCGCGCTGGATGCGCTTGCGCACTTCGTCATAGGTGCCCTGGCCGGTGAGCGTATAGATGCGGCGCGTGAAGACATTGCTCTCGCCGGCCTGGTAGCGCGCCCAGGCCTCGCTCAGCGCGGCGTCGTCGATCGAGCGGGCAATTTCCTCGGTCAGGCCGGACAGGGCCTGCGGCGCAGCGCCGCCCGCCTGCTTGGCGGAGGCATTGCGCAGCACATCGCGCAACCAGCCACCGCCTTCGGCTTCGGCCGCCTGGCGGGGTGCCGGGGCAGGGGTAGGGGCTGGCGTGGGCGCCGGAGCGGGCTGTTCGATCACGGCACTGGCACGGATCGGATCAACCAGCGTCTGGCGCGGCGGCTCGGCCCGATAGGTCTCGCGGGCCGGCTCGGGCTGACGCGGAGGCGGCTGATAGGCCGGCGGCTCTGGCTGGCGCGATGCCCGCTGGGGGGCGCGGCGGTCTGTCAGGTCATGGCTGGCCGGCTGCGAACGCACGATGGCATTGAGCTCGCTGAGCGCTTCGATCTGTTCGGCCACGACGCGGCGCATGGCGGCGGCGCTGGCGCGGGTTTCCTCGGGCAGCTCGTTGACGCCACGGGCCAGTTCGGCGCGGGTGGATTCGAGTTCGGTGCCCACTTCACGAGCCGTCTCGCGCATGGCGCGGGCGGTGTCAGCGAAGCGCTGGGTGGCTTCCTCGATGGCGCGCTGCATTTCGGCGACCATGCGTTGCTGGGCTTCCTGCAGGGCCTGGTTGGCCCGGCGGCCTTCGCTATCGGCAACCTCATGGAACTCGCCCAGCTTGCCGGTGACTTCGCCGGTCGTTTCGTCCAGCGCGCGGCGCAGCTGGCCGGTATTGGAAGCGATGGCGTTGCGCACCGAGCTGGTCGAATCCGAGATGGTGTCGGCCAGGGTGCTGGTGGTCGAAGTGAGCACGTCGGTGACGCTGCCGGCAGTGGAGGCCAGAACATCGCTGACGCGGTTGGCATTGTCCTCGAGCGCAGCATTGACCTGGCTGGATTGTTCGCTCAGCGCCATGCGCACCGAATTCGAGGTCTGGTTGAGAGCGGCGGCGGCCGCCTCGGCAGCGCGCTGAACGGCGCTGTCCATCTGCGAGACATTGCTTTGCAGCGTGGTCGAGAAGCGCTCGTTATTGGCATAGAGCGCGTCATTGACACTGCTTGCGTTCTGCTCGAGCGCCTGGGTGACGGTGGCCGTGGTCTGGCTCAGGGCGTCGGTGACTGAGTGGGTCGTGGCGTTGAGCGCCTCGTCCATGGCGCGGCGGGCGCCGATCAGGCGGCGTTCGGTGTCGTTGACCGTGTCGGCGATGGACTGGGCGAACAGGCGCATGCGGCCATCGATATCGTCGGCGCGGGCGGCAAAGCTCTGCGCCAGCGCATCCATGGCACCGCGGCGGTCTTCCAGGTTCTCCAGTGCCATGGAGCTGGATGCGTCGAGGGTCTGAGCAGCCTGATTGATGCCTGCGGCCTCTGCATCGAGGCGACCCAGAATGGAAGAGAACTCATCGACCATGCTGCGGATGGTATTCTGCAGAGCGCCGACATGCTGGGTGACCATGTTGCCGGCCTGTTCGGTCTGGCCCATGGCCTCGCGCATGGTGCTGGAGTAATTGGCCGTCTGCTGGGCGACGCTGGTTTCCAGGCTCGCCAGATTGGCGGTGGACGCGTCCAGCACCCGCTGCAGCAGCAGGTTGGAGTCGTTGAGCTTGTTAAGGGCGTTGGTGACGTCGCTGAGGATGCGCGTGGTGGAGACCGACATGATCTCTTCGGCTTCGCGGGCATTCTCGCTCAATGCATCGCGCAGCAAATTGCCGTGGCTGGCCAGGGCATTCTGCAGCTGTGCCGACTTCTCAATGACCAGGCTGGCGAACTGGCTGGTGTGCGTCTCGACCGACTGGTTGATGGTGGTCAGGCGCTCTTCGATGGCATCGGCGGCGCCGACAGCCTTCACCGACACCAGCTGGTCGATATTGCTGGCGGCCATACGGATCTGCTCGAGGGCGCTGCGGACGGCGGTGTCCATGCGGTTGGCCGTGCTTTCCACATCGGACGAAATGGCGCTGGTGGCCGCGGTGATGCGGGGGGCAATGGTTT
>ENA-ORCV01000153-ORCV01000153.1-marine-metagenome-genome-assembly--contig:-NODE-153-length-107044-cov-4.236727_pt1 | contig 107044 bp, 89 predicted proteins | sample MGYA00237779_ERZ508509 | MGnify/ENA primary metagenome ERZ508509 (study PRJEB26180, sample SAMN06268772) | marine metagenome | isolation source: Bioluminescent Bay, La Paraguera, Puerto Rico | place... | reverse complement strand
CGGCTCGGCGGCCGGAAGGCGGGCCCGGGCATAGAGGCCGGGGCAGGCGGGATCGGTAATGAGGGCGTTGGCCGCGATCATGCAGCCGTCGCCGATGACGACCTCCCGCGCCGCCAGGATGCGCGCGCCGCCGATCAGCAGGACGGCGTTTCCGATGGCGATGCGGGCGGTTTCGTCCGGCGGCGGCCAGGCGGTGAGGCGGACCTTGGCGTCGGGCGAGGCGATGACGTGCAGATCGTCCCCGGCGGAAATATTGGCGCCGGTCAGCTCCACATGGCGCGGGCCGATGACGACCGGGCGCGCGCCGAGCGCCGCGAAGCCGGGGGCGAGGAGGCGGGCGGTGCGCCAGTCCCGCCAGGCGGCGGCCAGGCGGAACAGCCAGAACGGTCTGTGATCGCGGATCATGCAGCCGCTCCTTGGCCCGGGCGCGGGCGGTCGCCTAGTTTTATGGCGCTGACCGCGCCATGACCAAGCACGCCGACCCAAAGGAGTTCCGCAAACTCGTCGCCGACCTGCGCGGCTGCGCGGTGTGCGCGTCGCACCTGCCCCAGGCGCCGCAGCCGATCTTCAGCGTCTCGCCCCATGCGCGGCTGGCCCTGATCAGCCAGGCGCCGGGGGTGCGGGCCGACCGGGCGGGCAAGCCGTTCGCCGATCCGTCGGGAGTGCGCCTGCGCGAATGGATGGGGGTGAGCGAGGACGAATTCTACGACCCCGAGCGGCTGGCCATCACGCCGATGGGGTTCTGTTTTCCCGGCTGGGACGACAAGGGCGGCGACCTGCCGCCGCGGCGGGAATGCGCGCCGATCTGGCAGAAGCGGATCGAGGCGGCGCTGCCGAATATCGAGCTTTCGCTTCTGGTCGGCGGATACGCGCAAAAATTCCATCTGGGCAAGGCGGCCAGGCCGACCCTGACCGAAACGGTGGCGGCGTGGCGGGACTATCTGCCGCGCTATCTGCCGCTGCCGCATCCCAGTTGGCGCAACAATGCCTGGCTAAAGAAGAACCCGTGGTTCGAGGCCGAGGTGCTGCCCGAGCTGCGCCGGCGGGTGCGGGCGCTGATGGAGCGGCCGGCATGAGGGCGCTGTCGGTCGTTCTGTTCCTTCTGTTGGCGGGCTGCGCCGGGGCGCTGCGCCAGGGGGCGGAGACGGCTCCGGACGCCTATCGCCAAGGTCAGATCGATGGGGATGGCTTCGTCAGCTTCGATGGGGCGCGGCTGGGCCTGCAGTCCTGGCTGCCGCCTGAAAGCGTGAATGGAGGAAAACCCAAAGCCGTGATCGCGGGGCTGCACGGCATGGGGGATTATTCGGAGACCTTCTATCTGGCGGGGCCGTGGTGGGCGGAGCAGGGCATCGCCACCTATGCCTATGACCAGCGCGGCTTCGGGCGCTCCCCCCGCCGGGGCGTGTGGCCGGAGCAAGAGGTGATGATGGCGGACGTCGCCTATTTCGTCGCCGCGCTGCGCGCCGAATATCCGGATACGCCGGTCATCCTGGTGGGCGTCAGCATGGGCGGGGCGGCCTCGCTGGCCGCGTTCGGGTCGGCGACGCCGCCGGATGTGGACGGGCTGGTCCTGGTGTCGCCGGCGGTCTGGGGCTGGTCGCAGATGAACCCGCTCTATTCCATCGCGCTGCGCCTTGCGACGGCGGTGGCGCCGGGCTGGTCCCCGACCGGGGAGAGCCTGAACCGCTGGCCGTCCGACAATATCGAGATGCTGCGCAAGCTGGGGCGCGACCCGCTGATGGTACGGGCGACGCGGATCGACGCGGTTTATGGGCTGGTCGAGCTGATGGAGGCGGGCTGGCGCACGCGGGCGGGACGGGACGTTCCGGCGCTTATTCTTATGGGCCAGAACGACCAGATCGTGCCGCCGGGCGTGATCGAACGCTATGCCGAGCGGCAGTCGCCGGAGGCCTGCTTCAAGACCTATCCGGCGGGGTATCACATGCTGCTGCGCGACCTGCAGGCGGAGAATGTGTGGCGGGATATCGCCGGGTTTATCGGCGGAAACTGCCCCGCGCCCGCCACTGCTGCGCTGTCGGCCGAGGACGGAACCGGCGCCCCGGCCCGCCGTTGATTTTGACGGCAATCAACGGAGGCGGCCGTGACCGACAAGACGGATATCGAAAAGAAATTCTGGAAGGCGCTGAAATCGGACAAGACGGTGATGCTGGGCCTGACGGGCGTCGATGACGGCCGCGCCCAGCCGATGACCGCGATGTTCGAGGATAATGACGAGAAGAAGGGCGAACACGCCGGGCCGATCTGGTTCTTCACGGCTAAGGACGTGGAGCTGGTGGAGGAGATGGGCGAGCGGCATCGCGCCTGCGCCCATTTCGCGGACCGCGGACACGACCTGTTCGCCAGCATGGATGGCTGGCTGATCCGGAACACCGACCGGCGCGTGGTCGAGAAGCTGTGGAATCCGTTCGTTGCGGCCTGGTTCAAGGGCGGCAAGGACGATCCGAAGCTGCAGCTTCTGCGGTTTGAGCCGGACTGCGCCAAGGTCTGGCTGAACGACAACAGCCTGCTGGCCGGCGTGAAGCTGATGCTCGGGGCCGACCCGAAGGAAGACTATCAGGACAAGGTGGCGGAGCTGGCCGTCTAGCTCTGACGGCTTAACTCAGGCCGGCAGGACCGGGGCCAGCGCCGGGTCGATCAGGACGCTGACCCGGTCGCCCGCTTTCGGGGCGATGGAGGCCTGCATCCGGGCGCGCCATTCGAGGCCGCCGTCAGCAGTAATGCGCAGGACAGCGTCCGCGCCCGCCGCGCGGCGCTCGCTGACCGTTGCGGCGCCGTGCGAGGAGGGCAGGAGGGAAATCCCCTCCGGCCGGATCAGCGCCACGGCGTCCGCGCCGTTCGGCACCTCGCCAGCCGGGACAGGGCCGAAGGGGGTACCCAGCTGGCCGCCCTCGACCTTGCCGCGCCATTCATTGACGTCGCCGAGCAGGCGCGCGGCCGCCGGGGAGACCGGGTGGCGGTAAAGCGCGTCCGGCGCGCCCTGCTGGACGATGCGGCCGCCATCCATCAGGGCGAGCTCGTCGGCCATCAGCATCGCCTCGTCCGCATCGTGGGTGACGATCAGGACGGCGGCGCCGGAGTCCTTCAGCGCGGCAAGCGCGGTTTCCCGCGTCGCCTCGCGCAGGCGGGCGTCGAGGCCGGAGAAGGGCTCGTCCATCAGCACGATGTCCGGCGAGGGCGCGAGGGCGCGGGCGAGCGCCACGCGCTGCTGCTCCCCGCCCGACAAAGCGTGCGGATGGGCGCCGGCGCGGTCGGCCAGGCGCACGGAATCCAGAAGCGCCATCGCGCGGGCGCGGGACGCGGCCTTGTCCTGCCCCGACAGGCCGAACATGACGTTCTGAAGCGCGGTCAGATGCGGGAACAGGGCGTAGTCCTGAAACACCAGCCCGACGCGCCGCCGTTCCGGCGCGACATGGACGCCGTCGCCGGACAGGAGGCCGGCGGCGCTGCGGATCTCGCCGGCGTCGATCCGCTCCAGCCCCGCGATGGCGCGAAGCAGCGTGGACTTGCCGGCGCCGGACTGTCCGAGCGCGGCGGTCACCGCGCCGGGCTGCAGCGTCAGGTCGACGTCCCGCAGCACGTCGCGGTCGCCGAAACGCTTGCAGCATTTGGTTACGGTAAGGGCGGTCATCGCGCCGGGCTTTTACGACCGCCGGAGACCAGACGCGAGACCGCGATCATTGCCGGCAGGCCGAGCGCAATGAGAAGCAGCGACGGGCGGGCGGCCTGGCCCAGCCGTTCGTCGGCGGCGTAGTTGTGGGCGACGACGGCCAGCGTCTCGAAATCCAGCGGGCGCAGAATCATGGTCGCCGGAAGCTCCTTCATCACCTCCACGAACACAATCAGCGCGGCGGTGGCGACCCCGCCTGCGGCCAGCGGCAGATGCACGCGGCGCAGCACGCCCATGCGCGTCTCGCCCAGCGTGCGGGCGGCGGCCTCCAGCGATGGGGTGACGCGCAGCAGGGCGCTTTCGGACGGGCCGATGGCGGCGGCGGCGAAGCGGGACTGATAGGCGAAGACCAGCGCGACAAGACCGCCGCCGGCGACCAGCGGCGCGAACCCGGCCAGCGAGGCGTCCAGCACGCGCTGGAGTCCGCCGAGCAGCGCCAGCACGCCGATCGCGGCGACCGCGCCCGGAATGGCGTAGCCGAGCTGGGCCAGACGGGCGGCGGCGCGCGCCAGTTTGCCGCCGGACAGGGCCGCGGTGGCGGCGCCGAGACCGAGCGCCGCGGCGATCAGCGCGGCGGCGAGCGACAGGCCGGCGGTGTTCAGGAAGGCGGGCAGGACGGGGCGCACCGGCGGGGTCTCCATCGCCAGCCAGATCAGGCGCGCGGCGGGGATCAAAAGGCCGATCAGGATCGGCGCGGCGCAGCCGGCGACGGCGAGGACGGCGAAATGCGGGGCCAGCGGCTGGCGCTCCTGCGGCCGGGCGCGGCCGCGCGGGTCGGCCACGCGCCCGGCGCCGCGGGCCCGGCGCTCCACGCCCAGCGCCAGCAGCGTGGCGAGCAGGAGGATCACGGCCAGGCGCGCGGCGCCGGCCGGGTCGCCGAGCGAGATCCAGGCGCGGACGATCCCGGTGGTGAAGGTCGGGGCGCCCAGATATTCGACCGCGCCGTAATCGGCCAGCGTCTCCATGATCGCGAGCGCCATGCCGGCGGCGAGCGCCGGGCGGGCGAGCGGCAGGCCGACGCGCCAGAAGGCGCGCCACGGACCCGCGCCCAGCGTGCGCGCGGCGTCCAGCGCATGGGCCGCGCCACCCTCGAACGCCTGGCGGGCCAGCAGATAGACGTACGGATAGAGCGCGATGGAGAAGATGAAGGCGGCGCCGGCGACGCCCCGCAGCGGCGGCAGCAGGCCGTAGAGCGGCCCGCCGGCGTTCACCAGCGAGGCCCAGGCATAGGCCAGCACGTAGGTCGGCGCGGCGAGCGGCAGGGCCAGCGCCCAGACGAAGACGCCCCGGCCCGGAAAGCGGTAGCGCGCGGTCAGCCAGGCGGTGGGCACGCCGAGGAGCGATACGCCGATCGCGACCAGAATGGCGAGCGCGGCGGAGTTGCGCAGATAGGCGAGCAGGCGGGTTTCGGCCAGATGGCGCAGCGTGTCGCCGCCGCCGGTGGCGGCCAGCGCGACCAGAGCGAGGATCGGCAGGATGCAGACCAGCGCCGCCAGCGCGCCCAGCGGGGCGGGGTCGGCGGAAAACCGGAAACCGCGCCGCAGGCGCGGCGCTGGCGCGATCAGGGCCATCCGGCGCGGTCGAACATGCGCTGGGCTTCGGCCTGGTTCTCCCCCAGCACCGAGACGTTCAGCGGGTCGGCCTCGAATGTCCCGAATTCGGCGATGATCGGATTGTCGTATTCGACGTCGGCCTCGACCGGGTATTCGCCGTTGGTTTCGGCGACCATGCGCTGGGCCTCGTCGGAGGCGAGGAATTCCAGATAGCGGACCGCGGCCTCGGGGTGCGGCGCGCCGGCCGCCACGCCCGCGCCGGAGATGTTCACGTGAACGCCGCCGCCAGCCTCCGGCCAGTGGATCGCGACTGTGTCCGTGATCGTGGGGTCGGAGGCGATCAGGCGGGCGAAATAATAATGGTTCACCAGCGCCACGTCGCATTCGCCCGCCCTGACGGCCAGGATCTGGTCCATGTCCGCGCCGGACGGGATGCGCGCGAAATTGGCGACAACGCCGTCGGCCCAGTCCTGGGCCCGGTCAGGTCCCCAGCGGTCGATCAGGGCCGCCAGCAGGGAGATATTGTAGATGACGCCGGAGGAGCGGACGCAGACGCGGCCGCGCAGGGCCGGGTCGGCCAGCGTTTCGTAGCCGCCGAGTTCGCCCGGCTGCACGCGGTCCTTGGCATAGACGAAGACGCGCGCGCGGCGGGAAAAGCCGAACCAGAGCCCGTCCGGGTGGCGCAGGCTGGCCGGGATGCGGCTGTCCAGAATGTCGGACTGGACCGGCTGGAACAGGCCGGCCTGTTCGGCGCGGTACAGGCGGCCGGCGTCCACCGTCATCACCACGTCCGCCGGGCTGCGCGCGCCGTCGGCGCGAATCCGTTCGATCAGCAGGTCGCTGTCGGCGCTGATGCTGCGCACCGCGATCCCGGTCTCTTCCTCGAACCGCCGGTTGATCAGCTCGTCGGAGTCGTAGTGGCGGGCGGTGTAGAGAATCACCTCCTGCGCGTCGCCGCCCGATTCGCCGCCGCAGGCGGCCAGCAGGGCGGCGGACAGGGTGAGGACGGAGAGGCGGAAAAGCGTGCGCATGGCGGTGTGCTGGTCTTGCGAATGGGTCGCAACTGCTATCGGACTTGGCCCGGTTCCGCAAGCAAGCGGCCCTGCGGCGGACGCCCGCACCCGCGACGGCGCAGGCGGATTGCTTGACGCCCGGGGGAGCGGGTCATAAAGGAACCGCCCCTGATCGGGCGATTAGCTCAGCGGGAGAGCGTTCCGTTCACACCGGAAAGGTCGCTGGTTCAATCCCAGCATCGCCCACCATTTCCCCGCGAAATATTGCCGCACCCGCGCCGGGGCCGCAGGGAACTTGCCGTCAAATTACGCGAGTTTAACCGTCGGCATCTTGATCCGGGCGGTCCGAAGGGGCACATCCCGCGCAGTTGGGGGCGAGATGGGCGGCGGTCTGCGGACCGCCGAGAGCCATAAGGGCGGCCCCCATTTCACAAATTCGAGTAGCAGGGCGGGCGGCCGGAACGGGGCGCGGCTGACTGCGTTGATGGATGTGCGCGCCGCTGCGGCGGCCCGCCAATGGGAGTGACGGAAAATGAACAACGATTATTGCACCATGGACGGCGCCCGGCGTCTGAAACAGCGCATCGAGGAATACTGGCGTGAACGCGGCTACGAGGTGAACGTCGACCTCGTGGACGCGGGCTTCATGCCGGCGATGCGTTCGGCCCGGACGGACGTCCGCTCCAACCTGGTGAACGGGCTGCCGAAGCCGGCGGCCAACAACAATCAAGAACCGCGCCGTCCGCTCCAGGCGGCGGGCTAAGTCTCAGGCGCTTTTAACGCGCCAGGACGTCTTCAAGGGCGTGGACCAGCGTGCGGCAATCGTCCAGCACGCGGTCCGCGCCCAATTCTTTTGCGGGCGTCTCCGTATATCCATAGGACATCACGATTACCGGGCAGCCCGCATTGCGGGCCGCCGACACGTCCGTCTCGCTGTCGCCGACCATGACCATGCGGGCGGCGTCCGCGCCCGGGCCGGCGGCCGCGAACAGATGCGCGGCGTCCGGCTTTTTCTGCGGCGCGGTGTCGGCGCCGACGATGCGCGCGAAGCGGCCGGCCATGTTCAGCCGCTCCAGCAGCAGGACGGACAGGTCCGCAGGCTTGTTCGTCGCCACCGACAGCTCCGCCCCGCGCGCAGCCATTTCGTCCAGCGCGTCCTCCATGCCGGGGAAGGGTCGGCTCTCCCGGTCGATCCCTTCGCGGTATATCTCCAGAAATCTGGCGGTGAGGGCGGTGGAGGCGTCGTCGTCCAGCGGGCGGCCGTCATGGGCGAAGGCGCGCTGGATCAGCACGCGCGCGCCGCGGCCGACCATATTGCGCACGAGTTCGGCGGAGATCGGGGCCAGGCCCTCGTCCGCCGTGACGGCGTTCAGCGCGCGCACCAGGTCGGGCGCGGTGTCGACCAGCGTCCCGTCCAGATCGAACACGATGCTGGCCCCGCTCAGTACGTCCGGCATTGCGTCTTCCTTCGCGGCGTGCGCTGGGGCGCGCCTTTGGCTACAACCTGACCCGAATCCACGGGCCGAGGAGCTTTTGCATGGGCCGATCCCGCGCCGCAATCGTGCTGGCCGCAGGCAAAGGCACGCGAATGAAATCCGCGTTGCCGAAAGTGCTGCACGAGGTCGGCGGCAAGACGATGCTGAACTGGGCCATCGACCTGGCCCGCGACTGCGGCTGCAAGCCGGTCGTGGTCGTGCATGGCGCGCACGCCCCGGAAGTGGGCGAGGCGGCGATGGCGGCCGGCGCCGTTCCGGTGCTGCAGGACCCGCCGCAGGGGACCGGGCACGCGGTCGCCGCGGCGAAAGACGCGCTGAAGGATTTCGACGGCGATCTTGCGGTGCTGTACGCCGACACGCCGCTGGTGCGGGCCGGCACGGTGCGCCGCGCCTTCGACGCGCTGGCCGACGCCGATATTGCGGTGCTGGGCTTCGACACCGACGCGCCGGGCGCCTATGGCCGGCTGGTCGTGGACGGCGGCAAGCTGACGCGGATCGTGGAGGCGAAGGACGCCAGCGCGGACGAGCTGGCCATCACGCTGTGCAATTCCGGCGTCATGGCGGGCGACGCGAAGGCGATGTTCGGCTTCGTGGGCCAGCTGGATAACGACAACGCCAAGGGCGAATACTATCTGACCGACATCGTGGCGATGGCCGGGACGGCCGTCGCGGTGACGGGCGAGGCCGAGGAGTTCGCCGGGATCAACGACCGGCTGGAGCTGGCCGAGGCCGAGGCGGCGTTCCAGGCGCACCGGCGGCGCGAGGCGCTGATGGCCGGGGTGCGGATGACCGCGCCGGACACGGTGTTCTTTACCCATGACACCGAAATCGGCGAGGGCGCGGTGATCGAGCCCTATGTCGTGTTCGGGCCCAAGGTTCGCGTGGCTGAGGGGGCGGTGATCCATTCCTTTTCCCACCTCGAAGGGGCCGAGGCGGGCGCGGGGGCGCAGATCGGGCCGTTCGCGCGGCTGCGCCCGGGCGCGGTGCTGGGCGAGAAGGCGAAGGCCGGCAATTTCGTGGAGATCAAGAAGGCCACGATCGGCGAGGGCGCGAAGATCAACCACCTGACCTATATCGGGGACGCGGAGATCGGGGCGCGGGTGAATATCGGCGCCGGCACGATCACCTGTAACTATGACGGGGTGAACAAATACCGCACCGTGATCGGGGCGGACGCCTTTGTCGGGTCGAACAGCGCGCTTGTCGCGCCGCTGGAGATCGGCGAGGGGGCGTATGTGGGCTCCGGCTCGGTCGTCACGGTGGACGTGCCGCCGGACTCGCTGGCCGTCGCGCGCGGCCGGCAGGAGAACCGGGAAGGCTGGGCCGCGAAATTCAAGGAACGCATGAAAGCGGGGGAAGAATGAGCCAGGACGCGGCCAAGAGGGCAGCGGCGGAGGCGGCGCTGGAATATGTCGTGCCCGGCATGGTGCTGGGCCTCGGCTCCGGCAGCACGGCGGAGACTTTCGTGAAGCTGCTGGGCGTGCGCGTGGCGCGGGGCCTCAGCGTGACCGGCGTTGCGACCTCCGAACAGACAGCGCGCGTGGCGCGGGCGGCGGGCATCACCATCGTGGCGCCGGACCAGACCGGGCGGATCGATCTGTGCGTCGACGGCACTGACGAGGTCGACAGCCATTTCCGCCTGATCAAGGGCGGCGGCGGCTGTCTGCTGCGCGAAAAGATCGTGGCGTCGTCCGCCGAGCGGATGGTGGTGATCGCCGACCAGTCGAAACAGGTCGGCAAGCTGGGCGCGTTTCCGCTGGCCGTGGAGGTGGACCGGTTCGGCCTGCCGTTCACGGCGGAGAAGGTGATCAATGGGCTGCAGCGCAGCGGCTGTCACGGCTATGGCGTGACGCTGCGCATGGTGCGCAACGGGGCGTTCCCCTTCATCACCGACGGCGGCAACTACATCGTCGACTGCCAGTGCAAGGTGATCCCCGATCCGGAGCTGACCTCCTTCGTCCTGTCCGGCCTGCCGGGCGTGATCGAGACGGGGCTGTTCCTGGGCCTGGCCCATGAAGTGATCCTGGGCGGCGAGGATGGCGCGCGGAAAATGGAACGGGCGGAGTGATGGCGGGCGAGTCCGAGTACGACTACGACCTGTTTGTCATCGGCGCGGGGTCCGGCGGGGTGCGCGCAGCGCGCATGTCGTCAAACTATGGCGCGCGCGTGGCCATCGCGGAGGGCGACCGCATCGGCGGGACCTGCGTGATCCGCGGCTGCGTGCCGAAGAAATTCATGGTCTACGCCAGCGAGTACGCCAAGGCGTTCGAGACCGCGCCGGCCTATGGCTGGACCATCCCCGAGAAGCCGACCTTCGACCTGGGCGCGTTCCTGTGCTCGGTCCAGGAGGAGGTCAGCCGGCTGTCCGGCATCTATCGCCGCAATCTGCACAATTCCGGCGTGGAGATGATGGAGGAGCGCGCGGTTCTGGAGGACGCACACACGGTCCGCCTGACAAAGTCGGGAAAGACGGTGACGGCGGACAAGATTCTGATTGCGGTCGGCGGCCGGCCGAACGAGCCGGAGATTCCGGGCGCGGACCTGGCCATGATCAGCGACGACGTCTTCCACATGACCGAAGTGCCCAAACACATGACGATCATCGGCGGCGGTTTCATCGCCTGCGAGTTCGCGCAGGTGTTCCGGGGGCTGGGGGCCGACGTCTGCATGATCTATCGCGGCGACATCGTGCTGCGCGGCTTCGACGACGATGTCCGCACGCAGGTGACCGAGACGATGAAGAAGACCGGCATCCATCTGTACACGCACGCCACGCTGGACGCGATCGAGGAGAAGGACGGGCGGCTGGTCTGCACCGTCAATGGCGGGCCGACGATCGAGACCGACAGCGTGCTGATGGCGATCGGGCGGCATCCCTGGACCGACGGGCTGGGGCTGGAGGCGGCGGGCGTCGAGCTGGACGAGAACGGCGCCATCAAGGTGGACGAATACTCGCGCACCAGCGTCGACAATATCTGGGCGGTCGGGGACGTGACCGACCGGCTGAACCTGACGCCGGTGGCGATCCGCGAGGGCGCGGCGTTCGCCGACACCGTGTTCGGCGACCATGAGATCGCTTTCAATCACGAGAACGTCGCGGCGGCAGTGTTCACCCAGCCGCCGGTCGGCGTGGTCGGCCTGACCGAGCATGACGCGCGGCAGACGATGGAGGTCGATATCTATCGCACCGTCTTCCGCCCGATGAAGAACGTGCTGGCCGGGGACGAGTCGCGGACGATGATGAAACTGGTCGTGCGCCGTTCAGACCAGGTTGTGGTCGGGTGTCATATCGTCGGGCCGGACGCGCCGGAGATCATCCAGGCCGTCGCCATCGCGGTGAAGGCAGGCTTGACGAAACGCCAGTTCGACCAAACCTGTGCAGTACACCCGACGCTGGCCGAGGAGCTGGTGACGCTGCGTGAGAAATACGTGCCGGACGAGGTCCACAGCCTGGAATAGAACAATGAGAACACTCTTCCCGATCCTGATGGCCAGCACGCTGTGCGCGGGCGCCGCGCTCGCGCAGGACATGCCCGACGACGCCGACCACCGGCCGGCCACGGACGAGGAGATCGCCGCCGCGCACCGGCCCGCGCCGCCGAGCCTCGGCTTCGAGCCGATGGTTCTGGAGATCGGGGAGGGCGAGGAGCTGGGCTTCCCGCGCTCCTACGACCAGCGGCCGTGCCCGGACGATACGGTGCGCCGCATCTTCCGCAGCGAGGTGGACGACGAGTTTCTGGCGTCGCTGCGCTGCTGGGCGGTGCCGACCGGGAAATCCTCCGAATTCGTGCAGGCGCTGGACCAGGCCGTGCCGGCCGCCGGCTGGGAGTTCGCCAGCGGCGCCGGGATGGGCGCGCATTACACCAAGGACGGCAAGACGCTGGATATTCTCGTCTTCGGCTTCGACCAGTTCGGCGAAGAGGGCGAGACCGATGTCGGCTATCTGTTCGGCGTCGTCGAGGAAGGCGAGGGCTGACGGCCCTTTCGCCTAGTCCGGCCCGGCGCCTGGTCCGAGCGCGCTTCCCGTCCCGAAATCGCAGCCATTGTCGCTGCACGCCGTCATGGCGTGGACGTAGCGGATACCGCCGTTCTCCACCCGGAACAGGTGGATGTCCGGCTCGCCGCCCGTGGCGCCGAACAGGCTGAAGCCGACAACGGCCCCTAGAGCCGGATAGGCGAGGAAGCTGCGCTCCACGAGCTGAAGCTGGCCTGGCTCTTCCGGCATGCCGAGAGGACAGGAATTGGCCGGGGCGTCCGCGGAGGCGTTGGTGCGGGCGCCGCCCTCCACCCGGTAGCACTGCTCGCCGAAGGGGACGACGACCGTCGGGTCTTCGAACCGGTCGTAATAGGCGGTCGCCGCGTCGATCAGGGTCTGGCGCGTATCGCGCTCGCCTGCGGGGATTTCGCCCCAGTCCTCATCCTTCACCGCGTCATGGAAGCCCGCCGCGTCGAACAGCCAGTCGTCGGAATCGGTCACCAGGGCGTCGATCTGTTCGATCAGACCGTCATCGCTGACGTCCAGCCGGGTTCCGATGACGTAGGGATGCGCGGGGTCGAGCACGACCATTTCGACGAAGGCGGCGCATTCCTCCTCATCCAGCAGTCCGTTGACGTAGTCGATGGAGAGCGCCTTATTGATAAGCCCGTTGTCGATCTCGACCGGGGTGCGGTTCTCCAGATAGCGGTAGCCATGGCCCATGCTCATCTGCGTGCGGTCGCCCGTGGTCTGGGCCGCGACATAGGAGTCGGCGGCGTCCTGCAGGCTTTCGCGCGTGCAGCCGCTCTGGGCGAAGGCCGGCGCGGCGGCCAGCGCCGCACCGGACAGGATCACGCCGGACAAAGCGAGTTTGCGCATGGGCGGGGCTCCTACTGAACCACTTCTACTGGATGAGGCCGCCGCGGGCCTCGCGTTCGGCGCGCAGGTCCGGCGACAGGTCGAAATTGCAATTGAAGTCGCCCATGCAGTTCGTGATCGTGTGGATGTTCGTGACCTTGCCGTTGCGCACGCGGAACAGATGGCTGTCCGGCAGGTCGTCATTGAACAGGACGAGCGCCACGACCATGCCCTTGGCCTCGTCGACCAGATATTCGCGCGGGCCGAAATTGACGTTCAGCGGCGTGGTCAGGTGGCAGGTGCCGTTGGTGCGCATCGCGCCTTCCTGACGGTAGCAGGGCTCGGCCACGGCCGGGCGCAGGGCGACGTCCTTGAACATCGGGAAATAGGGATCGGCGGCGGCGATGATCGTCTCGCGATTGTCGCGCTGGTCCTCCGGGACCATGCCCCAGTCCTCGTTCTGGATGCCGGCCATGAATTTCTCGGCGCTGAACAGCCAGTCGTCGTCGTCGGTGACGATCGCATCTACTTCGGAAATCTCGCCGGCGGCGTTCAGGGTCAGGTGCACGCCCAGCACATAGGGATGCTCCGGATCGGTCACCACGACCTCGGTAAAGGTCTGGCACTTGCCGACGTCCAGCAGGGTGTTGGTGAAGTCGACGTTCAGCGGCGTGCTGACGATCCCGGACTCCATGTCCGCGGTCTGGAACTGCTCGCGATAGGCGGCATTGTCGGCCAGCGTCATCATGCGCGGGTCGCCCGCGCCCTGGGCCGCCAGATAGGAATCGACGGCGGCCTGCAGGTCGTCGCGGGTGCAGCTGGCGATCTGCGGGCAGACCTGGCTGTCGCGGCAGACCGTGATCGTGTGGACATTGGTGATCTTGCCGTAGGCGACGCGGAACAGGTGGCTGTCCGGCAGGCCGCCCGGGCCGCCGAACGGCACCAGCGCGACGATGGCGCCCAGTTCCGGGTCGATGACGTAATCGCGGACCGGGAAGCCCACGCCGTCCGGCACGCCGAGCTCGCAGCTGTCGTTCGGGCCGGAGGCGCCGGTATAGGCGCCGCCTTCCAGCCGGCGGCACGGCTCGGCCCAGGGGACGTCGACCGTCTTGTCGTTGAACAGGTCGAGATAGGAATTGGCGGCGTCGCGCAGATCCTGACGGCTGCCGCGCTGGCCTTCGGGGAGGCGGCCCCAGTCTTCCTGACGCGTCCAATAGAGCGTCTGCTGCGCGTTGAAGAGCCAGTCGCCCGGATCGGTGACCAGTGTGTCGACCTCCGTGATCTCGCCTTCCGGGGTCAGGGTCAGGTGGACGCCGATGACGCGCGGGACCTCCCCGTCGGCGTCGATGACCTCGCTGAAGGTCTCGCACGCATACTCGTCCTTCAGGGTCAGGACATTGTCGACGCCGACCGGCGTATTGACGATGGCGTCGTCCGCGTCGATCGCCTCGCGCGAATTGACGAAGGTAATTTCGTCCGCCGCGTTCATCAGGGAGGGGTCGCCGGCGCGCTGGGCGGCCAGATAGGAATCGACGGCGGCCTGCATGTCGGTGCGGGAGCACCAGACGTGATTGGCCAGCGCCTCATCGACCGGCAGGTTCTGCGCGAAAGCCGGCGCGGCGGCCAGCGTGGCGGCCGCGAGGGCGCAGCCGGAAACGAGACGATTCATGATGTCCTCCCCAGGGCACGGTATTTTGGAGGACGATAGGGTCGGCCCCGCCCGCTGTCACGCCGCGATGCGGCATGACAGCGGGGAACCGGACGGGTCAGGAAGTGGCGGTCAGCGGATCGCGGTCAGCGGATCGCCGATTGGGGCAGTTCGCCCCGGCGCAGGTCCTGTTCGATTTCCAGCGGCGCGGCGCCGCCATTGAGCTGGGCTCGGTAGACCTGAAGGTTCTCCATCACGCGCTGGATATAGTTGCGGGTCTCCCCGAACGGCACCCATTCGACCCAGTCGACCGGGTCGATGTCGCCGCTGCGCGGATCGCCGAACCGCTCGATCCACTGGCGGGCGCGGCCGGGGCCGGCGTTATAGGCGGCCATCGAGACAATGTATGACCCGTTATAATTCTGGATCAGGTCGTCCAGATGGGCGCTGCCCAGACGGGCGTTGTATTGCGGGTCGTCCAGCAGCCAGTTGTAGCGATAGGGCAGGCCGCCGCGCCGCGCCTGAAGCTGGGCGGTGGAGGGCAGCAGCTGCATCAGGCCGCGCGCATTGGCGCCGGACACCGCGCGGGGGTCGAACTCCGTCTCCTGCCGCGAGATGGCGAGCGCCAGCGCCGGCTCCACATATTCCGGCCCCGAGGGCGGGATGAAAGCGAGCGGGAAGGCGCGGTCGAAGATCGGCAGGTTGCGGTTACGGGCGTCCTTGGCGACGCGCAGCGCGGTGCGCGGCATGCCGTAATCGCGCGCGAGGTCGGATAGCAGGGCCAGCTCCGCCGGATCGGACAGTTCGTCCTCCAGATGCCGGGCGAAGGTCCAGAACATGTTTTCCACGTTCAGCTCGCCCAGCATGTGCAGGGCGCGGACCAGTTCGCGGTCCTCGAACCGGGCGAGCGTCTCGGCGTCCGCCTGCGGGTCGGGCGGCACGGCGATGGCGGCGTTCGGGTCCAGCTTGATGGCGGCGAGTTGGCCGTAATAGGCGCTGGAATGCTCGGCGGCGGCCTCATAGGCGGCCTTCGCGCCCTCCTCGTCGTCCTGTTCCTCCCGCGCGCGGCCGGTCCAGTACCAGCCGCGGGACAGGGAGACCGGGGTGCTGACGCCCTCGGCCAGGCGGTGGAAATGCTCTTCGGCGGCGTCCGCGTCGTGCAGGAATTGCAGCGCGATCCAGCCGGCCATGAATTCGCCCTCGGCGAAATTGGCGCCTTCGTCGAGGCCGGTCTCGTCCACCATCTCGTAGGCGGCCTGGATATGGCCGTCCTCCAGCGCCTCGCGCGACAGGACGTGGCGCAGGTCCCACATCTCGTTGCGGCCGGTCAGGCTCTCGGGATTGCCGGCGCGGCGCAGGACGGCCACGGCCTCCTCGAAATCGCCGTTGCGGCGCAGGCGGCGGGCGCGCTCATAGAGCAGGCCCGGATCGTCCTGCAGCCGGGCGGGGACGGCGTTCAGCCGCGCCACCAGATCGGAATCGTTGCCGGCGATGGCCAGGCGCGCCTGATACAGGAGCTGATAGTCGCGCGGCAGCATGGGCAGCAGGTCGCGGACGGCGTTGCGCTGGTCGTCGAAGGCCAGGAAGTCCACCCGCTCCAGCGTTTCCTCGGTGGTGAAGCGGCGGCCATAGAGCTGGCGCAGGCGGGCCTGGGTGCCGGTGCGCAGCGTGTTCTGAGTCCAGGCGTCGCGCATCACGCGGTCGGCGTCGTCCTCCAGCCCCAGCGCCATCAGCGCCTCGGCGTGGGCGGCCTTGCCCTCGCCGCTCTGAGGCGGGAAGTCGGCGAACCAGCGCGCGATCTCCGCGCTGCCGATGGCGCCGGCGGCCATGTCGCCCAGCGCGTATTCGGCGTCGCGCAGCATGGCGTTGGCGTCCGGCCAGCCATCCAGCAGGCGCACCGCGCCCGACAGCTCACGGAAGCTGGTGTTCTCGTCGGCCGTGGCGATGCGCCAGATGACCAGTTTCTGGGCCACCGGGTCCTGCAGCAGGCCCTCGATGCTGCGCACGGTCGCCCATTCGCCCTTGTCCGCGGCCTCGAAGGCGCGGGTCAGGGCTTCGAACTCGGCCGGGGGCAGGCTTTCGGCGAAGTGCGCGGGGGGCGGCTTTATGCGCGGGCTGACGGAGGCCGCCAGGGCGCCAGATGCAAAGAGAAGCGCCGCAGCGGTTGCGGCGATGGCCAGTGCGGGTTTATCGGGCACGGTCAGACCCATATGCTGCGCGGCCATTCCCCGCCGCGCCCCCAGGATACATGCGCATGTTTGAAGGCTCCTTTACCGCCCTTGTCACGCCCTTTCGGGACAATGCCCTGGACAAGAAGGCGTTTCAGGATTTTGTCAGATGGCAGATCGAGGAAGGCACGCACGGCCTGGTGCCGTGCGGCACGACCGGCGAATCGCCGACCCTGGATCTGGCCGAACACACCGAGGTCGTGCGCCTGTGCATCGAGGCGGCGGGCGGCAAGGTTCCGGTGATGGCGGGCGTCGGCTCCAACGACACCGCGACGGCGGTGCATCTGGCCAAGGAAGTGGCGGCGCTGGGCGCGGACGGCGCCCTGCTGGTGACGCCCTATTACAACAAGCCGAACCAGGAGGGCCTGTACGCCCATTTCAAGACGGTCCACGATTCCTGCGATATCCCGATCATCATTTATAACATCCCGGGCCGCTGCATCGTAGACATGTCGGTGGAGACGATGGGCCGTCTGGCGGAGCTGCCGCGGATCGTGGGGGTGAAGGACGCCACCAGCGACCTGCCGCGGGTGAAGCAGCAGGCCGCGGCCTGCGGCCCGGATTTCGAGCAGCTGTCGGGCGACGACTCCACGGCGCTGGATTTCGCGCGCGAGGGCGGGACGGGGGCGATCAGCGTCACGTCGAATGTCGCGCCGGGCGCCTGCGCGAAGATGTGGAACGCGATTCGGGACGGCGATTTCGATACGGCCAAGGCGATCGACGATACGCTGCGCGACCTGCACAGCGATCTGTTCCTGGACCCGAGCCCGGGGCCGGCGAAATACTGTCTGAGCCTGATGGGCCGGATGACCCCGGATTTGCGCCTGCCGCTGACCCCGCCCTATCCGGAGACGGAGGCGAAGCTGCGCGCGGCCATGCAGAAGGCGGGCGTTTCGTTCGGGGGCTGATGGGCAAGACCATCGCGCTCAATCGCCGCGCGCGCCACGATTTCGAAATCGCGGAGACGCTGGAAGCCGGGCTGGCCCTGACGGGGTCGGAGGTCAAATCCCTGCGCAACGGACAGGCCAATATCGCCGAGTCCTATGCCGGGGAGGAGAATGGCGAGATCTTTCTGGTCAACGCCTATATCCCGGAGTTCGCGCAGGCCAACCAGTTCAACCACGCGCCGAAACGGCGGCGGAAGCTGCTGCTGAAGAAGCGGGAGATCGCGCGTCTGGCCGGTGCGGTGGGGCGCGAGGGCATGACGCTGGTCCCGCTGAAGCTCTATTTCAACGACCGGGGCATCGCGAAGCTGGAGCTGGGCGTGGCCAAGGGCCGCAAGACGGTCGACAAGCGCCAGAGCATCAAGAAGCGCGACTGGGACCGGCAGAAGGCGCGCATCCTGCGGGAGAACAAGTGATCCGGATTTCCAGCAATTTCGACAGCGGCAACATCATTGTCGCCAAGGCGGACGCGCCGGACGCCATCGAGCTGGAAATCCGCAAGGACGCGGGCGAGGACCATTATCAATGGTTCCATTTCCGCGTGACCGGGGCGCGGGACCAGGCCCTGACCATGCGCATCTCCAATGCCGGCGGGGCGTCCTATCCAAAGGGGTGGGAGGGCTATCGCGCCTGCGCCTCCTATGACCGGCAGAGCTGGTTCCGGGTGGATACGGACTATGCGGACGGGGCGCTGGCCATCCGCCACACGCCGGAGCGGGACAGCGTCTGGTACGCCTATTTCGCGCCCTATTCGATGGAGCGGCACCATAATCTGGTGGCGCGCTGCCTGCAGTCGCGCCGCTGTGCGCTGGAGCCTCTGGGCGCGACGGTGGACGGGCAGGAGATGGACCTGCTGCGCATCGGGGAGCCGGGCGAGGGCAAGCGCGCGATGTGGGTGATCGCCCGCCAGCACCCCGGCGAGAGCATGGCCGAGTGGTGGATGGAGGGGTTCCTGGACCGGCTGCTGGACCCGGTGGACCGGGCGGCGAAGGCGCTGCTGGACGCCGCCGTGCTCTGGGTCGTGCCGAACATGAATCCGGACGGGTCGCGGCGTGGGCATCTGCGCAACAATGCCGCCGGGGTGAATCTGAACCGCGCCTGGGAGGAGCCGAGCCCGGAGACCAGCCCGGAAGTCTTTCTGGTGCGCCAGAAGATGCAGGAGACGGGGCTCGATTTCTGTCTGGACGTGCATGGCGACGAGGCCATCGCGAACAATTTCATCGCCGGGGCGGAGGGCATTCCGGCCTGGTCCGACCGGCTGGCGGATCTGAAGGCGCGCTATCTGCAAGGCCTGCTGGACGCGAGCGCAGACTTCCAGACCGGGGAAGGCTATCCGGTCTCGCCGCCCGGGAAGGCCAATCTGAAAATGGCGACGAGCTGGATCGGCCAGCATTTCGACGCCCTCAGCATGACGCTGGAAATGCCGTTCAAGGACGCGAACGTGAACCCGGAGCCGGCGCATGGCTGGTCCCCGGAACGCTGCATGGATTTCGGGCGGGCGAACCTGTCGGTGATGGCGGAACTGGCGGGCGCGCTGCGCTAGGGCAGGCTAGACGGGCGGCCCCTTGGCGTAATCCGCGTCGCTGACCGGCTCCAGCCATTCCACGAAGACGCCGTTCAGGCCTTCCTGGACCGCGATATGGGTCATGGACTGGCCGGCGGAGGCGCCGTGCCAGTGTTTGTGGCCGGGCGGGCACCAGATGACATCGCCGGCGCGGACCTCCGCGATCGGTTCGCCGTCGCACTGGGTCCAGCCGACGCCGGCGGTGACGATCAGGGTCTGGCCGAGCGGGTGGGTGTGCCAGTGGGTGCGGGCGCCGGGCTGGAAGGTGACGTTCGCGCAGGACACGCGCGCGGGCTCCGCGGCGGCGTGCAGCAGCACGAAATCGACGTCCCCGGTGAAGTTTTCCGGCAGGCCCTTGCTGGTCTGTGCCATCTGGCCGCGCTTCAGTTCCATGTCATCCTCCCTCTGGGTTCATAGTCCGGCCGCGGTCTTTGCGCGGCTCATGGCGTCTTCGAACATGCCGGCAGTCAGGCGGCCGGTGTTCGTGTTGTAGCGGCTGCAATGATAGGAATCGACGAGGGCGAGGGGGCCATGCGGCCCGTCCAGCGCCGCCTGCGCGCCGTGCGCGAATTTCGCCGCCGACATCTTGTAGCCGAGCGCCTTCAGCGCGCTGTCATGGGCGATCTTGCCGAGGGCCAGCACCGCCTTCAGGTTCGGCATCTGCTTGATGCGCTCTATGAGGAACTGGCGGCAAATGTTTGATTCCTGTGGCGTCGGCTTGTTCTGCGGCGGGACGCAGCGGACGGCGTTGGAGATCAGGCAGGCGTTCAGCGACAGCCCGTCATCGGGCCGCGAATCGTATTGGCCGGAGGCCAGCCCGAGCTTCAGCAGCGTGGCGTAGAGCAGGTCTCCGGCATAGTCGCCGGTGAAGGGGCGGCCCGTATAGTTCGCCCCCTTCAGCCCCGGCGCGAGGCCCAGGATCAGCAGGCGGCCCGACGGATCGCCGAAGGACGGGACGGCGCCGTTGAACCCGTCCGGCAGGCGGACGCGGTTCTCCTCACGAAACTCGACCAGACGCGGACAGAGCGGGCAGTCCTTCGGCGCCTCGGCCGGGACGGCCATCGTCAATTGTCCTCGTCCTCCTCGTCGTCATCGTCGTCGTCGTCATCGTTGTGGCGCGGCGCGCCGGAGCGGGCGCGGCCGACCAGGCCCTCAAGGTCGGCGAGGTCGATGAAGGTGTCGGCCTGGCGGCGCAGCTCATCGGCGATCATCGGCGGCTGGGATTTCAGGCTGGAGACCACGGTGACGCGCACGCCCTTGGCCTGCACCGCCTCCACCAGCTTGCGGAAATCGCCGTCGCCGGAGAACAGGACGATGTGGTCGACATGCGGGGCCATGCCCATCATGTCGACGGCGATGTCGACGTCCATGTCGCCCTTGATGCGGCGTCCGCCGGAGGCGTCGGTGAAGCTCTTGGCCGGCTTCGTGACCACGGTGAAGCCGTTATAGTCCAGCCAGTCGATCAGGGGGCGGAGAGGGGAGTAGTCCTGCTCCTCCATCAGCGCGGTGTAATACAGAGCGCGGACGAGGCGGCCGCGTTTCCTGAATTCTTCCAGCAGCTTGCGGTAGTCGATGTCGAAATCCAGCGCCTTGGCCGAGCTGTAGAAATTGGCGCCGTCGATGAACAATGCGATCCGTTCGTTGGGGTAGAACGCCATGCCTATTCCTTGTCTGAAAAATCTTGAATCAAAACGGGCGAAGGCCCGGAGCGAAGAATGATCATTATCGCCGCCGGGGGCAATCTCCCCTTCCAGGGATCGCCGCCGGACACCACGATCGCGCGCGCCTTCGACGCGCTGGAGGCCCGCGGGGACATCCGCGTCGCCGCGCGGTCGCGCATCTATTCCAGCCCGGCCTGGCCGGACCCGTCCGCCCCGGCCTACGCCAACGCCGCGGCGCGGGTGGAGACGGAGTTGTCTCCGCAGGACCTGCTGGCGCGCCTGCACGCGGTGGAGGAAATGTTCGGCCGGGTGCGCAGCGCCGACGACCGCTGGGCCGCGCGGACGCTGGATCTGGACCTGATCGACCATGACGGGCGGGTGGTCGACGCGCCGGATTTGACCCTGCCGCATCCGCGCGCGGCGGGCCGGGCGTTCGTGCTGATTCCGCTGCGGGACGCCGCGCCGGACTGGCGCAGCCCGGACGGGCGGGGGCTGGAGGCGCTGATCGCCGAATTGCCCGCGGATGACATTGCTGCAACAACCCTGTTGCAAAGGCGCTCAACGCCTTGATATGGCCCCAAACCCCGCGTAAACACGGGGGTTCACCTTCCGTATTCGTCTGGAGACGTAGATGGCCCGCGTAACGGTCGAAGATTGTATCGAACAAGTGCCGAACCGGTTCGACCTGGTTCTGCTGTCCGCCCACCGTGCGCGGAATATCTCCGCCGGTTCGGAGCTGAAGATCGACCGCGACAACGACAAGAACCCCGTCGTCGCCCTGCGCGAGATCGCCGACCAGGAGATCAAGCCGGCCGATATGGAAGAGAGCCTGATTTCCTCCCTGCAACGGGTGATCCCGCTGGAGGACGCGGAGGACGAAGCCGAACGCGCCGCTCTGGAGGCCGATGGCGACGTCACGGTCAACGAAGAAGAGATGCTGAAGGCGCTCCAGACCGACCGCGACTCGGGGCCGGACAACCGGTTCTAGGAATTCGGCCTTGGCGCACGCGGACACATTCGCGGCGACCTCCACACCGACGCAAAGCCCCGCGCCCGGCGCACAGACCTATCTGTCGCCGGATGAGCTGGTCGAGCGCATCCGCGCCTATAACCCGGCGGCCGACGAGGACCTGATCCGCCGGGCCTACGCCTATTGCGTGGAATCGCACGGCGAGCAGCGGCGCCATTCGGGCGACCCCTATTATTCCCACCCCGTCGCGGTGGCGGAGATTCTGACCGAGCTGCATCTGGACGCGGGGTCGATCGTGACCGCGCTGCTGCACGATGTGGTGGAGGACACCGACGCCACGCACGCCGACGTCGCCGCGATGTTCGGGCAGGAGGTGGCGGACCTGGTCGACGGGGTGACCAAGCTGGGCCAGGTGGAGCTGAACTCCGCCCGCACCGAGCAGGCCGAAAACCTTCAGAAATTCGTGCTGGCCATCACGCAGGACGTTCGCGTCCTGCTGGTGAAGCTGTCCGACCGCCTGCACAATATGCGCACGCTGCACCACCATCCGCGCGCGGCGAGCCGCGAGCGGATCGCGCGCGAGACGGCGGATATCTACGCCCCGCTGGCGCGGCGGATCGGGGTGGAGCGGCTGAGCGCGGAGCTGGAGGATTTAAGCTTCCAGCATCTCAATCCCGGCGCCTACGACTCGATCCGCGCGCGGCTGGAGCAGCTGCGGGTGGAGAGCGCCGAGGCGGTGTCCGAAGTCTCCTACGCCGTCACGCAGCAGCTGGAGGATTCCGGCATTCCGGCGGTGGTCTATGGGCGGGAGAAGCGGCCCTATTCGATCTGGCGCAAGCTGCAGCGCAAATCGGTCGGCTTCGCGGAGCTGGCGGACGTCTATGGCTTCCGCGTGCTGGTGGACTCCGAAGAGGATTGCTACCGCGCGCTGGGGGCGATCCATCTGCGCTGGCGCTACACGCCGGACCGGTTCCGCGACTACATCAGCGTCCCCAAGCCGAACAATTACCGCTCGCTGCACACCACGGTCATGGGCCCGGCCCAGACGCGGGTGGAGCTGCAGATCCGCACCCACACGATGCACGAAGTGGCCGAGCGCGGGGTGGCGGCGCACTGGCGGTACAAGGACAACTCCTACAAGTTCGACCCGGACGCGGCGGAGGCCGCCGGCGGCGATCCGCTGGACCGGCTGCGCCCCTTCGTCGAAATCCTGGAGCATGGCGGCGATCCGGAGGAATTCCTGGAACACGCCAAGATGGAGATGTTCCAGGACCAGGTCTTCACCTTCACCCCGAAGGGCAAGCTGATCCCGCTGCCGCAGGGGGCGATGCCGCTGGACTTCGCCTACGCCATCCATACCGAGATCGGCGACACGGCGGTCGGCGCGATCATCAACGGGCGGGAGCGGCCGCTGTCCACGCCGCTGCACAACGCCGACGTGGTGGAGATCGTGCGCGCCGGGGCGCCGCGGCCGCCGGCGAACTGGCGCCAGCTGGTCGTCACCGGGCGCGCGCGCAGCGCCATCCGCCGCCTGGTGCGCCAGACCGAGAGCGAGGAGTTCGCCAAGATCGGCCGGTCCATCGCGGAGTCCAGTTTCCGGCGCGAGGGCAAGGAGTACCGCAAGGCCAATCTGGAAGACGCGCTGAACCGGCTGGGCCTGCGCAACGAATGGGCGCTGTTCATCGAACTGGGGCGGGGCCGGATCACCGGGCCGCAGCTGGTCGAGGCGGTGTATCCCGGCCGCAAGGACTCCAAGCGCGCGAAGAAAAAGCGCGCGCTGATCCGTGACGGCAAGGCGCAGCTTTATGTGCGCGGCAAGACCAAGGCGCTGACGCCCGGCGTGACGCTGGACTTCGCGCGCTGCTGCTCCCCGCTGCCCGGGGACCGGATCGTCGGCATCCTGCAGCCGGAGGTCGGCGTGGAGGTGCACACGATCGACTGCGAGAATCTGGAGCGCTACGAGGACGAGCCGGAACGCTGGGTCGACCTGGACTGGACGCCGAAGGCCGAGAGCGACTCCATGGCGATCGGCCGGGTCAATCTGACCGTGCTGCACGAGCCGGGCGCGTTGGCCGAAATCGCGCAGGTGGTGGGCGAGAATAACGGCAATATCGCGAACATCCGCACCGCGTCCCGCTCCACCGACTTCATCGACATGCAGATGGACGTCGAGGTGGTGGACGCCAAGCATCTGAGCCATCTGATCGCCGCGCTGCGCGCCTGCCGCCCGGTGGCGAGCGCCAAACGCGCCAAGGACAATCTGAAGTGACCCGATCCCCCCGGCTGGGCGTGAATATCGATCACGTCGCGACGATCCGAAACGCGCGGGGCGGCGCGCATCCCGATCCGGTGCGCGCGGCGCTGATGGCCGCGGACGCGGGCGCCGACGGCATCACCGCGCATTTGCGCGAGGACCGGCGCCATATCGGCGACGCCGACATCGCGCGCCTGATGGACGAGCTGACCCTGCCGCTGAATCTGGAGATGGCGGCGACGGACGAGATGCTGTCCATCGCGCTGCGCCATCGGCCGCACGCGGCCTGTCTGGTGCCGGAAAAGCGCGAGGAGCGCACGACCGAGGGCGGGCTGGACGCCGCCGGCGGGCACAATCATCTGGCGCGCTATGTGCGGGAGCTGTCGGACGCGGACATCCGCGTGTCGCTGTTCATCGAGCCGGACCCGGCGCAGATCGAGGCGGCGGTGAGCCTGGGCGCGCCGGTCGTGGAGCTGCACACCGGGCGCTATGTCGAGCTGGTGTTCGACGGCGACGTGCGCGGCGCGGGGGCGGAACTGGACCGGCTGCGCTCGGCGGCGGCGCTGGGCGGCAAGCGGGGCCTGGAAATCCATGCCGGGCACGGCCTGACCTTCGACACTGTCGGGCCGGTCGCCATGATCCCGCAGGTGATGGAACTGAATATCGGGCATTTCCTGGTGGGCGAGGCGATCTTCACCGGGCTGACCGACTCCATCACGCGGATGAAGGAGGCGATCGAGCTGGCCCGCGCCGAGGGCGCCCGGATGGGGGCGCCGGCATGATCATCGGCATGGGATCCGACCTGATCGACATCAGGCGCGTCGAAAAGTCGCTGGAGCGGTTCGGCGACCGGTTCACCGCGCGGATCTTCACTGACGTGGAGCGCGCGAAATCGGACCGGCGGCGGATGCGGGCGGCCAGCTACGCCAAGCGGTTCGCGGCCAAGGAGGCCTGCGCCAAGGCGCTGGGCACCGGGGTTCCCCGCGCCGGCGTGCACTGGAAGGATATGGGGGTGGTGAACCTGCCCAGCGGCGCGCCGACCATCCAGCTGTCGGGCGGGGCGGCCCGGCGCTTGCAGGACCTGTTGGAAGGGATGGCGCCGGCGGGCACCGCGGCGCGCATCCATGTCACCATTACGGACGATTATCCGCTGGCCCAGGCCTTCGTGATGATTACCGCCGATAGGGCTTGATCTGATGGTCAATGAAGCCGAAAGGAAGCCCCCGGAGAGTGAGGCCATGGCCGAAGAGACAATCGAAGACGAAAAGCGCGACGGCGAAAGCTGGTCGGAGAACGTCAAGACGGTCGTCTATGCGCTGGCCATCGCGCTGGTGCTGCGAACCTTGCTGTTCCAGCCGTTTCACATCCCGTCGGAGTCGATGGTCCCGAGCCTTCTGACCGGCGACTATATCTTCGCGTCGAAATACACCTACGGATACAGCAAGCACTCGATCCCACTGTCGCCGCCGCTGTTCGAGGGACGCATCCTCGGCCGCGCGCCGGAGCGCGGCGAGATCGCGGTGTTCAAATATCCGGGCGACAACCGCACCGACTATATCAAGCGGGTGATCGGCCTGCCGGGCGACACGGTGCAGATGCGCGACGGCGTGCTGCACATCAATGGCGACCCGGTGCCGCGCGAGCTGGTGAAGACGGTGACCGAGCCCAACCGCTATGGCGGCGAGCAAAGCGTCGAGGTGTACCGCGAGACCCTGCCGAACGGGGTGGAGTACCTGACCTTCGACATGGGCCAGCGCGAGGCGGACGACACGCGCGTCTATTTCGTGCCCGCCAACCACTATTTCATGATGGGCGACAATCGCGACGACTCCCGCGACAGCCGCTATTTCGACGCGGTCGACGTGGAGGCCTTTGTCGGCAAGGCCCAGATCGTCTTCTTCTCGGTCAACGAGAATTTCCGCATCCTCCGGCCCTGGACCTGGTTCAATTTCCGTCTGAACCGCTTCTTTCACGGCCTGAAGGCGCAACCGGACGAATTGTGAGCGGTCCGGCGGAGGCGCTCCAAGCGCGTATCGGCTGGCGGTTTTCCGACCCGGACCTGCTGCGCCGGGCGCTGACCCATTCCAGTTTCGGAGAGGGCAAGGGCGCGCGGCGCAACAATGAACGGCTGGAATTCCTGGGCGACCGGGTTCTGAACCTGCTGGCCGCGCGGCGGCTGTGCGAGGCGTTTCCGGACGAGGCCGAAGGCGGGCTGGCCCCGCGCCTGAACCAGCTGGTGCGGCGCGAGACCTGCGCCCGGGTGGCGCGCCGGATCGGCCTGGACGACGCGATCCATATGGCGGAGTCCGAGGCGCGCGCGGGCGGGCGCAACAAGACCTCCATCCTGGGCGACGCGTGCGAGGCGCTGCTGGGCGCGCTGTTCCTGGACGGCGGGCTGGACGCGGCGAGCGCGTTTTTCGACGAATTCTGGGCCAGCGAGTTCGACGCGGTGCGCACCGCGCCGCAGGACCCCAAGACCCGGCTGCAGGAATGGGCGCTCGGGCGCGGCCTGGGCACGCCGACCTACGCCACGCTTTCCCAGACCGGGCCGGACCACAAGCCGCATTTCGTGGTGGAGGCGCGGATCGACGGCGGCGCGTCGGCCCAGGGCGAGGGCGAGTCCAAACAGGGCGCCGAACGCGCCGCGGCCGCCGCCCTGTTCCAGCGCGAAGCCCGGTCATGAGCGAAGAGACGCTCGCGGGCTTCGCCGCCATTATCGGCGCGCCGAACGCCGGCAAATCCACCCTGGTAAACACGCTGGTGGGGACCAAGGTCTCCATCGTCACCCACAAGGTGCAGACCACGCGCTTTCCCGTGCGCGGCGTCGCGATGCAGGGCGACGCCCAGATCGTGCTGGTCGATACGCCGGGCATTTTCGCCCCGCGCCGGCGGCTGGACCGCGCCATGGTCGGATCCGCCTGGTCGGGGGCGGAGGACGCGGACGTGATCTGTCACGTCGTGGACGCCCCGGCCGAGGCGCGGCTGGCGGCGGGCGAGGCGGGCGCGCAGGACAAGAAGGCCGGCGAGGACGTTCGCCGCATCACCGAGGGGCTGGCCGAGCGCAAGACGACCGCCGTGCTGGCCCTGAACAAGGTCGACCAGATGGATCCGCCGGCGCTGCTGGCTCTGGCGGATCGGTTCTCCAAAACAGGCGCTTACGGCGACATTTTCATGGTCAGCGCCAGCACCGGCGCGGGCGTCGAGGACCTGAAAGGCGCGCTGGCCGCGGCGATGCCGCCGGGGCCGTTCCTGTATCCGCCGGACCAGGCCGCGGATATCCCGATGCGCCTGATGGCGGCGGAGATCACGCGGGAGAAGCTGTATCTGCGCCTGCACGACGAGCTGCCCTATCAGGCGGCGGTGGAGACCGAGAACTGGGAAGAGGGGCGGGGCTCCGCCCGCGTCCACCAGGTGATCTATGTCGAGCGGGACAGCCAGAAGCCCATCGTGCTGGGCAAGGGCGGGCGCACGATCAAGGCGATCGGACAGGCCGCGCGCGAGGAGATGACCGAGGCTTTCGGCCGCAAAATCCACCTGTTCCTGCACGTGAAGGTGCGCGAGGGCTGGGCCGAGCAGCGCGGTTTCTATCGCGACGTTGGGTTGGATTTCGAATCCTGAGCTAGTGTGCGTCGCGGCGCAGCCTGGGGAGGAAGCGCGATGGACGACAAACAGCACGAGGCGGCCCTGAAGGCCGAGAAGGCCTATTACGCCGGGCTGGTGGCGCTGGAGGACCAGCGGGAATACGGCCACGTCCTGCGCCATATCGATATCCGCGTCTCCAAATCGCAAAGCGTGCTGACCCATACCTCGATCATGATCGCGGTGCTGGGCGCGATCATCGCCTTCACCGACCATGAGACGGTCCCGGGCTGGATCACCATCGCGCTGCTGCTGGAGCTGATGGGTTATATCGTGCTGACCGCCTATCTGGTGCTGACCATGGCGATGAGCAGCCCGCACGTGATGCGGCGCGGCGCGTTCGCGGACGAGTTCATCATGCTCGCCCGCCGGCGCCGGCGGGTGCACAATTTCGTCGTGAAGGCCGTGGCGACGTTGACCGTCGTGCTGGCCCTGACGCTGATCGTCGAATTCCTGTTCTTCGTGATGAACCGCTAGGGCGACCGGCCGAGCCGCACCGTGCCAAGCACACTTGTCAAACGGCTCCGGATGTGACAAGTATGCATTTCATATTGAAAAGCACACTTGGTGTCGCCCCCGATGGCGGCGCCGGTGCGCCGAGGAGACCGTTCGATGCCGAAAGAGACGACCGCCTTGGACACTGCGCTGATGCTGGCCCGGGCGGCGGGATCGGGGATCGCCAAGATCGTCTGGGGGCGCTGGGGCGGGTGGCGCCAGGCCAGAAGGGGGACGTGGGCATGAGCATCGATTTCCGGTCTTTTGGGTTCTTTGTGGGATCGCTCGCGCCGCTTCTGCTGGTGGTTTTCTTCGATGATGCGATCAGGTCCGTGGTGGGGCCGATCGTGTGGCTGCTCCTGTTGGTCGCCGCAGTCGTCTGCTTCTTCATGTGTTCGGCGCGCTATATCGGCCGGCTGGACGAGGCTGCCTGGCTGGCGCAGAAGCACGCATGGTTCTGGGGCGGGGGGCTGGCGCTCGGTGGCGGGATCGTCGCCCTGCCGCTGCTGGCCGGTCCGTTCCTGTCGCTGTTGCCGCCGGAGAGCGAGGCCCAGCCATTCGCGATCTTATTCGCGGGCGCCTTCTATATCGCCGTGTGCCAGGCGATCGGTTTCATCATCGCCTGGATCGTCTGGTGGGCGCGGCGGACGTGAAGAACCGCATCCGCGTGCTGCGCGCCGAGAAGGGCTGGAGCCAGGCGGAGCTGGCCGAGCGGGTTCATGTTTCCCGCAACTCCATCAACGCGGTCGAGAACGGGAAATTCGATCCGTCTTTGCCGCTGGCATTCCGCATCGCCGACGCGTTCGGCCTGACGGTCGAGGACGTGTTCCTGAAGGACGGCTAGCGCCCTTGACGGGGCGGCGCGGCCAGCCGACTCCATGAGGCATGGAATGGTCCGGCGAAGGGGTGATCCTGTCCGTCCGCCCGCACGGGGAGTCGAGCGGGATTGTGGAGCTGCTGACCCCGGACCGGGGACGGCACGCCGGGCTGGTGCGCGGGGCGCGGGGCAAGCGCCTGCGCGGCGAACTGCAGCCGGGAAACCAGGTGCGCGCGACGTGGAAGGCGCGCCTGTCCGAACATCTGGGCCTGTTCCAGACGGAGCTGGCCGCGGCCTCCGGCGCGGCGCTGCTGGAGGACCGGCTGGCGCTGTCCGGCCTGAACGCGGCCTGCGCGCTGGCGGTGTCCGTCCTGCCGGAGCGGGAGCCGCACGGGGCGGTCTATGATGCGCTGCGTCTTCTGCTGGAGCATCTGCCGGACCGGGAGGTCTGGCCCGCCCTGATGGTGAAGTTCGAGGCCGGGCTGCTGGCCGATCTGGGCTATGGGCTGGACCTGCGGAAATGCGCCGCCACCGGGGCGATGGACGATCTGGTCTGGGTCAGCCCGAACACCGGCCGGGCGGTCAGCGGGGCGGCGGGCGAGCCCTATCGCGACAAGATGCTGGGCCTGCCGCCCTTCCTGATGGGCGCGCAGGCGGCGGTGGCGCCCGGCGACGTCGAGGCGGGGTTCCGCCTGACCGCATGGTTCCTGGAGCGGCGCATTTTGTGGCCCGCCGACCGGCAGCTGCCGCGCGCGCGGGAGACGATGATCGAGCGGCTGCGCGGCGAGGGTCTGTTGTGACCGGATTTGTGGACGCCGCTGCGGATGCGCGGCCCGCGGCATGGACAGGGACGCGCCCGGGCAATACAGGATGCTGCGAAGTTCGTAATATATCTGTGCGGATACTCCGATCATGAGTCAGTCCCAGCCCACGGCGCCCGGCGCCGGCGCGGCCGCCCCGTTCACCGCGCAGGAACGCCGGACGACGTTCAGCGCCGTGCTGATGGTGTTCCTGCTGTCGGCGCTGGACATGACGATCGTGGCCACGGCCATGCCGCGCATCGTGGCGGACCTGGAGGGGCTGGAGCTCTATCCCTGGGTCACCACGATCTACCTCCTGACCTCCACGGTGATGGTGCCGATCTGGGGCAAGCTGGGCGATCTACGCGGGCGGAAATTCGTACTGACCACCGGCATCGCGATCTTCGTCTTCGGCTCCTGCCTGTGCGGGCTGGCGGGCGAGTTCGGGCGGCTGCCGCTGCTGGGCGACGGCATGACCCAGCTGATCATCTTCCGCGGCATCCAGGGGATCGGCGGCGGCGCGCTGTTCACCGGGGCGTTCGCGGCCATCGCGGACCTGTACAGCCCGCGCGAGCGGGGCCGCTATATCGGCGTGTTCGGCGCGATGTTCGGCGTGGCCAGCGTGATCGGCCCGGTCGTGGGCGGCTATTTCACGGACCACGGGACAGTGACGATCGGCGACACGGTGATCGCCGGCTGGCGCTGGTGCTTCTATGTGAACCTGCCGGTCTGCCTGATCGCCTGGTTCATGCTGGCCTTCAAGATGCCGCAGCTGGGCGGGGAGAAGGGCGGGCGGATCGATGTCGCCGGGGCCATCCTGATCATTCTGGGCGCGGGCGCCCTGCTGCTGGCGCTGAGCTGGGGCGGGCAGGCCTATAGCTGGGATTCGCCGGTGATCGCCGGCCTGCTGGCCATGGCCGCCGCCTGCACGGGCGCCTTCCTGTGGGTGGAGCGGTTCGCGCCGGAGCCGATCCTGCCGCTGGAGCTGTTCAAGCTGCGCCCGTTCTGGACGGCGAATGTCGCCAGCTTTGTCATCGCGATGGCGTTCATGGGGGTCGTGACCTACCTGCCGCTGTATCTGCAGCTGGGCCTGGGCATGGGGGCGACCGAAAGCGGGCTGCTGCTGCTGCCGCTGATGGTGGGGCTGATCATCACCTCCACCCTGTCGGGGCGGCTGGTCGCCATGACCGGGCGCTATCGCCGCTACATGATCGGCGGCGCGGCGATCCTGATCGCGGGCCTGGGCCTGCTGGTGACACTGGACGAAAACGCGACCGCCTGGGACGTGCTGTGGCGGCTGTTCGTGGTGGGCGTCGGCCTCGGCCCCTCGCAGAGCCTGTTCAATCTGGTGTCGCAGAACGCGGCGCCGATGCGGCGGGTGGGCGTCGCCACCTCCACCAGCCAGTTCTTCCGCCAGATCGGGTCGATGACCGGCGTCGCCATTCTGGGCGCGCTGCTGATCCGCAGCATCGGGGCGGAGCTGGGCCAGCTGGGCCTGGTCGACGGGCGGGTCAGCCTGGGCAATCTGGAAAGCTTCGCCATGGAGGGCATGGTGACCGGGGCGGGCCTGACCATTCCGCCGGAGGTCGCCGTGGCGGTGACCGACGGCATGGGGCAGCTGTTCATCGCCGCTCTGTTCATCGCGGTCGGCGGCCTGCTGTGCATCCTGCTGATCCCGCATGAGGAATTGCGCGCCGGGTTCGAGCCGCACGCCGAGCCGGTGGCGGAGCCGGGCGAGGGGACGGCCAATATGGTCGAGGGCGGATACAAGACACCCGCCCAGTAGCCGTCCCGCGCTAGACTCGTCGTGTTCCGATTCGCAGTTCCCGATTCATGGCGAAGACCAAAACCAAGAAGCGCAGCGGCGGGCCGCAGGGCCCGGGCCGCATTGTCGACGAACCGCTGATCGAGGCGCTGGGCCAGCGCTATCTGGCCTATGCGCTGTCCACGATCACCCAGCGGGCGCTGCCCGACGTGCGCGACGGGCTGAAGCCCGTGCACCGGCGCATCCTGTTCGGGATGCGCGAACTGCGCCTGTCTCCCAGCAGCGGCTTCCGCAAATGCGCGAAGATCGTCGGCGACGTGATGGGCAATTTCCACCCGCACGGCGACCAGGCGATCTATGACGCGCTGGTGCGCCTGTCCCAGAGCTTTGCGGCGCGATACCCGCTGGTCGACGGTCATGGAAACTTCGGCAATGTCGACGGCGATGGCGCGGCGGCCATGCGCTATACCGAGGCGCGCCTGACCGATGCGGCGGAGCTGCTGCTGGAGGGGCTGGACGCCGGCACGGTCGATTTCCGCGCCACCTATTCGGGCGAGGACGACGAGCCGGTGGTTCTGCCCGCCGGATTCCCGAACCTGCTGGCGAACGGGGCGAGCGGCATCGCCGTGGGCATGGCGACGTCCATTCCGCCGCACAATGTGGCGGAGCTGTGCGACGCGGCGCTGCATTTGATCAAGGCGCCCAATGCGCGGATCGAGTCGCTGGTCGGCCCGAAAGCGCCGATCAAGGGGCCTGATTTTCCGACGGGCGGGATCGTCGTCGAGAACGAAGAGGCGATCCGCGAGGCCTACGCGACCGGGCGCGGCGGTTTCCGCCTGCGCGCCAAGTGGGACAGGGAAGATCTGGACCGCGGCGCCTGGCAGGCGGTGATCACCGAGGTCCCGTACCAGGTCCAGAAATCGCGCCTGGTGGAGCGGATCGCGGAGTTGATCGACGGCAAGAAGCTGCCGCTGGTCGATGCGGTAATCGACGAGTCGGCCGAAGACGTGCGGCTGGTCATCACGCCGAAATCGCGCACCGTCGAGCCGGAGATGATGATGGAGGCGCTGTTCCGGCTGACCGAGCTGGAGACCCGCGTCAGCCTGAACATGAACGTGCTGGACTCCGACGGCGCGCCGCGCGTGCTGGGCGTCCGCGACGTGCTGAACCGCTGGCTGGCGCACCGGCGCGAGGTGCTGATCCGCCGGACCCAGACGCGGCTGGAGGTCATCGCCGACCGGCTGGAAGTGCTGGCCGGATACCTGATCGTCTATCTGAACCTGGACGAGGTGATCCGCATCGTCCGCGAGGAGGACGAGCCCAAGCCCGTCCTGATGAAGACGTTCGAGCTGACCGACCGGCAGGCCGAGGCGGTGCTGAATATGCGCCTGCGCGCCCTGCGCAAGCTGGAGGAAGAGGGCATCCGCACCGAGCATGCGGAGCTGACGGCAGAGCAGAAGGCGCTGAAGAAGCTGCTGAAGGACGAGCCGGGGCAGTGGAAGGCTATCGCCGGGGAAATCCGCGAGGTGCGCTCCGCCTTCGCGCCGACCAGCCCGCTCGGCATGCGGCGCACCGGGTTCGGCGAGGCGCCGGAGCACGATCCGGACGCGGTGGCCGAGGCGCTGGTCCTGCGCGAGCCGGTGACGGTGGTGCTGTCCGAGAAGGGCTGGATCCGCGCCCTGAAGGGGCATCAGGACGATCTGTCCGGCGTGAAGTTCAAGGAGGGCGACCGCCTGGCCTTCGCCGTGCCGTGCCAGACCACGGACAAGCTGATCATGGTGGGCAGTAATGGCCGCTTCTACACGCTGGGCGCGGACAAGCTGCCCGGCGGGCGTGGGCATGGGGAACCGGTGCGCCTGATGATCGATCTGGAGGAAGATCACGCCCCGATCGGGCTGTTCCTGCACGATCCGGGACGGATGCTGTTCCTGGCCGCCTCGACCGGGCACGGTTTTCTGACGCCGGAGAAGGACGTGCTGGCCCAGACCAAGGGCGGCAAGCAGGTGATGAATGTCGGCGCGAACGCCGAGGCGGTGCGCGTGATCGAGGCCAAGGGCGACACGGTGGCCGTGATCGGGGAGAACCGGAAGCTGCTGGTTTTCCCGCTGGAGGAAGTCCCGCAGCTGGCCCGGGGCAAGGGCGTGATCCTGCAGAAATACAAGGACGGGGGCCTGGCTGACATCACCACCTTCGACAAGAAGGAAGGGCTGGCCATCACCGACACGGCGGGGCGCCGGCAGGAGATTGCGGACTGGAAGGACTGGGTCGGCAAGCGGGCGCAGGCCGGGCGCCTGCCGCCCAAGGGCTTCCCCCGCTCTGGCAAATTCCGGCCGGGCAGCGGGCTCTAAGCGCCAGAACCGGCCAGTTCGGGTTTCCGCTGCGCCTTTAAGCGGCCACGCCGCTGGGCTATTGCTGTCGCCATTGGGCGCTGGCGGAGGAAACAGTCATGGCTCTGTGGATCGTTCTGGGCGTGATCGCCCTGGTCGTCCTGTTCCTGATCGTTCTGTACAACCGGCTGGTCGCGCTGCGGCAGACGGTGCGTCAGGCTTGGGGCGACGTCGATGTGCAGCTGAAGCAGCGCTACGACCTGATCCCCAATCTGGTCGAGACGGTGAAGGGCTACGCCAGCCACGAGCGCGAGACGCTGGACGCGGTGGTGCAGGCGCGCAATTCGGCGATCAACGCCGGCAGCGTGCATGAACAGGCCGAGGCGGAGAACATGCTGACCGGCGCGCTGCGCCAGCTGTTCGCGCTGTCGGAGGCTTATCCCGACCTGAAGGCGAACCAGAACTTCCTGTCCCTGCAGTCCGAGCTGTCGGACGTGGAGAACAAGATCGCGGCGGCGCGGCGCTTCTTCAACAACGCGGTCCAGGAATACGACACGGCCATCGAGCAGTTCCCGGCCGTGATCATCGCCGGGCCGGCCGGGTTCAAGCCGGAGGAATATTTCGAGATCGGGGAGGGCGAGCGCGCCCAGGTCGAGTCCGCCCCGCAGGTTCAGTTCTGATGCGCGGCGCCTGAATGGGCGCGTTCGGCCTCAAGACCCATATCTGGAACAACAACATGGCCAGCATTGTGCTGCTGGCCATGTTTCCGGTGCTGATCGGCCTGCTGACCTATGCCTTCCTCGTCATCTGGGCGGGGATGGAGGGGTATGATGTACCGCAGGGGCTGGCCTACGCCGCCGCGCAGCTGCCGATGATCGCGCCGTTCGCGGCGCTGGCCGCTGCGGCCTGGTTCGGGGTCGCCTGGGTCGGCAATCAGGCGATGATCAACGCCTCCGTCGGGTCGCATTCGCTCAGCCGCAGCGACGCGCCGGAGCTGTACAACATGGTCGAGAATCTCTGCATCGCGCGCGGCATGCCGATGCCGAAGCTGCGCATCATCGAGACCGAGGCGATGAACGCCTTCGCCAGCGGCCTGTCGGAGAAAAGCGCGTGCATGACCTTCACGCGCGGCCTGTTGAACCGGCTGAACGCCGAGGAGGTGGAGGCCGTCGCCGCGCACGAGCTGACCCATATCCGCAACAAGGACGTGCGCCTGCTGGTCATCGCGGTGATCTTTGTCGGCATCATCTCCTTCGCCGCGCAGCTGGTGGCGCGCAGCATGTTCTATGGCGGCATGCACCGGGCCGGGCGGTCGCGCAGGGGCGGGGGCGGCAACGCCGGGGCGCTGATCCTGATCGCCATGGCGATCCTCGCCCTGGCCTATGTGCTGGCCATCCTCATCCGCTTCGCGATGTCCCGGAAACGCGAATATCTGGCAGACGCGGGCTCTGTGGAGCTGACCAAGAACCCGGACGCCATGATCTCCGCCCTTCAGAAAATTTCGGGGCAGGAGCCGGTGGAGGAAGGCGCGGCCGAGGTGCGGGAGATGTTCATCTACAACCGCAGCACCGGCTTCGCCGGCATGTTCACCACCCACCCGCCAATCGAAAAGCGGATCGCGGCGCTGGTCGAATTCGCCGGCGGCCGCGTGCGACCCGTGCAGGCCGAACCGGCGGCCAGCGGAGACGACGGCCCGTGGGGCGCGCGGCCGAAGGGGCCTTGGGGGTGAGGGTCTGGGGCTAGGCGCCTAACCCGCGTTCAACACCGCCGGCAGCCAGGTGGCGATTTCGGGCAGGACGCAGACGATGATCAGCGCGACGATCTGCAGCCCGATGAACGGGATGGCGCCGCGATAGATCTGGCTGGTCTTCACCTCAGGCGGGGCGACGCCGCGCAGATAGAACAGCGCGAACCCGAACGGAGGGGTGAGGAACGAGGTCTGCAGGTTCAACGCCATCAGCACGCCGAGCCAGATCGGATCGACGCCCATCATGAACAGGGCGGGCGCCACGATCGGGACCACGACGAAAATGATCTCGATAAAGTCCAGGAAGAAGCCGAGGACGAACATCACCAGCATGACGGCCAGCAGGGCGCCCCAGGCGCCGCCGGGCAGGCCGGTCAGCATCGCCTCCACCATCTCGTCCCCGCGGAAGCCGCGGAAGACGAGGGAGAACAGCGTCGCGCCGATCAGGATGACGAAGACCATGGCGCTGATCTGCGCCGTGGAGCTGGAGACCTGACCCAGCACGCCGTTCTGCAGCAGACGGCCGGCGGCCCAGAGCGCGCCCAGCACGGCGATGGCGCACAGGGCGAACGCGATCCAGGTCAGGATCTGTTCGCCGCCGCTGATGTCCACGCGGCCGACGCGCAGGTCGAAGACCGCGCCCATCAGGATCACGCCGATCAGGGCCAGCGCGCCGAAGCCGATGGCGATGCGGCCTTCCTTCGGGTTCGTGCCGTCCGGCCCGGCGCAGCGGAATCCGGCCAGCAGCGTGGCGCCCAGCGCGCCGACGGCGGCGGCCTCCGTCGGGGTGGCGAGGCCGGCCAGGATGGAGCCCAGCACCGCCACGATCAGCACGACCGGCGGCGCCAGCGCGTGCAGGATTTTCCAGGCGAAAGCGCGGCCGGACGTGGTGTCGCGCGGCACGGGCGGGGCGTCTTCCGGCTTGAAGATCGCGACGCCGATCATGAAGGCGATATAGAGCCCGACCATCAGCAGGCCGGGCAGCAGCGCGCCGGCGAAAAGGTCGCCGACCGAGACCGGGTCCGGCGCGAAATTGCCGAGCTCACGCTGCGCGGCCTGGTGGGCGTTGGAAATCTGGTCGCCGAGCAGGATGAGCACGATGGAGGGCGGGACGATCTGGCCCAGCGTACCGGAGGCGGTGATCGCGCCGCAGGCCAGCGGCGTGGAATAGCCGCGGCGCAGCATGGTCGGCAGGGACAGCAGGCCCATCGTCACCACGGTGGCGCCGACAATGCCGGTCGAGGCTGCGAGCAGCGCGCCGACGATGATGACCGAGATGCCCAGACCGCCGCGAAGCGGACCGAACAGCGCGCCCATCGTGTCCAGCAGCTCCTCCGCGATGCGGGACTTTTCCAGCATCACGCCCATGAATACGAAGAGCGGCACGGCGACCAGAAGCTCGTTCGTCATGACCGAGCCGTAGATGCGCTGCGGGAAGGCGCGCAGCAGCGTCGGCTGGAACAGGTCCAGCGCGATGCCGATGCCGGCGAACATCAGCGCGACGCCGGCGAGCGTGAAGGCGACGGGGAAACCGCGCAGCAGCGCGACGACCGCCGCCACGAACATCAGGATGGCGAGAATTTCATTCAGGATCATCGGATCAGGCCGCGCCCTCAGCGTGTGCGTGGGCGTTCTCTCCCCGCTCCGACGGGCTGAGCCGGTCGCGCAGGATCAGGGCGCACTTGGCCGCCATGCTGAAGGCCTGGACCAGCAGCAGAATGGCGAACACCGGCACCAGGGTTTTCAGAAGATAGACGTAAGGCAGGCCCAGATTTTCCCGGCTGCCCTCCCAGACCCGCCAGCTGGCCGCGATATAGGGCGCGGCCTCGCGCAGGATCAGGATGCAGACGGGCATCAGGAACAGGTAGCAGCCCGCGAAATCGGTCGCCGCGCGCCCCTTCGGACCCAGACGGGTATAGATCAGGTCCACCCGGACATGGCCGCCGGCCAGCAGGGTGACCCCGGCCGCCAGCATGAACAGCAGCGCGTGCAGATACAGCACGGCCTCCTGCGTCTTGGTGGAGCCGAGGCCGAAGACATAGCGCTCCACCACGATCCAACAGACCAGACCGAGCAGGGCGACGGCGAACCATTTGCTGGCCCAGCCGACGGCGAGATTGATGTTGTCCGCCGCCCGCGACAGGAAGCCCAAAGGCTCCGCCAGCGGGCGCGGCGCGATCAGGCCGGCCAGAGGCAGCAGAAGCAGCGGCGAAAGCGCCCAGCCGATCCAGCCGAGACCCGCGCCGATGACGGACCAGAACTGATAGGCCGTCATTGCGGCGCGGCGTCGCCGCCCTGGCGGCGGAAGCGGAGATACGGACCGTCCGAGACCGACGCCCACAGCATGGAGCGCTCGCGCGCCGCCATATAGGAGTCGTAGATGCGCTTGGTCAGGGGGTCGGAATTTCCGATCGTGGACACCACGTCCATCGAGGCCTCCTCCAGCCGCGCCCAGACGTCATCGGGGAAGGAGCGGACGGTGACGCCGTGCTCGTTCGCCAGCGTCTGCAGGGCCGCGGCGTTCTGGTGGCTGTATTCGGCGATCGACATATGGGTCGCCCAGTCGCAGGCGCGCTGGATGGCCAGTTGCTCGAACTCGGTCAGCGAGTTCCAGACGTCCAGATTGACGCCGCAATGCAGGCCGGAGCCGGGCTCGTGGAAGCCCGGGCCGTAATAATACGGCGCGACGCGGTACAGGCCGAAGGCCAGGTCGTTCCACGGCCCGACCCATTCGCTGGCGTCGATGGCGCCCGATTGCAGAGACTGGAAGATTTCGCCGCCGGGCAGGGTGACGGTGGTCGCGCCCAGCTGCTGGATGACGTCGCCGCCCAGGCCCGGAATACGCATCCGCAGGCCGCGGAAGTCTTCCAGCGAGTTGATTTCCTTCTTGAACCAGCCGCCCATCTGGTGGGTCGTGTTGCCGGCCGGGAAGGCGATGATGTTGAACTGGGCCGACAGCTCCTGGTGCAGCTCCTTGCCGCCGCCGAAATGGTGCCAAGCGAACATTTCGTTCGCGGTCAGGCCCATCGGCACGGCGGTGAAGAAGGAAAAGCCCTTGGCCTTGCCCTGCCAGTAATATTCAGCGCCGTGATACATGTCCGCCGCGCCGGTGGAGACCGCGTCGAAGGATTCCAGCGCCGGAACCAGCTCCCCGTCCGCATAGACGCGCACGTCCAGCGAGCCTTGGGTCAGTTCGCCGATCATCTGGGCGGTGCGCAGGGCCATGTCGCCAAGGCCGGGGAAATTCGGCGGCCAGGTGGTGACCATGGACAGGCGGCGGGCCTGGCGCGGCCGGGACGGAGCGTCGGCTCCCGCGGCGGCGGCCTGTTCGCCCTCGGAACACGCGGCAAGCGCCGCGGCGCCGGCGCCCACGGCCCCCGTCTTAAGGAACGTCCTTCTGTCCATTTGCTGCCCCCCCTTTTGCGCAGTCTTGTTCTTGCTCGATCCAGCCGTCGGATCCGAGAATCTGTAGCGGCCGGAAGCGGGCCTTGTAGTCCATTTTCGGACTGCCCGGCACCCAATAGCCCAGATAAACGTAAGAGCCGCCCCTGGCCAAGGTTTCCCGCAGATGGTGCAGGATGATGTAGGAGCCAAAGCTGCGGCGCGTCATGCCCGGCTCGAAGAAGCTGTAGACCATGGACAGGCCGTCGGAGACCAGATCCGTCAGCGCCGCGCCGATCAGCGGACCCTTGGCCCGGCCCTCGCCCGGAAGACGGTATTCAAAAATCCGCGAGCGCGCCCAGGCCCCTTCGATCATGGCGACATAATCGCCGAAATTCATGTCGTTCATGCCGCCGCCGCGATGGCGTTCGGCGAGATAGCGCTTCAGCAGGGCGAACTGTTCGGCGGTCGCCTCCGCGGTCTCCTCGGTGACCAGAACGTCTTCGTTGCGGCGCAGGACGCGGCGCTGGCTGCGCGAGGGAACGAAGCCCCGGGCCGGCACGCGCGCGGACACGCAGGCGTCGCAGGCCTCGCAGGCGGGGCGGTAGATGACGTTCTGGGAGCGGCGGAAGCCCGCCCGGGTCATGGCGTCGACCATGCCGGGGCCGGTCGCGCTGTCCAGATGGGTGAAGACCTTACGCTCGGCCCGGCCGGGCAGGTACGGGCACGCGCCGGGGCGCGTGATAAAGAACTGCATGGACCGGGTGTCGAAATGCCGGGTCACGGGTTCGGCCGATTCATCCTTGCGTTGCCGGGCAAGTCTAGCCGAGACGGCCTATAGCCCGAAATACCAGGGCGCGAAGAGGCTGTAGGCAATCCAGATCAGAATGGCCAACGGCCCGCCGACGCGCAGGAAGTCACTGAATCTGTAGTGTCCCGGGCCCATGACCAGCAGATTCGTCTGATAGGCGATCGGGGTGATGAAACAGCAATTCGCCCCGAACAGGACGGTCAGGACGAAGGGCCGGGGGTCGGCGCCGACCATGGAGGCGGCGCTGACCGCCACGGGGGCGAACAGGATCGCGGTGGCGCTGTTCGACACGATATTGGTCATCAGCATGACCAGCAGGAACAGCGCGGACAGCAGGACGGCCGGGCCGTAATCGGCCGCGGCGGCCACGACCAGCCCGGCCAGATAGACCGCGCCGCCGGTCGCCTGCAGCGCCGCGCCCATGGCGAAGGCCGCCCCGATCAGGGTGAAGATGCGGATATCGACCGAGCGGGCGGCCTGGCGCACGTTCAGGCAGCCGGTGGCGATCATCGCCGCCGCGCCGACGACCGCGGCGACCACGATGGGCGCCACGCCCGTGGCGGCGGCCAGGATCACGCCGGCGAAGATCACCCGGGCGAGCCAGGCGCGGCGCACGTCCGGTACGTCGCGCGTGGCCCATTCCATGACGATGACGTCGCGATTGGCGCGCAGCGAGCGCATCGCCGATTCCGGGCCGAACAGCAGCAGGACGTCCCCGGCCTCCAGCCGGATGTCCTCCATTCGGCCGCGCAGCATGCGGCTGCGCCGCTGGACGCCCAGCACCAGACAGCCGGTCTGGTAGCGGAAGCCGATCTGCTGGATCGTGCGGCCGGCGAAACGGCTGGCCGGGGCGACCACGCCCTCCGACATCACCAGCGGGGCGCCGCGTTCCTCCTCCAGCGCCGTGTCGCCGCTGCGGATCATGCCGCGCATATATTCGGGATGGGAGGACAGCAACTCCTCCAGGCTGGTGCGCGTAGCGCCCATGATCACCACGTCGCCGGTCTGCAGCTCGATATTGTCGAAGGGCGGCAGCAGCGCGCGTTCTCCGCGCTGGATCATGCGGACGATGACATTGGGCAGGGCCGGGAACAGGCCGGCGACGGCGCTCTTGCCCTCCAGCGGGTGGCCGGGCGTGACTTCCAATTGGGCGATGAACTGCTTGCCGCCGGAGCCGGACAGCTCCGACTCCATGGTCGCGCGGTGGGGCAGCAGCAGGCGGCCGAGCGTCACCAGATAGAGCACGCCAACGGCCGCCAGCAGCAGGCCGGGGATGGCGGGATCGAAGAAGTCGAGCGAGACGCCTTCGAGCTGGCGCAGGGAGTCGGAGACCAGAAGGTTGGTGGACGAGCCGATCAGCGTCGTCGCGCCGGCCATGATGCAGATATAGGACAGCGGGATCATCAGCCGCGACGGCGAGCGGCGGCGGCGATGGGCGATGGCCGCCATCACCGGGATGAACATCACCACGACCGGCGTGTTGTTGATGAACGCCGAAATGACGAAGACCAGCGCGAAAACCGTGACGATCGTGACCGTCGGCCGGGCGTCGTAGAGCGCGGTCAGGCGGCGCGAGACGGTGTCCAGCGCGCCGGTCTGGAAGATGCCCTGGCCGATCACCAGCAGCCCCAGAATGGAGATCAGGGCCGGGTTGGCGAAGCCCTCCAGCAGGGTTCCGGGCTCCATGCCCGGCTGCGGGAAGACCTGGAAAAAGACGAGGAAGAACGCAACCGCGCCGACCGAGACCAGCTCGATCGGATAGCGCTCCGTCGCGTACAGGATGATGATCGCGCCGATGGCGGCCAGAATGGCCCACATCGCCGGATCGCCCCCCAGGATCATTTCCATCCCCCGCCAGCGGCGATCTTCGCGATGTTTTCGCGAATCCGCCCGTTACACACCAAGAGCAGGGCGGCGGGTTCCGCCGCGCCTGCTCTTATGCGCTGACGCTATCACGCAGCCCGGAGGCGGCAAGCAATTGAATGGACGGGACGCAGACGGCCCCTAGCGAATGCCCGGCGGCAGGACCGGCGCCTCGCGCAGCAGCACGATGGAGATGCGGCGGTTGCCGGAGCCATAGGGGTCGTCCGGAAACAGCGGTTCGGAGCCCGCCTTGCCGGAGACCTGATAGATGCGGTCGGCCGGCAGCCCCGATTCCTCCAGCAGGCGGCGGGAGGTATTGGCGCGGTCGGAGGACAGCTCCCAGTTCGTGTAGGACGGCGCGGGCGAGGGGCCGGCGTCGGTATGGCCGGACACGGTGACCCGGTTCGGCAGGCGGGCGGCGACCTGGCCCACCGCGCGCAGCAGCACGCGGGCGCGCTCCATCGGCTCGGCGGAGCCGGGCTGGAACATCGGCCGGCCTTCCTGGTCCACGATCTGGATGCGCAGGCCTTCGGGCGTTTCGTCGATGAGCAGGTGTTTGGACAGTTCCGCCAGTTCCGGCATGTCCTGCATCGCCTGACGCAGGGACATCGCGGCGCTTTCGAAGCTGGCTTCCTCGGCCTGGGCCTGGGCCTGCTGCGCGGCGGTGCGGGCGGTGTCCTCGTCCTCCATCGCGCGCTGGGTGTCGTTGTCGTTGGACTCGGCCTGGGAGTCGGGGGCCATGCGTTCGATCACCGCCGACGAGCCGTTGCCGCGCGTGCCGTCCTCGCCCAGCACCGTTCCGCCGAGGATGGAGCCGGAGCCGGACTGGGAGGCGCTGACGCTGGCCGGGGCGAAATAGTCGGCGATACCGCGCTTCTGTTCCGGCGTGGTCGTGTTGATGAGCCACATCAGCAGGAAGAAGGCCATCATCGCAGTCACGAAGTCCGCATAGGCGACCTTCCAGGCGCCGCCATGGTGGCCATGGCCGCCGCCCTTCTTGATCTTCTTGATGATGATTGGCCGCGCAGTCCCGGACATGAGCCCCACCGTTTTCACCCGTTTTCCGGCTTGTAGCCGAAAGAGCGTTAATCGGCGGTTGCCTGCCCCCTAAGCCATTGCCTTCAATAGGTTTTCCACGGCGATAATCTCCGCCAGAACCTGCGCGGCGCGGTTCGCGGCCTCCGCGTCCTCGCCCCATTGTTCGGCCTGCCAGGCGGCCTCCAGCGTCGCGGCGGCGTTGGCGGCGACCGCGTCCAGCCGGCCGCGCAGCAGCGCGAAGGCCAGAATGGCGGAGCCGAGCAGAGCCGTGGCGTGGGCCAGGGCGGTGAGGCGGACGTCGTCCAGCTCCAGCGCCAGCGTGCGGATGCGGGCGAGGGAGGCTTCGGGCTGATCGGCGGCGAGCACGCCGCAAACCGCTTTCAGCTCCACGCCCAGTTCGCCGTGCGCCCAGTCGCGCAAGGGCGTCCAGGCGGCGTCCTGACGCGCCTGCAGCCCCTCGGGCGCGTCGGCCAGATGGCAGATCGCGTCGGTCTGGCCATAGCGGGCGATCTCGTCCGCCACGCCCTCCCGCGTCTGCGGCGTCCGGTCGAGCGCGACATTGACCAGACGGGTGAGGGGCATCGCGTGGGGATCGACTTCGTCGCCCTGGCCCTCCCATTCGGCGGCGAGGAGATCGGCCGCGGCGGAGGTCGGCAGAGCGAGCGTTCCGCCGCCGGGCGTGCGGACGGGCCGGCCGTCCAGCGCGACGGCCCAGGCGCCGCCGTCCTGTTGGACGCCGGCGTGTTTGTAGAAGCGCTTCACCGGTCCATCCCGGCGAACGGATCGCCCTTGAAGGCGGCCTCGTCGAAGCCGAGCGCGGCGAAGGCCTGGACCATATGCGGCGGCGGCGGCGCGGTGAGGGTGAGCGGCCCGCCCGGGCGCGGCAGCACGATCTGACGGGCGTGCAGCTGCAGCCGGCCCTCCAGCGCGTCGGGCGTCGGCCGGTCGCAGACATATTTGCGGTCGCCGGCGATGGCGTAGCCGAGCTCCGCCATATGGACGCGCAGCTGGTGGGTGCGGCCGGTGACGGGGCGCAGGGCGACCCAGCTGGCCTTGCGGCCGGCTTCCTCGATCACCGAATAGAAGGTGCGGGCGTGGCGCGCGTCGTCGTCGCCGTGGCGGGCGAGATTCATCTGCTCCCGCCCCTCGGCGCCGCCGGCGCTCTTGCGCAGGAAGCCGGAAATCTCCCCCTCCGGCGGGCGCGGCGCGCCGAGGACGATGGCCCAATAGGTCTTCTTCACGTCGCGCGAGCGGAACAGGCGGGCGAGGTCCGCGGCGGCGGAGGCGGACTTCGCCACGACCAGAACGCCGCTGGTGTCCCGGTCCAGCCGGTGAACCAGGCGCGGCGTCTCCCCCTTGCGGGCGAGCGCCGGCAGCATGCCGTCCAGATGCCGGGTCTGGCCGCTGCCGCCCTGGACCGCGAGGCCGGAGGGCTTGTTCAGCGCGATCAGCGCGTCGTCTTCGTACAGGACGAGGGAGCGGACAAAGGCGGCGTCCTTATCCGACACCGCGTCGCCGGAGGGCGCCGGGGCGGGGTCGCCCAGCGGCGGGATGCGGATCTCCTGGCCCGCTTCCAGCCGCGTGTTGGACTTGGCGCGGGCGCCGTCGACGCGGATCTGGCCGGTGCGCAGCAGCTTCTCGATCCGGCCCTGGGTCAGGTCCGGGAAGCGGCGGCGGAACCAGCGGTCCAGCCGGACGCCGGCCTCGTCCGGCGCGACGGTGTCGGTGCGGACGCTCATCCGAAAATGCGGCGCGCCGTCATCAGGCCGGCGAACAGGGCCGTGACGCAGAGCAGGACAGACAGGCCGGCATAGGCCCCCGCGGCCGCGAAGGCCCGCCGTTCGATCATCAAGGCGGTTTCCAGCGAGAAAGCGGAGAAGGTGGTGAAGCCGCCGAGCGCGCCGGTCGCCAGAAGCAGGCGCAGGTCGCGGCCGCCGTCCACGCGCAGGGCCAGCCAGCCGACCAGCAGGCCCATCAGCAGGCTGCCCAGGATGTTCACCGTCATGGTGCCCCAGGGCCAGTTCGGCCCGAGCGCGCGCAGGGCGCCCAGCGACACCAGATGGCGCAGCGCGGCGCCCACGCCGCCGCCGAGCGCGACCAGCAACAGACCCTTGATCATCAGACGGGGGTAGGGCGTCCCCGCCCGGCGCGCAAGGGCGGGATTCCGCGCAGGGCCAAGGGGAACAGCGGGCGGTGAAACCCGTCCGGCGGCCGGAACGTTTACCTCTCCGAAGGCGGCGAAAGACCGCTGGATCAACGACACGCAACCGATACGGGAGAGTTCTCATGCGTAAGGAATTTCTGATCGCCGCCATCGGCGCCGCCAGCCTGGCGGCCGCGGGCGGCGCGAGCGCCCAGGTGCTGAACGGCAATGTGGGCGGCGGCCTGACGGGCAATGTGGCGGGCGGTCCGGTCGGCGCCGGCGTCGCCGGCAATGTCGGCGCGGATGTGGGCGCTGCGGCCCGCGGCGCCACCGGCGCGGCGCGCAGCGGCGTCGACGCCGCGACGCGCGCCCGCGTGGACGCCAATCCGGGCGCCCGGGCGCAGGTCCGGACCAATGCCGGCGCGCGGGCCGATGTGCAGCCCAATGCGGGCGCGCGGGCCGACGTCTATACGCGCACCGATGCGCGCTCCGGCCTGCGCTATTCGGACCGCCGCGATTACGACAACGGGTCCTATCTCTATGTCGAGGATCGCGGATGGGTCTGGGTCGAGAACGCGGCCCGCGTGGACGCGAACGCCAACGTGCGCGGCGCTCTGCGCGCACGCTAGTCTCGCAGGCGTCTCAGACGGAAAAGGCGGCTCCGCCCGGAGCCGCCTTTTTCTTTGCGGAACAGCGAGGGCTCAGGCGGCCCTGGCGTCCGGCTCTTCGCCGGTTTGCTCCAGGCTGACCCGGTTCCGGCCGTCATGCTTGGACTGATAGAGCAGGGCGTCGGCGCGGGCGACCAGCGAGCTGGGCGTCTCGCCCTCGCGCAGCTGGGCGACGCCGACGGACACCGTGACGTTGCCCAGATCCTCGTTCGTGGAGCGGCGCAGCAGGCGCTTCTTTTCGACCGTCTTGCGGGCGTCCTCCGCGATCTCCGCGGCGCGGTCCAGCGCGGCGCCGTACATGACGACCACGAATTCCTCGCCGCCATAGCGGCCGACCTCGCCTTCCTCGCCGGCGGAGCGGCCCAGCGACTGGGCGACGAAACGGATGATCTGGTCGCCGGTCTGATGGCCCCAGGTGTCGTTGAATTTCTTGAAGTGGTCGATGTCCGCGATGGCGAGGGAGACCGGGGTGCCGGTCGCCTCGGCCTGCTCCACGGCCTGTTGCAGCATCTCGTCCAGACGCTTGCGGTTGGCCACGCCGGTCAGGGCGTCGGTCATCGCCTGCTCGCGCACCCGCTGAAGGTTCACACGCAAGTTTTTGACTTCGTGCGAGGTTTCGGTGAGCTTGGTTTCCAGCGCCTCGTTATGGCGGCGCATCTTGGAGGTGGCCTCCATCAGCACGCCGACCAGGGATTTCACCCGGCCCGCATCGGCGGTGTCCATGCTGCCGCTGGCGCCTTCCAGGGCCTCGCCATAGGCGGCGGTGTTGCGGCTGGCTTCTTCCAGCTGGCGCTGCACTTCCTCCAGCTCGCGCGACATGGAGGAGCCGGTGCGCAGCAGCTCGTCCTCGAGCCGCTTATTGGTGAAATGGGACTCGAACAGGCTGGTGCAGATCTGGTCGGTGAATTCGGCGTGTTCGGCGATGAAGGCGTCGATTTCGGCGTTCAGGGCCGGGATTTCGCCCAGGAGATAGGTCAGCCAGACTTCGTAGTTGCGGGCGGAGGGCGGAATGGACCGCTCCTGCATATGCTCCAGCGCTTTGCGCGCGAGCTCGCCGCCTTCTTCCAGTTTCAGACGTTCGCTCATATCCACCCCCTGTCCCGGCCATTCTCTTAAGCGGGAAAAGCGAAACAGGGGGTAAACGGCGGCCTCCGGAGGGGCCGGGACAGACGCCGGATCAGGCCTCCGCTTCGGAGAGCCGTTCCTTTACCGACCGGGTCACGAAGGCCGGCGTATGGTCGCCGAACCCCTTGGGTCCGCCGCCGCCCCGGCGGCCGGCGGGGGCGCTGCCCTCACGGCGCAGCTGGGGCTCCTCGGCGATGGCGGCGAGATCCTCGTCCTCCACCTCGTCCAGATCGTCCGGTTCGTAGGAATCGTCCGGCTCTTCGGCTTTGGCGGGCTTCTGAGCCTCTTTGTCCTCGGACTCCGCGGACGCGGTTTCGGCGGATTTCTTGCGGTTGCGGCCGCGTCCGCCGCGGCGCCGGCGGCGGCCGGTCTTTTCACCGGCGGATTTCTCCTCGCCGGCCGTGTCGCCGCCGCTTTCGGCCGGGGCGGCTTCCGCCTCGGCTTCGGCCTCGCCGGTTTCGGCGTCTTCGGCGGGCGTTTCGGCTTTGACGTCCTTGGCCGGCTCGTCCTTTGCCGGCGTGGCGCCAAGCGGCGCGATCGGCGCGCCGAGCATCTCTTCGATCGCCTTCAGCTTCTTGCTGTCTTCCGGTCCGGCGATGGTGATGGACGCGCCTTTCTTGCCCGCGCGGCCGGTGCGGCCGATGCGGTGGACATAGTCGTCCGGGCTGTTGGGCGGATCGTAATTGAAGACGTGGCTGACGTCCGGAATGTCCAGGCCGCGCGCGGCGACGTCGCTGGCCACCAGCAGGCGCAGTTCGCCGTCGCGGAAGCGCTTCAGGGTCGCCATCCGCTCCGACTGGGCCAGATCGCCGTGGATCGGGGCGGCGGAATAGCCGTGACGCTGGAGGCTGCGCGCCACCACGTCCACATCGCGCTTGCGGTTGCAGAACACGATGGCGTTCTTGACCTCCAGCGCGTCGATGGCGGTGCGCAGGGCCAGCCGCTTGGCCTTCGGCTCCCGCTCCCGCACCTTCACCAAATTCTGGGTGATGGTGGAGGCGGTGGTGTTCGGCCGCGCCGCCTCGACCCGCACCGGGGCCTGCAGAAACTGGTCGGTCAGGTGCTGGATCTCCTTCGGCATGGTGGCCGAGAAGAACAGCGTCTGGCGCGTGAATGGCGTCAGCTTGAAGATGCGCTCCAGGTCCTCGATGAAGCCCATGTCCAGCATGCGGTCGGCTTCGTCGACGACCATCACCGAAATGCCGCCCAGCATGATCTTGCCGCGGTCGAACAGGTCCAGCAGGCGGCCGGGCGTGGCGATGATGATGTCGGCGCCGGACTTCAGGCCCTTTTCCTGTTCGCCCATCGAGACGCCGCCGATCAGCAGCACCATCTTCAGGCGGAAATCGGTGGCGTATTTGCGGACCTGTTCGGCGACCTGGTCGGCCAGTTCCCGCGTCGGCGCCAGGATCAGCGAGCGCGGCATGCCGGCCCGGGCGCGGCCCTTGGACAGGCGCTCGATCATCGGCAGGGCGAAGGCCGCCGTCTTGCCGGTGCCGGTTTGGGCGATGCCCAGAACGTCGCGGCCCTGCAGCGCCGGCGGGATCGCCTTGGCCTGGATCGGGGTGGGATTGGTGTAGCCCGCGGTTTCGAGCGCGGTCAGGAGTTTCTGGCCAAGGCCAAGGTCCGCAAACGTGACTTGCGCACCGGTGTCGTCGGAAGACGTTTCGTCTGAGCTCATTCAGTCTCTCTTGCGTGCAGTCCTGCCGCATCCGTGAGCGGAGTCTGCGACGCTGTGTTGGCGCCTCGGCCGGCATCCGTCTCCGGGAGACGGGGGGCGTCAGGCGAAAGGGCGCACGCCCTTTCGGCGCGCAACGGACAGGCGGCAGATGATGGATTCCTTGCAGAAAGTCAACGATCGCCGCTGTTTCCGGTAACCGCCGCCCAACTTTCGCCGCGCACAGTGGTCAGAATGCATCGCAGGGTAGTGCAGGAGGACGGGCATGACGGGCGTACGGATAATGATCACCGCAGTCATCGCGGCTTGCGGTCTCGCCGGCGCGGCGGCGGCCCAAAATTTCACATCGCAGATGCAGGCGACCGGCGATTTCGACGGCGACGGCCTGACCGACACCGCCCAGATGGTCAGCAATGATCGCGGGTATCATGTGACCGTCACGCGCGGCGCGGCGCCCCGGGACCCGGCAGTGATCGCCGAGGGGCCGGCCGAACGCGCGCCCAACACGATGAATGTCGTCCCGCCCGGCGAATTCCGCACCACGGCGGCGGGACCGGGCGAGGGCAGATCGGAGCAGATCCGCACGCGCGGGCAGGCGCTGATCTATGGGACCGCGGAGTCGTCCTCCGCGCTGGTCTACTGGACCGGCGACGAATTCCGGACCGTCTGGCTGGCCGACTAGGCGAGGCCAAAAGCCCGCGCCGATTCCGTTCGTCCCGGAAATCGGGGAATGCTAGAACGCCCGGGAAACGGGGCAGGGGCGATGGCCGTCCAGGAGAGGGTTCGGTCCGAACGCGCGTCTTCCGCCGCGGCGCCAGCCGTGGATCGCCGGCTGCTGCGCGGCGCCGGGATTATCGGCACGATCGCCGCCCCGGCGAGCGCCGTCGCGGCGGTGGCCCAGCTGACGGGCCTGTCCGCGGACCTCATCGCGCTGTCCTTCGTCGTCACCTTCGCCGCCGCCGCCCTGCTGATTTTCCGCCGCCCGGTGGACCGGCGCGCGCCGGCGTCCCTGTTTGCCCTGGCCCTGCTGCTGGCCGCGCCGGCGTGCTTCCTCGCCGGCGCCGCGCTCACCCGGTCCGGGGCGGCGCCGACGGCGGGCGCCGGGGAGGCGTCCGTCCGGCCGTTCGCAAGCGCCAACGACTATCTGGACGCCGACGGCCTGCCGAGCCTGGGCGACAGCATCCGCAATGCCGACAAGGAAATCTGGTTCTACGGCGTGGCGTTTCACATCTCCGCCGGGGACCGGGTCGACGACCTTCTGGGCGCGCTGCGCCGCGGCGTGTCGCTGCGGTACATGATCTTCGATTGCTCCGGCCCGCATCTGGCCGATGTCGCGCGCTCCATGGCCAAGACCGAGGACAGCGTGCGCGTGATGTGCGCGTCCGGAGTGCAGTTCATTCTGGATCTGCAACAGGCCTGGGCGGCGGAGAGGGGCGATTCCCTGGCGGATGTCCATGTGCGGCTCTATTCCGAGGCGCCGCATGCGCGCGCCTATCTGTTCGATCCGGGACAGGACCGCGCCAGCGGCTATTTTGTGCCCTATATCACCGGCGTCGATCCGGCCGTCCTGCCCGGATATTTCCTGTCCGACCGGAACATGGTGGAGCGGTACGCCGCCGGGCTGCGCAAGCTGTGGCCGGCCGGCCGGCCGCTGGAGGGGCAGGCGCTGTTGCAGCCCTCTCACGCGAGCGGGCGGACCGCCCGCTAGAGGTCCAGCTCCGCGAAGGCGGCGTTGTCCTGGATATACTGGAAGCGCAGCTCCGGCTTGCGGCCCATTAGCGTCTCGATCAGCTTTCCCGCCTCGGCGCGGGCGCCGTCGGCCAAAGTGACGCGGGCGAGGGTGCGCGTGGCCGGGTCCATGGTCGTTTCTTTCAGCTGGGCCGGCATCATTTCGCCGAGGCCCTTGAACCGGCTGATTTCTACTTTCCCGCGGCCGGTGAATTCCTCCTTCAGCAGGCGGTCGCGGTCGGCCTCGTCCTTCGCATATTCGGTCTTACCGCCCTGGCTGAGCCGGTAGAGCGGGGGCAGGGCCAGATACAGCCGGCCTGCGTCGATCAGGGCCGGCATGGCGGTGTAGAAGAAGGTGATGAGCAGCGAGGCGATATGGGCGCCGTCCACGTCGGCGTCGGTCATGATGATGACCCGCTCATAGCGCAGCGTCTCCAGATCGAATTTGGATCCGGTCTGCACGCCCAGCGCCAGAAGCAGGTCGGAGATTTCCTGGTTCTTGCCGATCTTGTCGGCGCTGGCGCTCGCCACGTTCAGGATCTTGCCGCGCAGCGGCAGCACGGCCTGGCTGCGGCGGTCGCGCGCCTGTTTGGCGGAGCCGCCGGCGGAGTCGCCTTCCACCAGGAACAGCTCCGAGCCCTCCTGCTCCGCCCCCGAACAGTCGGCGAGCTTGCCCGGCAGGCGCAGCTTCTTCATCGCCGATTTGCGGCTGACTTCCTTTTCCTTGCGGCGGCGCAGGCGCTCCTCCGCGCGCTCGATCACGAATTCCAGCAGGCGCTCGGCTTCCTTCGGCGCGGCGGCGAGCCAGTGGTCGAACGGGTCGCGGACGGCCTGCTCCACCAGGCGCGCGGCCTCCGGATTGGCGAGGCGGTCCTTGGTCTGGCCCTGGAATTCCGGGTTGGCGAGGAAGACGGAGATCATCGCCCCGGCGCCGGCCATCACGTCGTCCGGCGAGATCGCGGCGGCGCGCTTGGCCTTGCCGGCGCTTTCGGCATAGGCGCGCAGACCCTTGGTCAGCGCCGCGCGCAGCCCGGCCTCATGCGTGCCGCCGTCCGGCGTCGGCACGGTGTTGCAGTAGGAGCGGGAGAAGCCGTCGGCCTCCCCGAACCCCGCGGCGGTCCAGGCGACCGCCCATTCGGCGGCGCCGTGGCCGCCCTCGCGTTCGATGCGGCCGCTGAACATCTGATCGGTGACGGTTTTGCGCGTTCCGAACTGTTCGGCCAGGAAATCGGCGAGGCCGCCGGGGAAGTGCAGGACGGCTTCCTCCGGCGCGTCCTCGCTGGCAAGCTCGGCTGCGCATTTCCAGCGGATCGTGACGCCGCGGTGTAGATAGGCTTTCGAACGCGCCATGGCGAAGACGCGGGCCGGGCGGAAGCGGGCGCGCTCGCCGAAAATCTCCGTATCCGGGCGGAAGCGGATTTTGGTGCCGCGCCGGTTGGGCGTCGCGCCCACCTCTTTCAGCTTCCCCTTCGGCGCGCCGCGCGAATATTCCTGGCGGTAAAGCGTACGGTCGCGCGCGACCTCCACCTCCAGCACGTCGCTGAGCGCGTTGACGACGCTGACCCCGACGCCGTGCAGGCCGCCCGACGTCTTGTAGGCCTTGCCGGAGAATTTGCCGCCCGAATGCAGCGTGGTGAGGATCACCTCCAGCGCCGACTTGGTCTTGAATTTCGGGTGCGCGTCGACCGGGATGCCGCGCCCGTTGTCGTTGACCGACACGAAGCCGTCTGCCTCCAGCGACACGTCGATGCGGTCGGCGAAACCGGCGACCGCCTCGTCCATCGCGTTGTCCAGGACCTCCGCGAAGAGGTGGTGCAAAGCGCGCTCGTCGGTGCCGCCGATATACATGCCGGGGCGCTTGCGGACGGGCTCCAGCCCCTCCAGCACCTCGATATCGGCGGCGGTGTAGCCGGACTCGGCGGCCGGGCCGCCCTTGCCCGCAAACAGGTCGTCTTCACGCTTCGCTTTGGCCATCGGGAAACTTTGTCTGAGTCGCGCCGCCCCCGCTATCGGCGGGCGGCTTTATGGAGCGCCGATCACAGCACGGCGGACCTCGGAATCGAAACGGGCTCCGCAGCTGGTGCGGAGCCCGTCCCGGACTGTTGGAAACGCAAGGCCCGAAGGGCGCTTACGCCTTGTAGTACATGTCGAACTCGACGGGGTGCGGGTGCATCTCGTAGCGGAGGGTCTCCTCCATCTTGAGTTCGATATAGGCGTCGATCTGGTCGTCGTCGAAGACGCCGCCCTTGGTCAGGAAGCCGCGGTCGGCGTCCAGCGAGCCCAGCGCCTCACGCAGCGAGGCGCAGACGGTCGGGATGCCTTCCAGCTCGGCCGGGGGCAGGTCGTACAGGTCCTTGTCCATCGGGTCGCCCGGATGGATGCGGTTCTCGATGCCGTCCAGGCCGGCCATCAGAAGCGCGGAGAAGGTCAGATACGGGTTGCCCATCGGGTCCGGGAAGCGGGTTTCCAGACGCTTGGACTTCGGCGAGGTGCCGTGCGGGATACGGATCGAGGCGGAGCGGTTGCGCGCCGAATAGGCGAGCAGCACCGGCGCTTCGAAGCCCGGCACCAGACGCTTGTAAGAGTTGGTGGTCGGGTTGGTGAAGGCGTTGATCGCCTTCGCGTGCTTGATGATGCCGCCGATATAGAAGAGGCAGTTTTCCGACAGGTTGGCGTACAGGTCGCCGCCGAAGGTCGGCTTGCCGTCTTTCCAGATCGACTGGTGCACGTGCATGCCCGAGCCGTTGTCGTTCCACATCGGCTTCGGCATGAAGGTCGCCGTCTTGCCGAAGGCGTGGGCGACGTTCTGCACCACATATTTATAGAGCTGCAGACGGTCGGCCATCTGCGTCAGCGTGCCGAACTTCAGACCCAGTTCGTGCTGGGCCGGCGCCACCTCGTGGTGGTGCTTTTCCGGCATCAGGCCGAGCTGGCCCATGATGGACAGCATCTCGCCGCGCATGTCCTGCAGGGAGTCGATCGGCGGGACCGGGAAGTAGCCGCCCTTCGGACCCGGGCGGTGGCCCATATTGCCGCCTTCATAGCGGGTGCCCGTGTTGGCCGGCAGTTCGGTCGAGTCGATGGCGTAGCCCGTCTCGTGCTGGCTGGTCATCCAGCGCACGTCGTCGAACACAAAGAATTCGGCTTCCGGGCCGAAATAGGCGGTGTCGCCGACGCCGAGCTGGGCCATGTAGGCCTCGGCCTTCTTGGCCGTGGTGCGCGGGTCGCGGTTATAGGCCTCGCCCGACGGCTCCAGGATGTCGCACATCAGCGCCAGGGTCGGCTGCTGGAAGAACGGATCCACGATGGCGCTGGAGGCGTCCGGCAGCAGAACCATGTCGGACTCGTTGATGGCTTTCCAGCCGGCGACCGAAGAGCCGTCGAACATGGTGCCTTCGGCCATCAGTTCTTCGTCGACGAGGTCCACGTCGAAGGTGACGTGCTGCATCTTCCCGCGCGGGTCGGTGAAGCGCAGGTCGACGTATTTGATGTCCTCGTCCTTGATCTTTTTCAGAACGTTTTCGCTCATGATTCGGCGTTCTCCAGCTCTATGGAATTAACTGCACCCGCGCGCAGCACCGGCGTTTCCGCCGATCCAGCGCGCTATGAAACACGGAGGCAAAAGGCCCGACGGCGGAAGCCGTCACAGCGCGGCGACGCCGCGCTCACCCGTCCGGATGCGGACCGCTTCCTCGACCGTCGTGACGAAAATCTTGCCGTCGCCGATCTTCTCGGTCCGGGCCGTTTGCACGATCGTGTCCACCACCCGCTCGGCCATGTCGGCCGGGACGATGATCTCGATTTTGATCTTCGGCAGAAAATCGATGACGTATTCCGCGCCACGATACAGTTCGGTGTGTCCCTTCTGCCGCCCGTAGCCTTTGGCTTCGGTGACAGTCATCCCCTGAACGCCGATCTCCTGAAGGGCCTCTTTGACCTCATCCAGCTTGAACGGCTTTATGATTGCTTCGACTTTTTTCATCCCCGCGCCCCAAGCCTCAATGGCGATTATACTGCACTGCAACAAAAACGGCGTCGACCCCTTTTTTTACAATGAACCAGATTCTTTCGATAGGGCAGAGCGCCCAAGCCGATGCATTGGCTCAACGTTTTGGGGTGGAAACGTTTTCGCTGATGAAAGCGGCCGGCGCGGCGGTCGCTGACGCGGCGCAGATATGCGCGCCGGCGGGCGCGGCGTTCGTGCTGTGCGGACCGGGCAATAATGGCGGCGACGGCTATGTCGCGGCGGCCGGTTTGCGCGCCGCCGGACGGCCGGTTCGGGTCTTTTCCCTGGGTCCTGTCGAAGCGCTGTCGGGCGATGCGGCGCGGGCGGCGGCGCTGTGGAATGCGCCGGTCGAACCCCTGTCCGCGGCGGATCTGACACAGGCGGGCGTGGTGATCGACGCGCTGTTCGGCGCGGGGCTGACGCGGCCGCTGGAGGGCGAGGCGGCGCGCCTGGCCGAACAGTCCCACGCGATTTCCGCGCCGGTGATCGCGGCGGACGTCCCGAGCGGCCTGCACGGCGATCTGGGACGGCCTCTGGGGCGGCCGCCGGGGCAGGCGGGGTGTTTCGCCGCCCGGGCGACGGTGACCTTTTTCCGCAAAAAACCGGCGCATGTGCTGGAGCCGGGCCGGACGCTATGCGGCGACATCGTACTGGCCGATATCGGCATTCCGGATTCGGTGCTGCCCGAACTGGACGTGCGGGCGTGGGAAAACACGCCGGAACTGTGGGCGGCGGATTTCCCCTGGCCGGAGCGGGGCACGCACAAGCACCGGCGCGGGCGGCTGGCCGTGGTGTGCGGCCCGGCGCTGGCCACGGGCGCGGCGCGCCTGTCGGTCGCGGGCGGCCGCCGCGTGGGCGCCGGCTTCACCACGCTGTTCGGCACCGAGGATGCGCTGCGCATCGCCGCGGCGCACGAAACCGGGGCGGTGCTGAAACCGGCGGCGCGGGGCGCGGCGACGGCGGAGGCGATCCGCGCGTTCGGTGCGCATGCCGCCATCGTAGGACCGGCGGCGGGCGCGGATGCAGAGACGCGGGTGCTGGCGCTGGACCTGCTGGGCGAGGGGCCGGCGCTGGTGCTGGATGCCGACGCGCTGACCGTCTTCGCCGACGCGCCGGAGGCGCTGTTCGCGGCGCTGCGCGCGGACTGCGTGCTGACCCCGCACGAAGGCGAATTCCTGCGCCTGTTTCCGGACCTGGACGACGACTCAGGATCGAAGCTGGACCGCGCGCGGGCGGCGGCGGCGCGCGCTGGATGCACGGTGCTGCTGAAAGGCCCGGACACCGTGATCGCGGCGCCGGACGGGCGGGCGGCGGTGACGACGGAGACGACGCCGTTCCTCGCCAGCGCCGGGACGGGCGACGTGTTGGCCGGGATTATTGGCGGGTTGATGGCGCAGCATATGCCGGCCTTCGCGGCGGCCTGCGCGGGCGCCTGGCTGCACGGGCGGGCCGGGCGTCTGATCGGGCCGGGCCTGATTGCGGAGGATATTCCGGACGCGCTGCCCGAAATTCTGTCCGGGCTGCGGGCCGGCGCGGCCTAGACGGTCTTGCGGGCGTTCAGCCGGCGCGCATTGGCGCGCAGGGTTTTCCGCACCGGCGCATAGGCGGCTCGGCTGACGCGCTCGGCGGAGGCCGGGCGCCCCGCGCCGAGCCATGCGGTCATGCCGGCGCGCCACATTTCCATTCCGGCGGCCGCGGCGCCCTGCGCGGCGGCGAGGGATTTCTCCGTGACCATGCGCTGCGCCTCCCGCTGGCGGGCGGCGGTCGGGTGCATCGCCGACATCCACAGCATCGGCATGCGAAACATCAGCACCGAGGCGATGTCGGCCGTGTCGCGCATCGCGGCCGCAGCGTCATCGCCCGGGGATTTTCGTTTCGCCATTCCAAGGGAAAGCCGATGCCCGCCGCCGGTTCCCGGAGGTGCTGCTTCAGTACGTCTCGCCGTGGCCGTAGGGAAAGAGCGGGTCGGCGGAATCGTGAGGCCGGTCCGGCGACTGGGCCTCCACGGCTTCCATCGACGAGGGAAGTTCGAAGGGCAGGCTGCCCTCCGGCGCCGCGGCGCCGGTGAGGACGTCCAGCAGCGCGGCGTCGCTGGCGCCGAACACGCCGAGCACGGCGGACGTGTGATCGAGCAGGGCGGTCATCACCGCCGGCCGGTCCAGATGCACCGCGACGATGACGGGCATCGTCTGCGCCAGTTCCGCGACGCGGTCGAAATCCTCCTGTCCCGGCCGGAAGGCGAGGCTCCCCTCATGCTGGAAGGAGCCGAAGAGGTAGCGCGGGTGAGTCGTCTCCCAAGGCGTGGCGAGGCGCACGATGGCGAAATCCGCGTCCGCCGGCGTCAGCGCTACGGCGAGGCCCGTCCCCGAGGCGGCCTGGGGGTCCACGCCCTCCAGATAGACCGCCGCGCCGTCCGCCAGCGGCAGCACGTCCATCGCATTGTCGATCAGCACGATGGAGCGGCGCTGGGCCGCGAGCCCTGCCTGCTGGAATTCCGGATCGCCGACGACAGCCGCGGCACGCTCCGGATCGACATAGGGGTTTTCGAACAGGCCCTGACGGAATTTCAGCGCCATGATGCGCGCGACCGAGGCGTCCAGCCGGGCCTCGTCGATCAGGCTGGTCTCGACGGCTTCGATCAGATGCTGGCTTTCCACCGTGCCGCCGAACTGGTCGATCCCGGCGGCCGCGCCGCGGGCGAAGCGTTCGGTCTGGGTCAGGTCTTCGACGCCCCAGGGCATGGCGACGGCGAAGGGCTCGCCCTCCGGCGATCCGTCCATGCAGGCCGCCTCGCAGTCATTGGTGATCGCCCAGTCGGACAGGATCAGCCCGTCGAAGCCGTGCGTGCCGCGCAGCATGTCCGTCAGGAGCTGGCTGTTGAAGCCGGCGCCGACCTGCTCCAGCGGCTGCCCGCCGAGCGTGACGCCCTGAAGGATGGAATAGGTCGGCATGACGCCCGCCGCGCCGGCGTCGAACGCCGCCTCGAACGGGCGGACGTGGAGGGGCAGCGTCTCCGAACTCAGCGCGGCGTAGCGGCCGTAATAATTGTGGGAGTCATAGCCCTCGTTCGCCGCGGCGCCGTAGCCGACCCAGTGCTTTACCACCGTGATCACGCCGTCTTCGGCCACCCCGCCATCGCCGCCCTGGAAGCCCTCCACATAGGCGCCGACCATGCGCGCGGCGCGCTCCGGATCCTCGCCGAACGTGCCGTCGATGCGGGGCCAGCGCGGCTCGGTCGCGATGTCGGCCTGGGGCGACAGCGCCATATGGATGCCGACGGCGCGGTATTCGCGCCGGGCGATGTCGCCGAATTCGCGCACCGCATCCGCATCGTCGATCGCGGCGAAGCCGAGCACTTCCGGCCATTGCGAAAATCCGCTGGCCTGGACGCTGGCGCCGAACGCTTCGGCGAAATGGTTGCGCGGATCTGTGCTTATGGTCAGCGGAATGCCGAGCCGCGCGCCCTCCGCGATTTCCTGGATGGCGTTGTTCTGCTCCGCGAAGGCGAGGGGGTCTGTCGCCATGCGGGTGATGAAGTTGTTGACCCCGCGCTCCGCGATCAGCGGCCGGACAGCCTCCAGATCGTAAGCGTCGTCCTCGCCCGGCAGCGTGCCGTGCATCATCGCGCCGGCCTTTTCGGCGAGCGTCATGCGGGAGACGAGATCGGCGGCGCGCTCTTCGTCGCCGAGGCGCCAGTCCTCATAGGGGTCCAGCGCGCCGTTGCGGTTCAGGTCCTTGAAGCTGAGCCCGCCGTCCTCCAGCAGCGGGGCGGCGCGGGCCTGTAGCGCCGGCTGATCGGCGCCGGAACAGGCGGCAAGGGCGAGGGCCCCGCCCAGCAGAGCTAGGCCGGGGGCTTTCCGGTTCCCGGTCATATGCGCCTCCCCAAAACGTTAGACTGTTTTGCAGTCTGGTGTAGGGGAGCCGCATTCCGGCGCCAACTGCCGTCCCGACGGCCCGGGCCGATTGGCGAGCGCCCGCGCGGCGCCTAAAAGAAGCGATGGCCGATTCCGGACCGCCCTCGACAATGCCTGAGATGGACCGCCGCCGCACCGAGCGCCTGACCGATCAGGAGGCGCTGGATTTCCACCGCGAGCCGACGCCGGGGAAACTGGCCATTGCCCCGACCAAGCCGATGGCGACCCAGCGCGACCTGGCGCTGGCCTATTCGCCGGGCGTGGCGGTCCCGGTGCGGGCGATCGCGGACGATCCGTCCGCCGTCTACGACTATACCTCCAAAGGCAACATGGTGGCGGTGGTCACCAATGGCACCGCCATTCTGGGCCTGGGCGATCTGGGCCCGGCGGCCGCCAAACCGGTGATGGAAGGCAAGTCGGTCCTGTTCAAACGCTTCGCCGACATCGACTCGGTGGACGTGGAGGTGACCTACAAAAACCCGGACCAGTTCGTGGAGTGCGTCGCCGGGTTCGGGGACACGTTCGGCGGCATCAATCTGGAAGACGTCGCCGCGCCGGACTGTTTCGAGATCGAGGCGCGGCTGCGCGCCGAACTGGATATTCCGGTCTTCCACGACGACCAGCACGGCACGGCCATCATCGCCTCCGCCGCGCTGATCAATGCCTGCGACGTGACCGGCAAGCGGATGGAGAATCTGAAGGTCTGCCTGGTCGGCGGCGGGGCGGCGGGCCTGTCCGTGCTGGCGCTGATCCAGCGGCTGGGCGTGCGGCCGTCCAATACGGTCCTGGTGGACAAGGACGGCGTGGTGCATCGCGGGCGCAACGATCTGCACCCCCGGCTGGCCGAACACGCCATCGATACGCGGATGCGGAACCTGTCCGAGGCGGTGGCCGGCGCGGACTGCCTGATCGGCCTGTCGGCGGGCGGGGTGGTCACGCAGGACATGGTCAAGTCGATGGCGAAGAACCCGATCATCTTCGCCATGGCCAACCCGGTTCCCGAGATCACGCCGGAGGAGGTCGCCGCCGTGCGGCCCGATGCGATCATGGCGACGGGGCGGTCCGACTATCCGAACCAGGTCAATAACGTCCTGGGCTTCCCCTATATCTTCCGCGGCGCGCTGGACGTGCGGGCGCGCACGATCAACGAGGACATGAAGCTGGCCGCCGCGCACGCGCTGGCCGAGCTGGCCCGGCAGGACACGCCGGACGAGGTCGCCGCCGCCTATCGCGGCGAGCGCCTGCAATACGGGCCGAAATATCTGATCCCGACGCCGTTCGACCCGCGCCTGATCACCTGGGTGCCGCCCTATGTGGCGCGCGCGGCGCAGGAGACTGGCGTGGCGCGCAAGCCGCTGAGCGATCCGGACGCCTATACGCGCACGCTGGCGCGGCGGCTGGACCCCACCGCGGCGGTGCAGCAGCGCGTGACCGCCGGCGCCCGGGCGCACAACCGGACGATTGTGTTCGCGGAGGGCGAGGAGCCGTCCGTCATCCGCGCGGCGTTCCAGTTCCAGAATTCGCGCATGGGCAAGGCGGTGCTGGTGGCGCGCGAGGACATCGCCAAGCAGAACATGCGGGCGCTGGGCCTGCCCGACGACACGCTGGAGGTGTGGAACGCACGCCTGTCGGACCGCAATCCGCAATTCGTGGACTTCCTGTACGGGCGACTGCAGCGCGAGGGCTATCTGCGCCGCGACGTGCAGCGTCTGGTGAATACCGACCGGAACGTTTTCTCCGCCTGCATGGTCGCGTGCGGCGTCGCCGACGGCATGGTCACCGGCTATACGCGCCACGCGGACGTGGCGATGCGCGACGTCCAGCTGGTGCTGGACCCGGCGGCCGACCGGCGGATCATCGGCCTGACCATCTGCGTATCGAAGGGACGGACGCTGGTGGTCGGGGACGTGTCGGTCACCGAATTCCCCTCCGCCTCGGAACTGGCCGATATCACAGAGGGCGCGGCGCGCGCGGCGCGGCGCCTGGGCCTCACGCCGCGGGCGGCGCTGATGTCGTTCTCCAATTTCGGCAACCCGATGGGCGAGCGGGCCGAGAAGATGCAGGAGGCCGTGCGCATCCTGGACGCGCGCGGCGTGGATTTCGAATACGAGGGCGAGATGGCGCCGGACATCGCGCTGGATCCCGCCCATCATGACATCTACCCGTTCTCCCGCCTGACGGACGAGGCCAACGTGCTGGTGATGCCGGCGGTGCATTCGGCGTCCATCGCCACGCGCCTGTTGAAGACCGCCGGTGGCGCGAACGTGATCGGCCCGGTTCTGGTCGGGTTCGAGAAGCCGGTGCAGATTTGCCGCCTGGGAGCGCCGGTGTCCGAGATCGTCTCGCTGGCCGCGTTTGCGGCCTATGATCTGGGCGAAGCGGAACAACAAGCCTAAAGGCGAGGGAACATGGCCGGACCGCGGACGCGGGACCTCACGACGGGTCCTGTCTATCGCCATCTGGTCTATCTGGGCCTGCCGACCGTGCTGGCCGTGGCCGCGATCATGTCGGTCTCGGTCGTCGACACCTATTTCGTCGGGCGGCTGGGCGAGGACGAGCTGGCCGCGATCTCCTTCTGCTTTCCGGTCACCACGACGCTGATGTCGCTGGCCATCGGCCTGTCGGCTGGATCGGCGTCGGTCGTTGCGCGCGCAGCGGGGCGGCGGGACGAAAGGCGCATCCGGCGGCTGGCCGAGGACGCGCTGATCCTGTCGTCGCTGGCGCTGATCGCGCTGTCGGTGGCAGGCTGGTTCACGGCGGAGCCGCTGTTCCGCCTGCTGGGCGCGCAGGAGCGGCTGCTGCCGCACATCCTGGCCTATATGCGCACCTGGTACGCGGGCCTGGTCTTTATCGGCGGCGCCATCGTCATCAACGGCATCCTGCGCGCGCTGGGCGAGGCGCGGGCGCCGGCGGCGGTGATGGTGGCGGTTTCCCTGCTCAATTTCGTGCTGGATCCGCTGTTCATTTTCGGGATCGGCCCGTTTCCCCGGATGGAGGTTCAGGGCGCGGCCTTCGTCACGGTGATCGGCAATATCGCGGCCTTCTGCGTGTTCCTGTGGCTGCTCGCACGGCGGCAGCACGCAATCACGCTGAAGCGGCCGAAATGGGAGGAGCTGAAATCCTCCTGGGCGGAGATCGCGCGGGTCGGCGCGCCGGCGGCGATCTCCAACTCCATCAACCCGGCCGGGATCACGCTGGCCACCGCCAGCCTGGCCCGGTTCGGGGCGGAGGCGGTGGCGGGGTTCGGCGTGGCGACGCGGATCGAGACCTTCGCGCTGGTCCCGCTGCTGGCGCTGTCGGGCTCCATCGGTCCGGTGACGGGGCAGAACGGCGGGGCCGGGGAGGACGAGCGGGTGAAGCGCGCCTTCGCCGTCAGCTTCGCCTTCGCGCTCGGCTATGGCCTGTTCATGGCGGCGGTGCTGGCCGCCTCATCCGTGCCGCTGACCGGGCTGTTCTCCGACCACGAAGAGACGCTGCGCGTAGCGCGGCTCTATCTCTGGATGGTCCCGGTGACGGCGGCCGGATACGGCGTGGTGATCGCGGCGTCCGCCGGGTTCAACGCGCTGGGCCGGCCGCTGAACGGGCTGGGCATGACGCTGACCCGTTCGCTGGTCCTGTACGCGCCGGGGGCCTGGATCGGCGGAACGATCGCGGGGCCTGCGGGCGCGATCGCGGCGATCGCGCTGGCCAATATCGCGGCGGGTCTGGGATCCGTCCTGTGGACGCTGCGGTTCGGGGAAATGACCGCGCATGGCGGGCCGGGCGGTCACAGGAATCCGGCGGCGAAGACCGCCGGCTAGGCTCAGGAGGCGGCGCTTTCGGCGCGCGGCGCGGTGCGCGCGCGGCTGAGCCCGTCCACCCCGCGCTTCAGCAGCCGGGCGCCGGATTCGCCGCCGCCCAGCTCCACGCAGGACAGTTGCAGCGCGATGCGCACGCCGCCATCGCCGCCGCCGTCATAGGCCGCGCATTCGGCGGCGGAGCGGATACGCTCGGCGGCCGCGCGGGCCTCCTCGACCGAAGTGGCGGGCATGGCCACGACATAGACGCCGGAATCCAGCCGCGCGGCGAAATCCTCGCTGCGCGTCAGATGGCGCAGCATCAGGCCAAACTGTTTACGCGCGGAATCCAGCGCGGCCGGCGCCGGCGGCTTTTCGGAGAAGACCGAGGGCTGGACCCGGATGACCGCGAGCGACAGGGGCTTACCGCTGTGGTCAGACCACTCAGCCATGCGGCGCAGATGCGCGGCGAAGACGTCGCGGTTGAACAGGCCGGTGGGCCGGTCGAGCACGGCGGGGTCGCGCACCTGATCGAAGGCGTTGCGCAGGGCGATGCCGCGCTGGCGCTCCGCCGCCAGGCTCAGAATCCGGTCGCGGGTCTCCGCGGCCGGGGCGCTGGACGAGATGATGTCGCTGGCGCCGCGGGCGAAGGCCTCGTCCACCGCGTCGAAGCGCGAATTGTCCACCAGCAGCAGGGCCGGAACGTGGAACAGCCGGGTGTTGCGCCGCATGGCGGAGCAGATGGTGAAGGCCGGCTCCACACCCTGCAACGCGCCCAGCACGACGGCGTGGAAGATGCGGTCGTGCAGATAGTCGAACGCCGTGAAGGAGGTGAAGGCGGCCATCACGTCCACATCGGCGGCGGACAGCGCGCTGCGCAGATGCATGAAGGACGGATCGGCGGAGCCGACGAACAGCACGGCCAGCTTCTGTCTGTCAGGCTCCGGTTCGGGGGGCAGCTTCACGCCCAGATCGGTCAGGGTGCGGCGGCGCAGGCGCGCCTCCGCCGCTTGGACGCCGAGGCGCAGCGCCTCCTGCATCCGGGCGCAGACCTGATGCGGGTGGCAGGGACGGCGGATGACCAGATCGAATACGCCGTCCGGGATCGCGGTGTCTTCGGCCGGGGCGAGGGCGGCGACGATCGGGCGGGCGTCGCCCAGGCGGCGCAGGGCGCCGGCCAGGCGGCGGGCCTCGTCCGCGCGACCGTCGCCCAGGTCCAGCAGGATGGCCTCGGTCCGCAGATCCGTCGCGGCGACTTCGGCGGCCGCGGCGCTGCCCGCGGTGATGGTGCGCAGGCCGGCCTGGTCCAGGCACTCGCAAACGGCCGACAAAGCGGCGGCGTTTCGGCTGACGACCAGGATGCGCGGACGCTGCATGAATCCCCCTTGGCGGCTTGAACTTACAGGGACTTGCAGCCGTCTGAAAGCCGTTCAGCTAGGGTTCAGCCCGCCCCCTTTAGAACGACGCTGTGTCTGGCGGACATTAACTGTCCCTCGCTGTTCGCCCGGCTCCGCTGCGCCTACCCGCGCCGCGATAAAACCTGGCGCCGGCCCCGTCCCAGGGGCCGGCGTTTTGGTTTGTGCGCAGGTTTTCGCTTTCGCAATCGCCTGTGCGCTCGCATACATTCGCCGCCATGCGCGCAGAATCTCAGCTCGCTTTCTGGATCGATTGGGCCGCGACGGTCTGGCGCGTCGGCCGGCGCACCTGGCGCCGGTTCAATGGCCGCGACGTCATGCTGTTCGCGGGCGGCGTGTCCTTTTTCGGGCTGCTGGCGATCTTTCCGGGCGTGGTCATCGCGGTCAGCATCTATGGCGCCATCGCCCAGCCCGAAGACGTGGCGGCGGTCGTGTTCAAGCTGACCGAATTGATGCCGCCTCAGGCGCGCGCGACGGTCGTCGACCAGATGCGCAACCTGACCCAGACGCCGCGATCCATCCTGTCGGTGCACGGCCTGTTCGCGTTCCTGATCGCCTTCTATGGCGCGGTGCGGGGGGTGAAGGCGCTGCTGGCCGGGCTGAACCGGATCAGCACGTCGGAAGACATTCGCGGCATCCTGTCCTTCAACCTGCTGGCGGCCGGCCTGACCCTGGTGGCGATCTTCGCCGCGTTCGTGGCCAGCGTGCTGATCGTCTCGCTGCCCGTCATCCTGCGCAGCCTGATCGGGGTGAACCAGCTGCACCCGGTTCTGGGCAATGTCTGGCTGTGGGCCGGGGCGGCGATGTTCCTGTCGGTGGCGCTGCTCTATCGCTTCGCGATGGCGGCCGGGCGGGTGCGCTGGCGGCCGTCGCTGGTCGGGGCGGGGGCGGCGACGCTGCTGTGGATCTCGGCGGCCGGGCTGTTCGCCTATTATGTCTCCAGCCTGGCGGATTTCCGGGCTACCTACGGGTCCATCGGGGCGGTCGTCGTGTTCCTGATGTGGATCTATGTCGCGGCCTATTCCGTCTTTTTCGGCGCGGCCTTGGCGACCGAAGCGGAGATCGAGCTTGAAGAGCGGCTGGCCCGCCTGCAGGCCCGTGAGGACGAAAACCCGAAGCCCACGCGCAAGGGCCTGCGGGAGCGGCTGGGATTTCTGCGCCGGGCGGGAAACCGGGCCTGAATGCCGGATTCCGCGTTTCAACATTCTGCGTTTCAAGGCAGGGCGATTTTGCTCTAGTGATGCTGCATCGCAGCATCGAGAGACGGACGCCCCCGGAATGAAGAAAGTTCAAAAGGACGCCGCCGCCGCGCTGGACGGTCTGCTGTTCGACGGCATGACGATCATGGCCGGCGGGTTCGGCCTGTGCGGCATTCCTGAGAATTTGATCGCCGCCCTGCGCGACAGCGGGGTGAAGGATTTGACGGTCATCTCCAACAATGCCGGGGTGGACGATTTCGGCCTGGGCCTGCTGCTGCAGACCCGCCAGATCAAGAAAATGGTCAGCTCCTATGTCGGCGAGAACAAGACGTTCGAGCGCCAGTACCTGTCCGGCGAACTGGACCTGGAATTCAATCCGCAGGGCACGCTGGCCGAGCGCATCCGCGCGGGCGGGGCGGGCATCCCGGGCTTCTACACCAAGACCGGCGTCGGCACCGTCATCGCCGAGGGCAAGGAGCACAAGGATTTCGACGGCGAGACCTATATCCTGGAGACCGGGCTGAAGGCGGACCTGTCCATCGTGAAGGCATGGAAGAGCGACGCGGAAGGCAATCTGGTCTACCGGCGCACGGCGCGGAACTTCAATCCGATGATGGCCACCGCCGGCAAGACGACCGTCGCGGAGGTGGAGGAGATCGTGGAGGTCGGCGCGCTGGACCCCGACTGTATCCAGACGCCCGGCATCTTCGTGCAGCGGATCGTGGCGGGCGTTCAGGAAAAGCGGATCGAACAGCGGACCGTGCGGCAGCGGGAGACGGCGTGATGGGCTGGGACCGGAACCATATGGCCGCGCGTGCGGCGCAGGAGCTGGAAGACGGCTTCTATGTGAATCTCGGCATCGGCATCCCGACGCTGGTGGCGAACTATATCCCGGACGGGATGGAGGTGACGCTGCAGTCGGAGAACGGGATGCTGGGCATGGGCCCGTTCCCGTATGACGACGAGGTCGACCCGGACCTGATCAACGCCGGCAAGCAGACCATCACCAGCCTGCCGAAGACGAGCTATTTCAGCTCCGCCGAGTCGTTCGCGATGATCCGCGGCGGGCACATCAACCTGTCCATCCTGGGCGCGATGGAAGTCGGCCAGAACGGCGACATCGCCAACTGGATGATCCCGGGCAAGATGGTGAAGGGGATGGGCGGCGCGATGGACCTCGTCGCCGGGGTGCAGCGCGTGATCGTCGTGATGGACCACACGTCCAAGGGCGGCGAGCCGAAGCTTCTGCACCGCTGCGCGCTGCCGCTGACCGGCGCGGCGTGCGTCGACCGGATCATCACCAATCTGGGCGTGTTCGACGTGATCGAGGGCGCGGACCGGCTGGAGCTGGCGGAGCTGGCGCCGGGCGTCGAGCTGGACGAGGTCGCGGCCTCGACCGAGGCGGACTATTCGGTGGCCGACACCCTGATCCGGCACGCGGCCTAAGACGCGGCCCAAGGCGGGGTCAGGCGCGGCTCGCCAGCGCGGCGTCGATCGCTCCGAACAGGGCCTCCACCGAGATCGGCTTGGTGACGCAGGCGTCCATTCCGGCGTCGAGGTATTCGCGCACCTGATGCTCCATCGCGTTGGCGGTCAGCGCGATGATCGGGATATCGGGCGCGTTCACGCCGGGGTTGGAGCGGCGGATTTCGCGGCTGGCCGCGATGCCGTCCATTTCGGGCATCTGGACGTCCATCAGCACGATGTCGAATTCGCGCTCGCGCCAGGCCTTCACCGCCGACAGGCCGGTCGTGACCGAGACAAGGTCCGCGCCGGTGGGCGCCAGCACCGCCTCCACGACCATGCGGTTGATGACATTGTCCTCCGCCAGGAGAATGCGCGCGCCCTTATAGAGCCGGGTAGCCGGATCGGCCGCTTCGGGCGCCGCCGCCGGGGCTTCGGCCGCCGCGCGCTCCAGCGGCAGGATGACGGTGAAGGCCGATCCCTTGCCGACTTCCGCCGCGACGTGAATGTCGCCGCCCATGGCCCGGGCGAGCTCCCGCGAAATGGACAGGCCGAGGCCTGAGCCGCCAAACCGGCGGGCGAGGGAGGAATCGACCTGGACGAAGGTCTCGAAGACCGCGCCGCATTCCTCTGCCGTCAGGCCGATGCCGGTGTCCGCGACCTCGATCTCCAGCCCCACGCCGCCTTCGCCGCGGCGGGCGGTGATGGAGACCGAGCCGGTTTCGGTGAATTTGATGGCGTTGGAGACCAGATTGGTCACGACCTGGCGGATGCGCACCGCATCGCCGAAATACCAGGCCTCCGCCTCCGGCTCGATCTCCGCGGTCAGCTCCAGCACCTTTTCCCGCGCCAGCGCGGAGAAGGCCGAGACGGCCGAACCGATGAGCAGGGCCAGGTCGAACGGCTCGGACGACAGCTCCATCCGGCCGGCCTCGATGCGGGACAGGTCCAGAATGTCGTTCAGGATGGTGAGGAGCGCCGCGCCGGACTTGCGGATGATCTCCAGCCGCTCGCGCTGGGGCTCGCTCAGATCGTCGCGCGCCATCACCTCCGCCATGCCCAGCACGCCGTTCAGCGGCGTGCGGATTTCGTGGCTCATCGTGGTGAGGAAGGCGCTCTTGGCGCGGCTGGCGTCGGTGGCGCGCGCCACCGCCCGTTCCAGATCCTTCGCCGAGCGGGCCTGGGCGTCCAGCAGGGCGTTCAGCCGGTCCCGGTCGGTCTTTTGCTGGGTGATGTCGCGGGTGATCTTGGCGAAGCCGATGACCCGTCCGCCGTCGTCATAGAGCGCGTCGATCACGACGCTGGCCCAGAACTGGCTGCCGTCCTTGCGCAGGCGCCAGCCCTCTTCGGAGAAGGTGCCGTTCCTGCGCGCGGCTTCCAGATTGCGCTGGGGCATGCCGGCCTCGCGCGCCTCCGCCGGATAGAAACAGCCATAATACTGGCCGACGATCTCTTCGGCCGCATAGCCCTTGGCGCGCTCTGCTCCGGCGTTCCAGTTGGCGACCCGGCCGTCGGGGTGGAGCATGTAGATGGCGTAGTCGACGACGCCTTTGACCAGCAGGCGGAAGGTCTGCTCGTCGTCGGCGAAGGCGCCGTTTTCAGTCCCGAAGTCCGGCGCAGCATCAACCGGCGGCCTCACGGGCCGTTGCGATTCATCCATTCCCGTTCCCAAATCCCACGACTGCAGGTTGAGTTGAGCAGATTCGGGGCGCGGAATCTGCAGAAACTAGACTCCAGTCAACAAGCGGGGACATTGACCGCCAGACCGCCCGTGGAGGTTTCCTTGTACTTCTCGCTCATGTCCTGACCGGTCTCCTTCATCGTGCGGATGACCTGGTCCAGGGAGACCATGTGGCTGCCGTCGCCATGCATGGCGAGGCGCACCGCGTCGATCGCCTTCACCGCGCCCATGGCGTTGCGTTCGATGCAGGGGATCTGCACCAGCCCGCCCACCGGATCGCAGGTGAGGCCGAGATTGTGCTCCATGGCGATCTCGGCGGCGTTTTCGATCTGGGCGTTGGTGGCGCCCAAAGCCGCGGCGAGGCCCGCGGCCGCCATGGAGCAGGCCGAGCCGACCTCGCCCTGGCAGCCGGCCTCGGCGCCGGAAATGGAGGCGTTCTTCTTGTAGAGCGAGCCGATGGCCGCGGCGGTCAGCAGGAAGGTCTGGAAGCCGTCGTCGCAGCCGGGCTGGCGATAGAAGCGGTCGTAGAATTTCATCACGGCCGGGATGATTCCCGCCGCGCCGTTGGTCGGGGCGGTGACGACGCGGCCGCCGGCGGCGTTTTCCTCGTTCACCGCCATGGCCCATAGATTGACCCAATCGAGCGCGGCGACGGGGTCCGAGTTTCCGGCCGGGGTGTTTTCCAGCTTGCGGCGCAAGGCCGGGGCGCGGCGGCGGACGCGCAGGCCGCCCGGCAGCACGCCCTCGCTGCGCACGCCGCGCGCCACGCATTGCTCCATGGCGTCCCAGATGCGGGCGAGGCCGTCCTCGATCTCCTGTTCGCTGCGCAGCGCGCGTTCGTTGGCGCGCATCATCTGGGCGATGCTGAGCCCCTCGCGCGCGCCGGTCTCCAGCAGCTCCTCGGCGCTGTCGAACGGGTAGGGGACGGCGTTCGGGGCCGGCTGGGGCGTGGACGGTTCGCCGGCCTCGTCCTCCGACACGACAAAGCCGCCGCCGATGGAAAAATAAGCCCTTACGGCGATTTCCTCGCCCTGTTCGTCAAGCGCGGTAAAGCGCAGGCCGTTGGAGTGGAAGTCCAGCCGCTCGCCCTTGCGGGCGACGACGTCGGTCTCCGGATCGAAGACGATGCCGCGGGCGCCGGCCAGGCGCAGGCTGCGTGTCTCCGCAATCTCCTGCGCCCGGACGCCGAGATGCGTGGGGTCCACGGTTTCGGGATGCTCGCCCTCCAGCCCCAGCAGCACGGCGGACACCGTGCCGTGGCCGACGCCGGTATAGGCGAGCGAGCCGAACAGGTCGCAGCGCAGCCCCGCGGTCCGGTCCAGAAGGCCGTCGCGCTTCAGGCGCTCGACAAAGCGCCGCGCCGCCTCCATCGGACCGACCGTGTGCGAGCTGGAGGGACCGATCCCGATCTTGAAGAGGTCAAAGACGCCGAGGAACATGAATCCCTATATGGCATCCGCCCGGCCGGCCCGCGAGAGGCGCAAACCTACCATCCGCATTGGCGGCCTTCGTTCTGTTCCTCCAGCCAGGTCATCAGCGGCGCGAAATATTCGATGATGGCCGAGCCATCCATTTCGCGCGTACCGGTGAACTTCTCCAGCGTGTCGGGCCAGGGCTCCGATGCGCCGGCCTCCAGCATGTCCCGAAACTTGGCGCCGACTTCCGGCGATCCGTAGACCGAGCAGCGGTGCAGCGGACCGTCCCAGCCGGCCATCTCGCAGGCCGCTTTGTGGAACTGGAACTGCATCACGAAGGACAGGAAATACCGCAGATAGGGCGTGTTGCCGGGAATGTGGTATTTCGCGCCCGGATCGAAGGCGTCCGCCGGACGCGGGGCCGGCGGCTCGATTCCCTGATACTGGGTGCGCAGCGCCCACCAGCCGTCATTATAGGTCTCCGGCGTCAGCTCGCCCGAGAACACCTCCCACCGCCATTTGTCGACCAGAAGGCCGAACGGCAGGAAGGCGATCTTGTCGAGCGCCTGGTAGAGCAGCAGGCCCGTGTCGGCTTCGGGCGGCGGCGCGTCGGCGGCGTCCAGCAGGCCGATATCGATCAGATATTCGGGCGTGATCGACAGGGCGACGAAATCGCCGATCGCCTCGTGGAAGCCGTCATGGGCGCCGGTGCGGAAGATCGGGTCCTGCGCCTGATAGGCGCGCTGGTAGAAATTGTGGCCGAGCTCATGGTGCACGGTCTGGAAGTCGTCGGCGTTGACCTTCATGCACATCTTGATGCGCACGTCGTTCTTGTCGTCGATGTCCCAGGCGGAGGCGTGGCAGATCACCTCCCGGTCGCGCGGCTGTGTGAACAGCGACCGCTCCCAGAAGGTTTCGGGCAGCGGGTCGAAGCCGAGCGAGGTGAAGAAGCCCTCCGCCGTCTCGGTCATGGTCAGCGGCGTATAGCCCTGTTCCTCCAGCAGCGCGGTCAGGTCGTATCCGGTGTCGGCGCTGCCCTCGGACGCGACGAGATCGTAGATATTGCCCCATTGCTGGGCCCATTGATTGCCCAGCAGGTCGGCGCGGATCGGGCCGGTCGCGGGCTGGACCTCGTCGCCGTAATATTCGTTCAGGCCGGCGCGGACATAGCAGTGCAGCCCGTCATAGAGCGGGGCGACCTGGGACCAGAGGCGCTCGACCTCCGCTCGCATTTCGTCGGCGGTCATGTCGTAATTGGACAGCCACATCTCGCCGAGGTCGGAATAGCCGAGCTCTTTGGCGCCTTCGTTGGCCAGTTCGACGAGGCGGGCGTAGTCGTCCTTCATCGGGATCGAGACTTCGCGCCACTTGGTCCACATCTCCTCCAGGACCTCGGGGTCGCGCACCGTCCCCATCAGGCCCTCGACGTCGTTGCCGGAGATGATCTCGCCGTCCATCTCGATCTTGCCCTCGCCGTACATGGCGTCGAGCGAGGTGGAGATGGTGGCCAGTTCCTCCGCCGCGCCGTCGCGGCCGGGCGCGGGCAGGGTGATGCCGGTCTTCAGCGCCGTGAGCTTGCGCCGCAGGTCCAGCGGCAGGTCGAGATCGTCGAAGCGCCGCGCCTCCTGCGCGAACTCCACGGCGGTGCGGGTCAGGTCGGCGCCGACCTCCGCCGCCAGCCAGTTCGTGTCGTCGGTGATGAAATTGGCCTGGATCCAGTAGACGCGGCTGGCGAAGCGGCTCTGTTCCTCCAGCGTCGCCTCGGCGCGGGCCAGGAATTCGCGGGCGTCCTCGGCGGTCGGGGCGGCGGATTCCGGCGTCGCGGGTGCGGCGCTGGCGGAGGGCGCAAGCCCGGCGCCCGAAAGGGCGAACAGGGCGGCGGCGCAGGAAGAGGCGAGGCAGGAGCGGGCGAGAAATCTCGATTTCATTGGAACTCCGGCGGCTGGGAGCCGATTATTCAAGGGCGTGATCTCTAGAATGAAACGACTGCGCTGGCGCGCAAGTCCGTTTTTGCACTTGCGAAAAAGCCCACGAACGGCTGTCATGGATTCGAATGGCGGGAGCGAAAACAAGCAATTCGGGCGAAGAAGCGGGCCTTGCCGCCGCGCCCCATAGCGGTTTGTTCAAAAACTATTCCGTCGATTCCCACTATTGCGAGTATTTCGGCGCCGACGCTGGAACGGTCGCCAATCCGGAGCTGATCAGCCGGCTGGCCAAGTACGCCGAGCGGTCGCTGCGCCGGCGCAACCAGGCCGCCGAACAGGCGCTGTACGACCTCGGCATCACTTTCACCGTCTATTCCGGCGACGGGTCGATCGACCGGGTTCTGCCCTTCGACCTGATCCCGCGGCCGATCCGCGCCGACGAGTGGGAGGCGCTGGAAGCCGGGATCGTCCAGCGGATCGAGGCGATCAATTTCTTCCTGCGCGACGTCTACGGGCCGAAAAAGATCATCAAGGACGGCGTGGTGCCGTCCGATCTGGTCCTGAAGAACAAGAATTTCCTGAAGCAGATGGAGGGCGTGGAGCCGCCGGGCGGCGTCTATACCCATATCTGCGGCACCGACCTGATCCGCGACCATGACGGCGTGTTCCGGGTTCTGGAGGACAATTGCCGCACGCCGAGCGGCGTGTCCTATGTGGTGGAGAACCGGCATCTGATGCGCCGGTCCTTCCCGGACCTGATGGACGGGCTGCGCGTGCGGGCGGTTTCGCACTATGGCGCGCGCCTGCGCCAGAAGCTGCTGGAGACCGCGCCGGTCAGCGCCGGGCCGTCGCCGACGGTCGTTCTGCTGACGCCGGGCGTGTTCAACAGCGCCTATTTCGAGCACGTCTTCCTGGCGCGGGAGATGGGCGCGCCGCTGGTCGAGGGCAAAGACCTGTTCGTGGACGATAACGACGTCGTCCAGATGCGCACGATCGGCGGGTTCGAGCGGGTGGACGTGATCTATCGCCGCGTCGACGACGCCTTCATCGACCCAGAGGCGTTCCGGAAAGACTCGCTGCTGGGAACGCCGGGCCTGATGCGCGCGGTGAAGGCCGGCAATTTGACCCTGGCGAATGCGCCGGGGGCGGGGGTGGCGGACGACAAGGCGATCTACGCCTACATGCCGAAGATCATCAAATATTACCTCGACGCCGAGGCGATCCTGCCGAACGTGGACACCTATGTGTGCCGCGAGCCGGACCAGCTGAAATATGTCCTGGCCAATCTGGACAAGCTGGTGGTGAAGCCGGTGGCGGAATCGGGCGGCTATGGCGTGGTCATCGGGCCGAAGAGCTCGAAAAAGGAACTGGAGGAGCTGCGCGCCAAGGTGAAGGCGGACCCGGACAATTTCATCGCCCAGCCGATGATCGATCTGTCCGTGTGCCCGACCTTGACCGACAAGGGCGTGCAGCCGCGGCATGTCGACCTGCGGCCGTTTGCGCTGACCAGCCGCAGCGGCGTTTGGGTCATGCCGGGGGGGCTTACGCGCGTTGCGTTGCGTGAGGGCTCCCTGATCGTGAATTCATCTCAGGGCGGAGGATCGAAGGATACCTGGGTCCTCGCATAGGCTGCTCTCCCGCTACGCGGAGAACGCATTCTGGATGGGCCGCTATGTAGAGCGGTGCGAGAATCTCGCACGCCTGCTGGCGGTGACCGAAGCCTATGCGGAGGGCTCGGACTCCCGCGCCGAATGGACGCCGCTTCTGGAAGTGCATTCGGACGCGGAGGCCTACGCCAAGACCGGCCTGCAGATGACCGGGCTGAACGTCGCGCGCTGGTATCTGTGCGACGCGAAGAACTCCAATTCCGTGCTGTCGTCGCTGGAGCGGGTGCGCGAGAACGCGCGCGGCCTGCGCCATTTGATCAGCGTCGAGGTCTGGCGCCAGATCAACATGTTCTACGGCAACGTGAAGGCGCTGACGCCGCGCAAGGTGACGCTGAGCCACCTGACCGAAATCTGCGAGGACATCCGCGCCGCCTGCCACGCCCATTTCGGCCTGGTCGACACGACCTGGTACCGGGACGAGGCCTGGGTCTTCAACCGGCTGGGCGTGCGGCTGGAGCGCGCCGACCAGTCCACGCGCCTGCTCGACATCAAATCCTACCAGCTGGACCGCGAGGGCGCGGACCGCCAGCCGGACGAGGTGTGGTGGAACACGCTGCTGCGCTCGGCCTCCGGCTATCACGCCTTCCGCCGCTCCGGCCCGGTCAATCCGCAGCCGGACGCCGCGGCCGAATTCATCCTGTTCGACTCGGCGTTCCCGCGGTCTGTGGAAGGTTCGGTGCAGGAGGCGCTGGCGCTGCTGGACCGGCTGGAGGCCGGCTTCAGCGTGCTGCACGGGCCGGGCGTCCGGGCGGCGCGCGAGGCGCTGCGCACGGCGCTGACCCAGCGGCCGGACGTGCTGCTGGGACAGGATCTGCACGCCTATCTGGACCGGCTGCAGGTGGCGCTGAACGGCCTGGGCGTCGCGGTGGCGGAACGGCATTTCGATCCGGGCCGCACGGCGGAGCAGGCCGAGGAGGCCGCCGCCGACCGCGAGGGCCTGCAATACCAGTCGCAGATCGTCAGCGATCATACCGCGCCGACCCGGGCGAGCCCGGAGACGGTGGCGGAGATCCTGCAGGTCCGGCACCTGACGCGCTATCGCTACGACAATCCGGTGGTGTTCAACGAACATCACGGCATGTTCCGGCCGCACACGTCCTACGACACGCGGCTGCTGGATTTGCGCTTCAATATTTCGCCGAAGGCGAAGATCCGCTGGGTGCATGACGTGTTCGGCAACGCGGCGACGGTGTTCACCTTCGCGCAGGAGCCGTCCGACACGCTGGAGATCGAATGCGTGTTCCGCGTGCGCCGGGGCGCGCCCAGCCAGCCGGACTTCCCGATCGCGCCGCACGCCGCGCAATTCCCGTTCGACTATGCGCCGGAGCAGATCGTCGACCTGACCCCCACCATGGTGCCGGACTATGACCCCGACGGGGTGGTGAAGGCCTGGGCCGACCGCTTCGTCGCGGAAGCGAACAACGACACCTGGCACATCCTCGAGCGGATGAATTCAGCCGTGAAGGCCGAGTTCACCTATGCCCGGCGCGAAGAGCCGGGGGTGCAGGCGCCCGCCGACACGCTGGCCACCCGGACCGGGTCGTGCCGCGACTTCGCCATGCTGATGCTGGAAGCCGTCCGGCGCCTGGGCTTCGCCGCGCGTTTCGTCAGCGGCTATCTGTACGACCCGGCGCTGGATTCCGGCATGAGCGGCGGCGGCGCCATCCAGGGCGCGGGCGCGACGCACGCCTGGGTCCAGGTCTTCCTGCCCGGCTCCGGCTGGGTGGAGTTCGATCCCACAAACGGCCTGATCGGATCGCGCAGCCTGATCCGCACGGCGGTCGGCCGCAGCCCGTCACAGGCCGTGCCGCTGCAGGGCAGCTTCGAAGGCGCCGGCGGGTCCTCCATGGAAGTGGAGGTCGAGGTCACGTCCCAGGGGGACGAGCTCTAGGGACGTCCCGTTTCCTCGGGCGCGGCCTTCATCTCCAGCACCTCGGCCTGTTCGCCCTGCATCGCCTCGAACATTTTCAGGATGCGCCGCGCGAACACGGCGGCGTCGTGCCGGTGCATGTGGCATTTGACCGGCGTGTCTCCGAACATGGCGCTGAAGGCGATCAGGCCGCGATCGGCCTCGATCTCTGGCGGCTCGCTCAGCATCAGGCTGAGTGCGCTCGGTTTCGACGGGACCATTTTCAGGGTCATGCGCGTCTCCGGTCTTCCGCAACCGGAATGATGGATGGATTCGCGCGGCGAGGGGAGGTCAGCTCTCCGCGTCGGACCAGACGATGCGGTAGAGGTCGAAACGGCGGTCGGCGAGGTTGCGGACCGTGCCGGCGCGGCGCGAGGCGCCGAGATCGTCCAGCCGCAGATCGGCGACGATCACCGTCTCCACATTGTCGCCGGCCTCCGCCGCCAGACCGTCGCGCGCGAACGGGAAATCGCAGGGCGTGATGATCGCGCTCTGCGCATAGTTCACGTCCATGTTCTCCACGTTCGGCAAATTCCCGACATTGCCGGCGGTGACCATGTAGATCTGGTTCTCGATCGCGCGGGCGTGGCAGCAATAGCGGACGCGATTATGCCCCTCCCGCCCGTCGGTGGCGTAGGGGACGAAAATGATCTTCGCGCCCTCGTCGGTCAGGCGCCGCGCCAGCTCCGGAAACTCGCTGTCGTAACAGATGAGCACGCCGACCGGGCCGCAATCGGTGGGGATGGCGCGGATGGCGTCGCCGCCCTTGATGTTCCACCAGTATTTTTCGTTCGGCGTCGGGTGCAGCTTTTCCTGCGCATAGAGCGAGCCGTCGCGCAGGAAGACATAGGCGACGTTCTGGATGTCGCCGTCATCGGTGCGCGTGGGGTGGGAGCCGCCGACGATGTTGATGTTGTAGCGGATCGCCAGCGCGCTCATGAACTCGACATAGCGGTCGGTATAGCGGGTCAGCGCCTCGATGCTTTCCTGCGGGGTCAGCTTTCGCGTTTCCGCGGACAGCAGGGCCAGCGTGTTCAGCTCCGGAAACACGCAGAAATCGGCGTGATAGTCGGCGCAGACATCGACGAAATATTCCATGTTGCGCGCGAAATCGTCCCAGCCGGTAAGGCGGCGCGCCTCCAGCTGGACCGACGCGACGCGCACCTTGTGCGGCTCGGGGCGGACGCTGTCCGCGTCCTCGCCCTTTTCGGAGGCGGCGTAGGACGGGTTCCGCCAGACCATGCGGGCGGCCCAGCCGAGCGACTCCCGGTCGTCCGGATAATAATTGTCCAGGAAGCCTTCCGGCTCGAACCCCATGCGGCGGTGGAAATTGGCGACCGGATCGCGCGCCTGCTTGTCCCAGACGGCGGCCAGATATTCCTCCGGCGTGGCGTATTGTTTCGCCTTCCGCGAATAGCCGGGCAGGCGGCCGCCGAAGACGACGCCCTTCAGGCCCCAGTCCTCGCACAGCCGCTTGCGCGCATCGTAGAGGCGCTGGCCGATGCGCAGGCGGCGCCGGTCGGGCGCGACCGCGACCTCCATGCCATAGAGCCAGTCGCCGTCCGGGTCGTGCCGGCTGGCGAAGCCGCCGCCGGTGATCGAGGCCCAGTCGTGCGGGGCGAAGGCCGCATCCTCCGCGATGATGAAAGTCGCGCACCAGCCGACGATCTCCCCCTCGTACTCGACCACGAACTGGCCTTCGGGAAAGCGGGAGATCTGGCCCCGGATCATGCCCGCCGAATCCGGCGGCATGGAGGGATAGGCCCGGCCCTGAAGGCCGCGAATGGCGTCGACATCGTTCAGCTGCGCCTGGCGCAGCACGATCTTCGGCGGGGACTGCGGATGAGACTGGGGTTGGGAATCCATGCGCCCGTTTAACGCATCAGGCGAAGAAAGGTCCGTAAAGATCCGGGCGGCGGTCCCGGAAAAAGCCCCAGGCGGCGCGGCGCCGGTCGAGGAAATCCAGATCGAAGCTGGCCAGGGTGAAGCCCTCGTCGCTACGTCCTAGTTCGCTGACCACGTCGCCGGCCTGATCGCAGATGAAGCTGGTGCCGTAGAAGACCTGTCCGCCCTCGTCGCCGATCCGGTTGGCCGCGACCACGGGGATGACGTTGGAGACGGCGTGGCCCTGCATCGCGCGGCGCCAGGGGGCGGAGGTGTCCAGTTCGGAGTCGTGCGGCTCGCTGCCGATGGCGGTGGGATAGAACAGGATTTCGGCGCCCTGCAGCGTCAGCGCCCGCGCGGTTTCCGGGAACCACTGGTCCCAGCAGATTCCGACGCCGATCCGCCCGAATTTCGTGTTCCAGACGCGGAAGCCGGTGTCACCGGGGCGGAAATAGAATTTCTCCTGATAGCCCGGCCCGTCGGGGATATGGCTCTTGCGATAGACGCCTAGCATGTCGCCGCCGGCGTCGACCATGACCAGCGAGTTGTAATAGCGCGGTCCGTCGCGCTCATAGATCGAGACGGGGATGGCGACGTTCAGCTCGCTGGCCAGATCGCGCATCGGGCCGACGACGGGATGGGTCTCCGCCGGGTGGGCGTGGGCGAACCAGGCCTCGTCCTGCGTCTTGCAGAAATAGGGGCCCTGAAAGAGTTCGGGCGGCAGGATCACCTGCGCCCCTTCGGCCGCGGCGGCGCGGACCAGGCGCGACACGGTCTCCACATTCGCGTCCAGGTCTTCGCCGAACGCGGCCTGCAGGCCCGAAACGGTGATGGTGCGAGTCATGCCGCCCTCATAGCGCCCGCCATCATAGCGAGATGCGCGGCTGGTGTTGCGTGATGCAGTGGAACGCGCCGCCGCCGGTCAGCAGCGCGTTGGCCGCCACGCCGACCGTGCGCCGCTCCGGAAACAGCGCGGCAATGGCGGCGACGGCCGCGTCCTGCGACGGCGTGCCGTAGACGGGCACGACGATGCGGCGGTTGCCGATCACATAATTCATATGGCTGGCCGGAACCGGTTCGCCGTCTTCATTCTCCACCCGGCCGGGCGAGGGGACCGTGACCACCTGCAGGCGGCGGCCCCGGGCGTCGGTCATGGATTCCAGCGCGGCGCGGGCCTCGGTCAGCCGTTCGGCGTGCGGGTCGCCGTCGCCGGCCGGCGTCTGGCAGACGACGCGGCCGCCGCCAAGCAGGCGCGCGACATTGTCGATATGGCCGTCGGTGTGGTCGTTCAGCAGGCCGCGGTCCAGCCACAAGACCTTCTCCACACCGAACGCCTTGCGCAGGCGGGCCTCGGCCCCCTTCTCCGTCAGGCCGGGATTGCGGTTGGGGTTCAGCAGGCATTCGCGCGTGGTCAGCAGCGTGCCTTCGCCATCGAACTCCAGCGCGCCGCCCTCGATCACCAGATCGACGTCCAGCATCGCGGTGCGCGACAGGTCGGCCAGATGCGGCGCCACATCTGTGTCGCCGGACAGTTCGTATTTGCCGCCCCAGCCATTGAAGCGCGGGCGCAGGGCGACGGCCCGCCGGCCCTTGCGGGCGAAGATCGGGCCGGTGTCGCGCAGCCAGATATCGCCGAAATCGGCCTCCAGCACCGTGGCGCAGTCGCGCAGCAGGGCGAACGCCGCCGCGCGCGCCGCCTCGCCATGGACCAGCACGAAGACACGCTCGGCCAGCGGGCCGGGGCGGCGGCCCATGCCGGACAGGGCCACGATCATCTGGGCGGACTGGGCCTGGGCGCGCGGCAAATCCTCCCCCCACAGCTCCTCATGGCTGGGAAAGGCGGTCCAGGTCGCCACGTGCGGCGCGGATTCGTGCGGGATATAGACGGGGTCGATCATCGAGCGCCTAGATGGCCCGCCGCCGCCCAAATTAAAAGGGCGTCCGGTCAGCCGCCCGTCGCCGCGCGCCGGCGCGCCTTGCCGCGCCGCTTCCGCGTCAGGAAACGGAAGTCGCGCCGGACCCGCTCCCAGGACAGCCAGACGCCGATCGCGCAGAGCAATGTGACCCCGGCGAGCAGGGTCAGGACCACGACATCCCAGACCGGGCGGTTCCGCAGGCCCGGGAAATCGAAGCTGTGCAGGCCGCTCTCCAGCCAGCGGTGCGCTTTGCTGCCGCCGTCATAGGCGCGCAGCAGACGGCCGGACTGGGCGCTGAGATAGAGCAGGCGGGGGCTGTCTTCCCGGGTTCGGGCGCGCCAGACCGGCAGCTCCACCGTACGGTGATGGCCGTAATAATAGGCGTCTTCCCGCTCCAGCAGCTCCAGATCCGCGACGGGCAGGGGGCCGCCCGCCGCCGCGAACACGTCGCGGATTTCCGCATCGCCCAGCGGCGCTTCGGCCCCGCCTTCGCCCAGGCGCAAGACGCGCCCGTCAGCATAGCGGGCCAGCAGGAAGGGCGCGCCGCCCAGCGGCGCGGATTCGATCTGGACCATGTCGGCGGCGTCCGGCCGGGCGAGCGCGGCCTCCAGAACCGGCCGCGCCTCGCTCCATGCGGGCTGGCCTGCCAGGCCATACGCCTCCGGAAACGGCCGCGACTGCATCGGCCAGAACGGGCCCATGGTCAGCAGACCGCTGAACACCCAGGTCAGGGTGAAAACGCCGAAGGCCAGCCCCGTATAATGGTGCCACATCCAGACCTTTCGGTAGGGCGACCAGCTTCCGTTCGGCCGGCGGCGGAAGCGCACGATGCCGACATAGAGGCCGGTGACGGTGAGGAAGACGCCGAGCGCGGAGGTCCAGATCACGACCTGGGTCCAGGTCCCGGCGTGCTCCCGCAGCATGCGCGGATAGAGCCAGTGCGGGATGGCGCCGAGCCAGGTCCAGAAACGCTCACGGCCGGTCGTCGCCTGGGCGACCTCGCCGGAGGTCGAGACATAGACGATAGCGGCGTCCGGCCCGTCGAACCGGAACCGCCAGAAGGGCGCCGAGCGGCGCTCCTGAATCGTCCACTGGTCGTAGCCGGCCAATTCGCCCGCGTCCGGCGCGCCGGCGAAGCCGTGCGCGGCGGCGAAGGCGAGGGCGGCTGAGCGGGCGTCCTGCTGGGAGGCTTCCTGAAGCTCCGCCCCGTCGTGCAGATTATAGATTCCGCGTGAAGTCCGCAGGACGGGGGTTCCGGCCAGGGACTCCACGCGGAATGAGTTGAGCGCCGCGTCTTCCGCAATCGGGATATCGGAGAGAGCGCGGCGCTCCACAGAGCCCAAGGGAGGTAGGCCCTGTATACGGTCTTCCGGCGCCACGCGCGGCCAGCCCTGGTACATCATCACGAACCCCGACAGGCACCACAGGACCATGAGCAGGCCCACGGCGACGCCGAGATAGCGGTGGATGAACAGGATGAGTTTCATGCTGGCCGAGCGTGTCCGGTTTTGAGGTCTTCGCCTAGAAGGTCCGCTGGATGGAGAAGCGGAAGGTCTGCGGCGACCCCAGGGTCAGATAGGTGAAACAGTTCGCCGTCGCGGACCGGCAGCTGGTCTCGCCCGCCGCGCGAGAGCTATCATAGAGGTCCGTCCCCGGACGTCCGTAGTCGTGGTCCAGGATGTTCTCGACCCGCAGGCTGATCTGGGTCCGGCGGTCGGAGTCGACATAGGCGAACAGGGACAGGTCGGCGACGACATAGTCGCCATAGTTCAGCCGGTTCGCGACGCCAGGGACCGACACGAACGTGTCGCCGACCCAGCGCGTGTCGAAACCGCCGCCGAACCGCCCGTTATCGTAGTTCAGCGACGCCTTGGCCTGCTGGCGCGGAATGCGGGCGAACTGTTCGCCGGCGCCTTCCTCGCGCGAGCGGGTGTTGGTGTAGCTGGCCTCGGTGGTCCATTCCTCGGTGAGGGCGAAGCCGCCCAGCAGTTCGAACCCGTTCACCTCCACCTGGCCGTCGCCGTTCACGAACACGCCGTTCGGGAAGGCGGGGTCGGCGTAGTCGGCGGTGATGATGTTGTCGATCTGCCGCCAGAAATACGTGCCCTGCCAGTAGAACTGGCCCGTGTTGCCGCCGATGGAGGCGTTGGCGTTCAAGCTTTCTTCCGGCTCCAGGTTCGGGTTGCCGGCCTCGCAACACGGCTCGTTCAGGAAGAGCTGTTCGGCGCTGGGCAGCAGGAAGTTGGTGCCCACCATGCCCTGCACATAGAGCTGGTCGGTGAAATTGTATTTGCCGTTGGCGTTCCAGACCGTGGCGGAGCCGCCGGCCTCGTTATGCCGGACGCCGATGGCGAACAGGCCGTTCTTGATGAAGTCCTCGGTCGTGCGGACCTGGCCGAAGATGGCGTGCACCTCCTCGGTCATCGGCGCGATCACCCAGACATCGTCCTCGGCGCTGTATTTCTGGAAGTCGTAGCCGACCAGATATTCCAGCCCGCGATGCAGGCGGAACTTGCCGAGGGCGTTCAGGCCGTAATCCTCATAGCCCCAATAGGCGTCGGAATAGTCGTAGATCAGCTGGCCCGGATTGTTCACGTCGTTCCGGATGCGGCCATAGGTCGTGTCCCAGTCGTGATAATAGGCCTTCACGAAGAACTGGGCCGTCTCGTTCGGGGTGTAGTCGAGGCGGAGGCTGGCGATCTCCTCGTTCCGCTCATTGTTGGAGCGATAGATGCGGGTCGGCCCGGTGTTGGCGATATCGCCTTCGGTGTGCTGGTACTGGGCGCTGACGCGCAGGTCGTCGGTGACGTCCAGGCCGTATTTCCCGCCGATATTCCAGATCTCGTAGGGACGCCGGTCCATCGTGGTGCTGGGCTCGGTATGGCTGAAGGCCGGGATGCCGTCCGACTCGTCGAAGCCCGCATAGGCGACGAAATTGCCCGGGCCAGCCGGGCCGCGGACCATGCCGGAGATGTTGTAGCCGAAGGCGGAGTCGACGCCGCCGCGGATCTCGCCCCCCAGCGTGTCCGAGAAATCGCGCGTGACGATATTGATCACGCCGCCGGCCGCGCCGGTGCCGTAGAACAGCGACTCGCCGCCCTTCAGCACCTCGATCCGCTCGATGATGTTGGCGGGCAGGGTGTCGGACAGCGTGCCGGGATACAGGCGGTTATTGATGCGCACGCCGTCGACCAGCCACAGCACGTCGCCGATGCGCGAGCCCTGGATCGAGACGTCGGAATAGGAGAACGGGCCGCGCGGCAGGATATAGAGGCCGGGCACCTGCATCTGCAGGGCCTGATGCGCGTCGGCGTAGTTGTTGCGCGAGATCGTGTCGCGCCCGAGCATCACGAGGTCGGAGCCGTACTCGGCAAGCTCCTGCGGCAGCGTCGTCTCAAGGCTGCGGCCATAGACATAGACGACGTCCGACGGCGAGGCGGACGAAGCCTGCTGAGCGTCCTGGGCTTCCTGCGCCATGGCGGGCGCGGCCGCACACACCGCGGCGAGACTGACGGCCGCACACAGCGCGGCCCGGTTCGGGTTCCTGGTCATTGCTTCCCCTCTGGTGGACGGGCGTAGAAGCGCCCGCTCCGTTGTCGTTCAGAGGGAAACCGCACAGGCGGGGGATGAAACGCACGCGAATAACCGTTCGGACGGACGTGTCACCCGGTTACAGACCCGGTTACACGTCCCGGATATCGCGCAGCGTGCGGGGGTCCAAAACGTCCTGGGCGCGAATGTCCTGTACGGAAGTAACGCCGCACATCGCCATCTCCGACGCCAGCTCCTGCCGGATCTGCGCCAGCATCAGGTCGACGCCCTTTTCCCCGGCGCCGGCCAGGGCGTAGGCCCAGGCCCGGCCGAGGAAGACGCCCTTGGCGCCGCAGGCCAGCGCCTTCAGCACGTCGCCGCCGGAACGCACGCCGCCATCCATCGTCACGGCCAGCTTGTCGCCGGCCGCCTCCACGATGCGCGGCAGCATGGAGATGGTGGAGGGCGCGCCGTCGAGCTGACGTCCGCCGTGATTGGTGACGACCACGCCGTCGATGCCGACCGAGGCCGCGGTCCGCGCGTCCTCCGGGTCCATGATCCCCTTGATGATGAGGGGGCCGTCCCATTGCTCCCGGATGAAGTCGTAGTCCTTCCAGGTAATGCTGGCGTCCAGATTCTGGCCGACCCATTTCCAGTAGTCGTTCAGCTTCGGATTCTTGCCCATCACCGGGGTGAGGTTGCCGCAACCATGCGGCTTGCCCATCACGCCGACGTCCCAGGCCCAGGACGGGTGAGTCAGAATCTCCCACCACCATTTGATCCCGCCCGCGAAGCTCGGCTGGGCCGACAGGCCGGAGCGGATGTCGCGCCAGCGCACGGCGGTGACCGGAACGTCCACGGTGTGGAACAGGGCGGTGCAGCCGACATCCTTGGCCCGCTGGATCAAGTCGCGGACGAAGCCGCGGTCCTTCACGACATAGAGCTGGAACCAGAAGGGCGCGTTGATCGCCGCGCCGACCTCTTCCAGATCGCACAGGGCCAGGGAGGACAGGACGAAGGGCAGGCCGGCGCGGACCGCGGCGCGGGCGGCCATCGTCTCGCCCCGGCGGCGGTACATGCCGGCCAGGCCGATCGGGCCCAGGCCTACCGGCATCGACATGTCCATGCCGAACAGGTTCGTGCTGAGATCCATCTCGGTGACGTCCACCAGCGCGCGCTGGCGGAACACCATGTCGCGCAGGTCCGCGCGGTTGGCTTCCAGCGTCTGCTCCTGATAGGCGCCGCCATCGATGTACTGGAACAGGAAGTTGGGCAGGTGCTGCTGCGCCAGCTCCCGGAAATGCGACACGCCCGCGACGTTCATTGTAGTCCCCTTCAGCCCGCGATCCCGGCAGGGCTGTCTAGGCGGGGCGCCGGGCCGCGTCCAGCTTTGCGATTCTGCGGGGCGCACTGCAGTTGCAGCTGCCCGCTACGGCATGGCTGGTTTGCGGAAACGGACTTGGGCGCAGGTCCGGCGCCCGCGCGGGCGCATGGCTGACCGGACGCATTTCTGCCTAACACACTGTTTTTACAGTGGAGGGCAGGGCGGGGCGGCTCCGGCGGGGCGGTTTCTTTCGCACTTGCGAATAAGCCCTTCATTTGACTGGCGGTTTCGACGCTAGGACCGGCATCCCCTGTTGAAATAGGGCTTTGGAGCCGATACCAATCGCGCCTCGATTTAGATCGACATTATCCGTGTCGGTCCGCGCCTCCGTGTTCCAGAACATCCAGAGAGGCAGGATCAACCTAATGCTCTTGGAGGAAGCGCATGGCTGCAAAGAACCTTGAGGACATCCTCAAAACCACCAATCCCGTCGACCTGCTCCGCAACTCGCAGATCGGCGCCTATGTTTATCCGGTGGTTGCGCCGGAATTCACCAACTGGCGCGACGAACAGGCCGCCTGGCGCAACAGCGCCGTCCTGTTCGACCAGTCGCACCACATGGTCGACCTGTTCATCAAAGGCCCGGACGCGGTGAAACTGATCTCCGACACGGCGATCAACTCCATGAAGGGCTTCGCGCCGAACAAGGCCAAGCAATACGTTCCGACCACCCCGGCCGGTAACGTCATCGGCGACGGCATCCTGTTCTATCTGGAAGAAGAGCATCTGGTTTATGTCGGCCGCGCGCCGGCCGCGAACTGGCTGATGTTCCACGCCGAAACCGGCGGCTACAATGTCGACATCGTCAAGGACGACCGTTCGCCGGCCCGCCCGATGGGCAAGGCGATCACGCGCCAGTTCTACCGCTACCAAATCCAGGGCCCGAACGCCGAGCAGGTGATCGAGAAGCTGAACGGCGGCCCGTTCCCGCCGATCAAGTTCTTCAACATGGGCGAAATCGCCATCGCCGGCCGCCAGGTCCGCGCCCTGCGTCACGGCATGGCCGGCGCGCCGGGTCTGGAAATCTGGGGCCCGTACGCCGAAGGCGAAGAAGTCAAGGAAGCCATCCTGGAAGCCGGCGCCGAATTCGGCATCGTTCCGGTCGGCTCGCGCGCCTATGCGTCCAACACGCTGGAATCGGGCTGGATCCCGTCTCCGCTGCCGGCGATCTATACCGGCGACGAGCTGAAGTCGTATCGTGAGTGGCTGCCGGCCAACTCCTACGAAGCGACCGGCGGTCTGGCGGGTTCGTTCGTTTCGAACAATATCGAAGACTACTACACCAACCCGTACGAGCTGGGTTACGGCCCGTTCGTGAAGTTCGACCACGACTTCATCGGCCGCGACGCGCTGGAAAAGATGGACAAGGACGCCCAGCGTCACAAAGTCACCTTCGCCTGGAACGGCGAAGACGTGGCCGACATCTACACCTCGCTGTTCGACGGTTCGGAGCTGCCGTACAAATTCTTCGACATTCCGATCGCGAACTACGCCTCGGCCTCCTTCGACAAGATCTCGAAGGGCGGCAAGACGGTCGGCGCCTCCATGTTCGCCGGCTACAGCTACAACGAGCGCAAGGGCCTGTCCCTCGGCATCGTCGACCCGGACGTCCAGATCGGCGACGAAGTCATCCTGACCTGGGGCGAGCCGGACGGCGGCACGAAGAAGACCACTGTCGAGCGTCACCGTCAGAAAGAAGTCCGCGCGATCGTCTCGCCGGTTCCGTACGCCGAAGTCGTGCGCGAATCCTACGAAGGCGAATGGCGTCGTAAGCCGGTCACGGCCTAAGACCGACATCGCGTAAAATCAGACGTTGGAAGCGGGTCCCGGAAACGGGGCCCGCTTTCTTTGTGTCTGAACCCCGGGACGCCGCGTGAATAACGCGCGGCGTATATCCGAATTTATACTGTGACCGATGTGCGGCGGTCATTTTTCAGACCGATGTTCGATCCATGAATTAAATACAACGCCAATTTCCTGAAATGGAATTGTGATCGAGCCGTCATCCGGCGCGCCTAATCCCCCGAAACGAGCCGGCGCGATGCGCGGCGGTTCGATCCTGCAGCGCGGTGTTTCTGATCGGCCCGAGGGAAGGGCCGGCCGCGCTGGCGAACGCGAGGGGGAATATGAACGCGATCTGGAAATCCGGACTTCTGGCCGGTACGAGCCTTGGCCTTCTGTCCGGCATGGCGCACGCGCAAGGCGCGGGCGTGACGGACGCCGCCGCATCCGACGTTGTCGTGGTGGTCGGGTCGGGCCGGACCTATTCGTCGAACGAGACGACCCGTGAAATGGCGAACCAGCAGGCGCCGCTGACCAGCGTGCTGGCCCAGATCGACAATCTGCCCGGCGTGCACGTGACCGAGGGCGACCAGTTCGGCTTCGACGACTGGTCGACGGGCGTCGCGATCCGCGGCTTCCAGTCCAACCTGTCCGAACAGCAGATCGGCATCACGATCGACGGCCTCCCGAACGGCAACTCCAACTATGGCGGCGGCTCCAAGGCCAACCGCTATATCGACACCCAGAATCTGGGCGGCATCATCGTGTCGCAGGGCACCGCGGACATCGCCTCCCGCTCCAACGAGGCGCTGGGCGGCACGCTGAACTTCACCACGCGCGACCCGCTGGACGAGGCGCGCGCCACCGTTTCCGGCGCATACGGCGATTTCGACGCCAAGCGCGCCTATGTCAGCTACGACACCGGCCTGATCGGCAATACGGACCTGGCGGCCTGGTTCTCCGTCTCCACCCAATCGGCGACCGACTGGGTGAACCAGTCGGCGGAGAACGAGCGCGACCACTTCGCGGCGAAGATCGCCGGCGATGTCGGCGGCTGGGGCCTGACCGCCTACCTCTCTTTCGACGAGACGCACGAGGACAATTACGAGCAGCTCTATTCCGAGGCCGAGTGGGAAGAGAACAAGGAATGGGACCGTCTGATCGATGAGTGGACGTCCATTCCCTACGTCAACCAGATGTACCGCAAGGGCTGGTCGACCCTGCGCGAGAACGGCTTCGCCTATCTGCAGGTCGAGCGGGAGCTGTTCGACGGCTTCACGCTGAACGCCGGCGCCTATCGCCACGATCAGGACGGCCGCGGCGACTGGCTGCCGCCCTATGTCGTGGACATCATCGCCGACACTGGGGCGGAGTCCGAACTGTCGCTGTCCAGCCCGGTCCAGGGCGGCGCGGCGCTGGGACGGCTGTTCTTCGTCGATGCGGCGGGCGAGGCGCTGTCGCCGGACCCGACCTGCGAATCCACCATCACCTTCCCCTATGGCGGGGCGGGTCCGGAGTACGATCCGGGCTGCTATCCGGCGACGGCGATCCCGGTTCAGTCCTATCGCCACACGCATTACCAGAAGGAACGTACCGGCTTCACCGCCGACGCGGACTGGACGGCGAATTTCGGCAATATCGACAACACGCTGCGCGTCGGCCTCTGGTACGAAGACGCCACGCGCTACGAGTATCGCGACTGGCACCTGCTGACCGACGCGCGCGTCGGCTATGAGTACGACGAGACCGCGTATTGGCAGCAATACAGCGTCGAGTTCCCGCAGACGACGTTCAAATGGTACGCCGAGGACTCCATCACGTTCGGCGACATCACCGTCCGCGGCGGCGTGAAGCAGTTCAATAACGAGGTCGAGCGGATGGACGTGTTCGCCCCGGCGAACGCGTTCACCAATTTCTCTGTCGAAAGCGACTCCGACCTGCTGTGGTCGGGCGGCGTCTCCTATCAGCCGGCCTTCGCGGACGGGCTGGAGCTGTTCGCCGGCTATGCGGAGAACTTCAAGTCGATCAGCGACGCGGTGGTGGAACGGACCGGCACGGACACCAATGGCAACGGCGTGGTCGATGCCGGCGAAGAGGCGCCGCTGCCCGATCCGGAAACGGCGGAGAACTGGGAAGTCGGCGCGCGCTATGTCGGCAGCCGCGTGCGCGGGTCGCTGACCTATTTCAACACGACGTTCGAGGACCGGCTGTTCTTCCTGTCGAACACCACGGTCGCCGGGCCCGACTATCTGGTCGGCACCAGCGGCTCCTTCTTCAACGCCGGCGGCATTGAGTCCCAGGGCGTGGAGGTCGCGGCCCAGATTCTGATCAACGAGAACTGGTCGGTCTATTCCTCCTACACCTACAACGACTCCACCTATATCGGCACCGGCGACCCGCTGGTCGACGCGGCGCAGGGCATCACGCCCGGCAACCGCGTGACCGGCATCCCGGAAAACATGTTCGTGCTCTCCACCGATTTCGAGCGCGGATATTTCTTCGGCGGCGTGTCGGCGAAATTCGTCGGCGACCGCTTCGTCGACGTCAGCAACAGCTGGGTCGCCGACGACCACCTGGAAACGGACCTGTATCTGGGCGTGCAGCTGGAGGCGTTCTCCGACGCGCTGGACTCCTTCGAGGCCCGTCTGACCGTCAACAACGTGCTGGACGAGGACTATCTGGGCGGCATCTCCGGAAACGCCGCCTGGATCGCATCGCCGCGCACCGCGGTGCTGACTGTCACGGCCGGTTTCTAACCTGCAGCGGCGGGCGGTCCCCCCGGGGCCGCCCGCCATGCCGGCCCGCGGGCTGGAGAGATTTTCGGAGCGCTGGACATGACCAAACTCAATCGCCGTCAGGCCCTGACCCTTTTCGGCGCCGCGGGCGCGGCCGCCCCCTATGCCGGCAAGGCAGCGGCCCAGAGCACGGGCGTGCTGTTCCGCCACGGCGTGGCGAGCGGCGACCCGGATTATTCCAGTATCGTCCTGTGGACGCGCGTCACCACGGACCGGGACAGCATGCCGGTGCGGTGGGAGCTGGCCGAAGATGAAGCCTTCACGGACATCCTGCTGAGCGGGGAAGCGGAGGCGGTTTCGGACGCCGATCATACCGTGAAGGTGATCGCCGGGCCGCTGGCGGCGGGGCAGACCGTCTATTACCGCTTCATCGCGGACGGCGAGACCTCCATGACCGGGCGCACGCGCACGCTGCCGGAAGGTCATGTCGAACGGCTGGGCGTCGCTCTGGTGTCCTGCTCCAACTACGCGTTCGGCTTCTTCAACGCCTATCAGGAGATCGCCAGCGACCCGGCGATCGATTTCGTCCTGCACACCGGCGACTATCTCTACGAATACGGCGCGGATGAGTGGGGCGGGGAGACCGCAAGCGCGATCGGCCGCGTGCATGCGCCGGCGCACGAGATCGTCTCGCTGTCCGACTACCGGACTCGCCACGCCCAGTACAAATCGGACGCGGGCAGCCAGGCCATGCTGGCCGCGCATCCGCTGCTGGCGCTGTGGGACGACCATGAGAGCGCCAACAATCCCTGGACGGGCGGGGCGCAGAACCATCAGCCGGACACTGAAGGCGACTGGGCCGCGCGGCGGGAGGCCTCGATCCGCGCCTATTATGAATGGATGCCGATCCGCGAGCCGGCGCCCGGCATGGAGCGCGCCCAGTTCTGGCGCACCTATGTCTTCGGTGACCTGGCGACGCTGGTCACGATGGAAAGCCGCCACACCGGCCGCGGCCGGCAGGTGGACTATAAGGATTATGTCGAGGAGCTGACCTCGCCGGAGGCCGTCGGGACGTTTCTGGCTGAGGTGATCGGCGATCCGTCGCGCCGGATGCTGAGCGCGGAGATGGAGGCGACGCTGCGCGCGGCGCTGGAGCAGTCGGTCGCGGCCGGCCAGCCCTGGCGCATCCTCGGCAACGCCATCCCGATGGCGCGGATGCCCGTGCCGGACGTCACCGCATACGGCGTGGTTCCGGAGCCGGACGCGAATGGCGAGATCCCGCTCGCGAAACAGGCTCTGATCTGGAAAGGCCAGCTGGGCCTGCCCTTCTATACCGACACCTGGGACGGCTACGCCGCGGCGCGGGAGAATTTCTATGCGCTTTGCCGGGAGGCGGGGGCCACCGACCTTCTGGTCCTGACCGGCGACAGCCACAGCTTCTGGGCCAACCGCCTGCATGACGGGCAGGGGCGGCCGATGGGGCTGGAGCTGGGAACGGCCGGCGTGTCATCGCCCGGCGATTTCGTCGAATCGGGCTGGGACGAATCCACCGCCGCGCGGCTGGACGAAATCTTCGCCGAGGCGGTGGAGGAGGTCGTCTGGACCGACAATCTGCACCAGGGCTATGTCCGCGTGGAGCTGACTCCGGAGGCCGGAACGGCGACCTATGTCGCGGTCGACACGGTGCTGACTCCGGACTACCGGCCTTTGACCCTGCGGGAGATGCCGATCGCCCGTAAGGACGGCGGAATCGACTACGCAAGCTGAGCACCGTTCCGGGGCAGGGCGCATCCCGCCCCTGCGCGGAGGGGCCGATCACAACTGCGTGCTTCTCCGCATTCGCAAGGCTGGCATGCGCGGCTTAAAACAATTTAACGCGCGCGTGGCCGTTGCTATCTGATACTCTTTTCGCGGCTGCGTTATCTGACTGAATCGGCTGTCGAATTGACTAAACAAGACCTAAAGCCTTCGGCGATCGTCAAATCTTGTGCTGCTCTGCTCTCGGCGGCGGCTCTGGCCGCGTGCGGCGCATCCGGCGAAGAGCAGGCCGGCGGTCCCGGCGGGGGCGGGTTCGGCGGCGGCCGTTCCGTGGAAGTCGGCTATGTGGTGATGGAGGGCGCGACCGTTCCGGTTCAGACGGAGCTCGCGGGCCGCACCGCCGCGTTCCAGACCTCCGAAGTGCGTCCGCAGGTGAACGGCATCATCCTGGACCGCGCCTTCACCGAGGGCGCGCTGGTCGAGGAAGGCGACGTCCTCTACCAGATCGACGACAGCCTCTATCGCGCCGCGGCGGATGAGGCGGTGGCGAGTCTCGCCAGCGCCGAAGCCTCCGCCGAGGCGGCGCGCGCGCTGGCCGACAGGTACCGCCCGCTGGCGGAGGTCGAGGCCGTCAGCCGCCAGGCCTATACCGACGCCGAAGCGTCTGCCCGCCGGGCCGAGGCCGCGGTGGCGGAGGCGCGCGCCCAGCTGCAGCGCGCCCAGATCAATCTGCGCTACACCAAGATTTCCGCGCCGATCAGCGGTCGCATCGGACGGTCCCTGTTCACCGAGGGCGCGCTGGTCACCGCCAACCAGGCCAGTCCGCTGGCCGTGATCCAGCGCCTGGACCCGATGTTCGTCGATATCCAGCAGTCGAGCGCGGACCTTCTGACGCTGCGCCGCGCGCTGGCCGACGGCGGGGTGACCCCCGGCCGGACCGAGGTCCAGCTGAAGCTCGAGGACGGCTCCGAATACGAACACCAGGGCACGGTGGAGTTCGCCGAGGCGACCGTGAACGCCAGCACCGGCACGGTGACGCTGCGCGCCAGCGTTCCCAATCCGGACGGCCTGCTGCTGCCCGGCATGTTCGTGCGGGCGCTGTTCAGCCAGGGCGTGCAGGAGCACGCTTTTCTGGCGCCGCAGACCAGCCTGACGCGCAGCGCGGACGGCCAGGCGATGCTGTGGGTCGTCGGCGACGACGAGACGGCGCAGCAGCGCCGCGTGACGGCGCCGCGCGTGCTGGGCGAGAACTGGGTCGTGACCGCCGGCCTGCAGGACGGCGACCGGGTGATCGTGGAGGGGACCGGCAAGCTGGCCCCCGGCGTTCCGGTCAGGCCCGTGCCGGCCGGCGCGCCGCAGAATGTCGGCGGCGGCGGCGGTCCGCAAAGCGGGGCCGGGCCGATCGCCGAAGGCGCCGAACGCGGCCAGCCTACGCTGGCGCGTAACTGATGCTGTCGCGGATCTTCATCGACCGGCCGATCTTCGCCTGGGTCATCGCCATCGTCATCATGCTGACCGGGGTCGGCGGCATCATGATGCTGCCGGTCGAGCAGTATCCGGACGTGGCCCCGACCGAAGTGAACATCAGCGCGTCCTATCCCGGCGCGTCGGCCGAGACGCTGGAGAACAGCGTCACCCAGGTGATCGAGCAGCAGCTCACCGGGATCGAGGGCCTGCTCTATTTCAGCTCCAACTCCAGCTCGCGCGGCCAGGTCGGCATCACCGCGACGTTCGAGAAGGGGGTCGATCCGGACATCGCGCAGGTCCAGGTCCAGAACAAGGTCCAGCAGGCGCTGTCCCGTCTGCCGCAACAGGTGCAGCAGCAGGGCCTGCGCGTCACCAAGTCCAATCCGGACTTCCTGCTGATCGTGTCGGTCTATGACGTCAGCGGCACGCGCACCAATCTCGATATTTCCGACTATATCGCGTCCAACATGCAGGACACGATCGCGCGCATCCCGGGCGTCGGCGACACCAACGTCTTCGGCAGCGAGCGGGCGATGCGGATCTGGCTCGACCCGGTGCGGCTCGCCTCCTATTCGCTGATGCCGACCGACGCCATGGCGGCGATCCAGGCGCAGAACGCGGAAGTCGCCGCCGGCGAGATCGGCGCCACGCCGATGCCGACCGCGCAGATGCTGAACGCCACGGTCACGGCCCAGTCGCGCCTGCAGACCGCCGAACAGTTCCGCAACATCGTCGTGAAGACCCAGGCCGATGGCTCCACCGTGCGGCTGTCCGACGTGGCGCGGGTGGAGCTGGGCGCGGAGAACTATTCCATCGTCACCCATGTGAACGGCTATCCGGGCGCGGGGATCGCGGTGATGCTGGCGCCGGGTGAAAACGCGCTGAAGACCGCCGCGGCGGTGAAGGACGAGGTCGCCGATCTGGCGCGCTCCTTCCCCGACGGCTTCCGGTACGCTTTCCCGAACGACGGCAGCGAGTTCATCAAGATCTCCATCGAGGAAGTGGTGAAGACGCTGTGCGAGGCGATCGTGCTGGTCGTCATCGTCATGTTCGTCTTCCTGCAAAGCTGGCGCGCGACGCTGGTGCCGGCCATCGCCGTGCCGGTCGTCCTGCTGGGCACGTTCGGCGTGTTCTGGGCGGCCGGATTCTCGATCAACACGCTGACCCTGTTCGGCCTGGTGCTGGCCATCGGCCTGCTGGTCGACGACGCCATCGTTGTGGTGGAGAACGTGGAGCGGCTGCTGCACGAAAATCCGGGCATGTCGCCGCGCGAGGCGACGATCCGCTCCATGGGCGAAATCCAGATGGCGCTGATCGGCATCGCCGCGGTGCTCTCCGCGGTCTTCCTGCCGATGGCGTTTTTCGGCGGCTCGACGGGCGTCATCTACCGCCAGTTCTCCGTGACCATCGTGTCGGCCATGGTGCTGTCGGTGATCGTGGCGCTGGTGCTGAGCCCGGCGCTGACCGCGACGGTGCTGAAATCCCGCCACGCCCACGCCGTCTCGAAGAGCGGGCCGGGTCCGTTCGCGAAGATCAAGAGCGCCGCGGATGGCTTCAACGCCGCCGCGGGCAGTCTGGTGCGCCGCTATCTGGCGGGCGTGCGCTTCGTACTGCGGCAGAGATTCCTGTTCCTGGCGGTCTATGCCGGCATTGTCGGCCTGCTCGCCTTCATGTTCGCCAACCTGCCCACCGGCTTCCTGCCGAACGAGGATCAGGGCCGGGCGATGTTCCAGTTCCAGCTGCCCTCCGGCGCGACCCAGCCGAGGGCGCTGGAGGCGCAGGCCGCGATCGAGCGCTATTTCCTCGAGAACGAGCAGGCCAACATGGAAACGCTGATGTCGGTCAGCGGCAACGGCGCCCAGAATTCGGGCCGCGGCTTCCTGCACCTGCGGGACTGGAAGGACCGGCCGGACTCCGCGCAGGAAGTGGCCCAGCGCGCCAGCCGCGCGCTGGCCGGCCTGCGCGACGTTCAGGCCTTCGTCATCGTGCCGCCGCCGGTGCGCGGCATCGGCCAGTCCGACGGCTTCACGCTGCAGCTGCTGAACAGCGGCGGCCTGACCCAGACCGAGTTCGAGAACGCGCGCGACCAGCTGGTGGCGCTGGCGTCGCAGGACCCCGAGCTGTCCAGCGTGCGCGCCAGCGAGCTGCCCGGCGTGCCGACGCTGAAGGTCGATGTCGATCCGCAGCGCCTGTCCGTGCTGGGTCTGTCGCAATCGGACGTGAACCAGACGCTCTCCATCGCCTGGGGCGGGCGCTATGTGAACGACTTCCTGGATAACGGCCGGGTCAAGCGCGTCTATCTGCAGGGCGAGGCGGAATTCCGAGGCGAGCCGGACGATCTGAAACAATGGTATGTGCGCTCGCGCGACGGCGGCATGACGCCGTTCTCCTCCTTCGCAGAAACCTCCTGGGCCCAGGCGCCGACCAATCTGGCGCGCTTCGGCGGCGTGCGCTCCTTCCAGATCGAAGGGTCGGCGGCGCCGGGCGTCAGCTCGGGCACCGCGATGGACCGGATGGAGGATCTGGCCGACCAGATTCCGGGCACGACCGTGGCCTGGAGCGGCCTGTCCTTCCAGGAACGGGTCTCGTCCGGTCAGGCGCCGCTGCTTTACGGCCTGTCGCTGCTGGTCGTCTTCCTGTGTCTGGCCGCGCTGTATGAAAGCTGGTCGATCCCGATCGCGGTGATGCTGATCGTGCCGCTGGGCCTGATCGGCGCGGTGTTCGCGGTGACCCTGCGCGGGCTGGAAAACGACGTCTTCCTGCAGATCGGGCTGCTGACGACAATGGGGCTCGCGGCCAAGAACGCGATCCTGATGATTGAATTCGCAGACCAAGGGCAGAGGCGCGGGCTCGGCCTGATCGACGCGGCGCTGGAGGCGGCGCGTATCCGGCTGCGCCCGATCCTGATGACCTCCACCGCCTTCATGTTCGGCGTGCTGCCGCTGGCCATCTCCACCGGGGCGGGCGCGAACAGCCGCATCGCCATCGGCACGGCGGTGATCGGCGGCATGTTCACGGCCACGGTTCTGGCGGTCTTCTATATCCCGCTCTTCTTCGTGCTGATCCGGGGCGGCGTCAAAGGTCTGTTCCGGCGCCACGCGATGGAGCCGTCACCCGCGCCGGCCGAATAGGCCTCAGCCGCGATAGAAGCCGGCCTGTTTGTCGAACAGGGATTTATAGAGCCCGCCGGCGGCGAGCAGCGCGGCGTGATCGCCGTCCTCCACGATCCGCCCCTTGTCCAGCACCACGATCCGGTCGGCGTATTGCAGGTTGGACAGCCGGTGGCTGATCAGGATGACGGTGCGGCCGGGCGCCGCCGCGCTCTGCAGGAACTCCGCCTCCGCCGCCGGGTCCAAGGCTGCGGTCGGCTCATCCAGGATCAGCGTTTCGGCGCCGGAGCGCAGCATGGCGCGGGCGAGCGCCAGGCGCTGCCACTGGCCGCCGGACAGTTCGCGCCCGTCCAGGAATTGCCGCGACAGATTGGTGTCCAGACCGCGCGGCAGATCCGCGATCAGCGGCGCGGCCAGGCCGCGCACGGCGGCCTCGTTCAGCATGGCGGGATCGTCCACGCGCAAGCCTTCGCCCATGGCGATGTTTTCGCCGGCGGTCAGCTGATAGCGCTGGAACGGCTGGAACAGCGCGGCGGTGCGGGCGTACAGCGCGTCCGGCGCCCAGTCGGACAGAGCTAGGCCGTCCAGCGTGATGTGCCCGGTCTGCGGCGCATAGAGTCCGGTCAGCAGCTTCACCAGCGTCGTCTTGCCGGACCCATTCGCGCCGACAACGCCCAGCCGCGTGCCGGGCGGGATGTGCAGGCTGACGCCCTCCAGCGCGGGCTTCGCCGCGCCCGGATAAGTGAACCCCACCCCCTCCAGCCGGTAGCCGTCGCCGGGCAGGGGACCCGCTGCCGCCGCGCCGCGCGCCACACCCTCGGGGGCGTCCAGCAGGGCGTGAAGATTGGACATATAGAGAAGGTCCTCGTACCCGCCGCCGATCGTGGCGAGGAGGGAGGTCACAGTGTTCTGGCCCTGTTTCAGCAGGGCGACATACATCGTCATCTGGCCGAGCGTTATGGCGCCGGTCACGGCGACCCAGACGACCCAGATTTTGCCGCCCATGAAGACGAGCGAGCTGACCGCGATCAGGGCCACACCGCCCCAGGCGCGCCGGACCTGCAGCGCGCGGTCCTCGCCGAACAGCCGCTCATAGAGCGCGCGATAGCGCTGCATGATCGCCGCGCCGGCGCGGGCGTGCAGGCGCTCCGGCGCGGCGCTGTCGCTGGTCATCAGCCCTTCGAGATAGGAGCGCCGCCGCATCTCCGGCGTGCGGCCGGTATAAAAGCGGAAGAACTCGCCGGAAAAACGCAGCTCGCTGAAGAAGAGCGGCAGGCCGCCCAGGATCACGATCAGGACGGCGAGGGGTGAGAAGGTCCACAGCACCACCGCAAAGGTGACGAGCGTCAGCGTGAATTGCGCGACATCGAACACCCGGCTGACCAGGCCGAAGGGCCGCGCGGCCGCGGACTGGCGCGCCAGCACGATCTGCTGCTGCACCGCCGGGCTTTCGATGGTCTGCAAATCCATGCGCAGCGTCTTGTCGAAGACGGCGCCGCCGACGGCGTAGCCCAGCTCCGCCTGCAGCAGCCGCTTGCGCAGGGCCAGCATCCGCCGCGCGGCCAGCAGCGCGCCCAGCACAACCGTCTCCGCCGCGACCCAGAGCAGGGGGGCGGCGCGCGAGCCGCCGGCGGTTGCGGCGGCCAGAACCGAGTCCACGATCTTCGCCGCCAGCCAGGCGGCCAGCGCAGGGCCGGCCGCGATCCAGACCGTGATCGCGGCGATGGCGAGCGTCAGCCCCGGCGCGGCGCGCCACGCCATGCGCATCGCCCACAGCGCGTGCGACAACGCCTCCCGCAGCGCGGGCGTCTTCACATGCGCATAGGGGCTGCCAGAGGGATTGGCGGGAGAAGTGTCGGGTTCAGCGGCCATGCGGCCCCGCGATGGCGCGCCTATTCGGCGGCGGCCGTCGCGGCCTCCGCCTCGGCGACGCGCTGGGACAGCTGCGCGCCCTTGTGCGGGAAGGGCTCGGCGGGGATCGGACGGTCCAGGAAGGGGGCCAGCTTCTCGAACCCCTCGCCGGAACAGATGTCGATGATGAGAAGGTCGTCCGGCCGGTCGCGGAAATAGTCCATCACCTCCCGCACATGCCGGTCATAGACCCAGGAAAACCGCTCCGGCACGAAATTGTAGCAGCCATAGACGGCGGCGCGCAGGAGCTGGCGCATCAGCAGATGCGTCTCCTCGTCCGGATCCTCCGCCTCCTTGAAGGCCGGGCGGTTGAACCAGTGATTGCGGCACGAGCGCAGCCAGGAATCCTTGTCGCGCACGGTCAGCACGAACTTGCTGCCCGGATAGGCGCGGTCCAGCTGCTGGTAATAGGGGACGGTCGTGATGTCGGTCAGGCCGTCATAATATTTCAGCAGGGTCAGGTCGTACTGGCCGTTGGCGAGCTCGGTATAGGTGTCCTCGTCGATCGGATAATGGCTGGTGTCGAAGCCCAGCACCTGCAGCCCGCCGGTCAGCGACCGCGTGCCGGTACGCGACAGGCCGAGGCCGAAGACCTTCGGCTTGCCGTCGGCATTGGCGCCGTATTGCTGGCGGTGGTCGTTCCGCTCCAGCCACGCCTCCAGGTCGTCCATCGTGAAGGCGTCCTTCTCCCGCACGCCCAGGCGCGCCAGCTCCCGCTCCGCATGGGCGGGCAGGTCGGCGATGAAGGCGTGCACCGCCTCGGCCGTCGCGTCCTTCGGCACATGGACGCGCGCATAGTCGATGGCGTGCTGGGCGATGGCGTAGTCGTCGACCGCGCCGGCGGGGTCCGGCCAGCGGTTCATCATGCTGGACAGGCGGCGCAGCTGGAACCGGGTGCGGCTGCGCAGCTCGCGCAGGGCGTATTTGATGAAGACGTGGCGGTAATACTGGAAATAGTCGTGCAGGATGTCGAAATTGCGGAACTGCTTGGACATGCGCAGCGGCTTCATCGCCAGATTCCGCAGGCGGGATTCCGGGCGCAGGACGTATTTCAGATCGTCCTTCGGCGGCTCGATCACCGCCATCTTGCGCACCAGATCCGTGCGCGTGATGTGCACACCGCAATGGATGCGGCCGCGGAAGCGGTCGGTCACATAGGCGTCGACATAGGCCGCGTCGCACTGATCGATGAAGTCGCGCATGTCCTCCAGGATCAGGCAGTCGGCGTCCAGATAGACGACATAGTCGCAGTCGTGGCGGATGCGCAGCATCTGGTTCACGCATTCGGTGAACGGCCGCACGTCGTCCATCACATGGATGGCGTCGGGGCGGATATGGCGCTTTGCCAGTTCCAGCGAGACCTCGCGCGTGCGCTCGTCGACCTGGCGGAAAACGACATCGACCTTCGCCATCGGACCGCTACTCCCCCCATTCCATCGACCGGTTGAAATCGCCGGCCAGGCGCTGGAACAGCGCCGCATTCTCTTCGGACAATTCATCGCGCCAGCGCAGGTCCAGCCGGATCTCGCCCGGGTGGGATTCGTAATAGGCGCGGGTGCGTTCGTTCAGGCCGACAAACGGCTCGGCGTCATCGGGTAGGGTCGGCCGGGCGGCGACATATTGCGCGCCGCTATTGCCGCCCAGCGGATGGTGGGCGCGCGACTGGAAGTCGAGCATCGCGGCGTCGAATGGCGCGCCGACCAGCGCGCAGACCCGCCGCGCCACGCCCTCGGCACCCGTCGCCAGGTCTTCATAGCGCACGATGGCTTTCGGTCCGTCGAAGGCGTCATAGAGCGCCTGGCTGCGCGCCATCTGGGTCATCCAGTCACGGATCTGCTGTTCCGTATCGCAGTCCGGGTATTTGCGAACGCGGGAGTTCACGACCGCCCGCCCGTCGCGCAGCAGCAGGATCAGGCAGGGCCGCCCGCCGGCGCCGCGCAACTCTTCGGCCCGCGCGGAAATCCATTCGGAATCCTTGGTGGAGTCCACAACGATGGACAGGCCGATATGGGCAGCGATCTGCGGATAGAGCGGTCGACCGCGGTCCCAGTGAAAGCCGGACCAGACGGGACAGTCTTCGCCGCATATCTTGCAGACGCGCTTGCGCAGGGGTTTCCGGGAATCGTGGAGATAGCGGATCTTGCCGCCTTCGCCTGCGTAGAACGCCCCCTCGGCGCCGCCCAGGATCATGCCAAGCAATGTCGAGCCGGAATGACCCGCGCCGCAGATCATCACGCCGGTCACGCGTGCTGCGTCGCCCATGACTCCCCCAAATCCCGCGCCGCCGCAGCAGGATAGCCGAACGTTACGCGTCCCTCCCGAACGCGCATCGAACCCCGTCCGCCAGAATCGCGCAAGCAATTTCCCGCCGCCGGGGAGGGCTCGTTTCCGGCCACCACGATGCGGCGAGTTTGCCCGACGATAAAGGAGAAGCGCGCTTTAAAGACAGAGGCCGCCAGGCTTGCCCTCTACGGCGCGGGCTTGGGGCGCCAAAACCTATTCACAAGCCGCCGGATCGGCGCGGCAAGCGACCACACGCTGCTGCTGAACGATCAGGTTCGCTTCGGTCTGCAACCGGGCGAGTTCCTCAGCGTCGGTCTCGTCCGCAGCGCCGATAATGGCGCCGACGGCGCCCATGCCGCCGCTGAGCCCGCTGTCGGCATTGTAGGAGATCTTGGTCAGCGCCCCGGATTCATCGAAAGCCGCCGCGAACAGGCCCCCGCCGAACATCGCCGCATCGGGAATGGGGATGTCGTACGGAAGGCCCGCTCCTCCAGCGGCGATGTCCCCGGTCCACAGCTCCGCGTCACGTCCCACGCCTGCGGTCTGCACGGCCTTGAGGGCCGCAATCGCGGGTTCCCGCGCTGGCAGTCGTGTAAAGCCCGTGGCGCCCTGGGTTATCGCCACCGGCGCGGCGACTGGAGCCCTTGTCTCCTCAATCCGCAGTTCAGCCTCGCCCAGCAACCGGGCCAGCCGACGGTCATTGGCGACCAGCGCGCTCGTGGGATCGGCCTCAAAGGACACTGACGTGCCGGCGACGACCGGTATCGCGCCGGCGTCATACGTAAGCGTGATCGGCTTCCCGTCGCCGAGTTCGGCGATCAGGTCGCACTCATCATCGAAATCCGGCTGGTCTCCCGCCGCGGCCAAGGCGACCTCCGCCAGAGAGATGGCGGTCTTGATCACCTCCGATCCCTGACCCGCTGTCTCGGAATTCACGGCCTTCAGGCGGCCGTCCGGAAACCTCTCCATGGTGAGCTTTGTATTCGCGGCCCAGCCGTCGATGTCCCGAATACGAAGACTTTTGACCCCGGTCCCAGTGTCAGCGGAATGCCGGACCGTCGGCGTAACGGCGTTGCTCACGATCGGAAGTCCGCCGCCGGTACACGCGACGGTCCGGACCAGCCGGGCCGATACCTCCGTTGTCGTCAGGTAGTAATTAAGCGTTGCGTCCGGCATCGCTACACAAGCGGCCGTCAGCGGAGCAATAGCGGCGGCCGCCGCGATCTTCCCAATATCCATAAGCGCGTCCCCAAGCCCATTCAACTTTACCAAGCAATATGCTTAGGTTGCAATGCACGGTTATACACTTCTCGGCGGGGAGAGTTGTGTCATGAGCTTAAGGCTATTCGTCGCCGCGGGCCTCACGATCGTCTGCGCGTCCGCGGCCAGTTCCCAAGGCTTGCTCGACGATCTGGAGCGTCAGGATTTGACGCCCGAGCAACGCGCGGAACTTGAGCGGCTGGAAAGCCTCCCGACTAGCGGGGACATCCGCGTGGTCATGGCCGAGGCCGGTCTACTGCTGCTGCCGGACGACATAGAAATTTCTCTGTCCAACGGCCAGGCCATGACACTGGGCGTCACCGAACGAAAAGACCTGCCGGGAGAGCGCATGACCTGGGACGGGGCCACGGCGGCGGCCGCGATCGGCTCCCAATTTCAGGGACAGGCGAGCATCGCCCTGGACGGAGAGGACCTCTACGGCACGATCTGGGCCGATGACGGGGTCTACTCCCTGGCTCCTCTGGGCGAAGGCGCGCATGCACTCATCAGAATTGAGGAAGAGGCGTTTCCGCCTGATCACCCGCCGGGTGAGGAGCCGCCGATCGGGTCGTTGGAGCCCGACACCGAGTTTCAGGAAGAGTTCGGCGCCAACCAGAAAAATCTGTTCAGGCCGTCCCGAATTCGCGTGCTGCTGGCGGTAACCCCCGCAGCCGAAGCGGAAATCGGGGCGACAGACGTCTTCGCTGCCAGAGCCTTTGAATCGGCAAATCTGTCATTTCGAAATTCCGATGTGGATATCATTCTCGAGACGGCGGGGGTGGTCACAGTCCAGTACGTCGAACCCGCATACATGGCGGACGCACTGTCCAATCTGGTCACGCCTGATGACGGCGCCTTGGACAGTATCCATTCTCTTCGGGATGCACGTCGCGCCGATATGGTGGTCCTTATCGTGGACAACCCGTCTGGCTGCGGCCTCGCCACGATCTACGCCGCCGCGGAGCAGGCGTTCGCCGTCGTGCATTTCAGTTGCGCGGTGGAGAAGCTCGCGTTCGCACATGAGATCGGGCACCTCCTCGGCGCATGCCACAATCCCGAAGAGGCGGATGAGTGCGTGCCGTTCGACGACGGACACGGGTTCATTGCGCCCGACATGAGACAGCGCACAGTGATGGGATTGAAATGCAAATATGTTCGCTGCACGCGCCAGCCCCAATGGTCCCGTCCGCCCCAATGGGGGACCGCCGGCCGAAGTCATGACGCGCGCGTGCTGAACGCCAACGCCGCACGCGCGGCCGCTTTTCGTCCGTAATTGTCAGCGAGACTGTCGCTCCACTCCAATAGCTAGCTGGATATAGGTAGCTGTCGGGTAACAGGCGAGAGGCCAGCCCCTCCGAATTGCCGAAGTCTTTCCGGACCGCGCCGGCGCCCGTGACTGACCGAATTCTTGAAAAGGCCGCAGATCGCCTTGACGGGCCAACGACGCGCCAAGGCGTTTCGAAGGACGCTTTTGCCCTTCCATTACAACGCAGCAATCCTTGCGCTTGGAATCTTTGTTCGGGGTGCGGAATGCGTATAGTGGGGGCCAAGAAGAATACGGGGAAACGATGTTCAAGGATCGGGCCTTACGCGAACAATTGCCGCTGATTGCGGCGCGCGACTCCGCCGCGAATCGCGGCGCGAGGATTCGCCTCGCCGCCGGCGCATCGATCGCCGGGCTGCTGCTGGCGCAGGGCGCCATGGCGCAGGACGCTCAGGAGTCCGCCCAAGAGTCCGCAATGGCGGCCGGCGACGCCGAGCCCTATCGCGACATGATCGATACCTATTGCGTGGAATGCCACAATTTCACCGACTGGGCCGGCAGCGTCGCCTTCGACATTCTGGACGTGAATGAGGTCGGGGAGGACGCGGAGGTCTGGGAGACCGCGGCCTCGCGCCTGCGCGGACGGCTGATGCCGCCGGCCGGCGAGCCCCAGCCGGACCAGGCCGATGTCGACGCAATGGTCGATTTCCTTGAGGCGCATCTGGACGAAGCCGCCGACGGCCATGTCGGCCATGTTCCGATCCAGCGCCTGAACCGCACCGAATTCGCGACCTCCGTGAAGGAGCTGATCGGCGTCGAGGTCGATCCCGAGCAGGTCCTGCCGACCGAGATCGAGGTCGAGGGCTTCGACAATATCGCCGGGGCGCTGGGCGTCTCGCCGTCCTTCCTGGAACAGCATCTGTCCGCGGCGCGTCTGGCCGCGCGCCTGGCCGTCGGCGAGCCGGTGCCGAAAATGGCCAGCACCTTCATCCCGTCCGACGGCGGCAGCCAGCGCGCCCCGGCCGGCAACCAGATCAACCACCGCGACGGCTTCCCGCTGGGCACGCGCGGGGGCGTGAGCTTCACCCATGTCTTCCCGGCGGACGGCGAATACCGGTTCAGCATCCTGGACGTCGATCACGGCCTGTACCCGCGGGGCATGGAGACCCGGTCCACGCTGCTGCTGCTGGTCGACGGGGTCGAGGCGGCGCGTCTGGACATCGGCGGGGAAGAGGACCTGGCGCTGGCCGACCGCGACGGGCCGGAAGGCCGCGCGGCGATCATCGAGAAGGTCACCGGCATTCCGGCGCAGGTCGAGGCCGGGTCGCACGAAGTGACCCTGACCTTCATCGAGCGATCCTGGGCAATGAGCAACGACGCCACCGGCGGCGGCCAGATTTCCGGCATGCCCCGCATCCAGGACGGCGTCGAGATTCAGGGCCCGTTCTCGCCCGAGGGCCTGTCCCTCAGCGAAAGCCGCGCCAAGATTTTCGTCTGCCAGCCCGAAAGCGAAGCGGAGGAGCGTCCCTGCGCCGAAGAGATCGCGCGCAATCTGGCCACGCGGGCGTTCCGCCGGCCGGTCACCGACGCCGATCTGGAATGGCTGATGCCGTTCTATGAAGTCGGCCGCGCCGAAGAGGGCGGGTTCGACTCCGGCATCCGCGAACTGGTCACCGCGGTCCTGTCGAGCCCGGACTTCCTGTACCGCGCCATCCAGGCCGCGCCGGGGGAAAACGAGTCGCGGGAGCTGGACGGGCTGGAGCTGGCCTCTCGCCTGTCCTTCTTCCTGTGGAGCCAGGGCCCGGACCAGGAGCTGATCGAGCGGGCCGCCGACGGGTCGCTGAAAGACCCCGAGGTGATGAAGGCCGAGGTCGAGCGGATGCTGGACGACCCGCGCGCCCAGTCGCTGGTCGAGAACTTCGCGCTGGCCTGGCTGAACCTGGACGAACTGGACCAGGTGGAGCCGCTGGACCCGCGCTTCACCGACGCCATGCGGTCTAATTTCGAAACCGAGATCCGCTTGTTCGTGTCCAGCGTCCTGCTGGAGGACAAGAGCGTCCACCGGCTGTTGGACGCCGACTACACCTTCGTGAACGAGCCGCTGGCCCGCCAGTACGACATCGAGGACGTGTTCGGCCCGCAATTCCGGCGCGTCACGCTGAAGGACGAAAACCGCTGGGGCCTGCTGGGCAAGGGCGCGGTTCTGCTGCGCACCTCCTACGGCGACCGGACCTCGCCGGTGCTTCGCGGCGCCTGGGTTCTGGACCGGATCGTCGGCACGCCGCCGACCCCGCCGCCGCCGAACGTGGAAACCGATTTGTCGGTGCATGAGGGCGATCCGCCCTCGACCGTCCGCGAACGGCTGGAGCAGCACCGGGCCGACCCGAGCTGTAATGGCTGTCACGGCCTGATCGACCCGCCGGGTCTGGCGCTGGAGAATTTCGACGTCACCGGCCGCTGGCGGGAAATCGACACCGAGTTCGACCTGCCGATCGACCCGACGACGGTCATGACGAACGGCATGGAGCTGCACGGCCCGGTGGACCTGCGCGAATATCTGATGCGCCGGCCCGACCAGTTCGCCATGACGGTGACCAAGCGGGCGATGATGTACGCGCTGAACCGCGAGATCGAATATTTCGACATGCCGGAGGTCCGGCAGATCGTGCGCGCGTCCGAAGAGGACGGCTACACGTTCGAGTCGATCGTCATCGGCATCGTGAATAGCGACGCCTTCCGCCACCAGGGCTCCGAAGAGCCGGTGCAGGAAGCGTCCGTGGATAGCGACGCGCCCCAAACTCCGTAAGGGACGCGATCGATGGGGCGAACGCCCCGCAACATTTAGGGAGGCGGAGACGATTATGGCGAATTATCTGAGGAAGAAGCACCTGTCCCGGCGCACGCTGCTGCAAGGCGGCGCGGTGGCCATGGGCCTTCCGTTCCTGGAAGCGATGGTGCCGGCCTCGACCGCGCTGGCGCAGACCGCTGCGGCGCCGAAGACCCGCGCGGGCTTCTTCTACATCCCGCACGGCGCGATCATGAACAACACGCCCTATGGGAAAGAGGTCGACGCCTGGTCGTCCACCGGCTCCGGCGACAACTACAAGCTGGGCCACATTCTTGAGCCGCTCGAGGCGCACAAGAATTACGTCACCACGTTCGACAATCTGGAGAACGCGGCCTCCGCCGGCTCGGTCCACACGATCAATCCGGCGACCTGGCTGTCCTGCGTGCGTCCGGACACCGGCGCCAAGGCCGCCAGCATGTCGACCACGCTGGACCAGATCATCGCCCAGAAGCTGGGTCAGGAAACCGCGCTGCCGTCGCTGGAAGTGTGCTCCGAGACCACGATCCAGGTCGCGGCCTGCGGCGGGGCGGGCTGCTATTACGCCTCGACCCTGTCCTACGCCGCGCCGAATGCGCCGCTGCCGATGGAGTTCAATCCGCGCAAGCTGTTCGTGAAGCTGATGGGCGAGGGCGACACCGCTGCCGAGCGCGAGGCGCTGACCCGCAAGACCGCCAGCCTGCTGGACATGATCGCGGACCGCACCAACACGCTGCGCGCGGATCTCGGCCCCGCCGACCGCTCCACCCTGTCCGACTATCTGGACACGGTGCGGGAGATCGAGCGCCGGGTGGAGATGGCCGGGTCGCGCGACCTGTCGGGCGTCGACGTTCCGGACGCGCCGGTCGGCGTGCTCGAGGACTTCGACGAGCAGGTCAAGCTGATGTTCGACCTGATCGCGCTGGCGTATCAGGCGGACCTGACGCGCATCGCCTCCTATGTGATGGTCGCCGAGGGCACCAACCGCACCTACAACCATGTCGGCGTGCCGGATTCCTTCCACCCGGTCAGCCACCACACCAATGACCGCGAGCGGATCCGCCGCCTGACGATCATCCAGCGCTATCACATGCAGCGCTTCGCCGACTTCGTGACCAAGCTGGCCGAAACGCCGGACGGCGACGGCAGCATCCTGGACCACTCGCTGTTCCTGTACGGCTCGAACATGAGCAACTCCAACCAGCACGATAACTATCCGCTGCCGGAGCTGTGGGTCGGCGGCGCCAGCGGCGCCCACAAGGGCGGCAAGAACGTGACGCTGCCCGACCGCACGCCGCTGGCGAACATGCACCTGACCATGCTGGACAAGTTCGGCATCCCGCAGGACAGCTTCGCCAACAGCACCGGCCTGATCGCCGAGGCCTGAGGATGAAGATCACCGATCGCAGAAGCGTCCTGAAAGCCGGTCTCGGCGGGCTTGCGGGCGCGGCCTCTCTGCCGCTGATTGGCGGCCTGTCCGCCTGCGCGCGCGGCGCAAGCGCCGAACCGCTGGCCACCCAGGCGCTGACCGACCGCGTTATGCTGGTCACCGGCGCGCCGGGCAATCTGGTCGCGCTGTCGTCCGGCGACGGCGTGCTGCTGGTGGATAGCGGGGCGGAGCCGATGGCCCGCTCCGTCCAGGCCAGCCTGCCGGCCCGGGTGCGCACGCTGTTCAACACGCACTATCACGCCGACCAGACCGGCGGGAACGCGCTGTTCGGGGAGGAGGGCGCGACGATCCACGCCCACGAGATCACCCGCCAGTGGCTGTCGGCCAATTACTACGTCCCGGCCGAGGACCGCTGGGTCCCCGCGCCGCCCGAGGCCGCGCGGCCGACCGAGACCTTCCGCCAGACCGGCGAGATGACCGCGGGCGACGAAACCGTCGAGTACGGCTATCTGCTGGAGGCGCACACGCGCGGGGACATCTATGTGTTCTTCCGCGACTCCAACGTGCTGGCGGTGGGCGACGTCGCCTCGCCGCAGCGCGATCCGTCGCTGGACTGGTACGCCGGCGGCTGGCTCGGCGGCCGGGTCGACGCGATGGACGACCTGCTGGCCATGGTCAATGACGACACGAAGATCGTCCCGGCCTATGGCCCGGTGATGTCGCGCGCCGACCTGCAGGCCGAGCGGGACATGATGACCCATCTGTACGACCGCACGACCGAACTGTGCGTCACGGGTCACAGCGCCGAGGACATGTACGAGATGGGCGTAATGGACGAGGTGGATCGCGAGTTCGAGGACCCGCAGAAATTCCTCTACGACGTCATGAAGGGCCTGTGGGCCCACTACACCAATTTTGGCGGCGCCACCGTTTGACGGCTGGCTGCGCCGGGGAGGGCAGGATGAGAAACTGGACAATCGCCGCCGCGTCGATGCTGGCCCTGTCTGCGGCCATGCTGCCCGCAGCCGCGTCTGCGGGCGAGCTGACCGACCTGCTGCGCGCGGGCGACCGCGACGGCGCGATGGAGGCCATCGCGGACGCCGACGTGAACGAGGCGGCCGCCGACGGCTCCACCGCGCTGCATTATGCGGCCTATCAGGTCGACCATGATCTGGTGCGCGCGCTGCTGGACGCCGGCGCCAAGGCCGACGTCACCAACGACTACGGCTCCACGCCGCTGAGCGAGGCGGTGAAGATCGGTGACGCCGAGCTGGTCCGCATGCTGCTGGACGCCGGCGCCGATCCGGACTCGCCCAATGGCGACAATCAGACCGCGCTGATGCTGGCCTCCAATATCGGCTCGCTGCCGATCGCCGAGATGCTGGTGGAGCACGGCGCCGACGTGAACGCGGTGGAGACGTTCCGCGGCCAGACCGCGCTGATGTGGGCGGCCGCCAACGGCCATGCCGGCATCGTCGACCTGCTGCTGGAACACGGCGCCGACACCGCGGTCCGCGCCAAGCATGACGACTGGCCGCGCCAGATGACGTCGGAGCCGCGGGCCCAGTTCCGCGACACCGGCGGGCTGACCGCGCTGCTCTACGCCACGCGCTCGGGCTGCCACACCTGCGCGGTGTCGATCGTCGACGCCGGCGCGGACGTGAACCAGCCGAACCCGGACGGCGTCACGCCGCTCCTGAACGCGCTGGACAACAAGAATTTCGATACGGCCTGGTACCTGATGGACAATGGCGCGGACATCCACGCCTGGGACCAGTACGGCCGGACGCCGCTTTATCTCGCGGTCGACATGCATTCCTTCAATCCGCCGATCCGGCTCGGCCTCGGCGGCTTCGGCGGCTATCCGGAGCCGGCGGAGCTGGGGCAGGAGGCGAAATACTCTGCGCTCGACGTCATGGACCGGCTGATCGAGGCGGGCGTGGACGTGAACCACCAGCTGACGCGGATGCGGCCCAACGGCCCGGCGCGCGGCCGCTTCACCGACTATGACATGCGCGGCGGCACCAGCGCGCTGCTGGTCGCCGCGATGAGCTATGACAATGTGGCCATCGAGCGCCTGCTGTCGAACGGCGCGGACGTGGACCTGCCGAACGTGTTCCGCATGACCCCGCTGATGATCGCAGGCGGAATGAGCGGCACCGGCCGGATCCGCGGCGGCCTCCCGGACGGCGACGTCCAGGCCGGCGTGATCGAGACGATGACGCTGCTGCTGGACAATGGCGCGGACGTGAACGCCCAGGTCACCGGCAGCCGCACCAAGACCGGCCAGCTGGAC